>Ga0316600_10000686_pt1 | contig 16014 bp, 13 predicted proteins | sample OWC_soil_day5_CT_FD_207652 | JGI IMG/M metagenome (GOLD analysis project Ga0316600, IMG submission 207652) | Wetland soil microbial communities from Old Woman Creek delta, Ohio, United States - OWC_soil_day5_CT | ecosystem: Environmental > Terrestrial > Soil > Wetlands | place: USA: Ohio... | reverse complement strand
GAGATACCTTCTTGGATATTAAAGGGGAATTTAAACCGGGCTGAAGCTTTAGCTAAAGAGTATATTGACATTTTTGGCAGAGAAAATTTTTTCTTTGAAATACAGGATCATGGCTTGCCTGAACAGAAAAAGGCAAATGCGCTACTTATCGATATGTCTCATAAACTAGGCATTGGACTAGTCGCTACAAATGATTTACATTACATTTATAAAAAAGATGCCGAATGTCATGATGTACTACTGTGTATTCAAATGGGGAAAACTGTCGATGATACGAGTAGGATGAAATTTTCCACAGACGAATTTTATTTAAAAGATCACATTGAAATGATGCAATTATTTGGGGCCTATCCGGAAGCCTTAGCGAATACCTGTCGCATTGCCGAACGCTGTAATGTTAATTTGGAATTTGGAAATATGTATTTACCTGAGTTTCCAGTGCCCGAAGGCTTGACAGCGGATCGATATCTAGAACAATTGTGCAGGGAAAAACTAGTTGAACGCTATAGAGAAATTATCTCTGAGGCTAATTTGCGTCTAGAATATGAATTATCGGTTATTTATAAAATGGGATATTCTGGATATTTTTTAATTGTATGGGACTTTATTAATTATGCTCGCAAACAGGATATACCAGTCGGGCCTGGTAGAGGCTCAGCTGCTGGCAGTATTGTATCCTATTTATTAGGCATTACTAATATTGATCCCCTTAAATATGGTTTGCTATTTGAACGGTTTTTGAATCCAGAGCGAGTCAGCATGCCCGATATTGATATTGATTTTTGCTATGTTAAGCGCGCTAAAATCATTGAATATGTATCTGCTCGCTACGGTGCTGATCGAGTGGCGCAAATCATTACCTTTGGCACAATGGCAGCCAAGGGAGCTATTCGCGATGTGGGGCGGGCCTTAAATATATCCTATGGAGAAGTCGATCGTATTGCCAAAATGGTACCTAATGAGCTTGGCATTAACTTGCAGCGCGCTTTGAATGTGAATTCAGAACTGAAAAATGCTTATGAGAGTGAAAGTGTGGTTACTAAACTGCTAGATTTGGCCATGGCGGTAGAAGGATTACCCCGTCATGCGTCTACACATGCAGCTGGGCTGGTCATTTCTCAAAAACCTTTGACCCACTATGTACCTCTGCAGAACTCGTCTGAAGGTTTTTTGACAACACAGTATGATAAGGATAAAGTCGAAGAAATCGGATTGTTAAAGATGGATTTACTGGGCCTTAGAACACTGACTGTCATTGGTGATACTATTAAGTTGGTAAAGGAAAATCGCAACATAACTATTGATATAGACAATATCCCCTTCGATGATGCTAAGGTATGTGCGATGCTCAGCAATGGTGATACTGCTGGAGTTTTTCAGTTAGAATCAAGTGGTATGACTACGTTGGTAAAAGATTTGAAACCAGAATGTTTTGCTGATTTGATACCCTTAGTAGCCCTATATAGACCAGGTCCACTGGGGAGTGGTATGGTAGCTGATTTTATTAATGGCCGTCATGGTAAAAGACAAGTTACTTATGTACATCCAGTGTTAGAACCAATCTTACATGAAACTTTTGGCGTTATTTTATATCAAGAGCAAGTCATGCAAATTGCTTCTGTGATGGCCGGTTTTACTCTCGGACAAGCTGATATGCTCAGAAGAGCTATGGGCAAAAAGAAACATGATGTACTCAATGCTCAGCGGGAAAATTTTTTACAGGGAGCTAGCTTACGGGGCATTGATAGCAAACTGGCGGGGGAAATTTTTGATTTGATGGCCCATTTTGCTGATTATGGTTTTAATAAGTCTCATAGTGCAGCCTATGCCCTGGTTGCTTATCAAACCGCTTATTTAAAGGCGAATTTTCCCCAGGAATTTATGGCAGCTTTGTTATCGAGTGTAGTGGGAACAAATGGGAAAGTTGGCTATTATATTGAGGCATGCCGCCAAATGAATATTGGCATATTGCCGCCAGATGTGAATGCCAGTCAGAACAGTTTTAGTGTCGACAATTCTGCTATTCGGTTTGGCCTCGCGGCTGTAAAAAACGTTGGTGAAAATGCCATTCAAAATATGGTAGCAGCCCGTGATGAACAGGGGCATTTTAAATCATTAGTGGATTTGTGTACACGGGTTGACATGCGATTGGTGAATAAGCGAGTCATTGAAAGTTTGATTAAATGCGGAGCTTTTGATTCACTTGGCGCAAGACGATCTCAGCTGCTAGCAGTGCTTGATCGGGCAGTGGACATGGCTGCAGTGAGTCAGCGAGATAAGGCCAGCGGTCAAATTGGATTATTTGGCGAAGAAACTCTTAATGAGGCTGCTGAGGTCAGATTGCCTGATATACCTGAAATACCTAAAGAGCAAATCCTGGTCATGGAAAAAGAGATCACTGGTTTTTATGTGACTGGACATCCACTAGATGCTTATCGTGATAAAATGAACAGTTGTACACCAATAGGTGTGCTTGTAAGTGGTAATTATGTTGATGGTAAAAATGTACAGGTAGCAGGGCTGATAAGCACTGCAAAGCGTATTATTACTAAAAATGGCGATATGATGTGCTTTATTGCTCTTGAAGATTTTACTGACCAAATTGAAGTCGTGGTTTTTCCTAGAGTTTTTGAGAAATTTAGCAAAATGCTACTGCCAGATATGCCTGTTAGAGTGTCAGGACGACTAAGCGTTAATGATGAAAGCACTAAAATTCTAGCGGATACTATTCGAAGCTTAGATAGTGAGGTGAGTAGTGAAGTACGGATTAAAATTTCTAAACAACAGGAAAATGGAGAGCTATTTGAGCAGTTAAAACAAGTGTTACAACAATATCCTGGATCAACTGTTGTATATTTACATCTTATTGATAGCCGGCGAATCATTAAGACAGAAAAACAATTTTGGATAGAGCCTTCCACTCAAGTGGTTGAGGCTTTAGAAAGTATTATAGGCAAAGGTAGGGTAAATATTGTATAAAAGAGCAGACACTTGTCATGAACCAAGTGTTTGCTCTGGATATTAAGTTATCCAATCGATGCTAGGGAATTATTGGCATATGCAGGGTAAAGATAAATTAATTTTGTATTTTTTTGGTAAAAATATGGTAGTCCTCCTTAGATTATGATATTATGTGTATAATATCATAGCGCAATGAGATAGGATTTATCTTTTTGATATAAAGGACAAAGAGTTTTGCAGGAATACTGTTCAATATGGAGAAAATAATAGAGGGTTAATCAGATAAGGATGATATTTTGACTATATAGTAGTAGGAGTAGGAGGACTTATGTGGACTGTAATATATATTGCAACAAATCGTGTACAAGCTGAAAAAATGAAAGATTTACTTTGTACAGAAGGTATTTTGGCCAATACAAGAGCAACAGCGGGAGCGACCATCAATGGTGATGGAGCATACGAGATTTTGGTACTAGAATCAGAAGCTAACGAAGCAAGTGAAATTATTTGTCAACATGTTGTAATGAAAAAATCAGTCAGAAACGGATAATTTTTCTGATATTTTTTCCACCCTTGGACCTAGCACTGACAAACCTGTAATTTTAAAAACCATGCTGGAAACAGACATGTTAATCTACCGAGATGAAATAAACGTTCGATAATTTGTAACGAGATTATTTTGGTAGGAGCGGAGGGCGTCTATGTTGCTCTTGATGACAGGAATAATTAGTATAGTTGCACTGGTGATGATAATTGGCTGGCATTATTGCCTAACATTAGACTGGCAGATTAAGTTGGTAACGGGCAGATTAAACAAATTAATTCGTTGTCAGCAGAGAGATCGGCAAGTAGTGCAGCAGTTATTAAAAAATATCTATGTCATCATTAATAAAGGTATGGCTCTAGATAATTTAATAGTTGTTTATCAAGCTTTAGATTTGCTCAAATTAGCTTTTGGTTATGGGGTGGTGCGACCCAGTGAGTCTGCCAGGTTAATGGCAATTGGTGTAACGGCATTAAACAATAACAAGCCTGATACTGTCAGTTTTATTATAGATGCCTTTAGACCTCTAGTTCGCCAGTTGCCACCTGAATCTATTGTCAGTGCGGTAGATCAATTGACGTTAATCGCCACCGTTGCTTTAAAACAAAAGCACAATTTTTTAGCTGCCAAAGTAGTAGAATGTATTTTTTTTATTATAGAACAGGCAGATGTGACTGCTGAGAAAAAAATATTGATAGCTGCCATTAAGGCACTTAAAGTAATAGGTGTACTTGGACTGCGCCGTCGTGATGCTGCATTATTTAGAGAAATAAATAAACGTCTGTCAGTTTGGATTGTTGCCAATCCGAGAACTGATGATATATCAACGGAAATAGCAAGTACGCTCACCGCTTGGCTGCATCGTATTACATGGCTAGACGATGCATTCCTATTTTCGATAATAACAGATTCTACGTTTAGTTTGATTGAAGCAGAAGCACTCACTGATGTTGGGATTGAACTGATTATTGATGAATGGGGAAATGTTGCTGCTTCAGCTTGTTTAAACCCTAATAGCAGAGCAGCTGGGCTTATTATAGAGTTTATATTTCAAGTGGCTAATCGTCAAAAGTTTAATAAGCAGTGGATAAAGGTACTCGCCCTTACTGGGCGGGTAGCAAAACTGGCTGTGTATCGTCATGGTATTATTGCAGCATTTATGGTAATGTATCCGATACTGGAATTGGGACGTAAATTGCTTTGGGCAGAACTAAGATATGTAGAATATACTGATGATTTTCATCATGAGCTTTTATTTAGAGTAGTAAGAGAGTGTCTAATTATCTTAACCTATGCTGCACGCCAGAATATATTTGGTTCAACAGGGGAAACTATTGTCGAGATTTTTAAATGTTGGATGGCCCATCCAGAAATCATTATTAATGAAAAATCTGTAAAAAAATATTGTCAGTTATTATTGTTATTCTGGCTGAAAAATAAAAAGCAAGCAAAAAAATATATGCCACGTGATGCTGAATTTATGGAGCCGATGTTGTTTTCGAACTTTGAAAGGCAGAGATTAGGCATATAGAAGGGTGGAAAAAATCCGGGTATATTATACGCCGGATTTTGGTTTTGGTAGGCTACCTGTTAATAGTAAACTGATGATGGGAAAGAATTTATTGATTTTTTGAATAAATATTGCGAATGTTAAACTGAGACCTGATGTTAATAGAAAAAAGCCAATTACGACTGGTGCTGACATCATGATGTTATGTCCAGTCAGATAGTTGGTCAAGTAATACATGATTAAAGGGTGGACCAGGTAAACTAAATAAGAATGTTTACCTAAATTAGAAAGAATATTCCTGACTATTTGGGGGATGTTATTTTGATTAAACAGCATATACAAAAATAGAGTGGCAGATAAGGTATATAATACGCCGATGGGGCTGAGTTGATGAGCGGTGTTCACGGCCTGCTCAGGTGTGTAGTGGTAGGCGTACAGTAGGTAATAATAAAAGGCTAACATGCCTGACAAAGTGATGTAAAAGAAAGTCTTAATATGCCGCTGATAACGGGTGATCAATTGTTCAAAGACTGCATATTTTACTGCGCAGACAGCACCTAATAGGAAAATAAAGAGATAATGTAGCACCCAGTAGTTGAGGCGGTATGATAATAACTTGCTGAGATAATAATTAGGAATATCTACCTTGAGCAGATAACTTGAATAATAATTGAAAATGATTTGAAGTAGTAAGATTAGCCCTAAGTTGCGGAGTGGATGCTCTATTATGCGGCGAACCATAGAGCGCCATATAGGCATAAGGGCATAAAACCATAGTAGGATAACTAAAAAGTAGAGTTGACAGGAAGCTAAACCAAATAAAAGATATTCGTATAGTAGAGGCGCAGTCCATATAGACATATCCCTGCTAATAAATGTATAGTGAGCCATGTATAATAGTGACCATACAATGTAGGGCAGTAAAACAGTACGGGAACGCCTTATCATAAACGTGACATAGTTTAGTCGAGCTGTTAGGTCTTGATTTATAAACAAACCAAAGGCTGATACAAAGAAAAAAATTGGTACGCTAAAGCGAGTGAAAATTTCAAGTAAAGCAAAAAGATGTATATTGACCTTTGGGTTACTTAACGAGTAGGCACCGGTATGAATGCCCACCACGCCAAGCATAGATATGCCGCGAATATATTCAAGAGCATTAATTTTTTGTTTCGACATGATGAAGTTCCTTTCTTATATAAGTATAATTTATTAGGAGATAATTCGTAATTAATATATATTATTCCTGCTTATGCATATAATAAAGTCTATTCTAAGGGAGAAACCTACTCTAATAGGCAGGAATATGAAACCTTATTTTTGAATATATAGATAAACGTTTTTGGGGGAGGTATGGATATGCAATCATTAGGCTTGGTAAATGGTAAATTGGTTGATCTTAATGAAAATGTTGTACCAATGGAAGATCGTGGTCACCAATTTGGTGATGGTGTTTATGAAGTCGTAAAAGTATATAACGGTAAGTGTTTTGCCTTAAAGCCACATTTAGATAGGTTGTATCGTTCATTGCGGGCAATTAGGATTCCTGCTACATATACCTACGAGGAGTTAGTTGAATTCCACGAACTGTTGATTGAAAAAAGTGGTATTAATGAAGGGGCAATTTATTTACAAATTACCAGAGGTACAGCTGCGCGTACACATCATTTCCCTGAGCAGATTGTACCATGTTTGACCATGTCTATACGCCCTACAGGCACAGTTAATACTCGTCCATGGGAACAGGGGGTTAAAGTAATCCTTATTCCAGATGAACGTTGGCTCAGATGTGATATTAAGTCTTTAAATTTGCTTGGCAATATTTTAGGTAAACAGCAGGCTAAAGAAGCTGGGTGCTATGAAGGTGTCATGGTCCGCGATGAACAAGTCACAGAAGGTACTAGCAGTAATTTTTTTGTGGTTAAAGATGACGTCATTTGGACTTATCCAACCACTAATTTGATTCTAAAAGGTGTTACCAGAACGATTGTAGTGGAAAAATTGGTTAAAGAATTGGGTCTCACTGTTTTGGAAAAGCCCTTTGATGTAAAATTTATTAAAGGTGCGTCAGAAGCCTTTTTGTCAGGAACTAGTACCGAAATTATGCCGGTTACAACTATCAACGGCACTCTGGTGGGGGATGGCACTGTTGGGCCAATTACTCGGAGTTTACAGGAAGCCTATACACAACTCATTGATGAAGAATGTGGACGTAAATAAAAAACGATTATATGTTATGTTAGTCGTTTCAGATAGCAGGGAGGCAACCCTGCTATCTCTGTATCTAGTATTAGAAAAGTTAGGAATTTTATTTTGTGCTGGAGGTTAATTTATGCGGGAAAGGTTAAGGCAGTTGGGATATTATCGGTGGTTGATTTTTGGCGTGGCTGTGATGGGGACATTTATGGCTGTGTTAGATTCTAGTATCGTTAATGTAGCTTTACCTTTGATTGCCCTTAACTTAGGTATAGAATTGGCAGTGGTACAGTGGGTGGTGTCAGCATATTTATTAGTTATCACCATCTTATTACCGTTGTTTGGTAAATTTGGTGATATGTATGGTCGGCGTATAATATTTCTGCTGGGATTTATTATATTTACTTTAGGATCATTATTTTGTAGTATTTCTAGTTCTATTTGTTTTTTGGTAGCAGCGAGAGTTGTACAGGCCATCGGGGCTTCTATGTTGATGGCTAACTCGCCAGCCATTGTCGGTATAACTTTTCCTGGCAAAGAGCGAGGAAGAGCATTGGGGATGATTGGTACAGTAGTGGCCTTAGCTTCAATGGTTGGACCAAGTTTAGGTGGGTTACTGGCAGGTATATTCAGTTGGCAGTCCATTTTTTATATTAATTTGCCGATAGGTCTATTTGCGTGTCTTCTAGGTTATTTCATTTTACCTGTTGAAGAAAAACATCAGCAAGGATCATTTGATTTTGTGGGTGCGATATTGTTTGCTATAGGCATGACAGGTTTCTTGGTCGTATTAATCAATGGACAAGAGTGGGGTTGGGGCTCATATATTGTAAATGTTATTGGTATAATAACATTTGTGCTTCTTAGTATTTTTGTCTATTATGAAAGTCTGATAGAGCATCCTATGATTGATTTGTCATTATTTAAATGCTGGCCCTTCTTAGCGGGCAATTTATCAGGGTTATTGTCCTTTATGGCCATGTTTTCCAATAATATGCTATTGCCGTTTTATTTGCATTCAATATTGTTATTATCACCAACTGAGATTGGATTGGTAATCACTCCTTTTCCCTTGCTAATGGCAGTGACTGCACCAGTTAGCGGATACCTATCAGAACGGATCAGTCCTGTAATATTAACCTGCAGCGGTTTAACGATTATGATGGTGGGATTGCTATATTTATCAACACTTGATGCTCAAGCTGTTATATGGCAAGTAGCCATAGGGCAGGCAGTTATGGGCCTTGGAACAGGCATGTTTCAGTCACCTAATAATAACAGTGTTTTAAGCTCGGTGCCCCAGAATAAAGTAGGATTAGCGAGTGGAATGAGTGCTTTGATGCGTAATGTAGGCATGGTAAGTGGTATTGCAGTAGCAGTATCTGTGTTTGAAAGTAAACGGCAGCAGGAATTAGCCGGAATTGTGATACCTGATCAAGTTGTGTATATTAGTGCATTTTTATCAGCATATCATACTGCCTTAATCATTGGTGCCTGTTTTGCTGGAGCTGGTGCCATTATTTCTTTGAGCAGAAAAGGTCATGCGCCTTTAAAAACATAGTGAAATAGAAGCAGTTGTGGTAATATGAATATAATTAATACTTGAATAATATTTGGAGGGGTGCGAAAGTGAATAAAATATGGTTGCAAATTTTTGCGGCAATGATTGGCGGCAGTATAGTCAAATCTTTTTTTCCTAATTCATTGGTATGGGTGTGTGTTGATATTGCAGTGCTTGGTATTTCCTATCTGATTTTACGTAGGCATTCTAATATAAATCTAAAAAGTAGTATGATATTCTTAGGTGGATTAACAGTTGTTTCTATTCTTACAGATCTAGGCATGATGAGCGATATGATGAGTAGTCTTTTCGTACTGGCGCTATTGGGTTGGATGATGTATGGGCGTCGTCGTAATGATAACCCTAAACCGCCTGAGATTCGCCATAAATGGCATAAGTGAAAATAGGATTTATTTTATGATTAAAAAATATATAATATTGACGCGAACTGCGTTATTACTGGCTCTTACTTTGGTATTTCAGTCACTGCGTTTTATTATTCCTATTCCTGTCTTTGCATCTACATTTTTGATTGGTAGTTTGGTGAATGCTTGTTTATTGGTTGCCGTGGAAACTGTGGGCGTTAAGCCTGCACTGCTTATTGTATTAGTAGCGCCAATCGTTGCTTACTTTCAGCAATTGCTGCCATTGCCCATTTTCATTATACCAGTGGTCCTGGGCAATGCTATTTATATTGGGGTATTTTCCATAGGTAAAAGGTGGAATCCATGGCTGAGGATTGGTGTTGCAGCTTCAAGCAAGATGGCATTTATGTATGCTGCTTTTAGTTGGTTGCTTACGTTAATTGACATTCCGTCAAAGCTTGCTGCTGGCTTGATGCTTGTGATGAGTTGGCCACAGTTTGTTACTGGAGTAGTCGGTGGTATTCTAGCTAGTATTATAAAAAAGCGGTTACAATTGCTTCCTTGAAGTAATTGTAACCGCTTTTCTTATATTTTTATGATCCCGGAAGGATTAAGCTATTTATGTTAATATGGGTATATAGAAAAACTTGTCTGTAAATAACGAATTTTTAGGTGTGCGAACAATCTTATAATGATCATTCAATTGCAAAGCAGATTAATAAAATGGCTATTTCTATGTTAGAGAAGCCATTTTTCTTATGTTATGAGCTATTGCAGGATTGCTGCTATTCTGGTAAGATACTTATTTTTTTTTATTGGTGAAAGCGTTACTTTTTCTCTTACATGACGTTTATATAATTGGAATTATATAGAAGTTAAAGAAAAAACAGGGAGGGAAGCAATGTGGCTCGAATCAAATTGATACGAAGAGTGGTGGTGACATTAGTAGCAATATTCTTGGCGGTACCTGGTCTTACGTGCGGTAAAGGGGCGATAGGGGCTATGACAACGTCAGAGCCAGATTTCCACAGAGTGTCGCAAGATAGTCAATTGCTACAAACTAGTGCCGCCGTGATGAGCCTGCAGGCAGGCTTCCTATGCTGGCCATGGGGAACGCAGTCAAGTGGCTTGGCAGGTATTAAGTATATTACAGACATCGCCCCAAATCTAGCGGTCTACAGCGTCGATGAAGATGTGTCTTCCTTACTGGGAACTGTAGATACCGATGCCAACCCTCGCCTGGTTTTTGACAAAGACGAGGGATTAGTTTTAGTCCATGTTGATTTTGATGGCACAGAGTATAATCTGGTACAGAAGTATTTGACCCAGTTGTTAGGGGAGGGCAACTCGATTATATACGAGTTGAGAGCCGCAAAGGTTGATTTTGGCGATTACTCCGAGTGGCGGGTGGGACAAAACACTAGACTTGTCTTAGTATCCCACGGGACAGATGCTTACATTGAAATAAGCAAACGAAATTTTTTCTTGTCGGAAGGACGCGATTTTACCCAGGAGTTTGCTATGGTGGTACAAAAACAGGCTGAGATGTATAAAAGGCAAAATCGTATTCTGCAGGCGTCTTCGGCCTGTCAAGAACTTCTGAACAGCACTCGATCCTACCACTTCTTTACCCAGACTGCAAGTGAGGAACTTGTGAGATATTCACGGTTGCCAGAGGCGGTGGATTATCTGGGGGAAGACGGTGGGGTTGCAGTTTGCCGATTGAAAAATACCCTTGCCGATAGTGACAAGCGGCTGTGGGTGAGAATAGACCTTGACGCTGTAGCCCAGGAAGCGCTGCAACAGCAGCGTCCAGCAGCGGTTGAGCTGACAGATAAGCTGATAGATATCAGAGCGGTTTTGTGCCGGGTGAAGCTTGCACCCGATGCAGGTAAGTATATAGTGATGGAGCAAATATGGCTGGATGGCTTAAACCAGATTATTGGAGGTAGACGGTTGTGGGCGCCTCAAGCTGTCGGTTGGCCTGTGATCTACATTAAGTCAGCTTGTGAGACATTTATGGAAGGATGGCTGACAGTAGGAAGTACAAGAGGATCTGCCATGATTTTTGCCGATTAAAGGCGGAGAAGTAATATTTAGATGAATCATTCATGATCCTTAATTCTTCATAGAGCTACATAGTTCTATGAATGCGTTAATTGTTGGTGATAACCATTTTTCTCGATGCCACATGATTTGTGTTTTTACGTCAAAACTAGGTCCCTTCCACTCTAACTCTATAAGTTTTCCTTGTTGTAAGTCATCTTTTGCTGCTATTTGAGGCAATATAGTGACTCCTAATCCGCAAATCGCACATTCTTTTCTTGCTCCAATACTTGAAAGTTCCATTATCACACTCGGCTTGAGATCGTATTTCTCTAGAACCGCAAGAACAATTGGTCGATAGCCGCATCCTTCGGAGCTGAGAATTAGACACTGACCAGATAAATCTTTGGGTTCTATTATTTTTTTCAGAGCGAGTGAATGTGATGGGCTGACTACAACAACCATTTTCTCATTAAAAAGGGTTCTTCCGTCCAGATCTAGTTGACCAATTTCGTTGGTCAATGCCATAGCTATATCGATACTGTTATTCCGAATGAGGCCAAAAAGCGGCTTGTAGCTTTCTGTTTGAACCCGTATTTCAACGAGAGGATATTGTTTGCGGTATTCAAACAATAATTTCGGAAGACGATAAACGCAAAGAAATTCAGCTGCCCCGATGTTTAGAATACCTCTAAAAGAATCTGGCGAAAATTCACTTTTTGCTCTTTGGCATAGTTGCAGTATATTTTCGGCCTTTTTTAAGAAATCTTTTCCTTCACTTGTTAACTCTAGTCTGCGTCCCAATCGATCAAATAATTTAACATTTAATTCATCTTCTAATTGTCGGATTTGGCTTGTTATATTGGATTGGACATATCCTAATTTGATAGCTGTTTTTGTAAAGTTGAGGGTCTCGGCTGCGATGCAGAATATCTGTAGTTGCCTTAATTCCATAAGATAACCTCTTTCAATTTAAGCAATTAGATTGACCTTAATATATAATATAATTTGTCTATATTATATGCATATAAATGCTATGCTGCAATAACAGATAAGTTTGCAGAATATGATTCATTATGCATTATACTGTTTTAATCCAATAAAGTATACTGTATAAGTGTTGCCCTAGGGAGGCAAAAATAGTTTTAAAATGATATAATACAAAATAATAACATACAATAAGATTAATGATTAAATTTAGTGTATGATTACAAAATGATCCTTTTTAGAAGAGACATCGTATTTTGTAAAAAGACTTTAGAGTGGGGGGAAGGCAAATGTCATACCAAGCTCAAGATTATAGTGATCTTTTTGGAATGCAGGGATTTAGTGAACAGTTACTTAAAAATCATTTTACCTTATATAATGAATATGCAAAAAATGCCAATGAAATTATGGAGTCCCTTGACCGCTTATTAGCAGAAGGACAGGCAGAGACCTTGGAATTTGCTTCTCTTAAGAATCGTATGGGCTGGGAATCTGATAGTATGAGTTTACATGAACTATATTTTGAAAATTTGGGTGGCCGGAGTGCTATAAGCCTTGACTCATCATTAGTGAAAAAAATCGAAGAAAATTTTGGTAGCTATGAGGCATGGGAAGCGGATTTTAGGGCTACAGCGAGTATTGGAGGTGTTGGCTGGGCTATGTTGTGCCAAGATAATAGTACTGGAACTTTGAATAATTTTTGGATTGACGAACATCATGTTGGACATTCTGTAGATCGTACGCCTTTGTTAGTGCTAGATGCCTGGGAGCATTCTTACATGTTGGACTATGGTCTAAAAAGGCCAGATTATATTGAAAACTTTTTAAAAAATATTGATTGGGATGTAGTCAATAAAAGAGTAAAAGGATAAAACATGTTTTATACAACTCAGGGATTTTGTTCCCTGAGTTTTTTGATATTTTACTTTAAAATATTGATATAATGTTAGAAGGATATAAGAAATAGGATTAATAATACTCAAATGATTTGTTATTTCTAGTATAAGTTAGCCAAGGAGGTAGTTAATATTGAAGCCACTACAAAAGGTAGCCGTTTTTCTTGTCATAATTGGTATAGAAAGAGGTAGGAGCATCATTTCATTGATGGACAGTGATGAGATAAATGCTGTTATTCCTGAAATACGCAATCTGATGGGACTTTCGCAAGAAATAAAAAAAAGTGTTTGGGCAGATTTTGAACAATTGGGTTACGAAGACAAGATGAAACCTTTTGAAGCTTTAGGTGTTATTCGATTGTTATTTAATGGTAGTAAAATTAGCGATAAAAGTAGAAGGAGATTTTTCTGATAGAAAGAGAGTCACAAGGAGGGAGTTCAGATTCTAGATCTGGGCTCCTCCGTTTTTAATCTTTGATTATTGAGGAAAGCTTGTTCTGCTAGATCTTTATACACCTCAAGCGGACTCCTTGTTTCAGGTTCGTTTTCAGGAAGTCGCTGATGTGTGATTTTTTTGCGATATGAACCGTTCCTCTGATCTTCGAATAGGCATATATTATTATGGGAGAGCCGTATCTGGGGCAAAAGCAAAAGGCTACCATTCGTAGACTAATGGCTAAAACATTGCAGTTGGGATTAGTCTTTTGGCCTTCGGAACTGCTCTCAAGCGTTCGTTAAGATGCGCTAATAATTTGAAGAGAAGGGCAGATAGTATGTCGCAGAAGATTATGACGGTTTGCGGTCCGATCACACCAGAGCAGCTTGGTTTCACATCTATGCACGAACATATCCTTTCAGACTGCTCCATGTTTCGCAACCGGGTTAGAAAAACATGCTTTGTCCCAAGTCCCCGGGCAGTAAAGTCACAAGACAAGTTGACACTACAAAATCGTTCAGCCATAAGGCATGACATAGCTTCATCGATAGATAACATGAGATTAGATGATGAGCAGATGATGACCGTTGAAGTCGCCGATTTTAAAGCCGGCGGCGGTGATTCAATTGTTGAAGTTAGCGCACCAGGTATTCGAAGTTCATCTGATGATCTCATTGCCATTCGTCGGATCGCCGAACGCACTGGCGTTCATATTATAGCTTCCACAGGTTTATATGCAGAAGATACCTGGCCAGATCGTTATCGCGCCATGACTTTTGGACAGTATGTTAATTTCCTGCATAACGAAATTACTCAAGGCATTGCTGATACGGGAATCTTGCCAGGTCATATTAAGGCAGCTTATGAGATATACACTCAGCAGCTGGATACCTATTTGCATGCAGCGGCCTTGGTTGCGGGGGAAACAGGCTTGTCGTTACAAGTTCACCTAGGTCCAGATGTCACGCGAAGCGAGATGTGGCAAAATGTATTGCAGCCACTCTTTCGAGGCGGGTGTATTCCTGAAAGGACAATTTTGTGTCACGTCCAGTTGCTGATGGGTGTTCTATCCATTGAACAACTTGTGAGCAATCCTGGTCGCGTGCCCTTCGACATCAGTTTGCACAGAGAGTTGCTTGATATGGGATTTGTACTTTCCTTCACTCCGATGGGATTTGAGGCGGACAATGAACTTTTGGGGATTGCCCATTACCCTGACTGGTATACTTTGTCAGGATTGGTAGCATTGATTAGGGATGGCTATGCGGGGCAAATAGTTATCGGGAATGATGTATTTACAAAGCTAGCTACTCGATTAGGTGGGGGGGAAGGTTATAGACGTCTTGCTGACTTTGTTGTACCAGCACTAAAAAAATGTGGCGTTTCTGACAAGGACATTAACAAGATAACAGTAGAAAATCCGGCCCGGATTCTAGCTTTTTAAGAACTTGACTGGTGTTGCGTCTCTTATACCCGATATATGAGACCGTATAATTGAATTGATAATAATACAAAACTCTTGTCAACTTTTCGCAGAAGATTGGCAAGAGTTTTGTATTTTGGAATCAGAAAGGATAACACTTTCTGATTCTAAGTAAGGGCAATTAAGGCTTGGCACAAGCCGAGTCTTTTCTTATGTGATAAAAATTTTAAAATTTAATTGATGAAATACAAGAGGATTTATTGATAGCCTTAGTTTATAATACAATTAAGGAAAAATTGCATAGGGGGGATTACTTTGAAGCAAATATATGCACCAGGCTGTGCTTTGATGATATATAAGCCAGAACTTGCAGAAAAGGTAAACTGTTTTTTAAATATAGAATTGGGGGATATGCCTGAGCATTTGACTTGTTGCCGACATGAACCAAAATTAGAGAGCGGCACGCAGATTATCAACATATGTGCAGGCTGTGATAGGCGATACCGAGAACTTTATGAAGGAATTACTACCATTTCTCTTTGGGAGATATTGGCTGATAGTGAAGATTTCCCTTTTCCTGACTATAAAGGTGTAGAAATGGCTATACATGATGCTTGCCCTACACGTACAGAGGAAAGAGTCCATAATGCAGTTCGTAAATTGCTTGATAGAATGAATATAAAAGTTGTTGAGCCAAAGGCAACACGCGCTAGCGCAATTTGTTGCGGGGACAGCTTTTATGGAACGCTGCCAATAGAGCAGCTGAAGGAGCAGATGAAAAGACGTTCGAATCAAATGCCTTGTGAGGACGTTGTAGTTTATTGTGTTTCCTGCATCAAAGCCATGTATATCGGTGATAAAAAGCCACGCTATATTGTTGATCTTTTATTTGGAGAAGAGACTATGATTGGTACGTATGAACCAGAACAATGGCATGGTGAATTACAAGAATTTATTGACAAACATTAAGGAGACGATTTCATGAATATTTGTTTTTATAATACGGTTATTGGAAAAATAGGCATTGCTGAAACAGGTGGCAGCATTACAAATGTATATTTTGAAAAGGATATCCTGCCACAGAACGCA
>Ga0316600_10000684_pt1 | contig 16055 bp, 14 predicted proteins | sample OWC_soil_day5_CT_FD_207652 | JGI IMG/M metagenome (GOLD analysis project Ga0316600, IMG submission 207652) | Wetland soil microbial communities from Old Woman Creek delta, Ohio, United States - OWC_soil_day5_CT | ecosystem: Environmental > Terrestrial > Soil > Wetlands | place: USA: Ohio... | reverse complement strand
AACGCGCCATCCAGACCGAACTGAGGAGCGCCGCGCAGGGCAAGACCGCGCTGGTCATCGCGCACCGGCTGAGCACGGTGGTCGATGCGCACGAGATCGTGGTGCTGGAGCAGGGCCGCGTGGTCGAGCGTGGTGCCCATGCCGAGCTGCTGGCGCGCGGCGGGCGTTATGCGCAGATGTGGCGGCTGCAGCAAAGCGGCGACAATTCGGCATGACGACCACGCTGTCTCTGATCCGTCCCGACGACTGGCACCTGCACCTGCGCGACGGTGATGCACTGCGCGCCGTGCTGCCGCACACCGCGCGGCAGTTTGCGCGGGCCATCGTCATGCCGAACCTGAAGCCGCCGGTCACCACCACCGCGCTGGCGCTGGACTACCGCCGCCGCATCCTCGACGCGCTGCCGATTGAAGGGCCAGGCGCGGATTTCGAACCGCTGATGACGCTGTACCTGACCGACCGCACGCCACCGGACGAGATGCGCCGTGCGTGCGAGGCCGGCATCGTCGCGCTGAAGCTGTACCCGGCCGGCGCCACGACGAACAGCGACGCCGGCGTCACCGACATCCGCAAGACCTACAAGACGCTGGAGGCGATGCAGCGCGAAGGCCTGCTGCTGCTGGTGCATGGCGAGGTCACCGACGCCGAGATCGACCTGTTCGACCGCGAGGCGGTGTTCATCGACCGCGTGCTGCAGCCGCTGCGCCGCGACTTCCCCGGCCTGAAGATCGTCTTCGAGCACATCACCACGCGCGAGGCGGCGCAGTACGTGGCCGCGGGCGACGCGCGCTTGGCGGCGACGATTACCGCGCACCACCTGCTGTTCAACCGCAACGCCATCTTTCTGGGCGGCTTGCGGCCGCACTATTACTGCCTGCCGGTGCTCAAGCGCGAGGAACATCGCCTGGCGCTGGTGGCCGCCGCCACGTCCGGCTCGCCGAAGTTCTTTCTCGGCACCGACAGCGCGCCACATGCCGCGGTGCTGAAGGAGCATGCCGCTGCCTGCGCCGGCTGCTACACCGCGCTGTCGGCGCTGGAGCTGTACGCCCAGGCCTTCGAATCCGCCGGCGCGCTGGACAAGCTGGAAAGCTTTGCCAGCTTCCACGGCGCCGATTTCTACGGCCTGCCGCGCAACCGCGGCCGCATCACGCTGCGCCGCCAGCCCTGGACGCTACCCGAAAGCCTGCCCTTCGGCGCACAGCAGCTCAAGCCGCTGTGCGGCGGTGAGACGCTGAACTGGAAACTGGAGTCCGCGGCATGATCGAAAAACAACCACGCATCGCACTGCTGATCGATGCCGACAACTCGCCGGCGAGCAAGATCGACGTCATCCTGGCCGAGCTGGCCAAGGTGGGCGTGACCAACATCCGCCGCGCCTACGGCAACTGGAAGAAGGATGGCCTCAAGGGCTGGGAGGCGGTGCTGCACGAGTACGCCATCCGCCCGGTGCAGCAGTTCGATTACAGCAAGGGCAAGAACGCCACCGACATGGGCATGGTCATCGAAGCCATGGACCTGCTCTACACCGACCAGCCCGAGGCTTTCGGCATCGTCTCGTCGGATGCCGACTTCACGCCGCTGGTCATGCACCTGAAGGCCAAGGGCGCGCAGGTCTTCGGCTTCGGTGCCAAGAAGACGCCGCTGCCCTTCGTCAACGCCTGTTCGCGCTTTCTGTACCTCGAGAACCTGGGCCAGCCGGTGGCGAGCGACGAGTCGCGCACGGCCAAGGCCGCCAAGCCTAAGCCCCATGCGGCGTCCAAGGGCAACGGCGATGCCGCACCCACACGCCTGGACAGCGCGGCGCTGAAACAGGACGCACGGCTGGTGACGCTGCTGCGCAATGCGGTGGAATCGGCCGCCGGCGAGGACGGCTGGTCGGCACTGGGCGCGGTGGGCCAGCAGATCGGCAACCAGGCTTCCTTCGACCCGCGCAACTACGGCTATCGCAAGCTGCTCGACCTGATCGAGGCCACGCAGCTGTTCGATCTGGACCGCCGCGGCACGCAGTTCGTGCTGCGCGACAAGCGGCTGGCCAAGGCCGGCGGCGCCTGAAGCCGGCTGCAAAGACCTTCAACTGTCTGGCAGTATTGCCGGGCGGCCTTTAAATCGACCTGCCCGTCCCCATCATCCTGGCCGACGCAACAAAAGGCTTTCGCCCCCATGAAACGAATCCTGCTCTTCGTGATGACCAACCTGGCCGTGATGGTGGTGCTGGGCATCGTCATCAATGTTTTCGGGCTGAACCGCTTCATCGACGAAGCCGGCCTGAACGTCGGCGGGCTGATGGTGTTCTCGCTGGTCGTCGGCTTCGGCGGCGCGACCATCTCGCTGCTGATGAGCAAATTTATCGCCAAGCGCAGCACCGGCGCGCAGATCATCAACGATTCGCGCGATCCCACGCATGCCTGGATCGTCGACACGGTGAAGCGCTTCGCCAACCAGGCGGGTATCGGCATGCCCGAGGTCGGCATCTACGAAGGCCCGCCCAACGCCTTTGCCACCGGCGCGTTCAAGAACTCGGCGCTGGTGGCGGTGTCCACCGGCTTGCTGCAGAGCATGACGCGCGAGGAGGTCGAGGCCGTCATCGGCCACGAGGTGGCGCACGTGGCCAATGGCGACATGGTGACTATGACGCTGATCCAGGGCGTGATGAACACCTTCGTGGTCTTCATCTCGCGCGTGGTCGGCTTCTTCGTCGACCGCGTGATCCTGAAGAACGAGCGCGGCGGTGTCGGCCCCGGCTACTTCATCACCACCATCGTGATGGACATCCTGCTCGGCTTCGTCGCGGCGATGATCGTCGCCTGGTTCTCGCGCCAGCGCGAGTTCCGCGCCGACGCCGGCGCTGCCGGGTTGATGGGCCGCAAGCAGCCAATGATCAACGCGCTGGCCCGCCTGGGCGGGCTGGACCCGGGCGAGATGCCGAAGACGCTGCAGTCGATGGGCATCAGCTCCCGGCCCAGCGGCATCATGGCGCTGTTCTCCACCCACCCGCCGATGGAAGAACGCATCTCCCGCTTACAGCAGGCCGCCTGAGCGGCCTGCTAGGTCGGCAGGAAGCCTTCGATCGACAGGTAACGCTCGCCGGTGTCGTAGTTGAAGCCGAGCACGCGCGCGCCGGCGCCCAGTTCGGGCAGCTTCTGCGCGATGGCGGCCAATGTCGCGCCGCTGGAGATGCCCACCAGCATGCCTTCCTCGCTTGCGCAGCGCCGGGCCATCGCGCGCGCCGCTTCGGCCTCGACCTGAATGACGCCGTCGAGCACGGCGGTGTGCAGGTTCTTCGGGATGAAACCGGCGCCGATGCCCTGGATCGGGTGTGGCGACGGCGCGCCGCCGCTGATCACCGGCGAGGCCGCCGGCTCCACCGCAAACACCTTCAGCTTCGGCCAGTGCGCCTTCAGCGCCTGCGCGCAGCCGGTGATGTGACCGCCGGTGCCGACGCCGGTGATCAGCGCATCCAGACCCTCCGGGAAGTCGGCCAGGATTTCCTTGGCGGTGGTGCGCACGTGCACCTCGATGTTGGCCGGGTTCTCGAACTGCTGCGGCATCCAGGCGCCGGGGGTGGCGGCGACGATTTCCTCGGCGCGCGCGATCGAGCCCTTCATGCCCTTTTCGCGTGGCGTCAACTCGAAGCTGGCGCCGTAGGCCAGCATCAGGCGGCGGCGCTCGATGCTCATGCTGTCGGGCATCACCAGGATGAGCTTGTAGCCTTTGACGGCGGCCACCATGGCCAGGCCGATGCCGGTGTTGCCCGAGGTCGGCTCGACGATCGTGCCGCCTGGCTTGAGCGCGCCGCGCTTCTCGGCATCGTCGATCATCGACAGTGCAATGCGGTCCTTGATCGAGCCGCCCGGGTTGGAGCGCTCGGACTTGATCCACACCTGCGCCGTATGGGGCAAACCCGCGAACAGCCGGTTGATGCGGATGTGCGGCGTGTTGCCGATCGTCGCCAGGATGTCGTCGGCCTTCATCGTCGTGCCTCTCCGTGCTGAACAAGCCGCGATAATCGCACAGTGAAGCAAGCCAGACCGCCGCTGGTGCAAGGGCCGAAAGGCCGCACTGGAGGAAGGTCCGGACTGCAAAGGGCGGCGTAGCAGCTAACGGCTGTCCACCGTGAGGTGAGGATCAGAGCAACAGAGACGAGTCCGGGCGGGCTCGCTTGGGGTGTTCTATGAGGCGCCGGCGTCAGCCGGCAGCCCGCACGGCGCAAGCCGGGCGGGACCGGGCGCAAGCCCGAGGCCGCATAGCCACCCCGGGCGGGCAAAGCCCGCCCGGGGTGAAACGGGCAATCTCTACGCGCAGCAACACCAAATAGGCACACGATGATCCGGCCCGGGGAGTGTGCGGGTAGGTGGCACCGAGCCGCACAGCGATGTGCGGCCCAGATGAATGGCGGTCACGGCGCGACGCTTGCAAGAGCGTCGCGACGCACAGAATCCGGCCTATCGGCTTGCTTCACACTTTTTTGTCTGACGCACCGCAAGCACGGCGCCTTTTCAGGCCGGCACCACCAGCGCCTGCCGCACCTTCCAGCGAAGGCCGCTGTCGGCCGCGGCCGGTTGCAGTTGCATCTCCAGCATCGCGCGGTCGGCTTCATCGACCGCGCGCCACAGGAAGTCGCGCGCATTGCCCAGGTCGCCGGCAATGAACAGCTGCGAGGTCACATCGCCGAAAGTGGCATGGCGGATCTTGATGTGGATGTGCGGCGTGCGCCCGGGGTAAGGCACCGGCTTGATGCTGCGAAAGCGCAGCCGCCCGTCGCGGTCGCTGCGGCTGGCGCCGAAACCCTGGAAGCCCGGGTCGTACTGCCCCGCCATCAGGCGCACGTGCGGATGGCGGTAGGCGGCGAGCGCATCGCATTGCCAGATCTCCACCTCGGCGCCATCGACCCGACGGCCGTTGCTGTCCATCACCTGCAGTTCCAGCCCCAGCAGTTCGCCGCGCGCCTCGAGCGTGCGGCCGTCGCGCTGCACACGGCTCAGGTCGGCGTCCCAGTCGCTCCACTGCTCGCGCCAGGCGCGCGGCGGGTAGAACGGGCCGTCGGTCATGCCGGCGACGCTGCGGCGCGAGCTGGCCAGGCCCGGCCAAGCCAGCGCCGACAGCGCGGCGCCGGCGCCCAGCGTGAAGCGTCTGCGACCAAGCTTCGGTGTGCAGTGCATCAGCATACTCGTGAAGAGCCACCTTACACTGGAATGGTTCCCCTCTGCGGCGCCGGCGGGCCGGCCCACTCTCTCGATGAACCCCGACGCCCACATCCTCTGGCGCGGCCCGCGCTGGAAGCTGGCCGTGCTGCTCGCCTGCATGGGCATGCTCGGGCCGTTCTCCATCGACACCTACATTCCGGCGTTCTCGGGCATCGCCCGCTCGCTGGGCGCCACGCCGGTGCAGATGCAGCAGACGCTGTCGGCCTATCTGTTCGGTTTTGCGCTGCTCAACCTGTTCCACGGCGCGCTGTCCGACAGCCTGGGCCGCCGGCCGGTGATCCTGTGGGGCATCGGCGTGTTCGCGCTGGCCTCGGTGGGCTGCGCGCTGTCGCAGACCATCGGCCAGCTGGTGTTCTTCCGCGCACTGCAGGGCATGAGCGCCGGCGCCGGCATGGTGGTGTCGCGCGCCATCATCCGCGACATGTTCCCGCCGGCCGACGCGCAGCGCGTGATGTCGCAGGTGACAATCTACTTCGGCGTGGCGCCGGCGGTGGCGCCGCTGGTCGGCGGCTGGCTCTTCGTCAGCGTCGACTGGCATGCGATCTTCTGGTTTCTGGCGCTGATCAGCGCGGCGCTGTGGTGGGCCGTCTGGCGCGCGCTGCCCGAAACGCTGCACGCCACGCAGCGCCAGCCGGTGCATGTGGCGCCGCTGCTGCGCGGCTACGTGCAGATGATGCGCAACCCGCAGTTCCTGATGCTGGCACTGGCCAGCGGCATTCCCTTCAATGGCATGTTCCTGTACGTGCTGAGCGCGCCGGTGTGGCTGGGCGAGATCCTGCAGTTGCAGCCGACGCAGTTTTTCTGGTTCTTCTGCATGAGCGTGTCCGGCATCATGCTCGGCGCTTGGCTGTCGGGCCGGCTGGCCGGGCGCATCAAGCCCAAGTACCAGATCCGCCACGGCTTCGTCATCATGCTCGCCACCTCGCTGGCCAACGTGCTGATGAACCTGCTGGGCACGCCGCACCCGTTCTGGGCCATGCTGACGGTGTCGATCTTCTCCTTCGGCTGGGCGCTGATGGTGCCGGTGGTGACGCTGCTGGTGCTGGACCTGGTGCCCGAGCGGCGCGGCATGGCCAGCTCGGTGCAGGCCTTCATCGGCAGCATGGCCAACGGCCTGGTGGCCGGCGTGATCGCGCCGCTGGTCATGCACTCGGCGCCGGCGCTGGCGCTGACCTCGCTGGGCATGCTGGGCATCGGTGTGGTCGCCTGGATCTGGGTCAAGCCGCGCGTGACTTGATCGGCCCGCGGCGTGCGGATCCGCGCAGGCGGCGCCGGCGCGCGTGACGCAACCCCTCAAGCAGCGCGGCGCGGGGCCGATAGCTGTCCATGACTGCCGGAAAAGTCTCTGACGTGGCGGCTGCGCCCGAAGGCGCCAAGCGCCGCCTTTCGCCCAAGCTGATGATCGCCGCCGGCGCCGCCACGGTGCTGCTGGCCGGCGCGGGCGGTGCGGCCGTGTGGCTGTGGCCCAAGGCGCCCGACCCGGCCGCCGCGGCGGCGGCCAAGGCCGCGCGCAAGGAAGCGCGCCGCGCCGCGGCGCAGGCCTCGGCACCGGCCGGGCACGCGGCTTCGGCAGCCGCTGCCCATGCCGACACGACGCGGGCTGCCGCCTCCGCCTCCGCCGCTGCCGAGGCGGCCGCCGCGCGTGACGAGGCCGGCGCCCCGGCCGCCCACGACTTGGCGGTGGCGGCGGCCGCCGAAACCCACACAGCGCGTGCCGCGCAGGCGAGCGCGGCCGAAGTGCCGCTCGACCGGCTGCAGCGTCGCCTGGGCGAGGTGCTGGGCGGCAAGGGCGCAATCGATGCCTCGCGTTCCGGCGAATTGCAGGTCACGGCCCGCAGCCGCGATGTGGTCCCGGTGCGCCATGCCGGCGTGGCGGCTGCCGCGGCGCCTGAGCCGGAGACCGAAGCCACACAGGGCGGCGCAGCGCCGCACAGGCGTGGCCGCATCGCGCACTGGAGCTACTCCGGGCTGGGCGGCCCGCAGGCCTGGGGCAAGCTGAAGCCCGAGTTCAGCCAGTGCGCCATCGGCCAGCGGCAAAGCCCGATCGACATCCGCGACGGCATCGCGCTGGACCTCGATCCGGTGCAGTTCGACTACCAGCCGAGCAGCTTCTCGGTCATCGACAACGGCCACACGGTGCAGGTCAACGTGGCGCCGGGCAACTCGATCGAAGTCAACGGCAAGCGCTATGCGCTGCTGCAGTTCCACTTCCACCGCCCGTCGGAGGAGCGCATCAACGGCCGCCGGTTCGAGATGGACGCCCACCTGGTGCACAAGGATGCCGAAGGCCGCCTGGCCGTGGTGGCCGTGCTGCTGGAACGCGGCGCCGCGCAGCCACTGCTGCAGACAGTGTGGAACAACCTGCCACTGGAAAAGAACGAGGAAGTCGCCGCCCGCGCGCCGATCGATCTGAACCAGCTGCTGCCGGCCGACCGGCGCTATTACACCTACATGGGCTCGCTGACCACGCCGCCGTGCAGCGAGGGCGTGCTGTGGATGGTGATGCAGCAGCCGGTGCCGATGTCGGCACAGCAGATCGACATCTTCTCGCGCCTGTACCCGATGAACGCGCGGCCGATCCAGCAGGCCAGTGGCCGCATGATCAAACAATCGAACTAGGGCGAGGGCATCGCCGCGCGCTCGCGTGCCGGCGCAAACAACTTCTCCATCTCGCGGCGCAGCCGGTAGGCCTCGGTGGCGGTGTCGACCGCCACGTCGTCCCAGCTCAAGCTCTGGCCTTGCCGCACCGGCCGCACCAGCGTGATGCCGTGCGCCAGCCCCAGCGGCAGTCCGCCCAGGCGCTGCGACGTGGCGGCCGGCAGCAGCTTGCCCCACACGGTGTAGCCGCCCTCGCCATCGAGGACCTCGCCTGCGCGCAGGTCGCGCTTGGCGGTGGCCACGACATCGGCGTTCCAGCCGATGGCCGCGCCGGTGGCTTCGCCGCGCAGCGCCACGCTGGCCACCGACAGGCCCACCTCCAGGCCGATCAGGTGCCAGCGCTTGTACAGCGTGAAGTAGCGCCCGCTTGGGTCGGTGTGGGCGTTGTATTCCTCGAAGCAGTTGCGGATGTACTCGGTCTCGCCTTCGACCGTGACCCACACGCCCATGCGGATGTCGTAGGGGATCTTGCGGCCGTCGGCTTCCAGCGAGGAGATGACCTCGACCATGCCCTTGCGTTCGAGCACGCCGCCTTCGCTCTTCGGCCGGGTGACGAAGGGAATGTCCTCGACGCTTGCCGGCGGGTAGAGCAGGCCGTTGCTCGGTACACCCAGGCCGGTCGCGTTGCTGACCGCGCTGCTCTCGATCGACGGTTTGCTGCCGTCGAGGAAGCTGTTGAACATCTTCGGGTTCAGCCCACCGCGCGCGGCCTGTTCCGGGCTCAATCCGTAGAAGCCCCACACCGTGTCGGGCGTGCTCTGGCTGAAGTGCGGCAGCCACTTGTGGCCGCGCCCGGCCGCCACCACCGGGAAGCCGCAGCTGCGCGCCCAGTCCACCAGGTCGCAGATCAGCGCCGGCTGGTCGCCGAAGGCCAGCGAATAGACCACGCCGGCCTCGGCGGCGCGGCGCGCCAGCAGCGGCCCGCAGAAGGCGTCGGCCTCCACCGTGACGTTGACCACGTGCTTGCCCTGCGCAAAGGCGGCCAGGCAGTGTTCCACCGCGGCAATCGGGTGGCCGGTGCATTCCACCACCACATCCACCGCCGGGTGGCTGACCAGCGCGCGCCAGTCCTCGCCGATGTGCGTGCTGCCGTGCTTCAGCGCATCGGCCAGCGAGCTGGCGGCGCTGCGCTGCGGCTCCCAGCCGACGCGCGCCAGGTTGGCGCGCGCGGCCTCGGGCGACAGGTCGGCGATGCCGAGCAGGTGCACCCCCGGCGTGCGCGGGATCTGCGCCAGGTACATCGAGCCGAACTTGCCGGCGCCGATGAGCGCCACGCGGATCGGCCGGCCTTCGGCGGCGCGCTGCTGGAGCTTGGCGTACAGGCTCATGCCGTCACCCCGATTTCTTGCAGCGAGGTCTGCAGCGCACTGGCCGGCAGGCCGTCCTTCCACGGCAGATCCACCGGGTCGCTGCGGCGCAGGCAATCATCGCCCAGGCATTCGATGGGCGTGAAGTCGCGGTGCGCGATGTATTCCGGCCGCTTGAAACGGCGGATGTGGTTGCTGACCGCGCAAAGGCTCAGGTACACGGCCACGCGGTTCCACGGCGACAGGTTGCTGCCCGAGGCATGTACCAGGCAGCTGTGGAACAGGATCATCGAGCCGGCCGGGCCCTTGGGCGAAACGATGCCGCCGTGCTTGCCGCCGGCACGCTCCACCAGCTGGCGGATCAGCGCGTCGTCCACGGTCCACAGCGGGTAGCTGGTGGTGCGCGTGTCGTGCTGCGCCTCGAGCACGCCCTTCTTGTGGCTGCCGGGGATGAACATCAGCGGACCGTTGAACTCGGTCACGTCGTCCAGGAAGATGGCGACGTTCATCGCGCGCTCGGTGGGCATCAGGTCGTCGTTGAGCCAGGTGCCGTAGTCCTGGTGCCATTGCCAGACATCGCCTTCGAAGGCCATCTTGCCGTTGATCTTGAACTGGTGCATGTACAGCTCTTCACCCAGCAGGTCCATCACCGGCTGCACCATGCGCGGGTGCCGTGCCAGCCGCGCGAAGGGTGCGCTGATCAGGTGCGCTGCAAAGTTGGTGCGCACCGCGTCGGAGCCCTTCTCGCGCACGTTGTAGGCCTCGCGCCGGCTGTACAGCTCGGGCACGGCGGCATTGAGCACGCCGATCTCGTCGGCGCTGAACAGTCCGGGGAAGAACAGGTAGCCCTCGCGCTCGAACTGCTCGATCTGCTGGCGGGTGAGTCTCATGGGGGTCTCCTGGTGGGTGTCTTGAGGCGGCCTGGGCAATATGTCACGAAGCAAGGGCGCGCTGTTTCCGTATGCCTCCTAAGGCTCAACTTTCAATGGCCCACGCAAGTCCTTATTTTTGAAGCTGTTTTTATTCTTAGGTTGTGAACAATGGCCTCTAAGTGCCTGATTTCATTGATTTTTTTCGCCACCGCGTTGACCCTGTGGTTTTTGTGAGATACAGTGTCGTTTAGTGGCCATGGGTGGAAAAAAGTGTCGGAATGGGTGTTTCGAGGGACCTCAGCCTTGGTGCTGGATGCCAAGGGGCGCATCAACGTGCCGGTGCGCCATCGCGACCCGCTCGTTGCGGCCTGTAGCGGCCAGCTGACACTCACCCGTCATCCCGAAGGCTATCTGTTGATCTACCCTCGCCCGGTGTGGGAGACGGTGGAAACCGAGCTGATGGCGCTGAAGGCCGCCTCCGATGGCTGGCGCCGCATCTTCCTGGGCAGCGCGGTCGACGTGGAGATCGACAGCGCGTCGCGCGTGCTGATCCCGCCCGAGCTGCGCGACGCCGCCGGCCTGAACAAGGACGTGCTGCTGATCGGCACCGGCCGCCGCCTGGAGCTGTGGGACAAGCAGCGCCACGACGCTGTCGAGGCCCGCGTGGTGGCCGCTGGCATGACCGAAGAAGTGCTGGGCCTGAACCTGTGAATGCCGGCCCAGACGCATGGACGCACACCACCGTTCTCCTGGCCGAAGCCGTGGAGGCACTGGTGCACGTCCCCGACGGCCGCTATGTGGACGGCACCTTCGGCCGCGGCGGCCATGCGCGGGCCATCCTGGCCCGGTTGTCGCCGCAGGGCCGGCTGATCGCCTTCGACAAGGACCCGCAGGCCATCCGCCTGGGCGAGTCGCTGGCCGACGCCCGGCTGCAGTTGGTGCATGCCAGCTTTGCCGGCATGCGGCAGGTGCTGGCGCAGCACGGCATCACCCAGGTGCAGGGGGTGCTGCTCGACCTGGGCGTCAGCTCGCCGCAGCTGGACGACCCGGCTCGAGGCTTCAGCTTCCGCTTCGACGCGCCGCTGGACATGCGCATGGACACGTCCCGCGGCGAGACCGCCGCGGAATTCCTGGCCCGCGCCGATGAGCGCCTACTGACGCAGGTGATCCGTGACTATGGTGAAGAACGGTTTGCTGTTCAGGTTGCAAAGGCGCTTGTGGCTCGCCGACAGGGCGGGGCAGCCATTCGAACCACAGGCGAACTGGCCCAGGTCGTGGCTGGTGCGGTCAAGACCCGCGAGCCGGGCCAGAACCCTGCAACGCGCACATTTCAGGCTCTTCGGATTCATGTCAACGCCGAGCTTGAAGAGCTCGAGCAAGGCCTGAGCGCGACACTGGAACTGCTGGCCCCGTCGGGACGCCTGGTCGTGATCAGTTTCCATTCGCTCGAGGACCGCATCGTCAAGAGCTTCATCGCGCGCGAAAGCCGCGACGAGCCCGACCGCCGCGCCCCGTTCGCGCCGCCGCGGCCGTCGCGGCTGCGTGCGCTGGGCCGCATCCGCGCCGGCGCGGCCGAAGTGGCGGCCAACCCGCGAGCGCGCTCGGCCGTGATGCGCGTGGCCGAGCGCACGGCAGTGCCCTACGCGAGCGTGACGCCGGCGCCAGGCCGCGGCCTCGGGGGCAAGAGGGTGTGACCCGCGTGAACCTGCTGCTGCTCGCTGCCTTGCTGGCCAGTTGCCTGTACCTGGTGAAGACCGCGTACGAGTCGCGCCGCCTGTTCCATGCCCTGGACCGTGCGCGCGTCGAGCAAGCCAAGCTTGACACCGAGTTCAAGCGCCTGGACGCCGAACGCCAGGCTCAGGCCACCCACTTGCGGGTGGAGAAGGTGGCGCGCGAGAAGCTGCGCATGCGCACCGCCACGCCGGCGGTGACGCAGTACGTCAGCGACGAGGCCGTAGCCCCGGCGCGTGGAGCTTCTGCCCCATGAGCCGAAACGCCAAGCCGGGCAAGCGCGCCGCCGCCGCCAGCGTGCGCAACCTGAACTACGCCACCAGCCCGCTGCTGGCGTCGAAGACGCCGCCGTGGCGCTCGCGCTTTTTGGTCGCACTGGTCGGCCTGGCCTTCGCCGTGCTGATCGGCCGCGCGGTGTACATCCAGATCATCGGCACCGACTTCTACCAGCAGCAGGGCGACAAGCGTTATGGCCACGTGATCGAGGTGCCGGCCAGCCGCGGCCGCATCCTCGACCGCAACGGCCAGGTGCTGGCCACCAGCGTGCCGGTGCCGTCGATCTGGGCCATCCCCAAGGACTTCACCGCCGATGTGCAGCAGCGCAACGCACTGGCCCGCCTGCTGAGCATGAAGCCGCTGGAGCTGGATCAGAAGCTGGAAGGCAGCCGCAATTTCGCCTGGCTCAAGCGCCAGGTCGACGAGCCGCTGTGGGCCCAGGTCAGGGGGCTTGGCCTGAAGGGCGTGCACAGCTTGAGTGAATACCGCCGCAAGTACCCCGAGGGTGAATCGGCAGCGCACGTCGTCGGCTTTACCAACATCGAGGAAAAGGGCCAGGAAGGCATCGAGCTGGCATTCCAGGGCGATCTGCAGGGCCGCCACGGCTCGCGCGCCGTGCTCAAGGACCGGCTCGGCCGCGTCATCGAGGATGGCAGCGAACAGGTCGATCCGGTCAACGGCCGCGACATCCAGCTGTCGATCGACTCGAAGGTGCAGTTCTTCGCCTACCAGCGCGTGCGCGACGCCGTGGCCGAGCACGGCGCCAAGGCCGGCAGCGTGGTGGTGCTGGATGTCATCACCGGCGAGGTGCTGGCGCTGGCCAACTACCCCAGCTACGACCCCGGCAACCGCCGCAAGCTGTCGGGCGAGCAGTTGCGCAACCGCGCCCTGACCGACACCTTCGAACCCGGCTCGACGATGAAGCCGCTGGTCGCCGCCTGGGCGCTGGAGACCAAGCGCGTCAAGTCCGACACGGTGATCAACACCGCGCCGCGCAGCCTGATCGTCGGCCCGCTGGTGGTCCGGGACGCACACCCTTATGACTCGCTGACCGTCGAGCAGGTGATCCAGAAGTCCAGCAACGTCGGCGCGGCGCGGCTGGCCATGCAGATGCCGGCGCGCGAGCTGTGGGAGCTGTTCTCCACCGTGGGCTACGGCCAGAAGCCACAGATCGACTTTCCCGGTGCGGTGACGGGCCGGCTCAAGCCGCACAAGACCTGGAAGCCGGTGGAGCAGGCGACCATGGCCTACGGCTACGGGCTGTCGGCCTCGCTGCTGCAGATCGCGCGCGCATACACCTGCCTGGCGCGCGAGGGCGGCGACGTGATTCCGGTGACCTTGCTCAAGCACGACGCGCCGGTCGCCGGCGTCAAGGTGTACTCGCCGGCCACGGCGCACGAGATCCGCCGCATGCTGCAACTGGCCGCCGGCCCCGGCGGCACCGCGCCGCTGGCGCAGACGCAGGGCTATTCGGTGGGCGGCAAGAGCGGCACCGCCCACAAGCAGGAAGGCAAGGGCTACGCGTCCAACAAGTACCGCTCGTGGTTCGTGGGCATGGCGCCGATCAGCAACCCGCGCATCGTCGTCGCAGTGATGGTCGACGAGCCCAGCAAGGGCAAGTACTACGGCGGCGCGGTGGCCGCGCCGGTGTTCAGCCAGGTGGTGCAACAGACGCTGCGCCTGATGGGCGTGCCGCCCGACCTGGAAGTGACGCCGCAGATCATGGCCAGCAAGGTCTCCCCGGCCGAGCCTGAGAGCTTCTGATGCCGAATACCTTGCACCTGGCCCATGCCGACGCCGCCGCACAGTGGCTGGGCACGCGCGTGGCCGGCCAACTGCGCACCGACCACCGCCAGGTGCGCGCTGGCGATGCCTTCCTGGCCTGGCCGGGCTATTCGAACGACGCGCGCCGCTTCGTCGCTGCCGCGCTGCAATCGGGCGCGTCGGCCTGCCTGGTCGACGACCACCACCTCGCCAGCTTCGGATTCGACGACGGGCGCATCGCCGCCATCACTCACCTGAAGGACAAGGTCGGCCCGATCGCGCACCTGTTCCTGGGCCGGCCCAGCGAGAAGCTCAAGGTCGTGGCCACCACCGGCACCAACGGCAAGACCTCCACCGCCTGGTGGACGGCGCAGGCACTCACAGGTCTGGGCCGGCGCTGCGCGCTGATCGGCACGCTGGGCATCGGCGAGCCGCAGGGCGATGGGTTGCAGTCCAGCGGCATGACCACACCCGACCCGGTGCGGCTGCAACAGGCGCTGCACGACTTCGTGGCTCAAGGTTTCACGGCCTGCGCCATCGAGGCCTCGTCGATCGGCCTGCAGGAGCGCCGCCTGGCCGGCACGCACATCGAGGTGGCGTTGTTCACCAACCTGACGCAGGACCACCTCGACTACCACCAGGACATGACAGCCTACTGGAAGGCCAAGCGCGCGCTGTTTGCCTGGCCGGGGCTGAAGGCAGCGGTGCTGAACATCGACGATGCGCATGGTGCCGAGCTCGCCGGCACGCTGCGCCATGCGCCGCTGGACCTGTGGACCTGCTCCACGCACGGCACCGCGCGCCTGATGGCCCAGGGCCTGCATCACGACGACGGCGGCCTGGCCTTCGAGCTGCGCGAGGGCGACCAGGTGCTGCCGCTGCGCAGCGCGCTGATCGGCGACTTCAATGCCGCCAACCTGCTGGGAGTGGTCGGCGTGTTGCGCGCGCTGGGCGTGTCGCTGACGGACGCGGTGCAGGCCGCGGCAGGGCTGGGGCCGGTGCCCGGGCGCATGCAGCGCGTGCGCATCGATGCCCCGGGGCAGCCCGAGGTGGTGGTCGACTATGCGCACAGTCCCGATGCGCTGGAGAAGGTGCTGCAGACGCTGCAACCGGTGGCACGCGCACGGGGCGGCCGGCTGTGGTGCGTGTTCGGCTGCGGCGGCAACCGCGACGCCGCCAAGCGCCCGATGATGGGCGCCATCGCCGCGCGGCTGGCCGACCAAGTGGTCCTGACCAGCGACAACCCGCGCGACGAAGCCCCGGGCTTCATCCTGTCGCAGATCCTGGCTGGCGTCACCGGGCATGACGAGGTGGATGTCATCGAGGACCGGCGCGCGGCCATCGGCCATGCGCTGGCCGAGGCCGCGCCGGCCGACGTGGTGCTGCTGGCCGGCAAGGGCCATGAGGCCACGCAGGAGATCGCCGGCGTCAAGCGCCCGTTCTCCGACCTGAACGAGGCGCACGAGGCCCTGTGCCGCCGCGCCGGGGTGGCGGCATGATGCTGACGCTGGCCCAGGCCCAGGCACTGCTGCCAGGCGCTATGCTGGTCGGCGACGGCAGCGTGGCCTTTGCGCGCGTGCACAGCGACACGCGCACGCTGCATCACGGCGACCTGTTCGTCGCCTTGCGCGGCGAGCAGTTCGACGCGCATGACTTCCTGGCCCAGGCGCGCGTGGCCGGCGCGGCGGCGGCCCTGGCCGAACGCGGCTTGGCCGAGGCCGGCCTGCCCGGGCTGCAGGTGCCCGATGCGCTGGCCGCCTTGCAGCAGCTGGCCGCCGCTTGGCGCCGCCGTTTCCACCTGCCGCTGATCGCTGTCACCGGCAGCAACGGCAAGACCACGGTGACGCAGATGATCGCCTCGATCCTGCGCGCCGCCGACGGCGAGGCCGCCTTCGCCACCGAGGGCAACCTCAACAACCACATCGGCTTGCCGCTGACCTTGCTGCGGCTGCGCGCGACGCACCGCCGCGGCGTGGTCGAGCTGGGCATGAACCATCCGGGCGAGATCGCATTGCTGTCCGGCATCACCGCGCCGACCGTGGCGCTGGTCAACAACGCGCAGCGCGAGCACCAGGAGTTCATGGCCACGGTGGAGGCCGCGGCGCGCGAGAACGGTGCGTCCATCGAGGCGCTGGATGCGCAGGGCACGGTGGTCATTCCGGCCGACGACGACTACACGCCGCTGTGGCGGCAGCTGGCCGGCGCGCGCCGCGTGCTGAGCTTCGCCCTGCGGGCCGGCGCCG
>Ga0316600_10000681_pt1 | contig 16091 bp, 16 predicted proteins | sample OWC_soil_day5_CT_FD_207652 | JGI IMG/M metagenome (GOLD analysis project Ga0316600, IMG submission 207652) | Wetland soil microbial communities from Old Woman Creek delta, Ohio, United States - OWC_soil_day5_CT | ecosystem: Environmental > Terrestrial > Soil > Wetlands | place: USA: Ohio... | reverse complement strand
AATAAAAGTTTCACCTTACTAACGGGTTGATGAACCCCCGACTCGCTACCTATGCTACACCTACCCCCGTCGAAACCATTACGCCCCCGATTAAAGTAGTTGACGGTATCTTTTTTCTGTACCGTAAAAAATAGTATAACATAAAGAATTGTAAAATACAATTGGTTGATACTGTCATTCTAGCATTTCTTAATAGTCACGTTGCCGATCTTTTAGCGCACGATCGACTTCACGTTTTGCGTCGCGCTCAGCTAAATCGTGACGCTTGTCATAATTTTTCTTACCACTTGCCAGCCCAAGTTCCAGTTTCGCCATACCATGCTTGAAATATATTTTGAGCGGTACTAGCGTAAAACCTTTTTCCCGTGTTTGGCTAAACAATTTAACGATTTCCGATTTATGCATCAATAGTTTCCGCGGACGAAGTGGCTCGTGATTAAACTGATTCCCTTCTTCATACGGACTGATATGCATATTATATAAATATACTTCGCCCTCTCTGATGTTTGCGTAGCTATCTTTTAAATTTGCTTTGCCGGCTCTCAGGGATTTTACCTCTGTTCCGGTTAGTACCATGCCTGTTTCAAACGCCTCATGAATATGATAATCATGTCTTGCTTTGCGATTTTCCGATGCAATCTTTATGCCTTCATTTGCTTTTCCCATTTTCTCACCTCAGTGGTGCATCGCACCTAACTCTACATCCATTATAACAAATATGTATTTTCACGGTCAAATAATATCGCCTCAGATGTTGAAATACTATGGACAGATAGGCCGCAGGCAGGCGATAAGCACTCATCTGCGTCGTTGCATGAATGTGCTGCTCGTCGACGTACAGAAGTACGACTCCTTCACACCCCTTTCATACGCCTAGCATCTGAGCACTTCTCGCCAACCGGCAACCTATCTTCGTACTAGTTTATAAGTGGTACGAATTTAGATTATTTTTATTTTGTCGACTTGTTGATTTTTGTGCAACTTATCTGCTGTTATCTAAACTACATAGGTATAGATGAAATGCAAAAGAAAATCGTTCAATAAAGGCAACACAGACGAATCATACTACCACGCAGCTTTGAAGGCTTTCTGTCTGACCGCAGGGAGTTTAGCCTTCATTGCGTTTTTCGAGTTAAGGCTGACTTGGGATTCGTCTCTTGCCGACTTGCTGATTTTTATGCAGCTTATCTGCTTGTGCATTTCATCTATTCTCTAAATGCTCTTATACTTTATTTTTATGTTTCGATTTCGTTTTAGATTTTGCTTTTACTGGATGTGCCTGTACTGATTTTTTCTTAGGTTTCGATTTGTTTTTAAACGAATCATAAAACTTGCCACCTTGTTTTTTCTCAGTGGATTTCGTTTTTGATTTCGATTTCTTATCGTTTGGTTTTTCTTGGTTTTCTTTGAACACAAATTTTGGTTTCTGAACGATCGGCATCGGAATATAGGTTCCATTATCCGCTAAGATGAAATCAATCGTGCGCGTTTCAACATTCGCTTGTGTCAGGATAACACGTGCTGGTTCACCGAGACGATACACTTTTTTCGTCCGTTCACCGATGAGTGCATATTGTTCTTCTACATATTGATAATAGTCATCTTCCATACTTGATACACGGACTAAACCTTCTACGCCATTTTCAAGTTCAATGAAAATACCGAAGGCAGTAACGCCATTGATAATCCCATCAAATTCTTCGCCAATAAATTGTGCCATATATTCAATTTTCTTCATATCCACTGTTTCGCGTTCAGCTTCCGCAGCCAGACGTTCACGAGCCGAGGTATGCACCGCAATTTGTGGCAAAATTGTTTTGAATTTATCCTGGCGTTTTTGTGAGATCGTTCCTGTTTTAAAGGTTTCGCGTAATAAACGATGTACGATTAAGTCAGGATAACGACGAATTGGTGAAGTAAAATGGGTATAGAACTCTGCCGCAAGACCAAAGTGACCGAGGTTTTGTGCTTCGTAACGCGCTTGTTTTAAGGAACGTAACATGACGGTATTGATAATCCGTTCTTCGGGGCGACCAGCTACTTCTTTCAATACTTTTTGTAATAAAGCTGGATCGATGTCCTCGTCTTGTTTTTTGATCACATGTTGCCCAAAGGTCGCAAGGAGTGCATTCAATTTTTCTAACTTAGCTGCATCTGGTTCTTCATGCACCCGATAGATAAATGGCACTTTTAATTTTGACATATGCTCTGCGACTGTTTCGTTGGCAACGAGCATACATTCCTCGATAATCGATTCGGATAAGGAACGAACGCGTTTCAATAATTTTACTGGTTTGCCTTCACTATCCAATTTTACTTTTATTTCTGGGAAGTCAAAGTCAATCGCACCGCGATTCATGCGACGTTTTCTAAGCACATGACAAAGGGCTTCCATATCTTCTAGTTGTTCTAGGATATCTTCATTGTCTTTGCGCAGGTCTTCTTCCTTGTCTACGAGTATTTTCCGCACGATATTGTACGTCAAACGACGATATATTTTGATTACACTTGGGAAGATTTCATGTCTGGTAACTTTACCGTTTGCATCGATTTCCATTTCAATCGACATCGCCAGGCGATCCTCGCCTTCATTTAAGCTACAGATGCCATTTGAAAGGCGTGGTGGCAGCATCGGCAATACACGGTCGACTAAGTAGATACTCGTACCGCGGGCATATGCTTCTTCATCAAGTGGCATGTTTTCGCGCACATAATAACTAACATCGGCAATATGCACGCTGAGGAAAAATGTGTTGTTGGCACGTTTTTCTACATAAACACCATCATCTAAATCCTTCGCATCATCACCATCAATGGTCACAATTTTAAAATCACGTAAATCATGTCTACCTTCGATTTCTGCTGGACTAATCACCGTTGGCGTATGATTGGCCGCTTCTTCTACAGCCGCAGGAAATTCCATCGGTAAATCATGCTTTTTGATGACGGATAATATATCGAGCCCCGGATCACCAGCATAGCCGAGAACTTCTATGATTTTGCCTTCCGCATTACGGCGTGGTTCTGGCCATTTTGTGATTTCCACCACTACTTTTGCCCCGATTTTCGCACCTAAAAAATTGTCTTTACTAACAAATATGTCTTGAGCGATTTTTGTATCATCTGGTACAACAAAGCCAAAACTTTTACTATTTTCAAACGTACCGACGATTTTCGTATTGGCCCGTTTAACAACGCGGATGATTTCACCTTCACGTGTTTTTCCCGTACCACCTGGGCGATTCACCCTAGCAACAACTCTGTCGTTATTCATCGCAGTTAACATGAGTGCAATTGGTATAAACACATCACTTTCCTCTGGCGTTTGGCGCACTTCGGGAATAACAAAGCCAAACCCTTTACTGGTCATACTCATTTTGCCTACGACCAAATTCATCCGTTCTGGTGTGCCATATTTATCATGGCGCGTTTTGATAATATCAGCATTTTGTTCGAGCTCGTCTAATAATCCCCAAAACTCTTTTAGTTCCTCACCACTTACTTCTAGGCCTTCCGCTAAATCTTCCGCTGTCAAAGGTTTGTACGCCTCATTGCGCATATAGTCTAAGATTTTTTCTTTTAACATAACAACTTCCTCCATTACCCTTACTTCTATTTTACTCATTTTTTAAGAAAGTTTACGATTTTTTCAAATACCTTTTCTCGCTCCACATCTAGTGTTACCAAATGCCCTGACTCTTTTAGCCAAAAGAGTTCTTTTTTTTCACTGCCAACATGATCATAAATAAACGTTGCACTATCTGCCACGACCGTATGATCATTTGTACTTTGTACGATTAATAACGAGTTTTTAAGCTTTACTAAGTCTACTGAAACTGATTTGATCACATTGAGCAAGTGATGCACACAGACGATGGGGGTGCGATCATAAGCAATGCAATATTGCTGCGCGTCATCGGAGAACTTACGCCTTTTTTTGGGTACATATTTATCAACACATTCCTCGATTGGTGGTAATAAATCCACACCACGATTGGTTACGTGAATCGGCGCACTGAGTGTCACTACCCTATTTACTTCATACTCCATTGCAAGCTTCAAGGAAAGAATCCCCCCCATGGATAGCCCAACAATGTCTACTTCTTCGCAAATACTTTTTAGCAAATGATAGCCATCACACACCGAATGATACCAATTAACCCAATCTGTGCTTGCCATTTCTACTAGGTTTGTCCCATGTCCACACAATCTCGGGGCCAGTACCGTGCAGCCTTGTTCATTTAGGTGTTTCCCTAGTAAAAACATTTCCGCTGGCGTTCCAGTAAACCCATGTACCAATAAAACGCCTCGTTTATCTCCAGATAATATAAATGGCTCTGCTCCGTCTAATATTGCTGCCACAGCTGCTACCTCCGACCACATAATTCAATTTTATTTCTATTATACTATCTATTTATAAAATTAGAAAATTTTTCTTGAAACTGCTTCTATATTGAAAGTAGTTTATGCAATTCTGCTACAAAAAAACTATAAAACTATAGCATTTTTAACTTTTCAAATAAAAAACAGAACATTACAAAGGAATTCACTTGCAATGCTCCATTTTGACCCCTATAAAAACCAAAAACGCTCTAATTTCTACACGAAGTAAAACTAAAGCGTTAACAGCTACATTATTTCATTATATTGATAACTTTGCGATTACTAATGTAATAATTCCGAATAGTGCTCCCAAGATCATCGTTACTCTAACTAAGAAAGCATCCAGACCTTTGGCTTTACCACCGAAAACCGCATCTGCACCACCAGCGATTGAACCGCCCATACCTGAACTTTTACTTGATTGCATAACTACGGATGCAATAAGCGCGATACAAACAATAGCATCTAATACCATTAAGAATTGGATCAAGATTATGCACCTCCTTAAATAAATATATTACATACCATAATACCATAAATCAACTCATCTTCGCAAGAAAAGCAAAGATAAAAATAGACTGCTGCCTTAGCAACAGTCTATCCCATCATCTAAAAAACTATCCTAATCCGTTCCACTTTTAAACTATCACGAAGGCAGGTTGCCGGCTGGCGAGAAGTACTTAGCTGCTAGGCGCATAAATGGGTTGCGTAGGAGTCGTACTTCTGTACGTCGACGAGCAGCACCTTGTTGCAACAACGCAGATGGGTGCTTATCGCCGACCTGCGGCCTATCTGTCCTCGTACCTAAATCTTTTAGATGGTGTGTACACGAATCATACTAGTATTACCTTGTCCATAAGTAATACCAGAAGTAATAACAGTGATGTCACCATTTTTTACATAGCTTTCTTTCACTGCACTTTGTGTTGCACTGGAAATCATTTCATCTACACTATGCCATGGTTTACCCACGATGGAATATACACCCCAACGTAAATTTAAATGACGAGCAATGACTTCATCTTCAGAAAAAGCTACAATAGCTGCTTTTGGACGGTATTTTGAAACAACTTTTGTTGTATAACCACTTTGTGTTGGTGTGATAATCGCAGCTGCATCCAATTCATACGCCATTTGTACTGTCGCATGTGCAATTGCAGAAGTAGTAGATTCTTGAAGTTCAAAACCTTTATTCACATACAATTTTTTGTATTGAAGAGATGCTTCAATACGCTGTGCAATTTTATTCATGGTTTGAACTGCTTCAACTGGATAATCACCGCTAGCAGTTTCACCACTTAACATGATTGCATCCGTACCATCAAGAATTGCGTTAGCAACATCACTTGCTTCTGCTCTCGTTGGACGAGGATTCGTAATCATTGATTCCAACATTTGTGTTGCAACAATAACTGGTTTACCAACTTTATTACATTTGTCGATGATCATTTTTTGGATCAAAGGAACATCTTCTGCTGGGATTTCAACACCAAGGTCACCACGAGCAACCATGATACCATCAGAAGCTTCGATAATGGAATCGATATTATTTACGCCTTCCATATTTTCGATTTTAGGGATGATTTCCATGTGTCCGCCGTTTTCTTTGATCAATTTACGAATTGTATGAACATCCGCAGCACGTTGGATAAAGGAAGCTGCAATAAAGTCCATATCTTGACTGATACCAAAAAGGATATCTTGTACATCGCGATCAGAGATTGGCGGTAAACTAACGGATACCCCCGGAGCAGCAACACGTTTTAAATTTCCCATTTGACCACTATTTAAAACAGTCGTAACGATATCTTTATCAACGATTTCATCCACATGCAAACTAACCAAACCATCAGAAAGTAAGATAATATCATTCGGCTTTACTTCTTTATAAAGCGCTTTATGGCTAACAGCAACATGCGTTTCATCGCCATCCACGTCATCATAAGTCAAAGTAAATTTTTTACCTTCCAATAATTGTACTTTACCTGCTGCAAATTTACCAAGACGCATTTCTGGTCCTTTAGTATCCAGCATCATGGAGATAACTTTACCAGCTTTTTTCGCTGCTGCTCTTACTGCTGTCATACGTTGTCCTTGTTCTTCATGTGTTCCATGAGAGAAGTTAAAACGTGCTACATTCATCCCGTTTTCGATCAAACCCTCAAGAACACCTTTTCTTTCAACACTTGGCCCCATTGTACAAACGATTTTTGTTTTCTTTAGCATTCAAAATCCCTACCCTATTAATAAAATTTTTTAAGCCTCTAGAGATATAAACCACCTATATATTTAAGTCTTATGTAAAAATTTACACAAAACAAAAATTGTGTATTACTATCGATTCTTCTGGTTTAGTACCTACAAAAAAACAGCGCAAAGCCATGGAAGTAACTTCTATGCTTTACGCTGTCTCCTAGCTTGCTATTTTAAATTGTAGAAAGTGTCTACACCTTTATATTGTGCTACACTTGCTAATTCTTGTTCAATTCTTAACAATTGATTGTATTTTGCAATACGATCGCTACGAGTAGGTGCACCAGTTTTAATTTGACCAGCGTTTGCTGCTACTGCGATGTCAGCGATTGTTGCATCTTCAGTTTCACCAGAACGATGGGAAACAACACAAGTATAACCAGCACGTTTTGCCATTTCCATTGCATCAAAAGATTCAGTTACTGTACCAATTTGGTTAACTTTAACCAAGATTGAATTAGCAACACCTTTAGCAATACCATCAGCTAAACGTTTAGGGTTCGTTACGAATAAATCATCACCAACTAATTGAATTTTTTTGCCAAGACGATCAGTTAATTTTTTCCAACCTTCCCAGTCGTTTTCATCTAAACCGTCTTCGATGGAGATGATTGGGTATTTTGCAACTAATTGTTCGTAGAACTCAATCATTTCATCACTCGTTCTTACAACGCCTTCACCTTTGAAGTTGTATTTACCGTCACTGTACATTTCAGAAGATGCAACATCAAGTGCAAGTTTCACTTGTTCGCCTGGTTTGTAACCAGCTTTTTCGATAGCTTCAACAATAGCGCCAAGAGCATCTTCGTTGGAAGTTAAGTTAGGAGCGAAACCGCCTTCATCACCAATTGCAGTATTTAAGCCACGAGCTTTAAGAACTGCTTTAAGGTTATGGTATATTTCAGCGCCCATGCGTAATGCTTCTGCAAAACTGGATGCGCCAACTGGCATAATCATAAATTCTTGGATATCAACATTATTATCTGCATGTTCGCCGCCATTAAGAATATTCATCATTGGAACTGGTAATTCTTTTGCGTTGAATCCGCCTAAGTATTGATATAAGGATAAACCTACAGATTCTGCAGCAGCTTTTGCTACAGCCATGGAAACACCCAAAGTTGCATTCGCACCTAATTTAGCTTTATTTGGTGTACCATCTAACTCACAAAGGAACGCGTCGATACCGATTTGATCAACCGCATCCATCCCGATAATTTCTGGAGCAATAATATCGTTAACATTAGCAACAGCTTTTAATACACCTTTACCTAAGTAACGGCTTTTATCGCCATCTCTTAATTCAACAGCTTCATACATACCTGTTGAAGCACCGGATGGTACAGCTGCTCTGCCCATGCTTCCATCTTCTAAGTAAACTTCAACTTCTACAGTTGGGTTACCTCTTGAATCCATAATTTCACGCGCAAAGACTTCGTTAATAATACTCATAATTTAAAATCCCCCTAGAAATTTATGATAACTATAGTATGTAATATATTACATGCGTTATGTATTATTTTACACTGTTTTTTATGATAAGTAAAACATTTATTTTACATAAATCACAATTATGCTAAATTCAGAATAAACAGAAAGAATTTTAATATTATGCATTTGTGAAAAATAGTGCATATTATTAAACTTTTAAGTCTATTTTTTCACAATATAGTTAATTTTTTATGGCAAAAAGCCTTAAAAAATTTGTTTTTTATTTTTATGAAAACTTTTTATTTTTTCTATGCAATTACAGTAATCTTACCACTTTCCACCTAGTCTAGTAAAGAAAAGTAAATGAAAAATGGTTAACAAATTTTTCGCTAACCATTTTAAATAAAATTCACTCTGTTATTTTATTCGCTTAATAATTTTTTATAGTAACTTTGGGCGGTATAAAGTGCTGCTACTGGATTGTGCCCAGTGATTCTGTCTTTGGTAACCAATGTAGTCGTTACTGCCTTTGAGTATCGATAAAACAAGCTGTCATGCCCTACACAAAGTCCTACAACAACATTTAAATCCGTTTTATTCTTATTGAGTAGTTTTGCCTGCATCACTGGATTACACGCGCTTGCCCCCGGCGTTCTAATATATTCTTCTTGTATATTAATCTTTGTCTTTGGTATCGCACCGATTTTACAAGCTACACCATAAACTTCAAAACCATGCACTTTTAAAATTTTCGCAAAGATTCTGCTTTCATTCATTAATCCAGAACAAGTTGCGATACCGATTTTTTTTGCGCCGATTTTTCTGGCAAATGCCATGATTTCTTCGACTCTTGTATATTTTTCATAGAATTCTGCCTCTATCTCAGCACCAGCGATGGCGATTTTGCGCACTGCTTCGTCATTATTATAAAGATCTACGATTTTTTCAATTTCTTTATCCGTTAAATGGGTCGTTAAACAAAACTCTGGATAACGCCCATCTCCTTTACTACAACTTGCTGTGGTGCAATCCGTACAAGTAAGACAAAGTTTTTCTTTTGTCGTCATTTAATCTTCCTCCAACTATCCTTGCTATTTTGCTATTTTGCTATTTTGCTATTAAATATTATATTCCGTAAAGGATACATACCGCACCAAAAATTGCTTTGTGCGTTCAATTTTTGGTTCCACGAGAACTTGGTTTGGCGTGCCTTCTTCGACGATGACGCCACCATCCATAAAGATGACATGATCAGCAACCTCACGCGCAAAACCAATTTCGTGCGTAACTACGATCATCGTACAATTGACCTCTTGCGCTATTTTTTTCATAACCTCCAGCACTTCACCCACAAGCTCAGGATCAAGGGCTGACGTTGGTTCGTCAAACAAAAGCACATCCGGATTGAGTGCCAAGGCTCTCGCAATGCCCACGCGTTGTTGCTGACCACCGGATAACTGATGCGAATAAAAATCTCCTTTACTTCCCAGCCCCACTTTTTCTAAGAAAATGAGTGCTTTCTCCTTCGCCGCTCCTTTTGGCATTTTCTTGACAACGGTTAGCCCTTCCATAATGTTTTCAAGTGCCGTTTTATTTTTAAATAAATTATAAGACTGAAACACCATTGCTGTCCGCTGACGAATCTCGTGAATTTCTTGTTTGGTTACCTTTTCCACATCAATATGCAGATCATCCAAAATAATTTCACCGCGGTCAGCCTTTTCCAGAAAATTAATTGACCGTAAAAGCGTCGTCTTCCCCGAACCACTTGGGCCTAAGATTACGGTCACCGACCCCGTGGGTACGCTAGCATCGATCCCTTTTAGTACTTCATTATCACCAAAGGATTTATGGATTTTTTTAAATGTAATCATAGGTTGCTTCCTTTCTTAAACGCCGCAAGTTTATGTTCTGCTACGAGGAATACTTTTTCAAATAGAATACTCATCCCCCAATAGATCAACGCCACGACGATATAAACTTCTAAATAACGATTGTTATCTGCACAAATCACATTAGCCGCCCCAAATAACTCCATTACAGTAATCATAAAGGCAATGGATGTACTTTTGATTAAATTAAGAAACTGATTCGCTAGTAATGGCATAGCAAAAACGGCGGCTTGCCTAAAGATAATCCGATAAAACCCTTGCCACCAAGTCATACCAATAGAATAGGCTGCCTCCAGTTGCCCTTTATCGACCGATTGTACCGCAGCGCGAAATACCTCGGTTAAGTATGCCCCAGTGTGAATCGTCAAGCCCATAACGGCAAACACGACCGCAGGCACTTGATTAATCTCGATCTTTTGTCCAGTCTTTTCAGAGAAAATCAGCAGCGCAATTGGTAAGGCGAAAAATACGATATACAAAATGACCATCGTCGGCAACGCCCTGCCCAGCAATACATATAAATCGACCAATTTACTTAAAACAGGAATCTTCTTCATCCGAACGATCATCATAAAAAGCCCTAATATGCTGGCAAGAACCATACTCGTAACCGCTAACCCCAAAGTCATTGGGATATAGCCTATCAACTTAAAAAACATTTCTATCAAAAAATGGAGATCAATAATACTATTCATAATTGATTATCCTCTTTCTTCTTTCTAATCAACTAAATCACAAAGCCAGTTCTTTACCTAGCGTACTGCGCCGTTCCAAGAAATACGTAGCTACTTGTATCACAAAACATAAGAGAACATAAATGATCGCGATATCTATATATAACTCTAAATGGCGATAACTATAAGACCCCATTAAATCAGCTTTTCTCAGCATATCAACAACACCAACATTAAAAATCAAGGAGGTTCCCTTTAACGTCGAAATCACATTATTTCCGAGCGCCGGAATCGCCAATTGAAACGCTTGTGGCAAAATAATACGAATATACGCTTGATACGTACTCATACCAATGGAATGCGCTGCCTCTAATTGTCCTTTATCAACTGCTAAGATACTGCTACGCATGATTTCAGCAATATATGCACCAGTATGGATCGACATGATCAGAAAGACAAAGAGCAGTCCTGGTATCGAACGAATATCTTGATACCCCAATCCTTGCAATATTTGAGGTAACCCAAAACACACCAAATATAACTGTACCAGAAATGGTGTACCACGAATAAACGAAAGGTATAAAATGCAGACTTGATTCAACACCTTCACTTTATGAATGCGAAGGAAAGCAACGACGCAACCAATCAATATACCAAATAACTCCGCTACGATTGTGACTACAATCGTAACATCAATATAGGATAACAACGTCGGAAACGCTTTGATCATATAATCCACACTAAAATAACTCCCCATGCACCGCACCTCTTTCTAACTCATGTTGCAAACTAGTCGTATAACGTTCTGCTTCCCCTACATTTGTGGAACAGTATAATCTTTACCTAAGAACTTTTCCGACAACTTTTTCAGACTTCCATCCGCACGCATTTCTTTAATCGTCGCATCAATTTTATTTGCTAAAACTTGCGAATTTTCGTCTTTGCGTAAAGCATAGCAGGTCGCATCACTCGCGATGGTAGGACCCACAGCCTTTACATCAATTCCAAGTGTATTTTTTGCTTCATCAATGACTACTTCATACGTCGGTGATGCATCCACACGTCCAGTCGCTACTAAATTCAAGGTTTCTGTAGAACCTTTGTCCGTATAGACCAATTCTATTTTAGGCTCAGCAGTCTCATTGTATTTTTGCAGTTGACGCGTCACTTCACTGCTGCTGGTAACAGCAACTTTCTTACCACGCAAGTCATCAATCGTAGTGATATCGTTTCTATCATCTTTTACAGCAAGCTTACGACTTGTGTAATTGTTCACTTCTTTTGTAAAAATACTCTTATCCGCTCTCTTTGGATTGGCAACGATTTGATTGGCAACAACGTCCACTTGACCAGACTCTAAACCTAAGAAGCCCGCATCTACGCTCATCGTTTTAAATTCAAATTTAATATCAGGATTTCTTTTTTCAACTTCGCGTAAAAGTTCTATATCATACCCAGTTAACTGATCTTTTTCGTCCATATACGTAAATGGTCTAAACGTTCCCCTTGTTGCAACTTGATAGGTTTTTACTGCTTTTGTATCTTGTTTGGCCTCTGGTTTACTATTTTCACCCAGACCACACCCCGTGGTAATCACTAGCCACATACTGAGTAATAACGCTAAAAATAAACTCCCGTATTTTTTTCTGTTCTTCAATAAATTCATCTCTTTCATTCTCCTCTTACTTCAACTTATTTAATGCATCTTCAAGTTGTTTTAATGCTCTTTTTAACGTCTTTTGTGGACATGCGATGTTGATCCTGACAAAACCTTCCCCTTGTGTTCCAAAACTATAGCCTTGATTAAACCAGACTCCCGCTTTATCAATTAAGAACTTCTCTAGTTCTTCTTTGGTTAACCCATAAGCATTGAAATCCATCCATAAGAAATATGTACCTTCGGGATGATTTACTTTTAATTTCGGCAAATTCTTTTCGATGCGCTCGATTGCATAATCACGATTCTGCTGGATATACACGATTACTTGATCAAACCATTCTTCCCCTTTTTCATACGCTGCCTGCGTTGCTACCAGTGGAAATAAGCTAGGTTTTGGAATACCAACAAAATCATACACGGCTTGAAATGCAGTTCGCAGTTCTTCGCCTGGAATAATAATATTGGAATTTCTGATACCCGCTAAATTAAAGGATTTACTCGGTGCTGTACAGATGATTGCATTTTCTGCAAACGCATCACCAAGCGTCCCAAATGGAATATGCTTTGCGGCAAAATATACAAGATCACAATGGATTTCATCCACGATCATTTTTACATCATATTGCAGGCAAATCTCGCTCAGCTTGATCAGATCTTCCTTGCGATACACTTTTCCTATCGGATTATGCGGATTGCAAAGAATAAACACTTTTGGCTTATGCGCAATAATCTTTTGCTTAAAATCCTCAAAATCTATTTCATAGCCTTTTTCCGTCCGAATAAATGGATTTTCTAAAACTTGACGCTTCGTCTGTTTTATCACGCGAAAAAAAGGATGATAGACTGGTGTCTGAATCAAAATAAAATCATTGATTTCTGATAATGCTTGAATTCCAAGATGAATCGCGGTGATCACCCCCGGCGTTTGTTTCATCGATTCTGGTGCTATCGTCCATTGATGCCGTTTTTTAAACCAGCCGATTACCGCATTGGTGTACTCCTCTGTGACGGCAGCATAGCCATAAATTCCACGCTTTGCCCTTTTAACAATGGCTTTTTGAACCGCTGGTGAAGTTTCAAAATCCATATCCGCAACCCACATAGCAATGACATCCTCGCGCCCAACACGTTCCTTTCTAAAATTCCATTTATCTGAGATCAAACCAGCAAAATCATGCTCTTGATCAAACTCTATATCTTGTTTATGAAAATGTTCCTTAGGATGTGACATGATACCCGCTCCCCTTAAACATATTTATCATATATGTTTTATAATTCTTATACTTTAAACAATAACCTATTAAACATACTTTGTCAATATGTTTTTATATAAAATAAAAGCCTGCAGAAAAACATATTTTTGCAGGCTTTTAGCAATCACTAACTTTATGAAATTAACTGCTATGATGATAAGACTAACCTAAGTCTATCTAGCTTTTCTAAAATTCGATTTTTACTCAAGCAAAACTTTTAATTAGTACGATACCTGTCATCATACAAACGATACCAACGACCGCTGTACTTTTTAATTTAACACCATAAAATGCAACATCTAAACCTGTGGTAAGTAGTAAACCACTTGCGCCCCACAGTGCGTAGGCTACACTCAAATCCATCGTTTTTACTGCCTGAGATAACGTGGCAAATGCAATAATAATTAAGATTACCGCACCAAAGCCCCAACTTCTATTTTTAAAACCGTCCGATTTTTTTAAAAATATATTGGCGATAACATCTAATACAATCGATACTGATAAAAATAAAATACCATCACTCATTTTTATCGCCCGCTGTTTTAGCCGTTATCATGCCTTTCTTTAATAGGATCATTCCTAATAGTATAAAACTAACCCCCAAAATTTTTGAAACTGATAAAACTTCCTGAAACAAAATATAACCGATACCTGTCATGACAATGAGCCCCATACCTTCCCACGTTGCATACGCAATGCTAAGTGGGATCTTCACAATTGCTTTCGATAATAAAAAATAAGATAACCCAACCATCACAAGTAATAAAAGATATCCACCAATGGATTCATTTTGCCCGACAATCTTCATCATCGTCGTGCCAGTTACTTCAGTAATGATTGCTAAAAATAACGCACACCACTGTAGCATAATATCTAACCCCTTACCTATATAAACAACTTGATCTTGCGTTGTTTTTATTTGTAAAGCCTCTTTGCTTTACAAATCTATTATATCATTGACACTACATTGTTGGCGAACCGCCCAAAATCATCCTATTCCTGCCTATTCCAACCAATCTGCCGTTAAAGCAGATAGCCACAGAGTTCCTCAAATCTCCGCTCAACTCCACTGAGTTCCTACCTACTTTGCCTACATTCTATACTACATATTGTATTTCACAAATAAATCCATACAGTGTTTTAAGTGTTTTATGACACTGTAATTTTTCTTGATATTTTGCCGTACTTATGATATATAAAAGATATAAATGGATAAAATAATCCTAAGGATAGGAGTAATGTTATGAATGTAAACTCAATAACTTCAATTAGTCGATATCCATATTTAACTTACAAGACAGGGCTGTCAAACCGTACTTTCGCTTCCATTTCGAACAAACTAAACAACATAAAAAGTTCTACTGATACTAGTAATAACCCAAGTCGTTTTAGTTCTTCTGAACGCTTAGACTTACTAAAAAAAATTTTAGCTAATCGTTCATCAAAACAAAAGATTCATCAAGAGAGCTTACTCAATATTTTTGCCTAAAAAACCCGGTTATCAGATGATTATTATTTACGTAATTGCTTTTTCCTAATTAAACAGACAACCGTTTATATCACTTAAATTTAAGTGATATGTTCATTTTAACGATTACTTAAGCATAAACAAAAATTTAAAAGGAAGGAGGGTTTCCCCATGAATGTTAATTCTGTATCTTCACAAAGCAGTATTTCTTATTTGAAATATTCAACAGCTGAATCTAATAGTACTTTCAGTTCTGTCGACAATTCTACTTCAAGTTCTAACAGTTATCTTTTTGATTCTAGTTCTTCAAGTTCTACTAGTAGTTATCTCCTTAATTCGCTTTCTTCAACTGATGATAGTTCCTTGTGGAATACTGTTTTTTCTGGCAGTTCTGCAAACAAGTCAATAGTTTTAGCAACGATGAAAAAATATACTGAAACGTCTGATGAATTTTATTCTTCTTTTGCTTCAACAGCTACTAGTTTACAATCTTCTTCGTTAAATCTTGCCGAAACACTAGACAGTTCTAACAGCTCCACAAGCGATATCGTTGATAGCATCACTTCTTTTGTCAGTGATTACAATGATGCTACCGAGTTATTTAGTGATAATTCCGATATATCTACGGCACTTTCCGGTCTTGCTACCTCTTTTTCTGATGGAACTACTGATTCTAGCGATTTGCTTTCTTCCATCGGTATCACAGTTGATGAGGATGGTAAAATGACGGTTGATGAAGATACACTAACTGATGCAGTTGAAAATGATTATAGTACGGTACAGTCAGTCCTTGGTGGTTCAACTGGTCTTGCTAGCCAAGCCTACTCCAAAATAACACTTGCCATCAATAACACAGACAATCTTGTACCATTCCCAGATTTCACTGGCATTACTACTACTTCTACCTCGCTAGGTTTGCTTGCAGATTTATATGCTTAAACGGTTCTATAATAAATGTTGGGGTAAGCAAAAATTTAACCTGAATTATTCATGGCTATATAAAAACGCCATATCTGTGCATAACTTTCCACGCTAACAACTAAAAAGCAGAAATTTACTTCATTTCAACTTAAAAAT
>Ga0316600_10000680_pt1 | contig 16097 bp, 14 predicted proteins | sample OWC_soil_day5_CT_FD_207652 | JGI IMG/M metagenome (GOLD analysis project Ga0316600, IMG submission 207652) | Wetland soil microbial communities from Old Woman Creek delta, Ohio, United States - OWC_soil_day5_CT | ecosystem: Environmental > Terrestrial > Soil > Wetlands | place: USA: Ohio... | reverse complement strand
ATGGTAAGTATGTCTGGATTGATTATAAAAAGATCACGAAAGAAAACATGAACGAAGCTAAATAATTTTCTTCTTTGGGGATCGAAAAATTTAAAAATGGCAAGGGTTAATGTATCTTAGATTGTACCCTTGCCATTTTGATTACTAAGGGATAGTAAAATGCCTTTGAGAGAAAGAGAGGCGCTTAATAATGACAGAAATTGAATTTTTACTTGAAATGAATAACATCTCTAAAGAATTTCCGGGCGTTAAAGCACTTGATGACGTAACGCTTAAGGTTAGGCCTGGTACTGTACATGCTCTCATGGGAGAAAACGGTGCAGGAAAATCAACGTTAATGAAATGTCTTTTTGGGATTTATCAACAAGATGCTGGTGAAATTATCTTAAATCAGCAAAAACTAGAAATACATAATTCTAAAGATGCATTGAATTATGGCATATCCATGATTCATCAAGAATTGCATCCTGTTCCTCATCGAGATGTAATGGAAAATGTATGGCTAGGACGTTTTCCTATGACTGGTTTTGGTCCCTTTCAATTTGTGGATCATAAAAAAATGTATACTAATACTGCTGCTTTATTTCAACAATTGGAAATTGATATTGACCCTAATGCGTTGGTTAAAACCCTATCTGTATCGAAGATACAGTCTATTGAAATTGCTAAAGCTGTATCCTTTAATTCGAAAATTATCGTGATGGACGAACCAACATCTTCTTTGACTGGTAATGAGGTGGAACAGTTATTTAAGATTATACGTGACTTACGAAAAAGAGGAGTTTCGATCATTTATATATCTCATAAAATGGAAGAAATTCTCCAAATATCAGATGATGTTACGATTATGCGGGATGGTAAATATATTGGTACCTGGAATGCCTCGGAGCTGACTACTGACCTAATTATTTCTAAGATGGTAGGACGTGATCTCACCCAACGCTTTCCGGAGCGCAGCAATGTACCTGGTGAAGTGGTGCTGAGAGTAGAAAATCTTACGTCGCCCAATCCTCGGTCTTTTAAAAATATTACCTTTGATCTTCGAAAAGGCGAAGTACTTGGAATTAGCGGGCTTGTAGGTGCCCAACGTACGGAGCTGGTGGAAGCAATTTTTGGGCTGCGTACCATAGCAGAAGGCAAATTTATTTTGAATGGAAAAGAGGTCAAAATTAAGTCACCGGCGGATGCCAAGAAATATAAAATTGCTTTACTTACGGAAGAACGACGTGTTACAGGGATCTTTCCGGTTTTACCTGTCGTGGAAAATACAGCGATTGCGGACCTAAATGCTTATCAAACATCTTTTTTCTTTCTTGATGAAAAAAAGATGAAAGAAGATACAAAAAAGAGTGTTGAAAAACTTAGAATAAAAACGCCCTCTATCAAGGAGCTGATAAAGAATCTGTCCGGGGGGAATCAGCAAAAAGTTTTAATCGGACGATGGTTGCTTACTGATCCGGATATATTACTTCTTGATGAGCCAACCCGTGGTATTGATGTTGGTGCAAAGTTTGAAATTTATACGATTATTACAGAGCTTGCCAAGCAAGGGAAGAGCATCATCATGATATCTTCTGAAATGCCTGAAATCTTAGGAATGTCGGATCGAATCATGGTAATGTGTGAAGGACGACTTACGGGCATACTGGATCGAAAGAATGCTACTGAACGAGAAATTATGCGCCATGCAACCTTATATTTGGCGTGAAAAAGGAGGTTAAAAAATGAACTTAGATACGAAAAAATTAAATGAATTCTTTTTGCAATATGCAATCTATGGTGTCCTAATCGTTCTTATCATAGCAATTGCCATCTATAATTCAAATTTTTTATCAATAAATACCCTGCGTGATATTTTAATGCAGTCTTCCACCCGGGTAATCATTGCTCTCGGTGCTGGCTTTGTATTGATAACAGCAGGTGTTGATCTTTCTGCCGGACGTGTAGTAGGTTTGGCTGCTGTATTATCTGGTTCTATGTTGCAAATAGCAGATTACTCGCGAAGGTTTTTCCCAAACCTACCTGATTTGCCAATCTGGATACCAATTCTCGTGGCTGTTATTGGCGGTCTTATTGTAGGTATACTCAATGGATGGATTGTGGCTAAATTTAGTGTACCACCGTTTATTGCAACATTAGGTACCTACGTTATGGTTTATGGCGTAAATTCGATTTATTTTGATATGAAGCCAAATGAATCACAGCCAATTGGTGGCTTAAGACCTGATTTTACAATCATCGGCTCGGGATCAATTGGCACTGGTCCCTATTCGATTCCCTATATCGTGCTGATAGCCCTGATCGTAGCTTTTGTTGTTTGGGTGATTTTCAACAAAACAAAGCTAGGTAAAAATATGTATGCCATTGGCGGTAATATCAATGCTGCAAAAGTGTCGGGAATTAATGTTGGTCTTAATTTGATTATGATTTATGCAATTGCGGGAGCACTTTATGGCTTTGCTGGTGTACTGGAAGCTGCAAGAACAGGTGGTGCGACTAACAATTATGGTAACATGTATGAGTTAGATGCAATTGCTGCTTGTGTCGTAGGCGGTGTTTCCACAACCGGCGGTATTGGCACAGTGCCAGGCATACTGGTAGGGGTAGTAATTTTTACGGTTATTAACTATGGCTTAACCTTTGTTGGAATGAACCCTTATTGGCAGCTTATTATAAAAGGTCTCATTATTGTTTCAGCAGTTGCAGTGGATATTCGAAAATATATTTCCAGAACCTAAGAAAAGCGCTGCGCGTCTTTTAAAAATAAGACCTTTTGAACGCGAAGACACGAAGAATAGGAAGAACACGAAGTAAATTATAAACGTTTGCCATGAAAAAACAAAGTGACTACCGATTGGCAGCCACTTTGTTTTTTATTGATTGTATCATATTTATTTCAGTTTATATCAGAAGGGATTAAAGGAAAAAATGCTGGAATTAGAATTAGCATAAAGAACTTTCTGCTTTCGTTTTTTGGTTATTGGTGTGTGTCTAGAGTAGTTATACAACAGCTCAGTTGTTATTTCGGGATAGAGTGTACCGTCTGGTCTTTGGATTTGATCTTCTACCATCCATTTTTTTATATCTGATATGGTAAATTGGGTAGGTAACATTTCAGCATCAACTGCTAATTTCATATCCTCAATCAGAGATGCTTCACACAATACAAGAGACTCTGCTTTTTTGCCCTGGTTTAATTCCATAATATGAATTCTCCTTCCTGGTAATGGTTCATTTATTAATAAATGATACGAATACTGCCATCTTTATATATTTCTATATCATTATAGCTATCGAATATTCTTTTTGCTGCATCGCTGCTTACGGTGCTAAGTTCAATGTTGCCATAGATAATCTCATGATAATGATTGAAAGTTCCTAGGTTGTTAATTGCCATATAACAGTGAGCGTTATTTCGATAGCCTGTAGGTGCTAGCTTCACGCCATGTTTTTTTAGCCATTCGACGGTTGCCTCGTGATTTGGAAGGCTTTTGGTCAGATGGGCAATAGCATGGCGATCTGTACCGACATGTCCTGCTTTAAAATGATCCAGACATTCTTGGCAAATACCTTTAGCTCCGACAAAAGCGACTGCTACAGGTTTATCCTCATAGCAATAAAAACAGGTACCATTATTATGACGGTGCCATTTATAAATATCTTCATATGTTTTTTTCTTGCGAAAGGTCATTAGTTCAAATCTCCTATGTATTTTATAGTATAAACCTAATGGCGCAGTACAATGTCCTCGCCAATATTCATAAGGCTAGGGATGATGCTGTACTAGTATACCTGTTTATCTTCATCTTGTATACACGAGTTTTTGTAAGAAATCAACGTGATTCTGACGATTAATGAGTATAGTCTAGCATGATAGCGATTCTAAAAAATATAGGTAGGAGATGAGGTATGCAGGATACTTCTGTCTTATTTGCGAATAGTACAAGAAATGATGATCGTAATCTTCATTGTATTCATTTAAACTTCTTCTTTCATTATTCTACATTGTTATTTGAAGATAGTAAACATGCTAACTATGATTTTGCAGGTATGATTATAAAGAAGCAGAAAGCCACTTTTAAGGAGGAAATTAGTTTTGTTAATACCATGGGAAATTGTAGTCGAGGATAGCGAAGAGGCACGTAACCTTGTAGAAAAATTATTGGAGGTTGCGGCTAGCGATCCTCTTATTTTGAGTGAAATCATGCGGGGGGTATTGCACGAAGATCCCTGTATTAAGATGCAAGCTGCATCTATGGTAGAAAAGGTGACACGTGTTCGTCCTTTATTCTTGACGCCTTATAGAAGAGTATTACTCAATGAATTCTCGAAGATCAATCAGCCTGGAGTACGGAGGCAAGTTGCAGTGCTCTATGGGCGCATTATGTGGGATGAATGGGAAATGAAGCAAGTGGTTGTTTTGCTTAGCCAATGGATTGAGACACAAGAAGATGAAGATAGTGTTAGGAACTCCATCGAGTCTCTTCATAAACTGGCTATGCAAAAGGAATGGATTCTTCCTAAATTTAGGGAGTGCCTGGTGAAGACTATAGAACATGGGAATCCTAGTATCAGCAGTTTAGCAAATGAAATTCTTCATCGCACGTAGCGACTTCTAATTCTAGAAGTGGATGGAAGTCTTAAAGCGGTCTAGTTCTTTAGATAAAAAAAATTGACTATTGGAAAGTTTTATGTTAGAGTAGAACCAAAAATTAGTATCGTTTGGCTGATCAGGAGACTGAAGGCAAAGAAAATGGATTATTTTCTTTGCCTTCAGTCTTTTTCAAATCAGGAAGATTTGATTCAAACAGTGTTTTTCTTGTATTTGCATCTTAGATTTGCTGGTGGGTCATAGAACTTTTAATAATGACTAGGAAGAGGAGGATACGTGATGAGTTACTTTTTGCAGAAAGAACCGCCAAGGCGGGAACAACGCTTAAATGCATGCATTGCCAGCGGTGGGACCTTGTCGGATATGACGAATCGGAAAATGAGATGTTGTGTACCAGATGGAGAGAGGACATTTACCCAAAATAATATCTGCTTATTGCTGCCAGCCTTAGGGATGATGAACAGCATACCGAATAGTGTTGTGCTGATGCATGGAGCGGTGGGGTGTGGATCTTCCTCTCATGGTGGAAATGTAGGGGTTCGAGCTGGAAATAATCACCGCTGGGGTGTTATTAAAGATGGTACATGGCTTTCTACGGCTTTAAACGAGAGCGATGTAATCTGCGGGGGCGAAGAGAAATTAGAAGCTGCCATTCGCGAAATTGATGAACATTATAAGCCCATGATTATCTTTGTTGTAGCCGGCTGTGTTCCAGGGATTATTGGTGATGACGTTGATGGTGTTGCTCAGCGTATTCAATCCGAGGTGTCTGCTAACATTCTTCCAGTACATTGCGAAGGATTTAAAACGAAGATTTGGGCTACGGCCTATGATGCTGTGTATCATGCTATAGGCAGGGTCATGCTGCAAGATACGTCTGAAAACTTGGCATTGGAAAAGCCGAAAAAAGCTACCGTAAACCTTATGAATGTTTCCTCTATGGGACGTGTGGATGAGGTTGAATTGGAACGTTTATTGCACGCATTAGGATTGGAAGTTAATATATTTCCTGTCTTTTCTAAGCCTGAAAAAATGTATGCCATGACTCATGCGAATCTTTCGATTAGCACATGTCCCACTCATGATGACTACTTATTAAAACATTTGCAAGAAAAATATGGGATTCCTTTTGTGTTAAAACATATGCCGATCGGTATTGGCAATACAAGTGAATGGCTAAGAAATGTGGCTGCCTTTTTTCACTTAGAAGATCAAGTAGAAAAAATCATTGCGGAAGAAGAGGCAGAATTAGAAACAGCACTGCAAGAATTTAAAGCATTTTTTAAAGGAAAAAAAGTTTTTGTTAGTGCTGGTGAATTTCGGGCATTGGCCACTGCTATCTTATTAGCGGAGCTTGGCTTTGAAGTAGTAGCTGTCCGGTCTTTTCATCATGATGAATTTGCTGATTCTGAATATGAGAAATTAAGTAAGATTACGGCAACGGATTTCCCTTTAAATATTGCAAACTGCCAGCCCTTTGAAGAGGCGAATCTCATACGCCGTGTAAAACCCGATCTTTTTCTGGGGCATATGAATGGTAATTCTACAGCTGCAAAATTGGGGATTGCAACGAATGTAATTTATAATGTTGGACTGCAGTTCGTTGGTTATCAAGGAGCCTATCAGCTAGCTCGCCGTTTATACCGGCAACTAACCAACCCGGGATTTAATCAAAATATTAGTAAGTGGGCACAGCTTCCCTATTCTGAAGATTGGTATCAACAAGATCCATTTGCACATATCAAACAATCGGAAGGGGAAGTCTAATGAAACATTTTATTGAAAGACCACGATTTACTTGTGCCTTAGGAGGTGCCATCGCTACAGTTACGGCTTTGCCGCGAGCAGTACATATATTACATGCTCCTCCTGGTTGTGCTGGGAACACGGCTTGGACGCAGATGGGAGGATGTGGACTTCAGGTAGGCGGATATTGCGGCGGTATTAGTATACCTGGGACGAATGTTCAAGAAAGAGAAGTTGTTTTTGGTGGTTCAGATAGACTTCAAGAACAGATTCAAAATACGCTGAAAGTAATGGATGCTGACTTGTATGTCGTCTTAACGAGCTGTGTGACAGAGATTATTGGTGATGATGTGGATTCTGTCATAGCTCCTTTTCAAAATGATGAAACCAAAATTATCTCTGCTGAGACAGGGGGCTTTAAGGGCAATTCATACCTAGGATATGAAATTGTTCTTGAAAGTATTTTAAGAAATTATGTCACTCGTGGTGAAACAACTGTTAAAGGCAGGGTCAATCTATGGGGTATTGCTCCATCTTTTGATGTCTTTTGGCGAGGTAATTTAGAAGGGTTACGCCAGCTTTTAAGCAGATTGGGACTGGAAGTAAACACGTTCTTTACGGTGGATGATCATCTTGATGGAATTCGTCAGGCAAGCAGCGCCCAGATCAATATCGTGGTTTCCGATGTATTTGGCTGGCAAGCTGCCAAGATCAGTCAGGAAGTACATGGAATTCCCTATGTAGTGAGTCCCCTGCCGATTGGACCTAGTGCGAGTGATTTGTTTCTGCGAAGGGTTGGTGAAGCGTTAGGCCTAAGTGCGGAATTGATTGAAGAGGTTATTACTACTGAAAATCAACGCTATTATAAACTGCTCGAACCTCTTACTGATTGCTACAATGATATGGATTTGCAGCGATATGCAGCTGTAGTGGGAGACTCTAATTATGCAACGGCTATTACTGCTTTTCTTGAAAATGATTTCGGATGGTTACCACAGGTAATCGTCATTACGGATACATTAATGGAGGAACAACAAGAGCGCATCGTAAATCGATTATCGAGTCTGAAGTCAGGACGTATACCTAAAATTATTTTCAAAGGTGATTCTACAGATATTGCAAAAAGTATTAAAGAACATTGGGAAGGCAGCCAAACGCAATATGGAAAATATGTAAATGCATTATCTCCTGCATTTGTTGTTGGCAGCTCATTAGATCGGCCATTGGCACAAGAGTTAGGTGCTGCTCATTTAAGTATTAGTTTTCCAGTATCCAATAGAGCCGTAATTGACCGAGGTTATACTGGCTACCAGGGTGGTTTGCGGCTGATTGAGGATCTGATTAGCGCCATTATCGTAAATCGTTAAAAGAGAAATGTTAATACTGATAAAATTTGTGCTTAGATGACAATTCTTTTTCTCCAGCTGTACTCGTAGCTCATAGTGCTGATTAGGTGAAACCTAAAGGCAAAGAAGTTTCCTTTCGGGAACGCTCTTTGCCTTTTTTATTTTATGTAATATAACAAAATCGCACTTAAAATTAGGAGGGATTTGCATGCCGAAATACCTTAAAAAAGAACCTAATTCTACCGAATCTCAGCCAATTCAAGTATTAGAAATTATTAATTATTTTTTACACACTGCTTATAGTGGATTTTTGATCGTATCGGTACAAGATGGATATGTTGTTAAAATGGAGAAAACAGAAAGATTTACGATTACAGCCAAGAGCCGCCAGGGAAGTTATGTAAAAATTGAGAAGCCTAAAGATAAACATCCTCTTTGCGTACGGATCTTAACAGAGCTGCAAGATATTCGTTATGGGCAGCTGATCATTCGTTTAGATAATGGGCAAGTGGATCATTTGGAGAAAACAGAAAAAAGACGCATTCATGAATTTGAAGGAATTGATGGAGCGGGCATATAAAGAAGGCTTGCTGGATAGACATGAGAAACTGTTTTAGGAGGTTGAGATTAAAATGTCTAATTATAAAAAAGTAACATCGAATATAATTGTTAAATTACAGATTATTGTTGGTGTAGAGTATGTATTATCAGGAGCGGCAATTTTGGATCATTATGCCTATGATGCGGGTACAAGGAAAGATATTTTACGCTACCCTGAAATCGTGGTTCTGCCAGGAAGCTCCCAAGAAGTGGCTGAAATAATGAAATTAGCGAATAAACACTTAATACCAGTTACGCCTAGAGGAGGAGGAAGCGGTCTTGCGGGAGGCGCTGTGGCGTTAAAGGGGGGCATCCTCCTTGATTTAGCTCGTATGAATCGCATTATTCATGTAGATATTGCAGCAAAATATATGATCGTGGAAGCTGCTGTGCGGACTTTAGATATTCAAAATGAAGCGAAAAGACATGGTCTATTATATGCTGGAGATCCTTGCAGCAGCGACGATTGTGTAATTGCAGGAAATGTTGCTACTAATGCTGGAGGGAATAAAGCGGTTAAGTATGGCGTGACTGCTGATCAAGTCTACGAGTTGGAGATCGTGACTCCACAAGGGAAAATTCTTAATCTGGGAGGGCGGTTGAAAAAGAACTCTACTGGATACAGTTTAATTAAACTGATTGCCGGATCAGAAGGAACTCTAGGCATTATTACCAAAATCACACTTAAATTACAAAAGCTTGCCCCTTTATTGCCAAACTTCTTAGCGATATTCCCCAATCTAGCTACAGCTGTTACTTTGGTGGAAGCATTACTAGCAGAAAAAAATGCGTTGGATACTACTTCCCTTGAATTGATGGATCGGCATACTGTGATAGCGATTGAAAACTATCAAAAGACAAAAATTTTTTATGGTGACGTTGGAGATGTCTTGCTAATTCAGTTAGAGGCCCAAACCCAAGAAGATGTAAAAGTCAAAGAACTATACTTACAAGAACTTTGCAGTTTACACAATTGCCTGGATATCAGGTCAATAGAAGGGGAAGCTATCTGGCGAGGGCGCAGGCAGTGGGGGAAGGCACTTGAAGTAGATGAGCCTACAGGAGCATCAGAAGATCTAGTTGTGCCAGTAGATCTTATTACCCCGTTTATTCAAAACTTAGAATCATTAACCACTTCTTTCCAATTTGACTTTCGGATAGCAGGGCATGCTGGTGATGGCAATCTGCATTTGCGTATTTTGCCCGGAACAGTGCCGATAGAGGAATGGGAGAATAAGCTTAAGGAATTCAGAGAGGTGTTGTACGCTGTTACCTATTCTCTTGGTGGCCGATTATCAGGAGAACATGGAATCGGTTTTAAACGCAAGTATTTTTTGCGTTCGGTAATACAGCCAGATGAGCTTGAACTTATGAAGAATTTAAAGAAGGCCTTTGATCCTAATTTCATACTAAATCCAGGAAAAATATTTGATATTGATGCTAGTTAAAAAGACTCATCGTTTTATTGTTATAGAGTCTCCAGAAGGTTAGATATAAATAATACTTGCATTTCTTTCATGAGTTAGTTATTATTAAAGTTATCAAAATAAGGTTCATACGTGACTGATTAGTAAAGCACTAAAGGTCAGAGAATTTCCGAAAGGAAAATTCTCTGACCTTTTTAATTTATCCGTTGACTTTATATCTTCATAGGATGTAGTGCAGAATTAAGAGCAATGATCGTAGCTACATTAGCAGCAATGATAAATTAGTAATTTCAGGAGGGAGCTTATTATGAGTAAAAAAATCAAACAAATTGCTATCTATGGTAAAGGAGGAATTGGTAAGTCAACTACGACATCAAATATAAGCGCAGCTTTATCCAAAATGGGATATAAGGTGATGCAATTTGGTTGTGATCCGAAAGCTGATTCTACAAATACATTACGGGATGGTACGTATATTCCTACTGTTTTAGATATGTTACGGGAAAAAAATCAGGTTAAAGCAGAGGATGTGGTTTTCAAAGGGTTTAATGGAATTTATTGTGTAGAGGCTGGTGGACCAGCGCCTGGAGTTGGTTGTGCAGGACGAGGCATTATTACCTCCGTACAACTTTTAAAGCAATTAAAGGTATATGATGAATTGGATTTGGACGTTGTTATTTATGACGTTTTAGGTGACGTAGTATGCGGTGGATTTGCTGTTCCCATTCGTGAAGGAATTGCCGAACATGTTTTCACTGTATCGTCAGCAGATTTTATGGCCATTTATGCTGCGAATAACCTGTTTAAAGGAATTCAAAAATATTCTAACTCAGGTGGCGCGCTGTTAGGTGGTTTGATTGCCAATTCTATTAATGCTCCTTATTCAAAAGAAATCGTTGATGATTTTGTCGCAAGAACTAAGACGCGAGTGGTAGAGTATGTTCCTCGCTCAGTAACCGTGACCCAGGCAGAATTGCAGGGAAAAACATCGGTAGAAGCGTCGCCTAATTCAGAACAAGCCCAAATTTACACGAGACTGGCGCAAAGGGTAATTGAAACTACGGAGTCAACAGTGCCATCACCTTTGAGTACAGGTGAGTTACGTGAATGGGCTGCAAAATGGGCAGATCACTTATTGGCTTTAGAAACTGGGGAAGTACGCAGTAAAGCCGCTAGTATCTAAGATAGCAAAGAAAATGTGTTATGATGAGCTGATTAGGGTTTGCCCTGAAGGCTGCAGAAATCTACTTTCTGCAGTCTTTTTGCGTATGGTTGATCTTTCGATAGCATCTATGAACACCTTTTCTATAAACAGTAAAAGTAAATGAGGTGATACAATGAGAAATCCTTGCTTTGGCAATATTCCTCTTCATATTTTAGAGCAGACACAAAAACATCCCTGCTATTCTGTCGAAGTGCATCAACAGTTTGCTGTTATGCATTTGCCAGTGGCACCGACGTGTAATATACAGTGCAATTATTGTAATCGCAACTTTGACTGCATCAATGAAAACCGCCCTGGCGTAACCAGTGAAAGCTTAACTCCTGCTCTTGCTGTCGAAAACTATCGTAGCGTAAAAGGAAAAATCGCAGAACTTGGCGTGGTAGGCATTGCAGGTCCGGGAGATGCCTTAGCGGATTGGCAGCAGACAAAAAAAACCATAGAACAAATTCAAAAGATAGATCCGGACATTGTATTTTGTTTATCTACAAATGGCTTATTATTAGCAAAATATGCACCAGAGATTATTCAATTGGGAATTCATCATGTAACCGTTACCATAAATGCCGTCAATCCCCAGATCGGTGCGCAAATTTATAAATTTGTACTCTACGAAGGGAAGAAATATGAAGGTTTAGAAGCAGCGCAGCTGCTTTATGAACAGCAGTTAGCAGGTATTGAGTATCTGGCTGCTCATGGCGTATTAATAAAAATCAATATTGTCATGTTAAAAGGCATTAACGATCAGCATATCCCAGATGTAGTAAAAAAAATGAAAAATCTGGGGGCTTTCATTATTAACATTATTCCTCTTATTCCTGCTCCTGGAAGCAGCTTTGCAGAAAATCTTCAAGTGAGTGAACAAGAAATTAACGAAATGAGAAAACGTTGCCAATTAGGGCGGCAGCAGGTGCGAGATTGCGGACAGTGCAGAGTTGATAAGGTAGGGTAATTTGAAATGACTAATTAGTAAAATTTGCAATCTAGTAGAAATTTTAAGGATGGTGAGTATTGATGTCGATTAATTTAAACATTTCTGAAGTTGCTATTCGGGAAAATCGCTTAGGATCGGTGACTGGATACCAGGGGTCTATCAAAGAACTTGCTGCTCAAGCATCGAGCTGCTCTTTAAAGAATAAGGAAAGATGCTTTAGCCAGTCCAGTGCTTGCAGCTCCGGTTGTGCTCAAGGGTATCTTTCGAGAATTGTAGATGCTGCTATTGTTGTTCATGCGCCAATCGGTTGTGCGGCAGATAGTGTTTACAGTAATACACAAAATAAATGGGGCGAAAAGGTTAGAAATTGGAAACATAGAAATATCAATGTGATTAACACGAATATGGTAGAGGAAGATACTGTATTCGGTGCTGTAGCTAAACTCAAAGAGGCTGTACGAGAAGCATATCGGCGGTTTAATCCCAAGGCGATTTTTGTGACAACTTCTTGTGTGTCAGGAATTATAGGGGAAGACATTACGAGTGTCCTTGATGAATTAGAAGAAGAAATTCCCATTCCTTTAGCACCTGTATTCTGTGAAGGATTTAAATCTAAGATATGGGCATCTGGTTTTGATGCGGCATTCCATGCAATATTGACGAAAATTGTAAAACCCCCTCAGCGAAAGACAAATAAAGTCAATATGATCAATTTTAGCGGCAGTGCACGAAAACAAATTGTTGAAACGCTTGCACGGTTTGGCTTGGAGCCTGTGTTTGTGGCACCATACAGCACGGTGGAAGAACTATCAAAGATGTCTGAGTCTGCTGCAACCATCAGTATTTGTGGAACATTAGGCAGTTATATCGGCAATGGATTGGAAGAACATTATGGAGTTCCTTATGTAAAAACCTTACAGCCTCATGGAATCGTAGGAATGGACAGTTGGTTGCGGGGATTAGGTGCAGTAACTGGCAAGGAACAAGAAGTAGAGGCTTATATTCGGGAAGAAAAAGAGAAGATTGCTTCTGATCTAGTAGAAATCAGGGAAAAACTCCAGGGACATACAGCTGTTGTTGGCATGGGGCCTAGCTTTGGTCATAATTATATTAGAACTATTCAAGAACTTGGGATAAAAGTAATATGGGGGGCCACATGGCATTTTGATCCTCAGTATGATAATGGGAAAACTCCGGCGTCTACAGAACTATTGGCAAGTCAGGAAGTCGATATACCTGTTAGTGTGGGGGATCAGCAAAATTATGAATTACTTAATTTATTGAATCGATTGAAACCTGATTTATATGTAGCACGCCATGGCGGCTCTACCGTATGGGCGACGAAATTGGGAATACCTTCAGTAATGGTTGCTGACGAGTTTAGTGCTTTTGGTTACCAAGGACTCATTGATTTTGGTTATCGGCTCAGTGACGCTCTTACAAATCGCAGTCTTGCCAAAAATTTATCGTCGCGAGTAAAAATGCCTTATACAGATTGGTGGATGGCACAAGATAGCTTTATATTCTTAGAAAATGAGGTGGTATAATGAGCCAGTATTCAGAACAAGTACGACATGTATGTTCTCTTGGTGCGCTGCAGTCTGTACTGGCTATTGACAGAGCTGTTCCCATACTTCATGCAGGACCTGGCTGCGGGCAAAAACTCTGGGGAGCCCTAGGATTTCAAAATGGATGTCAAGGATCTGGTTATGTTGGCGGGCATTCAGTGCCGTGTACCAATATTGGTGAGAAAGAAGTCATTTTTGGCGGTGATGATCGACTGAAAGAGATTGTTGGCAATTCTCTTAAGATCATTGATGCTGATTTATTTGTTATATTGACAGGTTGTACCTCTGATATTGTTGGCGATGATACAGGGGAAGTAGCTCGTCGATTCCAAGAGCAAGGCAAACCCGTTATTTACGCCGAAACGGGTGGTTTTAAAGGAACAAATCTATTTGGGCATGAACTGGTAGTGGATGCTATTATTGACCAATACTTAAAACCTGCAAATAACGTGGAACCTGGTCTTATTAATATTTGGTCTGTTGTGCCTTATCAGGACCCTTTTTGGGTTGGGAATTTAAAAGAAATAGAAAGTCTAATTGCCCAGTTGGGGCTGACACCCAATGTTATCTTTGGACCAGGTCCAGAAAAAGGATTGGAAGCTCTTGGAAAAGTACCGAAAGCACAATTGAATTTATTGATTTCTCCCTGGGTCGGACTAAAGAATGTTCAGCATTTGGAGGAAAAATTTAATACGCCTTACTTACATTACCCTGTATTACCCATAGGACCGACGGAGACGGCTAAATTTTTAAGAACCGTAGGACAAAATGCAGGAGTAGAAGAAAAAAGAATTGAAAAAGTGATCCAGAAGAATGAGGCGGAGTATTATTATTACATTGAACGATCAGCAGATGTTCTACTTGAGACTCGGCTGCTCCCTAGGCGTTTTATAACGATTGCAGATAGTTTTTATGCACTGGGAATTTCCAAATTCTTAATCAATGATTTAGGACTTCTTCCCGAAAAACAATATATAACCGATGGTGTTTCAGAAGAATATCAAGACAGTATAACTGCCCAGTTTAAAAATTTTGCAGACGGGATTACTGCAGATGTAGTTTTTAACAGCGATGGCGGTGCCATACATGAAGATATTCGAAAAATTAAGTTTCGCAGCAGACCGTTGATTTTAGGAAGTGCATGGGATCGAGTACTTTCTGATGAAGTAAATGGATATCAGTTATCTGTTTCCATGCCAGTAAGCGACCGTTTGGCTTTGAATCGTTCTTATGTTGGCTATCAAGGCGCACTGCGTTTAGTTGAAGATATTTATTCGATCGTTTTGTCAGATTTTCAGTAAGAAGACAGAATGAGTTTTTCTAGCTGTACTATGATAAGCTTCGTAGGTGGAAAAACAATGCCGCTACTGCGGCACACAAAGGAGAACACAAAAAATAAATAGATCCCTTTGTGTACTTTGCGTCTTTGTGGTTCGATTCGTTTTACGTGTTTTAATGGGTGCAGTTTTTCTAGTAAAACTCTTGACAAGAAAATAAATTGCAGTATAATGAAATAAATGTTATTATATTCTAGCTGATCAGAGAAGCTGAAGGCTAAAGTATTTTGCTGTTAGCAGAATGCTTTAGCTTTTTTATTTTTTAAAATTGATATTAGCTAGAAGAATAATAAGGAAATTTAGTCTATAATGAAGTTGACTGATCGGCAGACCATGCCGAAGGCAAAGAAAATTCTTTCTGTATAGAAAGGAATTTTCTTTGCTTTTTTTATTAAGTTAGAAAGTAGTATTTTCTAACTTATTGATGCAAATCATTTGCAGATAGTAATGATTATGGAGGCAAGCATATGAGCAATTTTATCGACAGACCACGTTATTTATGTACTATGGGAGGGGCGGTGTCAACTCTAAAAGCACTGCCGAGAGCGATCTCAATTATTCATGCAGCTGCTGGCTGCGGCGGTAATTTTGGCAATGCATTAAATGGCGCTGCTGGCTACTTGGGAAGCGGATATTGTGCTGGGCAGGCATTACCCAGTTCCAATGTTTTTGAAAGAGACATTGTATTTGGTGGTGAGGAGCGATTAGAGGAACAAATTGCTAGTACCTTAGAAATTGTTGATGGAGATATATATTTTGTTGTTACAGGGTGTATGGTAGATATTATCGGCGATGATGCAGTGTCAGTCGCTAGAAGATTTAATCAGCAGGGAAAGCCGGTTTTTGCCGCTGAAACAGGGGGATTTAAAGGAAATGCCTACACCGGATATGATATTGTTCTGAGTACATTATTTAGAGATTTTGTGGAAAAAAGGCCAGTAAAAAATAAAAAGATCGTAAACTTATTCGGTCTGGTTCCCATCCAGGATGTATTTTGGAAAGGAAACTTAAATGTATTAAAAGATTTAATTCAAAAATTAGGCTATAAAGTAAATACCTTTTTTGGTGAAGGAGAAACCATTGAAAATTTAAAACAAGCTGGTGAAGCTCATCTAAATATTGTGGTGTCCGATGTCTATGGTGTTAAATCGGCGAAAATATTTGAAGAAGTTCATGGCGTTCCCTATATTGTTGCAAACTTGCCGATTGGTCCTGCTGGTACAAAAGAATTCTTAGAGACAGTAGGCAAAGCGCTAGGGGTTGATGAACTGCTGGTTTCAAATGTAATAGCAGAAGAAAAAGCCC
>Ga0316600_10000678_pt1 | contig 16113 bp, 11 predicted proteins | sample OWC_soil_day5_CT_FD_207652 | JGI IMG/M metagenome (GOLD analysis project Ga0316600, IMG submission 207652) | Wetland soil microbial communities from Old Woman Creek delta, Ohio, United States - OWC_soil_day5_CT | ecosystem: Environmental > Terrestrial > Soil > Wetlands | place: USA: Ohio... | reverse complement strand
TAATGTCTCTGCCATACCACTCCCGCTCTTCTAACGCCAGCAATTTCTTCTTTTAAGTGCACAGTCTCAGTTTGCAAATTGGTCTGTTGATCTCTCTGAGTCTGCAGTACAGTAACTTGTTGTTGAACTGTCCTCTAAGACGGGCTCTTTTTCTACCCATAGCATCACAGCACTAAAAGCTGATCCATCCCTATATGTAATCAGCTTTTTTCGCTCACCAAATCACCGCCTGTCCACTTTTTTTACAGCCGGAGCACCGGCTATTTGCTTCCAAATACTTCGTGGTAAACTCTAAGTTGAGCCTTTGCTAAAATCCGATTGTAATTCTTCAGCGCTTCTTGGGTTGGTTGATTTAGCATCCTCCAATGCACTTTTATTTCTTTTAGTTTTTCTGGCGATATTTTAGATCGATTGGTCTTTTGAGTACTTTCCAAAATTTTCGCCTCCTATTCAAATCGTTGCCTGATACAGTTTATGCTGCATATGATTGTCCGCTTTACAATTGTTTTCAATAAGTGCTTCACTTTGCTTTGGATTGCTTCATTTAGTAGAATTACACCTCTTTTAAGCAATCCACTCCTTTTAATATCCCTTACTAAAATCTTTTTTGCTTTAATAATCTTCTTATACCATCATTTTTTCACAATTTAATACAGGGTTTTTCTTCCTGTTATAGAATAATTTTAGTTAACAACTATAAATCGAAAGGATGTGTTTGTTAATGCAGGATTTCAAATTAGAACGAAATGAGCTTGCAGATTACTAAAAATTGAAATTAGATTAACTTCTCTGCCTTTACATATTCACGGTTTTTATGCGTTCTTCGACGCAAATTTATTGTAATTGATAGTGACCTAGAGCTATATAAGTAACGGAAAACGTATGGTCATGAATTAAGACATGCTCTACTCCACAAAGGCTGGGGCGAACATATCTTCTTCTCCCCTAGTCGCTTTGAGCGTGAGGTTAATGAGTTTGCTTGGCAGCTATAACTTTGATGAGGAGGCTTGTCGTTTCGAATATGACAATGATCTTGGTCGATATGTTAGGGAGGAAGGGATTGTGGAGTTGGTTAGTTGTAGGAAGTAATAATAAAGGAGATACGCGACATGGGATTATTTGATTTCCTTAGAAGGGCTTTTACCTCAACTAAAGATCTAGAAAATAATAAACCCTCGGGCAAAATATTGAATAAAAGGCAAAAAAGAGACATTATCGGATTATCAGATGAAGAAATCGAGAAATTAAAAAAAGAAGCATATGAAAAAGCTGATGCAGATTGGCATAGAAATCTTACTGAAAAAGCTATGAAACGTTCAGATGAGTTTTCTAAAATACATAGCAATAAAACTAAAGCCATTAATATAAACAATATTAGCAATTCAAAAAAGGACTACTCACCTCTTACTCCTTACGAAATACTTTTTTTAGATTATATAAATGGTAAAAGTATTAAAGATCCGAATATCGCGGGGTATTGGACTCATGAATACAATTTAGATTATCAAGCTGTAATTGAAAAACTATTTAATAATGGATATTTACAAGAATCTGATTATAAATTTAATATGACTAAATGTAAGCTCCCAGAATTAAAGGGCTATTTAAAGGATAAGGGATTAAATGTAACAGGAAAAAAGGAAGATTTGATCACCCGGATAATAAATGAATCTCCTGAAGAAGATTCTGCTGCATACTTTAATAATTCTCATTTTGAGTGTACCGATAAGGCAATTGAGATATTAGCAGACAATCAGCATATTATGTATTCTCACAGACATCGAAATGATATAGGTATATCCGTTAGGGATGCCGATAATTTTAAAAAAGAGAATCCCCTATTAAATCATTATCAGCTATTTTTAGAAATGCTCACTAAAAGACTACATGAATACGAGCAATCGAAAAGCTGGGGCCTCTATAGAAATAACATCCTTGGCATGTCTATCGTCTACGGTGATATGAAAGATCATGCAAAAGAATTAGAATTTTTGCTGGAAGTTTGTTATAGAGATTTAAGTGGCCTTATGGATTCTGGTTCTGTTTCTGAAAAAATGAGCTTTTTAGCCCCTAGAGTTGTAGCGCGTGTAGTTGCTATCAAGAAAGAGTCAGCTCTCAGTGAACAGTCACTTTGGGATCTATTTATAGACACCATCTCTAAAATCAACTTGGAAAATAGTTTATATACTGCTGAGCATAGTTACAACTTATTGATGAAAGAAATCCGTAAATTAGGGTGTGAGATGTCATAAAGCAACTCAAAACAATATTTCTTTGCCACACTGAATGCGCTGCTAGTTTGTGAGGAATAACTTTTTGAGTTTGGTTAGTTATAGAAAGAATTAATATACGAGGAGATGTTATTATGAATTTTGAAGAAGAAGTTCAAACATTAGTTGCTCAAATCCAGCAACGGAAATCCCATATTACTAATGAGGAAATGACCAAGCATTCACTGATAATTCCGTTCATACAACTGCTGGGTTTTGATGTTTTCAATCCACTTGAAGTTCAGCCTGAATATACTGCAGACTTCGGAAAGAAAAAGGGTGAAAAAGTAGACTATGCAGTATTGAAGAATAATAAAATTATTATGTTTATCGAAGCTAAGCCTGTCGGTAGTAGGCTTGATAATCACAATGCTCAATTATGCCGCTATTTTAACTCTACTCCTGAATTAAAATTGGCTATTATAACAGATGGCGTTAAATATAAATTTTTTTCGGATGTGAAACAACTAAACATAATGGACACTACTCCATTCTTTCAAATTGATTTTTCTTCAATCACAAAAGCAGATATACAAACACTATCACACTTTAGAAAAAAACTTATTGAGAACAATGTTATTACTAAACTAGCAGAAGACTTATCCTCTGTAATTTCAATACAAGAAGTGTTGAGAAATTTATTCAATGACCCTTCTGACGAGTTTATCAGACTGATTATCAAGCAAACTGGTAAAATACGATTAACAAATGGAGCCATTGAAAGATACCGTCCATTGGTAAAGGAATCCCTACTATCAACATTATCTGAAATTTTTAATGAGGTTAGTAAAGAAGTATTGCAGCCTACTACAGCAAAGACTATAAAAAATGTCCCTAAGCCAACCCACTCTATTGAACCATTGTCCTGCCAAATAGTTCCGGAACAACCAGTAGTAATAACGAAAGAACAATTAAGGCAAGAAATGTATGATATCGAGCAGCGTGTCTTTGCTCGTATTGAAAAGGTTTTACAGGATAATGAACATGACATATCAATGCTTAGTTTTAAATTGTTACCTGATGAGCTTGTTTTGAATTTTAACAACTATGAGTTTTTAAGATTTAAATCAAGCGACCAATGCCATTTCAGCTCCTATCTTGATGCTTCTGTAGCCAATGAACTATGTCCTTACTATAAGATCTCAAGTAAAGGTGAGTCTAGCGTAGTAACGTTTAATTCTCCTGCTGATATCGGCAACATGGTGCAGTTTATTATAGCAAGCTTAGAACTTAGTTCAGAAAATAATTCTTGCTTACAATGACAATTATGATCTAGTCTGAAAAAAGAAATAAGCACAGCCTTACTCCATTATTTAAATGGACAGGCTCTGCCTTTGTGTATAAAAGGTGGAATTGTCATGAAGCGTTTACAAAGGTTTGACCAGTGGTCAATCCTATCAAAACATTCGGCAATAATCTGCATCTAAGATGTATTTGGACTGATGTACTATACCAATAAAGATGGCTTGTATAGCATCGTGGCAACTACGTCCGGGTCGGAATCCATAGCTATTAGCTTCGAATTTCGCTTCCCATTCTGGTTCGATACCTGTTTGACCACTGCTTGCAGCGCCCTATTTCGAATTACCGATATTCCGAGCGGGCGCTTTTCACTCTGTCTCGTTTTTGATATATACACCCGCCGAATGGATTCTGGCTTTTGGTTAAAATCCCGGCTTTCGCCACCCAGTTTCGGATGAACGGGTCACACCACGATACGTTACTCTGTGTAACCGTAGATAATATCATGTCCCTTGTCAGTCTTGCAAATTCCGTATCCATGAAAGTGCTTTTCAAGGAGCAATTGCTGCGTATCAATATTCTCATGCGATACTCTCAATGTATGCTGCTCTTCTTGTATATCTTCTCGAAAGTTACGAAAAAGGACGAAGCGAAGCATTCCAGCATAGGCGAGTATAATATGAATCAACTGAAACCCTTGGGAAAACAAGAACTTAAGACTAGGGTAGTTATAGGGTGAAACGGTGGCGATTGCATGATAATAATCACTTTGCCGAATAATATCAAACTGAACCAATCCCATCACGGCAATTAATTGCTTGCCACGATGCGCTGGATGTACTGCAGTCGGTCCTAACTTCGTGATTCTCGTAACTGTGCCAGGTAGCCAGCTTACATCGATATTGATCAATTCTTTTGTTAAATCAACCATGTTCATAACATGATAGCCAACTAATTTTCCTCCATCATATGCCCCTATGACGCTGTTTGGGATTTTTAGCTTTTCGTAAATCAATTCATCATTATTAAGATTAAGTAAGTCAGGTCTAGTTAAATGCTCGGCAATAATTTTTTGTAAATCCATAATCTGCATAAAATGGGTTTGGTTCAAAGAACAAATGTAGTTCATTAGTTTACACCTCTTTTTATATAATCTAATTAGAGTATATAAAAAAAGGGAGAAATTAACTAATAATAGAACTTACACAATTGTAAAAGAAACATAAAAAATCGTTCCATGCGTGCTAGTGACAAATTCGATGTGTGCATTATGACGTTGGGCAATGCTATAGCATATTGCAAGACCAAGTCCTGTTCCAGTATCTTTTGTGGTGATAAAAGGAATTCCAATCTTATCGATAATATGTTGGCTGATGCCGGCTCCTTCATCTTTGATGGCTAAAACTACTTCCTGATTACGCACCGAGGTGCTAATAGTTACGACGCCGTGCGATTTCTTCATCATCGCGTCTTGCCCATTACGGACTAAATTAAACAGGAGCTGACGAATCTGTTTTTCATCTAATAACAGCATTGGCAAGGGCTGTAAATTGGTAACGATGTCTTTATTTATCATCCTAGCATCTGCTAACAAGAGAGGGAAAACGGCTTCGATAATGGAATTGAGATCAGTTCTATTTAAATCGATTGTACGGTCTTTTGCAAGTGCCAAAAATTCTTTGATAATTGCATTCGCATTATCAATCTCTTCTATCATCGTCTTAAATTGTTCACTATATTTCACTCCAACATCTTTTAATGAAAGGAATTGGAGATATCCACGAACGGCCGCCATTGGATTGCGCACTTCATGAGCAATTCCAGCTGCCATCTCTCCTACCAGGTTTAAGCTATTAGCCCGGGCAACTGCTTTTTCCATGTCTTTTAGCTGGGTAACATCACGAAACACGCATAAAACAGTTTCAACTTGATTACTTTGATCAAACTCTGGAATGACATGAACATGAATGTAACTAGTTTCTCCATTGGCTCGGCAATACTCCTGAAGAAAGGTTACCTCTAGCCCTGTATTAAAAACCTGCTGTTCATTTACTGTTATTGCCTGAATCCAATTTTTGTCGGGCAACATATCATTCATCGTTTTCCCAATAAAAGATTTGACAGGCACATCAAACAAATTCTGCATGGCAGGATTTACGTAAACATATTGCAAATTTTTATCAATACGACTAATACCATCCTGTGTATTTTCAATCAAAGTTTTAAATTCGTTCTCCCGTTTAAACAACTCTTTTACCATCTGATTGATACTATTGGCAAGTGTCCCAATTTCATCATTTTGTTTAATATTAAAATGAACTATCCGGTTTCCTTGCGTAATTGATGTCGCAACTTCAGAAAGCGATTCAATAGCAGTAGTAAATGATTTTGCCAACGTACCAATGGCCAGTACAACAATAAGCAGGGTGATGACAAAAATACCAATAATTTTTTTAATAACATCAAATATTTGCTCTGACAATTCGTCAGCATCAATCACCGATATAATTTTCCAGCCTGTATCGGTAATTTTTATACGAATGTATTTCTTTGTGCCATTTAGCGTGACCTCATGCATTCCATCGGTTTTATTTTCTAGTTGTTCTAAATCAAACAACCCTAAATCAATCGGTTGTTTCGACAACCAGCTGTGATTTTTAGGGCTAACGATAAACTTATTATTTTGGTCTAGCACCATCATGTAGCCTGTTGCGCCCAATTTATATTGTTCAATTTGATGTTGAAAATTCTGTAAATCCCATCCTAAAAACATAACACCAATGATGTTGCCCTCATCATCAAGCACCGCTTGCGATACAGATAATATTAAAAGCCCTGATAGGCGATGATAAGGCCCATTGAGGTTTGGTTGCTTATGTTTAATAATTGCTGCTCGATACCACTCTCTTCTTCGCGGGTCATATTGTGAAAAATCATCACTCGCACCAGGATAAATAAAATATCCTCCATTTTCACTGGCAATACCAATAGCATCCATATATTGTTGGGTTTTATAGTAAGATACGAGCGATTGGTAGTGGCTTATATCAAGTTCCGTTGGCGATACAATCACACGGTTATCAATTGTTTCTATCAATCGTTTCGTGCTATCTTCACGGCATAAAACGTCGATTGCATAGTAAGCGGGATTGATTATATCATTAGAAATTGTTGAATCAACATTATCAATCTGTTGATCAGACAATTTAATAAAATTGTTTTTTACATCATCTTTAATAAATTCAACAATACTCACACTGCTGATCATATAAGGACAAACAAAAGCGATGAATACTCCAATAACAAGTTTCTTTTTTAATGTATTGATTCGAAACATTTTCCGCAACCTCCATGATTAGTAGCAATGTACTAAATCAAGAAACGTAATTTTATCCTTATGTTCTAACGCACCCTCATATGTCGATGGCCTTACACCTACTTGATCTTCACTAAAAATGATAGAGTCATAACTGCTTTAAAGTGAGTTATGGCTACTTTCTCTATTAATTTGCTAATTCCTGCTAAAAATTTACATTATAGTATTGATTCTTAAGAAAAGGAGTTATATAGCGGTTGAATACTGTCATGGGTGCTTGAAGTATAGAGAGTCCGTTCGAGAGATTGCGAGAGATCTGTGACAATTGAGCAAAGGTCAGTAATCCCTGCTTCGGTTTCAACTTCATAGCTATGTTGTAACAAATAAACCATCATCACATCTCCTTTAGAGCATCACGCTTTAAAAAAATACACCACAATTTTTTAATGCTAGTTGCTCAATTTCTACGAAAGATCATTTCTTCCTTTAATTCTACAAATATAAATGCCAATATTGTAATACTATTAATTAAAAGTGATGGTACTAAAATAAAAGCAACAATTAATCGACAACTATTATTGAAAACATCTCTCTTTTTATCAAGCAATTTATTAAACAAACTTAAGCCACGCTGCTCTCTGATTGTTTTTAATTATTATAGGTTAGTAACTATAACAATCTCATCTATTTCTTGTAATTACATATTAGACTTTATCAACCTTGTTACGGATAGGAGGCCACATATGATTGCAGCACTTTATATACGTGTATCTACAATAGATCAAGCAGAGAAAGGATATTCTCTTGAGACTCAGTTGTCGGAAAATCGCCAGAAAGCAAGTGAATTAGGGGCAACAACTTTCGTTGAGTTTATTGACGATGGTTATAGTGGGGAGTATATTGATCGCCCTGCCCTCACCCAACTGCGCGATGGATTAGAAAGAAGAGAATTTGATATAGTTGTTATATACGACCCTGATCGTTTGGCCAGAAACCTAGCTCACCAACTCATTATTACGGATGAAATAGAAAAATCCGGAGCAAAACTGCTGTTTGTCTCCGTTACCTTTGAAGCATCTCCTGAAGGAAAATTATTTTACTCCATGCGAGGCGCCATATCCGCCTATGAAAAAGAGAAAATCAAAGAACGTACAACCCGCGGTAAGAAGGGAAAGGCTCGCCAAGGTAAGCTTGTAAACAATGGGCGCTGTTTTGGATATGACTATGATAAAGCTAACAGTATGTATATTATAAATGAGGATCAAGCTGCTATTGTACGTCAAATATTTGATTTGTGTATAAAAGATAAAATGGGTACCGCCCTGATCAGCAAAGAGTTGAACCATGAAGGTATCTCCGCTCCCCGTGGTAATCGTTGGATTGTCTCCAGCATACACCGCATACTTACGAATACAGCCTATAGAGGCGTTATTTATAGTATGAAGCACAAATCTACCAAGACAGGTTTTAACACTCGTACAATTGAGACTCGACCGGAATCTGAATGGATACCCATCAAAGTACCTGCTATTATCGATGAAATCACCTGGCACTCTGCGCAAAGGCAACTGCAATCGAATAAGGATTTCGCAAAAAGAAATTTAAAAAATGATTATCTTCTAAATGGTCTAGTCTGCTGTACACGCTGTGGGAGAAAAATGACTATCAAACATTCGGGGAATAGCAATAATCCAGTCAGCTATTATGCTTGCTTAACGCAAGTTAGCACATCCTATATGTACTTAGAAAATGATAAATGTACAGCCAGACGTATTCCTGCCGTTATACTAGATGAATTGGTATGGGATAAGTTACATGAGTTGGCAGAAAACCCCGAGCTAATTGATCAATACGCACAAGATATTGGCAATCCTATAACAACATCAAAGATTAAAAACACTTTGGTAAAACTGAAAGAGACTGAGAAAAAAATAAACACTCAAAAGGAAACCATTATGCGATGGTTTCGGCAACAAATTATTAATGGCAGTGATGCCGAAAAACAGTTAGATGAGATTAACAAGCAACTTATTGACATTGAGGTTACAAAAAAACGCTTGAATGATGAATTGAATCTTCTTACACCTCAAACTAGCCCCGCAGATATTGCAATGAATCTTAAAAAATACTTTAAAGATACTCAGTATTACTCTGAGGAAGAGCGAAAGATTGCTATGCGTGCTGTACTCGATAAAGTAAATGTTGAACGAATTGACACTACCTATGCCAAGAATAGCAAGCCTGAATTTACGATTGATTTGAAGTTTTTATAAAACCCATGGTACCATATTGTATATGCATTTATTCCTTTAGGTCATTGCATACCGGTTCCTACCAATACATCAATAGATTCTTTACCAAAATCTTTTTCACCGCCCCGGGCTAAGGAGTATGCTTCGTCAATAAATAAGATGCCGCCATATGCTTTCTTTAATTGTTCTCGAGTTTTTTGGGCTGTATGCCCAATGTATTCTCCAACCAAATCAGCTCTCTCAACCTCAATAAGATGACCACGTTGTAATACTCCAATCTCACGAAATATTTGCCCAAGGAGCCTAGCCACGGTGGTTTTTCCTGTACCTGGATTTCCCTTAAAGATCATATGTAGTACTAATGGTTCCGTATTTAATTTTTCCTGTACACGCCGACGCTGGATTTCAATAAATGCGTAAATCTCTCTTACTAATTTTTTCACTTCTGCCAATCCTATTAAATGGTCTAATTCATATAAGATTTCTTCTATTCGCTTTTGCCGATTATCGATTTTAGTATGATGAGCAGTTATATTATCTAACTCTCGCAAAGACTTAAATGCCTGAGTCGGTGAAATTTCGCCATTTCCAACAGCTGTAAAAACATCTTGTGGATAAACATAGGTCATTTAAATCACCCCACCCTATGGTTATAGATGATATACATTATACTCAACATGCAACAAACGGTGATAAAAAAATTCTAGGCAAATGCCTAGAATTTTTTTATAGTGATTTATCTGATTTATTATCTTCTTTTTTTTCATGAGAAGTTGATGATAGCGGTCTCAGAGGCGTAATCGTCGATATGGCATGTTTATATACCAATTGCTGTTTACCATCATTTTCTATAATTACAGTAAAGTTATCAAACCCTTTAACGACACCTCTCAATTGGAAACCGTTAATAAGATAAATAATTACAGGCAGATTGTTTTCTTTGCGGATTTGGTTTAGAAAACTATCTTGTAAGTTAATAGCTTTATTTAGCATAGTTAAACCCCTCCGATTTTTATTTTTATCTTAATGATTCGATTCTAAGGTTACGTTTTCCTGCAATTTCTTTGTAAATAGTTTCCATCATCTCATTTGTTGTATCGAAATTTTTTACATCAAACCAGATAATATATGGCATTTTCCGATACCAAGTTAATTGACGTTTGGCAAAATTCCTTGTAGCTTGTTTAATGCTGCCAATCGCCGTAGCTAAATCGATTTCTTTTTGCAAGTACTTAACGATTTCTTTATAACCAATACCTTGCATCGCCTGGCAGTTAGCTGGTATACCACTGTTCAACAATTTTTCTACTTCATTTATCAAGCCTTGAGACATCATCAAATCGACTCGTTGATTAATCCTTTCATATAATAACTTTCGCTCCATTGTAAGCCCAATAACAACAGCATCATATAAAAGTATATGCTGCTCCATTAGCTTATTTTGGGATACGGTTTCACCACTAAGATAATAGATCTCTAAAGCACGAATGATACGACGTAAATCATTAGGATGCAAACGTGCAGCTGTATCTGGGGATACTGCTGTTAATCGATCATGAAGATATTGATTACCATGTTTTTTTGCTAAATCATCTAATTGTATACGTAATTTCTCATCACTAGGCGTGGGATTAAATTGATAGCCTTCCAATAAGGCTTTTACATACAACCCAGTACCACCTGCTAAAATAGGTATTACTCCTTTTTGATTTATATTCGTAATATGTTGGCTAGCAAGCGCTGTAAAATCAACTACACTAAAATCTGCCTGGGGTTCCAAAATGTCGATTAAATGATGAGTTATATTAGATCGTTCGTCACTAGAAGGCTTAGCAGTTCCAATATTCATGTCTTTATAAACCAGCATCGAATCACCAGAGATAATCTCAGTATTCAACATTTTTGCAAGCTCAATGCTCACTTTCGTTTTACCTACAGCAGTTGGTCCTATGACAGCAATCAGCTTTTCCATAATTTAGTTCTCCACCTTAATAACACCATATTGAATACTACTATATTTTCCACCGTAAATAGTAGTAATGCCTAAACGATCAAACTCATTATTGTGAGACGCGTCTTTAATAACTACCCTTTTTCTTGCTACGCGGCAGGCTTCTTCAACGGTACTTTCTGCTATGGGACTATTATCAGCCAAATAACGCAAAGGTTTTAAGTTTGAGCTGCTATAAATTGGCTGACGAAACATAGGATCAAAAAATACGACATCAAAGCTATTATCAGGCAAATTAATAAGAACGTCATGGCAATGTTTACTTTTCACTTGAATACGGCGTAATGCCTGATTAACATCTTCTTTCTCATGGGTAAAATGTTGTAAACCGTAACTTGCGACAAAAGCAAGAATAGGTGAAGCTTCAATACCAATGACCTTCCCTGTCTGACCAACAGTAAAACTGGCAACAACTGCATCCGTAGCTAATCCTAATGTACAATCTAACACTGACATACCTGCAGATAATGACATAGCAGTTATCATATGGTCATTTTTACCATTTTTTAGATTTTCTATTCGTAATTCAGCCATATTTAAATGAAAAAAATACTCACCGCCTAGTGTATGGACAATCGGACCGTTTTTCGTAATGACAACTATATTTTCAACTTGATAGTTGTTTTTTAGTGCAGTAATTGAATAACGATCCCGAGAGATTAAAGGAACTTGTAATGTTTTCGCTAGTTCTTGTGCTAGTTCTTCTATTGCGCAGGAAGGGGATTGTATTGTTGTCACTAGTAAGTCCATTCCATCACCTATTATCTAATACAAATATTTTGATCTTAATTTATAACAAAGTATCTTTAATGTATAGTCAAGTTGCTTAGAATTTATGTACGTTTAAACATTTTATATAAGTCTTTAGGAGTAAAGCGTATCATTGCAGGTCGCCCATGAGGACAAGTATAGGGCAGATGTGTATTACACAATTCTCCAATTAAAGCTTGCATTTGCCGCATATTCAGTGTTTCCCCAGCCTTAATCGCAGCACGGCAAGACGCAATTTGCAGGCAGTGATGGCGTAATTCCTGCGGGTTAGGATCATGCATATTTTGAATATATTCTAAAATCTGCCTAATCGCCGCTTCGGTTTCTGACAACGGAATATCACTAGGTAATTCAGATAAGCGCATGGTATTTGGTCCTGCTAATTCTAGCGTGAACCCTAATTTATAGAAAGTATCATGATATTCTGAAATAATATTGATTTCAGTGGTATCAAAATCCAAAAATAAAGGTACTAATAATTGTTGCGAAGGAATACGCTCTGTGTGTTGACTCATTTTATCATAAAGGATACGTTCATGGGCAGCATGTTGATCAATAATGTACAAACCATCAGGACCTTTACTGATAATAAAACAATCATCGACTTGTCCTAGTGGATATAACGTAAACGAAGAGTCTTCTGTAATTGTTGATATCACATTAGGAGCAGGTGTATCGAAGGACATCATTTCTTCCTTCTCAAATGTATCTCGCACTACATTTAAGGGAAGTGGAGTTTCTTGCCAAGAACTTACTATAGGAACAGAAGCAGCATTATAAGAAGGCTTTTTATAGTCATTATTCGTATATGGATTCGACGCAGAATGAGAATAAGAGCTGGGGTTAGGTTTAAACTCAACCGTAGCTGCCAGTTGATCAGGAGCATGCGGTGCCGACAAAACCTCTATGACAGCCTTATATACAGCTCTAAAAATCTTTTGTTCATCACTGAATTTAACTTCACTTTTTTGCGGGTGAACATTGACATCAATCGTATCTGTGGGAACGCTAAGATTTAAAACAGCCAAAGGATATCCGCTCTTAGGTAATAAAGAATGATACGCATTATCCAGAGCTTTCGCTATTGAACGACTATTGATCACTCTTGCATTAACAATAACAGTTTGCCACTGACGACTACTTTTTAGCAAGGTCGGTTTGGATAAATAACCAGATATTTCTACGTTATCAATTGTATTTTCATAATGAACCGGCAGCAAATCAGGAGCAATTTTTTGTCCATATATATTAGTTAATGTGTCCTGTAACTGATTATTACCAGGAGTAGAAAGAACCAATCGATTATTATTAATCAACTTAAAGGCAATGTTAGGATTGGCTAACGCAATTTTCGTTAAAATATCATGAATATGAGAGCTTTCAGTAGAGGGCGTTTTTAAGAACTTCTTGCGAGCAGGAGTATTAAAGAATAAGTCTTTAACGACAATACTTGTACCTACACTTCCACCTGCTTCTCGGATGTCAGTGGTAATTCCTCCTACCACTTCTACATACGTTGCTAATGATTGATTATCATGAAGACGGGTGGTTAAGGAAAACTTAGACACTGCTGCAATACTAGGAAGAGCCTCCCCACGAAAGCCCAAGGACGTAATTGTTGCTAAATCTTCTGCTGCACTAATTTTACTCGTAGCATGACGTAAAATAGCAAGTTGTGCATCCTCAGAACTCATACCGATACCATCATCTGTTATTCGAATAAAGCCAATACCGCCTTCAGCAATTTCAATTTCGATATTTTTGCTTTGTGCATCAATAGAATTTTCAACAAGTTCTTTTACAATAGAAGATGGGCGTTCAACCACTTCTCCTGCAGCAATTTTATTCGCTGTATTTTCATCTAAGACATGAATAAAGCTCATAATTTACCAGACTCCTGTTTTGCCTGATTTTGTAATTGATAGAGAATATTGATCGCTTCAATGGGAGTAATTGTTGTAATGTCTATTGCTAATAACTCATCTACCGTCGATGACGTGAATAGGGATATGGGAGTGGTGGCAGCAGCAGATTGCGCTACAGAAAGAGAAAGATCTTGTGATTGTACATGATTTTGTTCCAATTCTACTAACAGTTCTTGCGCTCGTTTAATTACCTTTTGTGGTAAGCCTGCTAACTGGGCTACATGTATACCATAGCTTTTATCTGCGCCACCAGGGATTATGCGGCGTAAAAAAACTACATCGCTCCCTCTCTCTTTTACTGCCACAGAATAATTTTTAACGGTTTTATGATAATCAGCTAGTTCTGTAAGCTCATGATAATGAGTCGCAAATAGTGTTTTAGCTTTAACACGTTCTTTGATGTATTCAATTACAGCGCGAGCAATACTCATCCCATCAAAGGTACTCGTTCCTCGTCCAATTTCATCTAAAATAATTAAGCTTTGCGATGTAGCATGCTTTAGTATTTGTGCAACTTCATTCATTTCTACCATAAATGTACTTTGCCCAGTTGATAAATCATCACTGGCTCCTACCCTGGTAAAAATTCGGTCAACAGGGCTAATGATCGCTTCTCGGGCGGGAATAAAGCTACCGATTTGTGCCATAAGTACAAGTAGTGCGACTTGGCGCATATAAGTGGATTTACCTGCCATATTAGGACCAGTAATAATCATGATTTCATTACTATGGTGGTTCAATTCACTATCATTAGGAACAAATAACTCCCGTTTTAATAGTCGCTCTACAATCGGGTGACGACCATCTTTAATAGTAATTTCTCTTGTTTGGGTTATTGTAGGTCTAATATAATTATGACGAAAAGCAACTTCACTTAAACTAATAATAGCATCCAGCTGCGCTAATTGTCTGGCTGTTTCTTGAATTTCTTTAATATATACTTTAATATGATCCCGTATTTTAGAAAACAGATGATATTCAATCGTAACAATTTTTTCTTGAGCACCGAGAATCTTAGACTCAAATTCTTTTAACTCAGGCGTAATGTAGCGTTCCGCATTTGCTAGGGTTTGTTTTCGAACATAGCTAAGTGGAACAGAAGCTGTATGAGAATGAGTAACCTCAATATAATAGCCAAAAACTTTATTATAGCCGACTTTGAGAGACTTAATGCCGGTGTTTTCTCTTTCTCTCGTTTCAATATCCTGAACAAATTGTTTACTGTCTCGCGCTATCGTATGTAATTCATCTAATTCTAGATCATAGCCTCGTTTAATTAATCCACCCTCACGCACAGAGAATGGTGGATTATCTACAATAGCAGTATCGACTAAGGTAACAAGATCGATATGAGTATGCAGATAAAAGTGTAAATTACTTAAAAATATCGTATTGGTTTTTTGTAGCTGCTCTTTGATCGTAGGTAATACCACTAATGAGGATTTTAAGGCAATTAAATCACGAGCGCTTGCAGTACCTACTTCAATACGAGTTAAAATTCGTTCAAGATCATAAATATTAGCTAATGTTTCATGGATGGTTTGACGCAATGTGGGCTTTTCTAAAAGTTCTGCAATAGAGTCTTGTCGCTGTATAATATGAGTTGTATTCATTAATGGGTATTCCAACCACTTTTTGAGCAAACGACCACCCATTGCCGTTTTTGTATAATCTAACACATAAAGCAGGGTATCTTTTTTACCCCCATCTCTTACGTTGCGTGTCACCTCCAAATTACGCATACTGGTCGAATCAATTGTCAAATATTCAAATGCATTATAATTTATAAGTCGATTGATATGTGACAAATCGGTTTTTACAGTCTGGTGTAAATAATATAATAAACAACCAATGGCGGCAAGAGCCACGTCTTGTTGAGGCAAATCATCCGTCATAAAATGCTGCTTTGGTAAATCGCTAACTAGCTTTAAATTATCAATTGCTAACGTTGTATGAGTACAATGAGGTATGCGATTACTAATAAAAGTATTTAACTTTTCGATGCTTTCAATTTTGCTTGCTAATACTAACTCCGTAGGCATTAATCGAAATAATTGGTCGTACAATGCTGTTAATCGCTGAGAGCCTAAAAAGGTTGCCCAGAGACATTCACCTGTAGAAATATCGGCAGCAGCAAGAATTAGCTCTTCCTCTTCTTCATATAACACTGCCAGATAGTTATTATTGTTATCTGGTAAAAGATTTTCAGCAATTATGGTACCTGGAGTAATAATTTTGATAACCTCACGCTTAACAATCCCCTTAGCTTGCTTTGGATCTTCGACTTGTTCACAAATGGCTACTTTATAGCCTTTGCTAATCAACT
>Ga0316600_10000673_pt1 | contig 16185 bp, 19 predicted proteins | sample OWC_soil_day5_CT_FD_207652 | JGI IMG/M metagenome (GOLD analysis project Ga0316600, IMG submission 207652) | Wetland soil microbial communities from Old Woman Creek delta, Ohio, United States - OWC_soil_day5_CT | ecosystem: Environmental > Terrestrial > Soil > Wetlands | place: USA: Ohio... | reverse complement strand
GGCGCTCGTCATGGCCGCCTTCACCTTGGCCTTCGTCGGCTGGCTGAACGAGGCCTGGCTGTTTCTCTGGGAGAGTCCGATCTGGCTCAACCGCTACACCGAGTACGCGATCATCCTCGCGTTCGGTCTGTGGCGGATCTGGGCGGAGCGCAACCCCTACACGCGCAGACGCCTGATCATCCTGGTCGGCGTCGTCACGGTGCTGTGGTGGCTGATCCCCTGGCTCAGCCCGTTCTTCGAGCCCTACGTGGGTTTCCTGTGGGCGCAGCCGGTGTTCCCGGCGCTGCACACGCCGGGCACGCTGACCTTCTTCCTCGTCCTCGCGCTCGTCTTCCTGTTTGGCCGGCGCGTGATCTGCGGCTTCGGCTGCCCCTGCGTGGGCATCCGCGAGACGGTGGGCTTCGCCTACCGAGACCGCACCCTGCGCGGGAAGTGGGTCTGGCGGCTGCGGCACGTGAAGTGGCTGTTCTTCGTCTGGTACGCCGGGGTGCTGGTCGCGACCCAGTTCCCGCCCAACACCTGGACGGTGTCGTTCGTCGGCGGCTTCGGCCTCGTGGTAGGGCTCACCTACTTCGGCAGCTTCTTCCTGGTGCCGCTGACCGGCAACCGCTTCTACTGCCGGTATCTGTGCCCATACGGCGCGACCTTCGGGCTGCTCAACCACGCCGGCTTCTACGGCATCGACATGGACAGCGCGCGCTGTGTCGACTGCCGGCGCTGCGAGCAGGCCTGCGACATGGGCATCCCGGTGTGGGAGCAGGGCAAGGCCACTGGCCGAGTGACGGGCCTCGAGGACTGCATGGGCTGCGCGCGCTGCGTGGTGTCCTGTCCCACCGATGCGCTCGTCACCCGTGATGTGCGCAGCCTGCTCTGGCCCGCGGTGCGGCGCGATGCGACCCGGCTGCTCGGCACCGCGCCGGTGGCGGCCGCGCCGCGGGTCGCCCCGCCCGAGCGCCCTGCCAGCGAGCGCGCCGGCGACTGGGCTGAGACCCACGACCCGCTCGATCCGGCGGCCCTGGCTGCCCAGGCCGCCCGCTGTCTCGATTGCGGCGTGCCCGGCTGCCGCAATGCCTGCCCACTCGCCAACCGCATTCCCGACTGGCTCGCCGCCGCCGCGGCCGGAAACTGGCGCGACGCCGCCGACATCGCCCAGTCGACGAACCTCCTGCCCGAGGCCTGCGGCCGGCTCTGCCCGCAGCATTGCCTGTGCGAAGGCGGCTGCGCGCGCGGGCTGATGGAGGGCGCGGTGACCATCGGTGCCGTCGAAGGGGCGATCCTCGAGCGCGCCCTCGCCGACGGCTGGACCCCGCCCGGTCCGCCGGCGCGCCGCGTCGAGCGCAGCGCCGCCGTGATCGGTGCCGGTCCCGCCGGGCTCGCCTGCGCCGAGCGGCTGAACGCCGCGGGCTGGACCGTCACCGTCTACGACCGTCACCACAAGATCGGCGGGCTGCTCGCGACCGGCCTGCCCGCGTTCCGGATCGGCAAGGCGTTCCTCGCGCGCCGGCGGGAGTGGCTCGCGGCGGCGGGCGTGCGTTTCGTCTTGGGCGTGGCGGTCGACGAGGCGCAGATTCGCGGCCTCGCGGCGGCGCACGACGCGCTGTTCCTCGGCACGGGCGCGCAGCGCCCGCGCGCGATCGATCTTGCCGGCCGGGAGAAGGCCGGGGTGCTCGAGGCCCTCGGCTTCCTCGCCGCCGTGAACGCCGGCGAGGCCCCGGCGCTCGACGGCCGGCGCGTCCTCGTGCTCGGTGGCGGCGATACCGCGATGGACTGCGCCCGCAGCGCCCTGCGGCTCGGCGCGACGGTGACGGTGGCCTACCGCGGCCCGGAGTCCCGGCTGCGGGCTGCGCCGTCAGAGTTGGCGGAGACGCGCGCGGAGGGCGCGGGCTTCGCGTTCGAGCACAGCCCCGTCGCGGTCGTCGGCGCCGACCGGGTCGCGGCGGTGCGGTTCGCTACACCGTCGGGCGAGCAGCCGCTCGCCTGCGACTTCGTGATCCTCGCGCTCGGCCAGCAGCCCGACCCGCCTCCCTGGCTCGCCACGCTCGACGTGGTCACGGACGACACGGGGCGCATCCGCGTCGACGCCGAGGGCCGGACCTCGAGCCCGCGCGTCTACGCCGGCGGCGACGCGAGCCACGGCCCCGATCTCGTGGTCACGGCCCTGGCCGCGGGGCGGCGTGCCGCCGCGGCGATCCTGGCCGACCACGCGCAGCCGGTGTGGCGCCGGCAACTGCCGCGCGAGGCCGCACCGCTCGCCGCGGAGGAGGCGGTGGCGTGAGGGCCATCGGCGCCGTTGCGGTTGCCTGCGTCCTGGCGACGACGAATGCGGCGGCCAGCCACGACTGGAACGGCCTGGACCTCTGCCACACCTACCGCGAGCGCATGCCGCCGGAGCTCGCGCCGAGCCTCTTTCCAGAGCCCGAGAGTGCCGGCGCCCGGCTGGTGGCGCACTACTGCGGCCAGTGTCACTTTGCACCGGCGCCGGGCCAGCACACCGCCGCCGAGTGGCCCAGGGTGGTCGAGCGGATGGACCTGCTCATCGAGGTGACGGCGCGGTTCGGCCGGCAGCTCAAGTCGCTCGAGACCCCGAGCCGCACCGAGCGCGCGCTCATCGGGGAGTATCTCGCCGCGCATGCGCTGCGCCCGCTCGCCGATCCGGGCGCCGCGCCGGCCGGTTACCGCGCGCTCTGCGGCGACTGCCACCCCGCGCCGGACCCAATGGCCTATCCCGCGGCCGACTGGCCGGCAGTGCTCGCGCGCATGACGGCGCACCGGCAGACGATGGCGCGGCCGCCGGCGCGCCGCAGCGCCCAGGCGCAGGTCGAGCGGTATCTCGGCCTCGTTCCGAGCGAACCTGCGATCGCGACGGAGGAGGCGGACCCAGGCTCTGCCGTGCGATCGCCCGCGAGCGGCCGCTGGCTCGCGGTTGGGCCGTTCTTTCTCCTTGCGCTGTTCGGCATCGGCCGCTGGTGGCTGAACCGCCCCGTGCGGACCTGACCATGGCACGCGCGCGCGTCCGCTATGTCTGGGTGCCGGTGGTCCTCACCGCGATCGCCCTCGCGGCCGGGTTCGCCTGGGTGCACTGGACCCAGTCCGGGCCGGGCACCGGTCTCTACTCGCGGCTGTGGTCGCCCGAGCCGGTGCAGGGCTGGTGGGATCCCGGTGCCTTCTACCGGCCGGTGCAGAGCGTCGCGGGGGTGTTCGAGGCCAGCCAGTGCCTCCAGTGCCACGAGGCCATCACGCCCGGCATCGTCGCCGACTGGCGCGACAGCCGTCATTCCCGTCCGACGGACCGGGCGCCCGTCGCCTGCCCTGAGTGCCACGGCGCGGACCATCAGGCGCTGCGCCTGCCGACCCCCGAGGTCTGCGGCGGCTGTCACGTCAAGCAGCACGGCGAGCTGCTCGACGAGCGCCGCTACGGCTTCCCGAGCCACGTGCTGGCGATGGAGCGGGCGGTGGACGCGAAGCACTTCGCCGACAAGCCCAAGGCGGAGGTGCAGGCCTGCGTGCAGTGCCACTCGGTCGCCACCAAGTGCGACTCCTGCCACACACGCCACCGCTTCGATCCGGCCGAGGCGCGCCGCCCCGAGGCCTGCATCACCTGCCACTCCGGCCCGCCGCATCCCGACGACGACACCTACTTCGCGTCGGCGCACGGCAAGCGCTACCTCGCGGAAGGCGACGCATGGGACTGGTCGAAGCCTTTGGCGAAGGGCAACTACGAGGTGCCGACCTGCGCCTATTGCCACATGGAGGGCGGACGGCACCAGGTCGCGCAAAAGAGCCTGTGGAAGTTCGGGCTGCTGGAGGTGAACCCGCATACCTCGGGCAACCGCGTGCTGCGCGAGCGCTGGGTGGCCGTCTGCACCGACTGCCACGACGCAGCGCAGTCGCGCACCTGGCTCGCGGACCTCGATGCGGAGCGCAAGGCGGCGTGGCGAATGCTGTACGGCGCAGAGGATCTCCTCAAGGAACTGCGCGCCGACGACCTGCTGCACCCCGGTACTGCCGAGCGGCCGCCCTACCCGCTGGACGATCCGGGCGGCCTCTGGGCGAAGGCGCGCGTCGGCTATTTCGAGGGCCAGGCCTCGGCCTTCTACAACGTCTCCGCGATCGAGCGGGGCTACTTCGAGATGTGGTACTTCGACAACCTCGGCGCCTACAAGGCGGCGGCGCACGGCGACGCGGCCGGCGTGCAGCGCGGCCACGCCGCCATGGCGGCCGCCTTCGCCGAGATCCAGGCCGAGGCCGCGACCCTGCGCGCGCTCGGCGCGGCCGAGCAGTCAAAGGACGGCCGGCGGCACGATCCGGGTGACCTGTGGCTTGCCGGGCCGTACACGGAGCTCAATCGTGAGCGCAACTGAGCTGCGGCGGTGCGCACTCAGTGTCCTCCTCGCCTGCGCCTCGATGGGCACCGCGCAGCGTGCGGACACGGCAGTCGCCGAAGGGCCCTTCACCCAGGACGAGTGCGTCGAGTGCCACGCGGCGCGGGACCCGGCACTCGTCGCGCAGTGGCGCACCGGCCCGCATGCATCGACGGCCGACTGCGTGGCCTGTCACAGCGAGCGCCACGGCGGGTTGCCCGCCGCGCGGGCCGACGCGGCCTGCACCGGCTGTCACGACGGGGCCGTGGCCCACAGCTATGCGACCTCGAAGCACGGGGTGCTGGTGCGGATCGGCCGGCCCGACTGGATGCGACCGCTCCAGCGCGGCCTCCACCGCGCCCCGGGCTGCGCCTACTGCCATCTGCACGACCGCGAGCACGGCGACAGCATGGACGCGGCGCGTGGGCCCGCCGTGCGCGAGTGGGTCTGCAGTGGCTGTCATGCCCCGCGCTACGTGCGCGAGCAGCTCGATGCCGGTGCGCGGCTGCTGGAGGTCGCCGGCCTGAAAGTCCAAGAGGCAGAACAGATCGCCGCGCGGCACCCGATGGGCGGCATTGCCTCGGCCGACCTGTTGGCCTCTGCGCGCAGGCACGCGCGCAACGTCCGCCTCGGCGCGGGTCACCAGTCGCCCGACTACCAGTGGTGGCACGGCCAGCCGGCGCTCGACGGCGATCTGATCCGGCTGCGAGATGCGGTGGCCCGAGCCGCTCGGGAGGCGGCCGGCGCGGCCCGGGTCGAGACGGATTCCCCGAGCGCGCGGCGGGAAAACGCAACGCCCCTCTCCGGCGCCGGGCGCTAGGATGCCGTTAATGGACGACGAAGGATCAGGTCACGCCCTGGCTCACGAAACCGCGGATGCCGATGCCTCGGATGGGCATCTCTGGCCTTCGCCGGACTATGCGCGTCAGGTGGACGCACTGCGCCGTGCCATCGGCGAGACCGTCTACATCGCTGAGCTCGAGCTGACCGACGCGCAGTTCGGCGCACGCCTCACCGACAAGCCCTACGTGCTCCTCGGCATCGTCGACTTCCCGCGGCCCGACCCTGGGCGGGGGCTGGCACCACACCTCGTCCTGCTCGACGACGGCCGGGGCGTCAACCTGGGCCGCATCGCCCGCATCACCCGCTCGCGGCCGTTCAGCCCCGCGCCGACCGACGTGCTCTATCGCGACGAGCCGATCCTGCAGGGGCTGTTGTTCAACGAACGGCGCCTGTCGCCGGCGTTCATTGCGGTCCAATCGAAGCGCTTGCTGGGCGAGCTACTCGGCGAGCGGATGGCGACGACCGCCACGCATCTCCGTGCGGACCGACTGGACGACTCGACCGACCGCCCCTGAAGAACATGCGGCAGGGCCGTGACCCGACCGACGCGCTGAAGTCGTGCCAGCGAGCGTGACCGACCCCGCGGCCTACCATCGCTGGTACGCCACGCGACGCGGCGAGTGGATCGCTGGGCGCGAGCTCCAAGTCCTGACGACGCTCGCGGGCTTTCGGGCAGGCGAGTGCGCGCTCGACGTCGGCTGCGGCACAGGGTATTTCGCCAGCGCACTGGCCGATTACGGCCTGACGGTGACGGGACTCGATCCCGACACGGACGCCTTGCGGTTCGCTGCCGCGCGCGACCACCGTCTTGCCCTTGTGGGAGGCCAGGGGGAGGCGCTGCCTTTCGCTGACGGCAGCGTCGAGCACGTCGTGGCGGTGACCAGCCTGTGCTTCGTCGCGAGCCCCGCGAAGGCCGTCAGGGAAATGTGGCGGGTGTGCCGCTGCACCCTGACCCTGGGGCTGCTGCATCGCCGCAGTCTCCTCTACTACCGGAAGGCAGGGCACGAGACCTACGCCGGAGCGCGCTGGGATCGGTACGACGAGGTCCTGGCCTGGACGCAGGGCCTGGCACCGGCGCCGGACATCACGGCGCGCTGGGCCGTGTTCCTGCCGTCGGGCAGCGCGCCGGCACGCGCACTCGAGCCCGTCCTGCCCGGGCGCCTCCCACTCGGCAGCTTTCTGGCCGTCTGTCTGCACAAGCCCGCCACCTGAAACCGGTGGAAACGAGGATCGGTCGTCATGAGCGCCGCCGACACCATCCACGACGACGTTGGGGCTCGAGACCGGCAGCTTCGATCTCATCGTGTCGAATTGCGTCGTCAACCTGTCGCCGGACAAGCCGGCGGTGTTGGGGCAGGCCCATGCCTGTTGAAGCCGGGCGGCGAGATGTATTTCTCCGACGTCTATGCCGACCGCCGGGTGCCGGCGGAGCTGGCGGCAGATCCCGTGCTCTGCGGCGAGTGCCTGGCAGGGGCCCTGTACTGGAACGACTTCCTGCACCTAGCCCGCGGCGTCGGCTTCGTCGACCCGCGCCTGGTCGAGGACTGCGCCATCGCCGTCCGTGACCCGTCGATCGCGGAACGGGTCGCACCGGTCCGCTTCTTCTCGGCGACCTACCGGTTGTTCCGGTTGCCCGGGCTGGAGCCCGACTGCGATGACTACGGCCAGGCCGTCGTCTACCGAGGCACCGTACCGCGTCAGCCGGGCGACTGGGCCCTCGACAAGCATCACCGTTTTGGCACCGGCAAGGTCGTTTCGGTGTGCGGGAATACCTACGCATGCTCTTTGAGAACCGTTTCGCGCGGCACTTTGGCTTCTTTGGCGACGGCCGGCGCCATCTGGGCATCTTCGAGGGCTGCGGCACGGGCCTACCCTTCAGCACCGACATCGGCGAAACCACCACGGGTACAAGCTGCTGCTGAGTCGCCGTCGGTAATGACCATCGAGCAGGCGACTGACAGTCGGCAGGCCTTAGTGGCGCGATGGGGATTGAGTATGTCTTCGCGATCTACGCTTCCGCCAAGGTCAGCTTTTGCGCAGCCGACATTGGCCAGATTGAGGGTAGGTCCGGGTCGGCTCGACAAGCGCCCATCGGCCAGGCAGTGAAACCCACCGGCGACCATCTCGACGATCAGCAGTGCATCGTCGCCGGTCGGATCCAGCTCGACCGGCTGCTGTAAAAAATCTCGACACTGGCAGCGAGGCCGGCGCGGTCTGAGCGGTCAGCCGGCGTCGGTCGCTTGCCGGCCACCTGCAGAAGTTCAACCAGGACGAGGGAAAGTCAGCTTTCCTCGCACGAGCCGACGAGGTGGATCCGTCAAGAGCTGGGCCGCCAGTCGTGCGTCTCGCCCTGGCAGGTTCGGCACCAGCTGTAGAGGGCGTCGTAGATCACCATGCCCTGCGAGAGCATCGCGTGGTCGTCCGCAAAGTTCGCGGAGAGTCCCAGCGATATGGCGAGTAGCCCTGCTGCCTGCGGCGCGAGGTCGAGCCGGTCCGTGTCCGCCGCCCGCACGATGACGGCCAGCCGCTTCAGGGCGGGATCGGTCAGCCCGTAGTTCGCGAGGACGGCGTCGAAGCTGCACAGCTCGCCGACGTGGGTCAGCTCGACGTTCGGCACGTCGTACGGGATGGCCCCCGTCTCGTCGGCGATCCGAAGCACGACCTCCCTTGGGACGTAGAGGAACTCGGCAGCGGGATCGATGAACCGGGCGATCAGCCAGGGACAGGCGATGCGGTCGATCTTGGGGCGGTCCCGCGTCACCCACCTCATCGCACTGTAACCCTGCCGCCGACAGCCTTCCAGCCCTCGATGCCGCCCTCGATGAAGCGGGCGTTCAGTCCCCGCGCCTGCAAGGCGTCGACGACGCTGTTCGATACCGAGCCGCCGCGCACGCAGTAGAGGACGATCGGCCTGTCCGTCGGCAGCTCGCCGACCCACTGGGCGAGCTGCTCGGGGTGGTGCCAGCCGGCGCCCGGCAAGGCGTCCGGCAACGCGTCGCGGTCAGCCGAGCGGCGCACGTCGATGAGGTGCACTTCGGCGAGCTGGGGTTTCAGGACGTCGGGCGTGACGCTGCGTTTCATGGTCAGGCTCCTTGCAGGGCCGCGAGCTTGCGGCCGGCCGATTCGAGGTTGATGTTGTTCATCACGGCGTCGACGTAGGCCGCGGCCTTGGCGCCGTAGTCCATGTGGTAGCTGTGCTCGTACATGTCGAGCGCGAGGATCGGGGTGGCGCCGGCGAGGTTGTGGGCGTGATCGGCGGCCCAGGTGTTGACGACCCAGCGGTCGCGTGCCGACCACGCGAGTAGCACCCAGCCCGACCCACCGGCCAGCGCCTTGCCCATGGCGGCGAACTGCGTTGCCCACTTCTCCAGCCCGCCAAAGTCGTGGTCCAGCTGGCTGACGAGGTGGGCAGGCGCCGCGCTCGTGCCCAGGCTGTCGAAGTAGACCTCGTGCAGGATCATCGAGCCGCCGGCGATCAGCTCCTCGCGCTTCAAGCCGTTGATGACGAACACCGGGGTCGTGGCCCAGTCCAGCTTGGCGAGCTTCTGTTCGATCAGGTTCAGGCGCTTCACGGCGCCGCCGTAGTTGTTCTCGTAGTGGCTGACGATGATCTTCTCCGACAGCCCGGTGAGCGCGCCGGGATTGCAGGACAGGCCTTCATCTCGTACGGCATGGGGCGTTCCTCAAAGGATGGTGGTGTAGGCGAGGCCGATTACCGCGCACGCGCCGATGACCTTGATGATGTCGATCTTGAAGCGGAACAACGCGACGAAGGCGGCGATCGCGACGACGACGGCGAAGGTGTCGAACGGCGCGGCGAATGGGACCGCGTCGGTTGCCTTCGGCCAGAAGGTGTGCCAGGCGAAGAACACCGCGAGGTTCACGATCACGCCGACCACGGCCGCGGTGACGGCGGTGAGCGGCGCGGTGAAGTGCAGCTCCCCGCGCGTCGCCTCGACCAGCGGCCCGCCGGCGAGGATGAACAGGAACGACGGCAGGAAGGTGAAGAAGGTCGCGACCGACGCGCCGGCGATGCCGGCAAGCACGGGGCTCGCGCACACCTCCTTGGTCACGCCGCCGAGGTAGCCGACCCAGGTCACCACCATGATCAGCGGCCCGGGCGTGGTCTCGCCGAGCGCAAGGCCGTCCATCATCTGCGGGCCGGTGAGCCAGCCGAAGTGCTCGACCGCGCCCTGGTAGACGTAGGGCAGGACCGCATAGGCGCCACCGATGGTCAGAAACGCGGCCGTGGTGAAGAACTCCCCCATGTCGTAGAGGGCCGGCACGCCGCGGACCGCCAGCATCGCGACGACCCACACCGCGACGAATACGACGATCGTCGCAACGAGCCTCGCCCAGGAAAACGTGGCATGCGCGGGCGGCGGCGTGTGGTCGTCGATCAGGGCCGGACCATAGCTCTTGTTGGAGGCGCCGTGACCGCCGCCGCCGCGGAACTTCGCCGGCACGAGCTTGCCGCCGATCGCGCCGAGGACCGCCGCCGCCAGCACGATCCAGGGGAAGCCGACATCGAAGAAAAAGATGCCGATGAAGGCCAGTGAGGCGATGCCGAACAGCACCTCGTTCTTGAGCACCCGCGAGCCGATGCGCCAGGCGGCGAACAGCACGACCGCGACCACGGCCGGCTTGATGCCGTAGAAGATGCCCTGCACCGCCGGGACGTCGCCGTAGGCGAGGTAGACGCCCGCGAGCAGCGACAGCAGGACGAAGGCCGGGAGGAAGAAGAGAATGCCCGCGACGATCGCGCCGCGCACGCCGTGCAGCAGCCAGCTGATGTAGATCGCGAGCTGGATCGCCTCCGGCCCGGGCAGCAGCATGCAGTAGTTGAGCGCGTGCAGATAGCGGTGCTCGGAGATCCAGCGCCGCTTCTCGACCAGCTCGTGGTGCATCATCGAAATCTGTCCGGCCGGCCCGCCGAAGCTGATGAAGCCGAGCTTGAGCCAGTAGCGGAAGGCCTCGCCCAGCGTGACCTGCGCGGGTGGCGCGTCGGGAGTCGGTGCGGTCGTGGACATCGTGTCTCCGTGGGGGGGATCAGGCGCGCGCGCCCGAGTAGGTGCGGTGGAGGGCGTCGAGCAGGGGGATCGCCGCGGCAAGCAGGGAATCGTCGTCCGAGGCGGTGTCGCGCAGGCCCGCGAGCATCGCCTCGAAGCCCGCCGCCTCGGCGACCGGCAGCCCGCCGGCGTCGAGGTAATGGACCAGCTGACCGAGCCGGAGGAGACCGGCGTCAGCGTCGAGGCCGAAGCTGGCGAGCAGGACCCCGAAGGTCACCTTGTCGCCGAGGTGGCTGAAGGTCGCGCCGTCGAAGTCGAAGCCCAACGCATCGGCGGGACAGTCGGCCGGCGTGTCGAGCCAGAGGAAGCGGGCCTTTGGATCGATGAAGCGGCGGATCAGCCAGGCACTCGCCACCCGATCGACCCAAAGATGCCGGCGCGTCGCCCAGCGCCGTGCCTGGAACGCCGCCACATCGAGGCGCTGCACCTTGCCGATCCCGGGAGACGGCTCCGCCGGCGAGAATCGGCGGTTGATCTCCGTCGCCAGCGCACTGACGGCGGCGCGCGCCCGCTCCGTGGCGACGCCGGGAAAGAAGTCGACCCGCTGGATCCCCGCCAGGGCCTTCTCCACTTGGCGTAGTTCGCGTCGCGCGGTCGCCTCGTCCCAGCTGGGCAGCTCGACTCCGAGACGGGTCAGCGTCCGCAGCAGTTCGGCGCAGTCCGCCGACCGGTCGAACAAATCGATCAGCGCGTCGTCCACTGGAGGAGCCTGGGCGGGTAACTCCAGCAGCCAGGCCGTTCCACCCTCCGCCTCGACCTCCCGCGCCAGCGTGTCGAAGGCCGCGCGGGTCTGGGCCGTGGCGGGCAGCAGCGACACACCGTCGCGCAGGTTGCCGACCCCGAGATCCTTGAGGGCGCGCCACAGCCGCACCCGGGCCGTGCTGGCGGCGCGGCCCGTGAGGCTGGCGGTCAGGACCAGCCAGCGAACGGGTGGATGTTCATCCATGGTAATGGACGCTACAGATATGAAACGTTGATGTCAAAGCTGATCCGTTCCGCAGGTGTCCTCTCCCGCCGCGGACCAGCGCACGGCCGTCACGCCCACCACGGGGGCGTCCGGCATCCGCGCAAGGGCTTTGTGGGTCGGTGTCTTGCACCCGATGGGACTAGCAGAGGGGGTGTCAATGTCCGGTTCTGCGCAACACGAGCGGATATGCGTTAGCCGGGAACGAAAGGGCGGAACAGGGTCGAACCCGTGCATTGCCATCCGTCAGGGCGTGCAGAACGGCGTAGAGACGTCTGACACCACTGCGGTCGCGGCTGCCGAAGTCAGCTTCGGACTGACCGTTATCTTTCGACGTCCATGATTTCCCTGACGGCCGTGCACCTACCGGCTGCCCGCCGGGCTAATGCTGCTTCTGCATTGCCGCGCGGTAGTACTCGCGATGCCGGCGATAGTCCTCCGCAAGACGCTGTAGCGCCTGGTCCGGCAGTTGGAGGATGTCGGCGACGTCGTCTTCCCAGAAGGCGATCAGCTCATCAGCAAGGTCTGCCACCAGCCGCCGGACCTTGAGCGCGGCCAGGATCGCGTCCTTGTGCGAGCGAAGCATGGGAAACCAGCGGTCGACGGTCGCGGCGGATGTCGGCGAGCAGTTCGGTCCCCACCGACAAGTTCGGCGCGTCGTCGCCCGACAATGCCAGCGCGGCCCGGGTGACAGGCTCGCCAGGGTAGCCGTCGATCGCGCGCGGCAGCGCGCCGAAGGCCTTCGGCTCGATGATCGCGGGATGATGGCTGCCTCTGACGGGCGCCAGAGCGCCGCGAAGGTCGGCCTTCGGGTCACGCTTGGCGCGGCCGGTCGCAACGGCGAAGCGGAACACCTGCCCGGCATTGAGCAGCGTGCGCTTCGCGGTTTCCCCCTTGCCGCATTCCTCGATCGTCCGAACGGGCCGGAGCAGTTCCGGCGCCTCGATAGCGCCGATGGGACGGTCACCGATGAACGGGCATAGCCACTCGAGACGTGCCTTGACCTTGCTCGCATGCGTCGGCGCCCATCCTTTCTCGCGCTGCACGAGGAATTCCTGGGCTACCGCCTTGAAGGTGTCGGCGGTCGCCAACTTCTCCGCTTTGCGCTTCACAGCCGAATCGATGCCCGCGGCCAGCTTGCTGCGGGCGTCATCGCGCAGTTCCCTGGCGCCCTTCGGTTCTTTCGCGCACCCGGGTGTCGCGAGCGGGACATCGGGATAACGACCGAGAGCGAGCAACTTCACCCGGGCATTGCATTGTAGGCCAGAGGTCGAGAGTAAGCGGCTGGTCTCCTCGACGTCCGCGTCTGTTGTCGGGGCAAGATCCTCCGGGCACAAGCGCTCCATACATTTCAGGAACGGCCTGGCCACGGGATCCGACGCGGGCAGCGTCAAGACTTTCACGAACTGCGACGTGACCACCGTCTACATCGGCAAGGAGCGCTACGACATCATCGACGCGGTCATCTACAGAGGCTGACGCGGGAGCCAGCGCGCCACTGCGCTGCGGCGACGGCCAGCCCGGACCGGCACTCGGTCGCGGGCCCGCCGGCTTGCCGGATCTCCCTCAGGGAGACTCGGAAGAACCCGTCACCCCCGCGAATGCGGCGGTGCCTGTTGCTGCATCTCATAGAGCGCAGCGACGTGGCGATCCAAGAAGTCTCGAGTCTCCTCGGCACGCGCAACAGGGCGGCACAATGAGCGGTCCTCTGCTCCCGGAACTCGGCTATAGGCCCCGCCGTAGCCGACGGTATTCGTGGCGGTCCTTGGCAGTGGCGGCCACGCTTGGCCTGCTGACAGGCATCCTCGTGATGTCCCTCATCGATCGCTCTCTCGACTAGCCAAGGTAACAACCCGCCCGCGACCGGCGGCCTCCGTCGATTCGAAGGGCCGCAAAGCCTGCCAGGCCGTCTCAGCGTCGGTCTTCCCGGGTTGGTTGTTGGCGTCAGGCAATCCTGATGTAATTACCGCAGTAATCACACCAGAGGCAAGGCAATGGTCGAGCTGAAAGTGGTCAGGATCGGCAACTCGCTTGGCGTGCGATTGCCGCGGGAAGTGCTCAGCCGCATGCACGTCGTCGACGGCGACAAGCTGGTGTTGACCGAAGCGCCGGAAGGGGGTTACCGCATCTCTCCCTACGATCCGGAGTTCGAGCGACAAATGGCGCTCGCCGAAGAAGGAATCCGGCATTACCGCAACACCCTGAAGGCGCTTGCCGAGTGAGGGAGCCAGCCTGGCTGTCCCGCGATCTCGCACTCGCACTGCACGACCGCGTGCTCTCGGATTTCGGCGGGGCACCCGGGCTTCGCGATCCCGGTTTGCTGGATTCAGCGCTTGCCCGCCCGCGGCAGCTTCACGCATACGCCAAACCCGGGGTGACAGACCTCGCCGCCGCCTGCGCCACGGGCATCCTACGGAATCATCCCTTCGTGGATGGCAACAAGCGGGTCGCTTTCCTGCTCGCCTACGTCTTCCTCGCCCGCAATGGCTTCAACCTCACTGCACCCGAGGCGCAGGCCACATGCGCCGTGCTCGACTTGGCATCCGGGTCGATCTCCGAAGAAGCCTTCGCGCTCTGGCTCGCTGATCACCTCGAGCCGCGAAACCGCGGCACCCCGTAGTGACCGGTGTCGCCCGGCACGCCAGCGAGGAGCTTCGGTGCTTGAACGGTGGAATCGATCCTGGAACGGCTGGCGGCTGGAGAGTCCGAAGCACAGATCCTCGAGGCCAATCCGCGGCTAATTCCAGAGGACATCCACGCAGCCTTGGCCTTTGCGGCGCAGGTTCTGCGCGCGGATGTCGTCTATCCCGTTCCGACCGACGCGGCCTGACGCGCGTGGCCGTGGATCTGGTCGCCGACGAGAATGTCGACGCCCCGATCGTTGCGGCTCTCCGAGTCGCTGGCCACAACGTCGTCTACGTGCGGGTGTTGGCGCCGGGCATCGACGTCGCACGCGTCCTGGAGATAGCGAATTCACACGACGCCTTGGTGCTGACATCCGACAAGGACTTCGGCGAATTGGTGTTCCGGCAGGGGTTGATACGCGCCGGTGTGCTTCTTTACAGCCTCGCCGGCATAGCGGCACGATCGATGGCTCCATGCAGAGAAGCCCGCTTTCGGCGGGCTTCTCGGACGTCCTGGGATGTTCGCGGAAGGGGAAGTGGTGGCTACGGGTGCCCTTGAAGTTCGCCGCTAAACGGCTGTTTCCGCTATCGTTTCATCGGATCGTCAACCCAGGATACCCTCATTTCTACCACTTCTTTGTCGCGGCTGACCCGGGACTTCTCCGGACACCGACGGCCACCACCGCTAAGGGCAGGCGGACCGGCCTCGGGGGCTACCGCATCGGCAACGGCAAGATCGTCGACCGCCTCGAAATAGGAACATCGGTCCTACCACGCTGTAACGGCGTCAACGGCTCTCGGAGAGTCGCGGGCGGATTCGTACTTGGGTCGGGGAAACCAGCGTGAAGGCTCCGCGCAACGCGTCCCCGTGCGTCTGCAGGACACTCAGCAGCAACCCAGCCTTGCGCTCGCTGGCCAAGCCGGCGAGGCGGTAAAGGACCACACCGGCGTGTAGCAAGCCTTGGCGGAACACCAGTTCGCCGAAGTCCTTGTCGGAAGTCAGCAGCACGGCATCGCAGGAGTTCGCAATCTCCAGTACCTGCGCGTCGTCGATCCCCGGGTCCAACTCGCGGACGTAGATGACGCGGTGATTCGCACCCCGGAGTGCCGTAACGATCGGGGCGTCGACATTCTCGTCTGCGACCAGATCCACCGACGCGGTCCTCAAGCCGCGTCAGCCGGAACGGGATAGACGACATCGGCATGCAATACCTGCGCGGCAAAAGCCAAGGCCTCGCGGATGTCCGAGGAAGCCAGACGCGGATTCGCCTCGAGGATCTGCTCTTCGGACTCTCCAGCCGCTAGCCGTTCCAGGATCGATTCCACCGTGATTCGCGTACCGGCGATCGTGGGCTTGCCCATCATGACGCGCGGGTTCGAGACGATTGCCATGGTTGTCGACCTCGTGTGAGGGGCATGTCACAGGACTGAACACCCAAGCATTGCATTGTAGGCGAGAGGTTGAAGTAGGTGGCTGGTCTCCTCAACGTCCGCGTCTTAGGTAGTTCCGCGGCACGTAGTTGGCCACTCCGCCCGCACCGACCGACGGCAGCCCGTCGGCCTCGAACAGCAATTCTTCCAGCCAGAGCGGCTGACCTGGAATCTCGTCGGACGCTACCGGTCATCGCGGTCCGACGAAGATCCCGCACGACGCCCGAGTACCTCAGGCTCGGAGCTCATCAGGCAACCGTCAGTCGCACTTTGGCGACTCCACTCAGATCCACTCGCTGCCTCGCCTGCCAGAGGTCGTAGCTGTACTGCAATGGCGAGCCAGCTCTCTGGCGACCGCCCGAGGCTCTTGGCGAGCCTAAGCGCCATCTCCGGGCTGATTCCGCTGACGCCCGTGAGCAAACGATTCAGGGTCGAGGCGGCAACCCCCAGCTTGGCCGCCAGCTCGCGGCCACTGATGCCGTTCGGCTCCAGATAGACCGCCGAAATGAACTCCCCGGGATGGGGTGGGTTGTGCAGGGCCATCAGTGGTAGTCCTCGTAGTCCAACACGTGCACGTGCAACCGTTCGGCCAATGGCTGCGGCAGCGCGCCCTGCTGCTGCAGTGACGTGAACACCTCACGATAGCTACCGGCCAGTCCGACGCCTCGTCGTTTGACGACCTGCAAGCCGATGTCCGCAGCAGACTCAAACAACAGCTGCAGCAGGCGCTCGATCGCATAGTGCTCCCGACGCCGACCGTCGCTGTCCAGTTGCGCGTAGGACGCGAGATCGGTCAGGAACTGCCGCAGAAACGCCACCTTTCGCTCGATGACCTCAGTGCCCTGGTCAGCCACGGAGCATCTCCCGGCTCGCCCGGCGGAACTTCTCGCTGT
>Ga0316600_10000672_pt1 | contig 16201 bp, 16 predicted proteins | sample OWC_soil_day5_CT_FD_207652 | JGI IMG/M metagenome (GOLD analysis project Ga0316600, IMG submission 207652) | Wetland soil microbial communities from Old Woman Creek delta, Ohio, United States - OWC_soil_day5_CT | ecosystem: Environmental > Terrestrial > Soil > Wetlands | place: USA: Ohio... | reverse complement strand
CGCCGGCACTAGAGCGTTTGCGTGCGCTCATTCCTTTCCTTCTCTCTGCAACTTCGTGGTGATGAAACTCTCGCCGATCGATCGCCAAGGGAGCGTTTCTATTCCCCGTTTCTGTTCCGCGCCGATCTCCCGTTGGAGTCTCGCGCTGAGCCGAGAGTTGGGCGAAACTGCCAGGCTGTCGAATGGACGTCTTGGATTAGGAGAGCAAGACATGAAACTTCTTCGCTACTCGGGGTTGGCCCTCGCCGTCAGCGTCGCCGCGGCTATTGCGCCCGCTTCGGCAACGGTCACGTTCTACGACGACCAGGCGGCCTTCGATGCCGCCGCCAGCACCGTGCTGATCGAGGACTTCGACAGTGTTGTGCCGAAAGACGTGCAGATCCTCACGCCGATCGTCCGTGGCATTGCGACCTACTCATCCTCGGCCCCTGTCGCGTCGCCGAATCTGGTGGTGACGGGCACGACCTACACCAATTTCGGTGCCAACCTGGTCCCGTTCAACGAGACCGTGCTCACCGCCTCTGGCGAGGAAGACATCCTGGTGAACTTCTCGTTGGCGCAGACGGCTGTGGGCTTCGACGGCTACCTCAACGGCCTCGGCCCCGGCACCGTGCGGGTATTCGACGGTGCGACGTTGCTGGACACGTTCGATCTCGCCGACCCGGTTGGCGGTGGCAAGACTTACGTCGGAATCGTGAGTACGACGCCCTTCGACAGTTTTCGCTGGACCACCACCTCGGGCACTGAACTCAACACCGCCATCGATTCGATCGCTGTCTCGAATGCGCCAGAGCCCGAAACGGCCGCATCCATGGTGGCCAGCCTGCTCGCGATCGGCGCGGTCGCCAGAGCGCGGTCGCGCCGCGTCGTTGATCCCCTCGTCTCGGTCTCGGAATCCCGTCGCTGAATACTGCCTATGCTCCGCTCCGCTTATTGCGTCGCGTCGGGGAACACGTCGATCCAGATACACCTGTCGTTCGGACCGATGATGCCGCGCGTCTGCGTGCTCGCGTGGAGTTCCGGCCGGCCGCGCAGGTTCATCCAACGCCACGGGCCGCGCGGCGTCACCGGGATGCGGAATCCCGCGCCTTAGTCGGACGGCCCCACATACGGCACCACCACAGCCTCTGCCGCCGCATGGCGCGCCCTCTCCCCTCGCCGGTCGTATCGCTTCGTCGTGTTGGGCGACGCATGGCCCGCCAAGTCGGCCGCGGTCGCCAGGTCCACGCCGCGGTCGAGCAGCACGCTGATATAGGTGCGGCGCAGGTCGTGGGGCGAGAACTCTCGAAGCCCCGCCTCCTCCCCCCGCTTCTCTCAGATCCTTAGGACTGCCGCAGGCGCGAGTGCCCGTAGCTCGACCCTGCCCCCTTTCCGAACGGGACCGACCAACGGCCCCGGCTCCTCACCCCGACACCGCAGCCACGCCCGGATCGCTTCCAGGGTGCCGCCCTTGACGGGCACCTCGCGAACCTTGTGACCCTTCTGACCTGCTCTTTGTGAAGATTGGACGACGCCGATTGGTTCCGCGTCGTGCTCTCGTGGAATGGCTTGCGTCGGGACTTCGAGGTGGCCAGCGGCCCTGATTCTCTTCGGTGGCTACAGCGGGGCTACAGATTCGGGCGGCGGCGACGCCATGCCGGTGACTCAGAGGTATCTATGTACTTGAATTGGTTAGGTTCCGTGTGGTGACCCAGGCAGGAATCGAACCTGCGACCTCTTGCTTCGGAGGCAAGCGCTCTATCCAACTGAGCTACTGGGCCAGGAACCCTGCAAAGGCGACCGCGTCCTGATGAACTTCGCTCGGCTTCGCCTCGCGGCGCGCCGCGGACGGCTTGCGGTGGTGGGACGTACTGGGCTCGAACCAGTGACCTCCGCGGTGTGAACACGGCGCTCTACCAACTGAGCTAACGTCCCGTCTCCACCACCAGCGCCGGACGTTCTTAGGCGACGCGCCGAGCCGTGGCAAGCCGCAGCGATCTCAGCTCTTCCGCACGCGCTGGTTGGCGATCGCCGCCTGCACGAACGAGTCGAAGAGCGGGTGCGCGGCGAACGGCCGGGACTTGAACTCCGGGTGGTACTGGCAGCCCACGAACCACGGGTGGTTCTCGAGTTCGATCACCTCGACGAGGCGCCCGTCGGGCGAGATTCCCGAGAAGACCAGTCCCGCTCGCGAGAGCTGGTCGCGCAGGTCCGGGTTCACTTCATAGCGATGGCGGTGCCGCTCCGAGATCTGCGCGGTGCCGTAGGCGGCGTACGCCCGGGTGCCCTGACGCAGCACGCAGGGATACGCGCCGAGTCGCATCGTCGCGCCCATCTCGGAAATCTCGCGCTGCTCCGGCATCAGATGGATCACCGGGTACGGCGTCTCGGGGTCGATCTCGATCGAGTTGGCGCCGGCGAGACCCGCCACGTGGCGCGCGAACTCGATCACCGCCAGCTGCATGCCGAAGCAGATCCCGAAGTACGGAACCTTCTGCTCGCGCGCGTGGCGGATCGCAACGATCTTGCCTTCCACCCCGCGCGCACCGAAACCGTGCGGAACGAGGATCCCGTCGACGTCCGCGATCAGCGCCGGGTCGGAGAGCTTCTCCGAGTCGATGTACTCGATCACCACGCGCGCCCGGTGCGCGAAGCCGGCGTGATAGAGCGCCTCGTTGAGGCTCTTGTACGACTCGGTCAGGTCGACGTACTTGCCGACCATCGCGATGCGCACGGTGCGCTCCGGGTTCTTCACCGCCTCGACGAGGCGCTGCCACTTCTCGAGGTTGGGGCGTCCCGTCCAGATGTTGAGGAGCTTCGTGACCTTCTCGTCGAGCCCCTCGTCGTGGAGGATCAGCGGCAGCTCGTAGATCGACTCGACGTCCTTCGCCGTGATCACGGCGTCGTCGTCCACGTTGCAGAAGAGCGCCACCTTCTGCTTGATCGCGCGCGGCAGGAAGCGGTCGGTGCGGCACACGATCACGTCGGGCGAGATGCCGACGGCGCGAAGCTCCTTCACCGAGTGCTGCACCGGCTTCGTCTTCAGCTCGCCGGCCGTCGCGATGTACGGCACCAGCGCGATGTGCATGTAGAGCACGTTCTCGCGCCCGACGTCGGCGCGGAACTGGCGGATCGCCTCCAGGAACGGCAGTGACTCGATGTCGCCCACCGTACCGCCCACCTCGACGAGCAGGAGGTCCACGCCCGTGGCGGCCAGGTGGATGCGGCGCTTGATTTCGTCGGTGACGTGCGGGATCACCTGCACCGTGCCGCCGAGATACTCGCCGCGCCGCTCCTTGTTGATCACCGTCTCGTAGACCTTGCCAGCCGTGACGTTGTTGACCTTGCCCATCATGGCGCTGGTGAAGCGCTCGTAGTGACCGAGGTCCAGGTCGGTCTCGGCACCGTCCTCGGTGACGAAGACCTCGCCGTGCTGGAACGGGTTCATCGTGCCGGGGTCGACGTTCAGGTACGGATCGAGTTTCAGGAACGATACGCGCAGGCCGCGCGCTTCGAGCAGGGCACCGGTCGACGCGGAGGCGAGGCCCTTGCCGAGCGACGAGAGCACGCCGCCCGTCACGAAGATGAACTTGGTCGCGCGATCGCTCATCGGAAGCACCTCTCGCTAACGCAACTTCGTTGCAGAGCCCCCGGCGACGGCGTCCCCGATGCGCACTCGGTGGATCGGAACGAGCGGTTCGGGAAGAGCGTCGACGGCAAAGTAGCCCGTGGCCAGTACCTCGTCCGGCGTGGTGAGCTCGCCAACGCCGATGGGCACGGCCTCGAAACACAGGTTCACCGCGTGCACGCGGCGACCGTCCGGATACTCGATGACTTGAATCGCGGGATCCGAGTAGACGCCGACGAGTCGTCCCACCTCGACCTGCACTCCGGTTTCCTCACGCACTTCGCGTGCGGTCGCGCGGTCGATCGATTCGCCCGGCTCCACGTACCCCCCAGGGAGACCCCAGTGTGCATTGTCGCTGCGCTGCATCAACAGCAGCTCGCGATGCTCTACATCACGCCACACCACGGCAGAGACGGAGAGACGCACTTCGTGCGGATCGGTCGCGAAGTAGCGACTCAACGATCACTCCAGAACACACGTTGTCGGGGATGCCCGGCCGGAGATAGCTCCGATGGCCGCCTCGTGTCAAACCCAAAAAAGACGGGAGATCCGAAGACCTCCCGTCGCAAGGCGTGGTCGTGCGCTGCAGATCAGCGCTTCGAGAACTGGAAGCGCGCGCGCGCACCGCGCTGTCCGTACTTCTTGCGCTCCTTCTTGCGCGCGTCGCGCGTCAAGAAGCCGGCCTTCTTCAGCGTCGGGCGGATTCCCTCGTCGAGGCTGCAGAGTGCGCGGGCGATGCCGTGCCGCAGCGCGCCGGCCTGGCCGGTCGGTCCGCCGCCCTTCACGCTCGCCGCGATGTCGTAGCGGGTCGTCGCATTCGCCGCGTCGAGCGGCTGCTTCACCAGCGAGCGCAGCGTCTCGCGGCCGAAGTACTCGTCGATCGCGCGACCATTCACCACGATCAAACCCGTGCCGAGCCGGAGCCGGATGCGCGCAACCGCGGTCTTGCGCTTGCCAGTGATCGGCGCTGCCGTGAGGGCTTCAGCCAAGCGTCAGCTCCTGCGGCTGCTGCGCCGCGTGGGGATGATTCGGACCGGAATAGACCTTGAGCTTCCGATACAGCTTTCGGCCCAGCGTGGTCTTGGGAAGCATGCCGCGCACGGCCTCTTCGATCACGCGCTCGGGATGCGCTCCGGAGAGCACCTGGTCGGCAGTGCGGGACTTCAGGTGTCCCACGTAGCCGGTGTGCCGGTAGTAGGTCTTCTGCTCGCGCTTTCGACCGGTGAGGCGCACGCGCTCGGCGTTCACGATCACTACGAAATCACCGGCGTCCGCATGCGGTGTAAAGAGGACGTTTTCCTTGCCGCGCAGCAGCGACGCGACGCGCGCCGCAAGGCGGCCGAGAGTCTGGTCGGCCGCGTTCAGCACCCACCACTGCTGCCGATCCCCGGACCGGATGCTGCGAGTGGGCCGCGGCGGCCTGGCGACGGGCATTTGCTTCTCCTGCGAACTTCGGCGCTCGACGGGTCCTGTGGCGAGCGGATGCGGTGCGCCCAGACCGGCCGAAAGACCGGGCCCGGGGAGCCGCAGTCGTTAGCCGAGTGGCTCTCCGCCGTCAACCCGTTCTGGCTTCAAACCCCCGGATTCCAGGGGGAAATCGCAGTGGACGTGGATCAGGGTGAGGCCCCGTGCGGGCGCCGTCGGCCCGGCCTGGCTGCGGTCCAACGCCGCGAGCAGGGCGGGCATCGCAGCAGGCGCCCGACGGCCCCTCCCCACCTCCAGCAGCGTCCCGACCAGATTCCGAACCATGTGACGGAGAAAGCCCGTCCCCTCGAAGTCGAGGAGCACCTCGCCGCCGAGCTGGCCGCGGATCTCGAGTCGCAGGAGCGTCCGCACGCTGCCGCACACCGCCGAGCCCGCGCCGCGGAAACTCGTGAAGTCGTGGGTGCCGACCAGCGCCCGGCCGGCCTCGCGCATCGCCTCGAGATCGAGCGAGCTGCGCACCCAGAGCGATCTCCGTTCGCGCAGCGGCGACCGCGACGCCCCCGTCCAGAGTCGATACACGTAGCGCTTGGAGCGCGCGTGGCGGCGCGCGTCGAAGGCGTCGGGCACCCATGCCACCTCACGAACTGCGACGTCGCGTGGCAACACCGCGTTCAGAGCCCGCTGGAGGTCCACGGGCGCGAGCCGCGTGGCGATCCTCGCATTCGCGACCTGCCCTTCCGCGTGCACGCCCGCATCGGTACGGCCCGCGCCGGTCACCGTCACCGACACGCCGGTGATGTGTTCGAGCGCAGCCGCGAGAGCACCCTGCACGGTGCGAGCCGGGCCGGGCTGGATCTGCCAGCCCTCGAAATCGGTGCCGTCGTACTCGACGAGCAGGCGGAAGTTGGGCACGTCAGCCGCGCCCGAAGCGCGCCTCCGCGACGCGCACGGCGTGTGCGGCCGTCAGCCGCACGCCATCGGCGGCGAGCCACAAGAGCACTCCGCCCGGCCGAGACTCGTCGCGGCGCACGCGTCCCACGTGCACCAGATCGCTTCCGGCCGCGGCGCGCGTGGTCGGCCCGATGTCCGCGAGCGCAACGCCCGCGACCTTGCCCAGCACGTCGAGTACCCCTTCCAGCGACGCTTCGTCACGCGTCTCGATCGCCAGCGCAGCGCCGTCGCCGCAGAAGGTCGGGATGCGCACGGAGGTGACCGCGACGGAGACGCCGCCGAGCGCTCGACCCAGCACGGCCGCGAAGCCGCATTCGTGCGCAGTCGTGCCGTCATCGCCGGCCGAACCGATCCAGGGCAGCACGTCGAACGCGATCGGATGTCCGAGCGACGGCGGCTCGGAAATTTCCCGTTGTGTGAGCAGCGCGATCGTCTCCTCCGCGAGCGCCTCGACGGCCGCGCGCCCGGCACCGGAGGCCGACGCCGAGAGCAGCAGCGTGGCGACCACGCGCGAGACGCCGAACGCGCGCGACAGCGGCGCGATCACGCGAATACAGGCGAGCGCAAGGCCCGGCGGCACCGCGAGCATCGGGGCGTCGAGCGGGGACGCGCCCGGCTCACCCAGTTCACAGACGAGCGGCACCTCCGGCGCCGCCGCGAGAACACCGGAGCAATCGATCGCGGCGACGCGCGCGTGCAGCAGCGCGCGCACCGCCTCGAGCGACGCCTCGGCCGGCGCACACAGGAACGCGACGTCGCAACCGCGCAGCGCCGCGAGCTCCGTCTCCACGGGGAACACGCCGCCGCGGAACTCCAGCTCGGTGCCGAGCGAGCGCTCGGTGGCGATCGGAACCAACTCGCGCACGGCGAGCGCGGACTCGTCGAGTACCGCGAGCAGCTCCACACCCAGCGAGCCGGTCGCGCCGACGATCGCAACGCGCACTAGGCGCCCAACTTCGCCACGACCAGATCGCCCATCGCGCGACAACCGATCGCCTCGCGGCGCTCGCCCGGCGACAGCAGGTCGGCCGTGCGGTGCCCGGCGTCGAGCACCGCCGTCACCGCGTCGCGTATCTGCTTCGCTGCGGCAATCGCAGCGAACGAGTGTTCGAAGAGCATCGCCGCCGACAGGATTGCGGCGAGCGGATTCGCGACGTCCTTGCCGGCGATGTCGGGCGCCGAGCCGTGGACCGGCTCGTAGAGACCGATGCCGCCGGCGCCGAGGCTCGCCGAGGGCAACATGCCGAGCGAGCCGGTGATCTGCGCGGCTTCGTCGGAGAGAATGTCGCCGAACAGATTCTCGGTGACGATCACGTCGAAGCGACGCGGGTCGCGCACCAGCAGCATCGCGCACGAATCGACCAGCTGATGGACGACCGTCACGTCCGGAAACGCGGCCGCGATCTCGTCCACCACCTGTACCCAGAGCTGGGAGGTCTCCAGCACGTTCGCCTTGTGGACGTGCGTGACGTGCTTGCGGCGCCCGCGCGCGGCCTCGAATGCGACGCGCGCGATGCGGGCGATCTCGCTCTCGTCGTAGACCATCGTGTTGCGCGCCTCGCGCAGGCCGTTCACGACCGCCATCCCGCGCGGTTCGCCAAAATAGAGACCGCCGGTGAGTTCGCGCACCACCAGCATGTCGATGCCGGTCACCACCTCGGGACGCAGCGTCGAGGCCTGTGCGAGCGCCGGGAACACGCTGGCCGGGCGCAGGTTCGCGAACAGACCGAGTTCCTTGCGGATGCGCAGCAGGCCGCGCTCGGGACGCGTGGCGACCGGCATCGCGTCCCACTTCGTCCCCCCGACGGCGCCGAGCAGCACGGCCTGGCTCTTGCGGGCGCGCTCGACGACCTCGTCGCGCAGCGGCGTACCGTGCGCGTCGATCGACGCGCCGCCGATCAGGTGTTCTTCGAAGTGAAGGGCGATGCCGTGCTGCGGCGCCACTGCCTCGAGCACGCGCCGCGCCTCGCGCGTCACTTCCGGCCCGATGCCGTCGCCCGCCACCACCACGATCTGCGCCTGCTTCAACTAGACCCCCTTCGGCTCGGCCGCTTGATGCCGCCGCTTGTGCCACGCGAGCTTGTTGAGGGCGTGGATGTACGCCTTCGCGCTCGCCACCAGCACGTCGTAGTGCGCGCCGTGACCGATCACGCGCCGGCCAGCTTCAGCGAGCGTCACCGCGACCTCGCCCTGCGCGTCGAGGCCGGCCGTGATCGCGTTCACCTGGTAGCGGACCAGTTCACTCTTCGAATCCGTGAGCTCGGTAACCGCCTTGAAGATCGCGTCCACCGGGCCGACGCCCGTCGTCGTGGTCTTGCGAACCACGCCGTCCACCGTGAGTTCGACCGTCGCGGTCGGCATCGGGAAGGTGCCCGAGAGCACCGTCAACTGCTGGAACTGGAAGCGCTCCTCGGTCTGCACGACGGCGTCGGCGACGATCGCTTCGAGGTCTTCGTTGAAGATGCTCTTCTTCTTGTCCGCGAGGTCCTTGAAGCGCTTGAAGGCGCGCTCGAATTCCTCGTCCTCGAGGGCGAATCCCAATTCGGCGAGGCGCTCGCGAAACGCGTGGCGGCCGGAATGTTTGCCGAGCACCAGCTCGTTCGACGGCCTGCCGATCGAACGCGGCGTCATGATCTCGTAGGTGATCGCCGCCTTCAGCACGCCGTCCTGGTGGATGCCGGCTTCGTGCGCGAAGGCGTTGGCGCCGACGATCGCCTTGTTCGGCTGCACGGCAACACCGATGATCGACGAGAGCAAGCGGCTCGACGAGTAGATCTCCTCGCCGCGAACCTTCGTCTCGAGCCCGGCGAAGACGTCGGGGCGCGTGCGGATCGCCATCACCACCTCTTCCATGGCGGTGTTGCCGGCGCGCTCGCCGATCCCGTTCACGGTGCACTCGACCTGCCGGGCGCCGGCGCGCACGGCGGCCAGACTGTTGGCGACGGCGAGGCCGAGATCGTCGTGGCAGTGCGTCGAGAGCACCGCCTCGGCGACGCCCGGGACGTGCTCGCGCAGGTGGTGGAAGAGCGCTGCGATCTCGTCCGGCGTGGTGTAGCCGACGGTGTCCGGCACGTTCAGCGTGCGCGCGCCGGCGCGGAGCGCCACGTCGAAGACTTGCACCAGATAGGCCCAATCCGAGCGCGTGGCGTCCTCTGCGGAAAACTCGACGTCGTCGCAATGGTGTAGCGCCTGCCGCACCGCACGGTCGACTTCTTCGAGTACTCGCTCTCGGCTCATGCGCAGTTTGTGCTCGAGGTGGATGTCGCTGGTGGCGATGAAGATGTGGATGCGCGGACGGGCGGCGCCTTCCAGCGCCTGCCCCGCGCGCTCGACGTCCGCGGCGCCGGTTCGGGCGAGACCACAGACCGCGAGCCCGCGCACTTCGCGCGCGATCGCCTGCACCGCCTCGAAGTCCCCGTCGCTCGCGATCGGGAAGCCGGCTTCGAGCACGTCCACGCCGAGCCGCTCGAGTTGACGCGCCAGCGTGAGCTTCTCGGCGAGGTTCATGCTGCAGCCGGGCGACTGCTCGCCATCGCGCAGCGTGGTGTCGAAGATGCGAACGATTTCGGTCATGGCGCCGTCTCCGCTGGCGTCTCGGGCGCGGCAGGCGGAGGCAGCTCCTCGAGCGGACGACCCGAGAGCACGCGCCAGGCCCACTCGACGGGTCCCGACGCGACATAGAGCGCTCCGATCACGAAGAGCGCGATCTGGGGCTCCTGGATCACCACCGCCAGCGCCAGCACCATCCCCACGATGGCGCGATACGAGTGGCGGAGGTCGACCCCCTTGAAGGATCGATACGGGATCGCGCTCACCATCAAGAGCCCGAGCGCCGCGACGCCCGCCGCCACCAGCGGCTCGGGAACCGCCACGCCGATCTGCTCGTCGCGCAGGAACGAGACGAAGAGCTGCGTAACCGACACCATGCCCGCCGCCGCGGGGCTCGGCAGTCCTTCGAAGCGACCACTGTAACGCGATGTGTGCACGTTGAAGCGCGCGAGCCGCAGTGCCGCGCACGCCACGAACAGGAACGCGATCACGAAGCCGCTGCGCCGGAAGCCTTCGAGGTGACCGGCGTGGAAGGCGAGGATCGCCGGCGCCAGGCCGAACGACACGATGTCCGCCAGCGAGTCGTACTCGAGGCCGAACTTGCTGGTGGTCTTCGAGAGCCGCGCGACGCGACCGTCGAGCCCGTCGCAGATGCCCGCGAAGACGATGCCGAGCGAGGCGTTGAAGAAGTTCCCCGCCTGCGCCTGCACGATGGTGTAGAAACCGAAGAACAGGTTTGCGGTGGTGAAGAGCTGAGGCAGTAGATACACGCCGCGACGGCGGCGGCGCGGCTCGTTGCGACGCCGGCGGCGACGGCGTTGCCGGCGCGACTCGTGGCGCTCGAAGGGGGCGTCACTCATTCCGGCGCTCCGAGCCGCGCGAGGATTGAGGCTCCCCCGCGCACGCGGTCGCCCACCTTCACCGTCGCGACGCTTCCCGGCGGCAGCAGCACGTCGGTGCGCGAGCCGAAACGGATCAGTCCGTAGCGCACGCCACGCGCGAGCCACTCTCCGACCTTCGCATGGCAGACGATGCGCCGCGCGATCAGGCCGGTGATCTGCGTGACGACGATGCGGCGCCCGTCGGCGAGTTCCAGCTCCATCGCCAGCCGCACGTTCTCGCGTTCCCCGCGCGGGTTCCAGGCGGCCAGGAAGCGCGCGCCCCCGCGTTCCAGCGAAACGACGCGCCCCGCCAGCGGCGCGCGATTCACGTGCACGTCGAACACCGAGAGGAAGATCGCAATGCGCAGGCCCTTGCGACCGCGCTCGTCTTCGATCGCGCCGACGGCGAGGACGCGGCCGTCGGCGGGTGCCACGACGGTATTCTCATCGCCCGGCAGGTCGCGCGCTGGGTTGCGGAAGAAGGCCACCACGAACAGCGTGACGGCGCCGAGCACGGCAGCCGACGGGATGGAGCCGAACCCGAAGGCTGCTGCGGCCAGCGCCGCGGCCGCCGCAATGAACGGCCAGCCCTCCGGCGCGATCCGCGCGGTTGGGCGCTCCTGGAAGATCGGGGCTCGCTCGTCCTCACCCATCTTGGCCCGGCTCTCAATTCTTCGAACGATCGGCCAGCCGCTTCTCTTGCAGCCACGGCATCAGACCGCGCAGCCGCGCACCGACCTTTTCGAGCGCGTGCTCGGCGGCGATCCGGCGCATCGCGTTGAAGCTGGGATTGCCCGCGCAGTTCTCGAGGATGAACTCGCGCGCGAACTGGCCGGACTGGATTTCGCGCAGCACTTCCTTCATCCGCCGCTTCACGCCCTCGTCGATGATGCGCGGACCGCGCGTCAAGTCGCCGTACTCGGCGGTGTTCGACACCGAGTAGCGCATGTTCGCGACACCGCCTTCGTAGATCAGGTCCACGATCAGCTTCACTTCGTGGATGCACTCGAAGTACGCCATCTCCGGCGCGTAGCCCGCCTCGACCAGCGTCTCGAAGCCGGCCTGCATCAGCGCGGTGAGCCCGCCGCACAGCACCGACTGCTCGCCAAACAGGTCGGTCTCGGTCTCTTCGCGAACGTTCGTCTCGATGATGCCGGCGCGGCCACCGCCGATGCCCTTGGCGTAGGCGAGCGCCGTCGCGAGCGCATCGCCGTTCGGATCCTGGTGCACCGCGACCAGACACGGCACGCCCTTCCCTTCCTTGTAGTGCCCGCGCACCGTGTGCCCGGGACCCTTCGGCGCCACCATCCACACCGAGACGCCGGCCGGTGCGACGATCTGCCCGAAATGGATGTTGAAGCCGTGCGCCACCGCGAGGTGGTTGCCCGGCACGAGATGGGGCGCGATCTCCTCCTGGTAGGTCAGGCCGGCCGTTTCGTCGGGCACCACCAGCATCACCAGGTCCGCCTCGCGCGCCGCATCGCGCGGCTCGACGACGCGCAGGCCCTCGGCCTCCGCCTTCGCCCGCGACGTCGAGTCCTTGCGCAAGCCGACGACCACGTTCACGCCCGAGTCGCGCAGATTCAGCGCATGCGCGTGACCCTGCGAGCCGTAGCCGATGATCGCGACGGTCTTGCCGGCGAGGCGTCCCAGGTCGGCGTCCTTGTCGTAGAAGATGCGAAGGTCCATGGGGTGCAAGATCTTTCCGTGGGTGCGAGGTCGTTGGTGGATGGTGCCGAGCGTGCCAGCAACCGGGCGCTCGCGCCGGGAGCTTGCATGGAGCATTCCCTGGGTCCCGCAGGATGGCCTGGATGCCGTCGCGGCCGGCGAACGTCTCGAGGCCCCAGACGACGAAAGGCCCCGAAACTACGAGAGGTTTCCGGGGGTGTCAAAGCGCGTGCACAGCGCCTCGAAGCGCTCCCCGGTGCGCTGCACCTCGGCTTCGGCCCGGCGCACGTAGACGGGAGTCAGCGTCTCTGCAGCGATTCCGGCGCCGGCGGCCAGCAAGCGCGCTCCGAGTCGTCCCACCGCAACCGCATCGGGCCGACCGTCTGGCGGCGGCACGAGTCGCAATGCATTGCCGAAGCGGGCGTGCAGCGCATCCGCCACCACGGCGATTCCTTCCCCGATCACCGTGCAGGGAGTCTCCGCCGCGAGCGTCGCGAGTACCTCCGCGAGCGCTTCCGGCCGCAGCACGGAGGGGCCCACACGCGGCGGCAAACCGGGATCGCCGTCGTAGAGGGCGGCATAGACCTCGCCGCGTCGGGCGTCGAGCAACGCCGCGATGGGGCCCGGCGCCGGTGCCGCACGCAGCGCCAGTGCTGCGAGCGTCGGCACCGCCACGACGAGCGCTTCGCCGCCGAACGCGAGTCCCTTCACCGTCGCGACCCCGACGCGCAATCCCGTGAACGAACCGGGTCCCACGGAGACGGCGAACGCATCGATCGCGGCCAGCGCGACGCCGGCCTCCTCGAGCAGCGCGACCACGGCGGGAAGCAGCGTCTCGGAAGCGGGTCGTGCGCTCGACAATGCGCGCGACGCGATCGCCATCTCGCCGCGCATCAGCGCAACGCCCGCCGCCGCCGGCGTCGCACTCTCGATCGCGAGCAGCAGCGGTCCCTGCGACACGCGTCAGAGACCGGCGCTGTGCCGCACCCAGTCGACGAAGCGCGACCAATGGCGCGAGAGGTCGTTCCAGAACGCCAGGCCCATCAGCATCACCATCACGGTGACGCCGATCTGCTGGACGATGTCGCGCGTGCGGATCGAGAGCGGCGAGCGCTTCACGCCCTCGATCGCGATCAGCAGCGCCTGGCCGCCGTCGAGCACCGGAATCGGCAGCAGGTTCAAGACGGCGAGGTTGATGCTGATCAGGATCAGCGTCGTGAGATACGCGAACCAGCCCTGCTCGAAGGCGTTGTGCGCGATCTCGGCGATGCCGATCGGCCCGGCGAGCTGCTTGCGCGAAACATCGCCCGAGACCAGCCGCTTCAAGCCGGCGAGAAACGTGCTGGTCAAGTCGGCGGTCATCCCAACGGCGCGCGGCACCGACACCAGCGGGTTCGTCTCCCGATCGATGCCAACGGCGCCCTGCACCGCGGCAGCGTGTGCGGTGATGCCGATCAGGTACCGCTCTTCGGGAATCCCGAGGCCCGTGTCTGCTTCGAGCATCTGGGGCTGCACGCGGATCTCATGCCGCTCGCCAGCGCGCGCGTAGGCGATCTGCAGCGCGCGACCGCCGCTGGCGCGCACCAACTCCGAGAACGCCGCGAAGGATCCGACCGGCGCGCCGTCGACGGCCACGATCAAGTCGCCCGCGCGCAGCTCCGCTTTATCGGCGGGCGAGCCGGGTGTCGTGCCTGCGACCAGCACCGTCGCCGGCACCGCGCCCAGCGCTTCGACACTGCCGAGTGCCGGCAGCTTCAGCTCGAGCGTCTTCGGCTTCGTCTGGCCGCCTTCGAGCCGCTCGACGCGCACGGCTACCGTGCCGCCGCGGCCGGCCCCGGCGTAGCGCGACGCGAAGCCGACCCAGTCTTCGACCGCTTCGCCTGCCACCGCGACGACGCGGTCTCCCGAGCGAAGCTCGGTCTCGTTCGCCGGCGCATCCGCCGTGGGGATGCCGACCACCGCCGCGAGGCGCGAGTGGCCGAGCCCCGCCCAGCCGATCTGCGCGGGAGCGCCCACGGCGTCCATGCCCGTGCGATCTTCGAGGGAGAGCGACGTGTCGATCGTCTGCGCGTCGCGTTGCACGCGGATCGCCACACTCTCGCCGGGGCGTGCGCGCAGGTCGTCCTCGACGTCGTCCCACCACTGGACCTGCGTTCCGCCGACCGCGACGACGCGGTCGCCGACGGCCAGACCCGCCTTCGCTGCGGGCGAGCCGGGCTCGATCGTGCCGATCACCGGCTCGGGGCGCGGCATGCCGACCGCGAGTGCGCCGATGAAGATCACCACCGGCAGCAGCAGGTTCATGCCCGGCCCGGCAAACAGCACCAGCAATCGCTGCCACACCGGCTTGTTGTTGAACGCGCGCGGGATGTCGGCGGGATCGATCGGCATCGCGCTCAGCGCCTGGCCCCCTGTGCCATCCGCCGCGGGCGGCGCAACGCCTTCCGCGACTTCGCCGGCGCTTGCCTCGCGCACTTCGTCCTCGGGATTTTCGCCGAGCATCTTCACGAAGCCGCCGAGCGGGAACCACGCCACCACGTACTCGGTCTCGCCACGCGTGAAGGCGAGCCGCCACCTGCCGATACCGATCGCCGGGCCGAACCCGAGCGAGAACTTCAACACCTTCACGTCGAAGAGCTTCGCGACCAGGAAGTGGCCGAGTTCGTGCACGAAGACCAGCACGCCCAGCATCAGCACGAACGCGAACACGAAGGACAGAGCCGTCACGCAGCGACCCCCGCAGAGAGCAGCGCCCGGGCGCGGGCGCGCGCCCAGGCATCGGCTTCGAGTACGTCATCGAGAGTGCGCAAGCGAGGCGCGCTACCCCGCGCGAGATGGGCCTCGAGCACCGCAGCGTTGGTCGCCGCGATCGCGGAGAACGGAACCTCGCGCGCGAGGAATGCCGCGACCGACACCTCGTTCGCGGCGTTCAGCGCGGCCGGCGCCGCTTCGTCGCCGCGCAGCGCGGCGTAGGCGAGATCGAGACACGGGAAGCGCTTGCGGTCGGGCGTCTCGAAGTCGAGGCGCGCGGCGACGGCGAGGTCGAGCGGCGGCAGCTCGCGCGCGAGTCCGCTCGCGGCGCCCAGCAGCGCCAGCCGCTCCGGCCAGGCGAGCGCCACGGCGATCGGCACGCGCATGTCGGGAACGCCGAGTTGCGCCAGCACCGAGCCGTCACAGAGTTCGATCAGCGAGTGCACGACGGACTGCGGATGCACCACGACGTCGATGCGCTCGGGGCTCGTGTCGAAGAGCCAGCGCGCCTCGATCACCTCGAGCCCCTTGTTCATCAGCGTCGCCGAGTCGATCGTGATCTTCGGCCCCATCGACCAGTTGGGGTGCGCGAGCGCTTCGTCGACGCTGGCGCGCGCGATGCGTTCGGCGGTCCAGGTGCGAAACGGGCCGCCCGACGCGGTGAGCACGATGCGGAGAAGGTCCTGCTGGCGCTGGCCGGCGAGCACCTGGAAGATCGCGCTGTGTTCGCTGTCCACGGGCAGCAGGCGCACGCCGCGCGCCTTCACCTCGCGCAGCACCAGCGCGCCGGCCATCACCATCACTTCCTTGTTGGCGAGCGCGACGTCGCGACCCGCGCGGATCGCCGCGAGCGTCGGGGCGAGGCCCACCGCGCCGACCAGCGCCGAGACGACGAGGTCGGCGTCCGCCGTCGCGACGGCGTCGAGGCCCGCATCGCCGACGGCGATCTCGGGGGCTTCGACACCGAGCGCGCTCTTCAGCGCCAGCGCTGCCTCCGGCTCGGCGACCGAGACGAGCGCCGGCCGGAAGCGCCGCACCTGTTCGGCCAGCTTCTCGACGCGTCGCCCCGCCGCGAGCGCGACCACCTGAAAGCGCTCCGGGAAGGCGGCCGCCACTTCGAGTGACTGCTCGCCGACGCTCCCGGTGCTGCCGAGAATCGCGATGCGCTTCAAGCCTCGGACTCCTTGCCGTCGCGCTGCACCTGCGCGGAGGTGAGACCGTAGCGGCGCTCGCGCTGCTGGTAGTCCCAGACCGCCTCGACCAGATCGTTCTTGCGGAAGTCGGGCCACATCACGTCGGTCACATGCAGCTCGGCATAGGCGATCTGCCAGAGCAGGAAATTCGACACGCGCGCCTCGCCGCCGGTACG
>Ga0316600_10000671_pt1 | contig 16202 bp, 13 predicted proteins | sample OWC_soil_day5_CT_FD_207652 | JGI IMG/M metagenome (GOLD analysis project Ga0316600, IMG submission 207652) | Wetland soil microbial communities from Old Woman Creek delta, Ohio, United States - OWC_soil_day5_CT | ecosystem: Environmental > Terrestrial > Soil > Wetlands | place: USA: Ohio... | reverse complement strand
GGCAAATTTCTAGATCTTCGAGTTTTCTCTCTGCCTTGAGAGACCTTCTTTAATCTGTTCCCACCTTAGCCGGGAATCAAATTTCCTTGGAATTTTCCCATTGAGAATTACGGCATCCATAGGACAGATGGAAAGACACTCCATGCAGCTGCAACAATCGTCCGGGTAAGCGATATGAATGTTTTTATCGTCCCGCCTTAACACATCGCTTGGGCAAATATTTTCGCAGAGCCCGCAGTTGATGCATAGAATTTCATCTATTCGCTCAATCACTGCATTTTCCTCCAGCGAGTTGAAGCCTGTCGATTATCCTCGATTCAGGTCGATATTTCCAGCGGCCGAATGGTATGTCTTCAAGCAATCCAGTCAGTTTACCGCCGACCTGTTTCACTATAATCCACTTGAGCCAATTCTTGTTATAGTTGGGCAGTGGGATTGTCAACCTTCGTTCGTAATGGGACGAGTCGGATAACCGGAATCTCGGGCATCGATCCAGCCTTCCAAGGGTCCAATGAAAAAAACGCATCTCTCCTTCCTGACAGGGAAGTTGATATCTCTCGATTCTCTTAACAAAGGCACAAACATAGATCCCCTTTGATGAATTGCCCCTTGTAGAGATCCTTTGTTTTGCCTGAAGTGAAACCGAATATACCAAATAAGGGATGGCAGGTCAAGAAAATCCTCGAAAATCCTCGCTGTTTGTCGTTTAAGAATTAAAAGTGGACACCTAGTCCTTCCTTGGGAGACATAGTCTAAGACCTCCTGTTTGAGTTTTAGGCTATGCCTCAATTGCACAAGAGATTTTCGTTCGATGAGCTTAAAAAACTTTTGACCGCTATCTCCAGAACGAGGTCGAACGAAAGTACATCCAAGAGATCCTAGGGATCAAGAAAAGTCAGTTCTTCCTGCTCCTGAAGCACTACAAACAGAACCCTACGGACTTCACGATTCAATACCAATGAATGACTCCTCCACGAGTCATCTCTCAAGAGATCGAACAGAATATCCTCAAAGAGTTGGCCATCGAAAAGAAAATCATCCAGAATAAACAGGTCCCTTTAACATCTTACAATTACAGTTACCTTAGAGATCGGTTAAGATGGGAGTTACGGGTCTTTACTTATGGGAAAAGGGTAGGGGTGGCGGCACTCTGGGTCAAACTGAAGTGTAACGATGGCAACCGAGTTGCTTGAGGACTGTTTCTAACCGGTGGTGCCTGCGGGATGGCGGATAGGCGAGTTCATTCTTCAAAAAGTGCTACTGCTACTGCCTGGTCTTTGCGTGAAAATGAGTGAAATCGGTGCTAATCAAATGAAAAAGATATTAATCAAAATTTCAACGATTTCAACTAGTAAGCGAAAAAATCGGTGATCTTTCAGGAGGTTGCAAAAATGCATGTTTATAGCTCATAACCCGAAGGTCCCTGGTTCAAATCCAGGCCCCGCTACCAAATCATCTCGAGGGGTTAGGAGATTTCAAATACGCTTCTAACCCTTTTTTTATGCCTTTTTCTAACGGATTTCTAACGGAATTGAGGTTCTCAATTTTTTCCAATAAGATTATAGAGAAATGTTGTATAGGAGAGTGAAGATTAAAAATCACTCTTACAGAGGAAGGAACATAGCAGAATGGAATTGCCGCCTCTCCACCTTGGTATAAAAGACCTCAATCTTTACCCCCAAAAACACCAAGGTTTCTAGACACGGGGTTCCATTGGAGATTGTGTCTAAAGTGAGTCTCAGGCATCAGGATCTGGAAAACTCTCAGTTATCGTGGCTCTGGTGCATCGTTTGGTTCGGCGGTTGGCTTTGTCCCGACCGGCTTACCTGCGCTTCTTGGACTTTCTTCCGGCGGACCTTGCGTACCAAGACCCGTACGGAGCCTCTCTCCACGACGTCACCGCCGCGCACCTCCCGTCCCAGGTGCACCGCGACCCAATCGCTAAGCGTAAGTACGCCCCCTGCCGAGGCGTCTACCTTTAGGTCTATCCCGGTCGTGGCCTTCAACCGATCAAGGGACACACCACCGCCGGCCACCCACGAAGAACCTGATGCGATGATGTTGGCAGGTAGTCTGTCGTATTCGTCCTCAATCTCCCCCACTAACTCCTCAATAATGTCTTCCAAAGAGATCATTCCCGCCACTTGTCCCTGGGCGTCGCGAATCAGGGCGATGTGCGTGTGTTCCCGCATCAGCCGCTCGAGACATTCCGTCAAGGTGTGGTCGTCCTTGAAAGAAGGAAGAGTGCGGACGATGGCACGCAACGACGGATCGGTCGGGTGAAGGTGCATCGTAGCGATGATGTCCTTGAAGTTGACGTAGCCAATGATCGTCTGCGGGTCGCCCTTTCGATCGACCACCGGGAAGCGGGTGTGCATGTCCAAGTGGGCAGCGATTAGATTGTCGGACAGCGAGGCGTTCGCATCCAGCGTGCTTATGTGCTCGGCCGGGAGCATGATGTCCCGCGCTCGACGCGACCGCATCTCCGTCGCCCCCAGAATGATCCCCTCTTCGCGCTGACCGATCAGTCGCAAGGCGCGGGCTAGGATCGCACTGGCGCGGAGATCTTTAAGCTCTGCCGTGTCCAACCTAACCGCTTTGCCTTTCCCTAGGAGCCGCTCGCCCCAGGCCATGACCCCCTTGACGATGGTTTCAAACATCCACACGGCCGGCCAGACGCTACGCGAGAACCAGCGCATCAAGGGGGAGAGAGTCAGACACACCCATTCTGCATTGCGCAGGGCGTAAACCTTGGGGATTAACTCCCCGACGGTGATAGTAACTACCGTCAGAGGGGCGACCACAAGTGCGATGGCGAGAGCCTCCGCCAGGCCCTCTGACACGCCTAGACGATTCATGAGGGCCGGGGACAGGATTTCCTCGGCCGCGGCACCACCGACCGCCGCTGCGGTGGCGCCGACCAGCGTAATCCCAAGCTGGACGACCGCAAGGCTCGCCTCCATGTTCTGCTTCATGTACAGGGCGACCTTCGCCCCGCCCCGGTTTTCATTCGCAAGCCGCTGCAAACGGGTGGCCGCGATCGACGCCAGGGCAATCTCGTATCCCGCAAATACGCTGTTAACGCCGATCATCAGGAGCATGATAGCGAGCTCAAAACCCCACATGGCTTCCCTATTCGTTGTTCTTTTGTGGTAGTAATATACACTGTTTTCGAAGATTACGAAAGCGAATGTTACAGGAATGAGTCCTCGAAAAAGGGGTTGGGAATAACACCTGCTATTCTTTAATGACAACTTTATCTGCGAGTTGAACGACAGTGGACACGGAATAGATGCATATGCACAGGGGGGGGTTCTGTTGTTCAATCCCCATTAAAGGATTTATTTTGCCGTTTCTCTTTTCCTGTGCCTCAGCTTTTTCTTCTCCTTCAGGGATCTGAGTCGCTGGGCAACATGGATCTTTCGGAACCAACGTTCGATCCTTTCCCGATATACGAGGACCATCAGGATTATTCCGATGCTCATCCCGATGATCGTGAAGAATGCGCCGTAACGCTCATCTCTGAAAAAGGTGCCTCCGATCGTAAGAAGTGTTGTTCCAAGTAAACGACCGGCGATGGAGACTATCAGAAATTCCCCCTGTCGCATATGGCCCAGGCCAAGCAGGTAGCACAGAATGTCCTTTGGAAACCCAGGGATGAGAAACAAAAAAAAGGCCAGAAATAGACCCTTGTGTTTCATCAAATAGTCAAAACGTTTGATGGTCTCCTGCCTGACAATGATGTCGATTAGAGGTCGGCCTAACGAGTGTGCAAGGTTAAACGCAATCCACGAACCGAGGGCGAGCCCAATGGTTGAAAAAATAATTCCCCATAAGGGCCCAAAGAAGATCCCGCCAACAAAACCTGTCACCTCTCCGGGGAGAATCGCAACCAAGACCTGGATTACTTGAAGTCCAATAAAAATAAATACTGCATATGTCCGATGCTCCTCAATAAGACTGAGCAGCTGATCCTTGTCCGTAAAAAGATGAAATAGATCGAGTAGATACAAAAGGAGCGTGAGGCCGACAAGGACGACACCCAAAATCACAAGATCAATAACTGTTCTTTTGTCAAACTTCATCAATTGGAACCTCCATTTATTGTATCTATCCTCACTCTTGTCCAAAATAGAAATTTCACCGCAGAGCTTGCTATATTGTAGAAAGTAGTTAAGCCCAAATTAAAAGGCTATACTCTTTGTTGCGGATTGCTCCATTCGCAAGCTCTGCGATAACCCTGGACTTCATGCAAGTGCGTATTAATCGAAAAGGCCAATGAAATCAATGTGACTGTTTAGAACTTCTATTTAACTTGGACAGCAATGCAGAGACCTGCAATATTAAAGCATCATCCTTTCTTTCTCACGAAAAAATAGAAATAATTGACACCGACGATACCCATAAAGGCCAAGCAGAGAAACATGATTGGATAGCTTGTCGAATCGATGACGATTCCCATGATCACTGGCCCCAGGCTTATTCCCAAATCCGTGATTGTATGGAACGTTCCCATCGTTGGACCTGGAGCTCCCCCACGATCAAGAGCATAGGCCAGTAAAGCGGGAGTAAGAAAAGCAGGTCCAATCCCATAGATCACTGCAACAAGAATAAACATGGGTAGCGTTTTGGAAAAAGCGAGGATGACCATTGAAAGGATGTAAGCCATCAGGCAGGGCAGAATCACCTTTTCTCTGTTTTGAAGGTCCAGAATCTTCCCGCCTAAAGAACGACTTAAAATGAGTACAATGGCAGTGGCAGAGAAGAAAAAACCCGGGTTGGTCACCCCATGATTTATCGCATAAAGAGGGAAAAAGGCAGTCACGGCTCCCCAGATGAAAAAGGGGAAAAAACCAATCACAGACGGTGGAAGAGCTCCCCGACTGAGAAGGAGACCGTCTTCGATGGAGGATTCCTGCAATGGAGCGACTGGTCTTCTTCGTAGTTGATGAGTAATGAGTAGTGAGCATAAAGATAGACCCGAGCAGGCCAAGAATAAGATGGGGAAATCAAAGTGGTTGACCAGGAACATTCCAAGGGGAGGAGCTAAGGCGCCGGAGATCGTAAAGGACAGAGTAAAATAACCGAGACTTTGCCCCCGATGGGCCTTTGAAGTGATATTAGCGATGAATGTGAATGAGGCTGTAGAGAAGAATGCGAATCCGATTCCTTGAAAGACCCTCACGATCAAGAAGGGCCAAAAAGGGGGCGCGAAAAGATAGGCAGCGGAGGTGACGGCCACAAGGAGCAATCCGGCGATCATAAAGGTTTTTTCAGGGATTCTTAGAAGGGCTCTTCCGACAAACGGTCTGAAGACCAATGAAGAGGCAGCAGAACTTCCGATAAGAACACCAATTTCCGCTTCTGCAGAACCCAATCTGGAAAGATAGATTGGGAGAGTGGGAATAAGGTTAAAAAAGACGAAGGTAAAAGTGAATTGCGCAAAAAAGCAAAAGATGAAATCGCGGGTTAAAATATTCCGTATTGTTTGTGTGCCCATATCTTATTCTTATGGATTGTAATTCTATTGCATTTTGCATTGCAAATAATTTTCTAACCCATCCTTTTTGTCCTCTTATTGATTACCCTTTAAGAGGTTATATCGAGTGATTAGATTTGAAAATCACTGTTTCAGGAAAAAGTCACCATGATACTTGACACCGTCTGTAAGCTCAGCTCTTAACTTTTACAGACGAAGTCTATATGGGGCCATGAAGCAGCTTGCGAAATCCCTGACGCCTTCCGAGCTTGCTAAACAAGCCTACCATTTCTATGAGAAGTTTCACCCTGAGATTTTTCCAGGAAAGAGAGTGGGATTTGAGGTGAAGGAGAAAACTCTCTCCCTTGCTCCCCTCTTGCTCAGATTTTCTCTCGCCTGATTTTGATCTGATAAAATTTTTCGCTAGAGCGACTCTGCTGTCTTGACAAGGACAAGCCGTGGTCATATGATACGGTGGCGTTTATGCTATACGATCAAATGAAGGGAGATCTAGTATGAAGGTAGCACTTGTTGGAGCCACTGGGTTTGTGGGTTCACGCGTCCTTTCTGAAGCATTGAATCGCGGGCACGAGGTGACCGCTATCGTACGGAACCCGGAAAAATTACCCCAACATCCTCAACTTAAGGCTGCAAAATGTGACGTGTCCAATGAAGAAGCCGTTGCGGCGACCGTTGCAGGGCATGATGCCGTGATCAGTGCTTTCAACCCGAGTCGGGTAAGTCGCGACAATAACACACCCCAGATCGGAGGGATACGGTCTCTGATCGCAGGGATGAAGAAAGCCGGAGTAAAACGATTATTGGTTGTGGGTGGAGCCGGAAGTCTGGAGGTCGCTCCGGGGCTCCAGCTGGTGGATACTCCGGATTTTCCATCCCTTTGGAAAGCGGGCTCCCTGGCGACCCGGGAAGTGCTCAATATCCTGCGCAGTGAGCAAGAGCTGGAGTGGTGCTTTCTGAGTCCTTCAGCGGTTCTGGAGCCTGGTCAACGTACCGGCCATTTTCGGCTGGGGACGGACCAGTTACTGAAAGATAGCGCAGGTCAAAGTAGGATTTCTTTAGAGGATTATGCGGCGGCGATGATCGATGAGTTGGAGAATCCAAGGCACATCCGCCGACGTTTTACAGTCGGTTACTAATTTTTAGTATTGACAAATTGGGTGCCTCTGGTATAGTTGGTCCAAAATTTTTCATAAACTTTTATTTAGGAGGTGTCGAATGAAGAGTAAGAAATTAGTAATGGTATTGGGTTGTGTCTCCTTTATATTCGTAGCAGGAGTGGTGCCATTTAAATTGGTTTACGCTCAGAAGACGGAAATTAACTGGTCATCATTCGTTCCCAAAGAGTACCCTTCGGTCGACGTGGTTGTGCGAGGGTTTATGGATAGAGCCACTCAGCTGGCCAAGGGTGAGCTTGTTTTTAAATATCGCGGCGGACCGGAGACCATCGCTGCCTTTGACCAAGGCAAGGCAGTGCAAAAGGGAATTGTCGATTTGAGCCTAGTTCCTATAGGTTTTTATGAACCGTTAGCACCCGGGATCGGTGCGGCTATGCTAACCCAGATCTCACTCGAGGAGGAGCGGAAGCCCGGGGGTGCATATGATTACCTGAATGAACTGCATAAGAAGGGGGGCCTATTCTACCTTGGCAGAGGACTCCCAGTGGACGAGTTTTTCACGCTCAATCTTACTAAACGGCTTGAAAAACCCAAGGACTTTGTTGGGACGAGAATAGGCACTCTTACAGCCACTCATGCCTGCACAACAGCATGGGGCGCTACGGCGGTTAGCTTGTCCATGCCGGAAGTCTATTCCGCCATGGAACGAAAATTAGTTGACGGCGTATCTTGTTTACCACTATGGGATGTTGTTACTACGGGTGTCTACGAGGTGACCAAATATTCTATTGACCATGGATACTATTACAATACTGTCGCGGTGATCATGAACCTCGATAGGTGGAATAAAATTCCTAAGCATCTTCAAGATTTAATCATAAAATCCATGATTCTTTCTGAAAAAGACACTCAAGTCTGGGCAATGGATTACAAGAAAAAGGCAAGGGAGAAGATGGTCAAGGCAGGGGTGGAGTTTTACAAACTCTCTCCAGAAGTTGACAAGTGGTTTATTGAAACTGCCTATAATGCCGCATGGGAATCTCAGCAGAAGAAATTTCCAGATGTTACCCAAAAATTGAGGGAACTGTTTTTAAAGAAGTAACCCGTGGAGGAAGTTGTTTAACGGACTACCCAGTTTGAGCTCATTCGTTCATAACAGAACTCAAAACTTCATGTAGTCATCGATAAACAACCATAAAAATCCACAGAATAGTGGTGGAGTAAAGATGCCGTCCCTGGGGACGGCATCTTATCCCGTGCAACATTTTAGTTATGGGCCATACCCTTTATTTAGTTTTTGGAATATGACGGGTAGAGACCTGAGCAACCATGAAAATAATAAGGATACTTACAAATATTTTTAGCCGCATCATTGACCTTATGGCGATTTTTGCAGGCATTCTCCTCATTTTTTCCATGCTAAGCATAAGCATGGGAGTTGCATCAAGGTACTTATTCGATAGCCCCATGGCCTGGGTGACAGAGATTACCGAGTATATTCTGGTTCATATTACTTTTCTAGTCGCTCCTTGGGTACTGAAACGGGAAGGGCATGTAACCATGGACTTAGTTCTTAATCGATTAAGTCCAAGAACTCAATCCATGTTTAATATGATCACTTATGCTATAAGTGCAATCGTTTGCTTTATCCTTTTTGGGTCCGGGGTAAGGGTTACTTGGGAACTTTACCAAACCCGTTATTTCACACCCACGGTGTTGGAGCTCCCTAAATTTGCCGTCATCGCGGTTATCTTCATAGGGAGCCTGTTTCTCTTTTTACAGTTTCTGAATATGGCTTTTAAATATCTATCGATCTGGAGAGCATCAAGCGGCCAAGAAAAAAGCCTTGAAGAGATAAAAAACCTAAACTAGGAGATGAAAAACGTTGGAATGGCCCATAATACTCCTAATCATATTTGGTAGTGTGGTTATTCTGATGCTAACCGGAATGCCCATTGCCTTCTGTTTCATCCTCATTGATGTCGTAGGGGTATATCTGCTTTTTGGTGGCGTCGTAGGCCTGGATCAACTTATCCTCAACATTTACACCTCCCTAGCCACCTTTATTCTGGAACCGATTCCCCTGTTTATCCTCATGGGCGAATTGCTGTTCGCATCGGGGATCGGCACGAATGTGATAGATGCCGTGAACCAATGGATGGGGCGTGTGCCGGGTAGGTTGGCACTGCTGGCGATCGCTTCCGGAACCTTGCTTGGTGCGCTGAGCGGCGTTAGCGTAGCCTGTGTTGCTATTCTTGGGTCAGCACTGGTGCCCGAAATGGAAAAACGCGGTTACAAGAAAGCCATGACCTTAGGACCCGTCTTGGGCAGTGGTGGGCTAGATGTGATGATCCCTCCCAGTGCCCTAGCTGTTTTTTTAGCTGCCATAGCCGAAATATCAATTGGAAAGTTTTTGGTTGCTATTATTGTTCCTGGGCTGTTGTTGGCTGGCATTTATGCTGCTTATGTTACCATCAGGTGCTCGCTCCAACCTTCCCTCGCCCCTGCCTACGATGTGCCCACTATACCACTATCTAAGAAGCTCTCGGACACAATCCGGTATGTGTTACCGGTTGGAATCATCGTTTTTCTGGTCATAGGAGTCATTATCTTTGGTATTGCCACACCCTCTGAAGGAGCAGCCACTGGCTCTCTCGGTGTCTTCATTATCGCCTTTTTCCAGAAACGCCTGAATATGGAAGTAGTGAAGAAATGCGTTAGTAGAACCCTTATGACTACGGGCATGATATTCCTGATCATTTCTGGAGCGAAAGCCTTTAGCCAAATCCTTTCCTATACGGGTGCCACCCGCGGCCTCGCTGAATTCGCCGTGGGTCTCCAGGTAGAGCCAATGCTTATCCTGGGCGGCATGCAGGTTGTCTTCCTGATACTGGGGTGCTTTCTAGAACAGGGCTCCATCATCATGCTAACGATACCCATATTTATGCCCATTATTCGTAGCTTGGGTTTTGATGTCGTGTGGTTCGGAACGATAGCACTGATTAATCTGGAGATGGGGCTGATCACACCGCCCTTTGGCCTGAGCCTGTTCGTGATGAAAGGCGTCGCCCCACCCGATACCACAATGGGGGATATTTTCCGGGCGGCTCTGCCCTTTGTCTTCCTCCAGTTCATAGCACTTGGACTCATTATGGCTTTTCCGTCAATAGCGCTGTGGCTTCCAAGGCTAATGCAGTAACTTCAGCCCATGATGTGCTCGAAATTTATCAAACACCTCTTTTATCTACGTACTTTTAGAGGTATTATGGGGCCAATAAAGACCAAGGCGGAGGATATGAGAAATGGCCAGTGAAATACAGACCGACGTGCTCGTTGTTGGCGGTGGCGCATCCGGAGCCAGAGCCGCGCTTGAGGCGCATCAGTCAGGAGCTAAAGTAACACTGGCCGTGAAGGGGGAGCTGGGCGTGATGGGAGTGAGAGGAGCCGGCGCTACAGGTTCAGGGGCACCGAGATACTTGCATCTGTTCAATAGCATGGTGAAGCATTCTTCGATCACAGAGGAAGCAGAAAGCTACTATCAGCGGGCGATACGGGCCGGGTTGGGAATAGCCAATAGAGGTCTAACAAGAATCCTCGTTGAGGGTGCTCGTGAAGCAAAGCGGGCGTTGGATCAATGGGGGCTGGTTCTTGGGTCTGACAACCCGGATAATCCGCACGGGATTGAGAGTATCATCACACCTATGCCCGGGCTTGCGAATGTCATTAGGATGAACAAAGAGATCGATGTTCTTCAACACATGATGGTCATTGATGTGCTCATGGAGGATGATATCTGTAGAGGAGCGATAGCGGTTCATGAGGAAACCGGTGAGATCTTCGTACTGAAAGCTGGAGCAATCGTAATAGCGAGCGGAGGCTGTGCCCAGTTATTTAGACTCAACTTTCATCCCACGTGTATTACGGGAGACGGATATGCCATGGGTTATGAAGCTGGCGCTGAATTAATGAATATGGAATTTGAGCAGATGTTTATAGCGACGGCCTATCCTGCTGTTACCATGGCGCCCTATCCAATTTGGGGGTTACATCCCAGAGTACTCAATGCTAAAGGGCAGGAGTTTATTCAAAACCATATTCCACAGGGCGTAACGATTGGTGAATGCATGGATAGAAAGATGACGCATGGGCCCTTTAGCACGAGAGATGCATCAAAATATATTGATATCGCCATGGTCAAGGAAACAAAGGCTGGGCGCGCGAACGAACACCATGCCTTCTATCTGGAGGTCCCGGCCAAAGTCAGAACGAACCCGGGGATGTTATTCCCGGAGTTCGAGGACTGGTACGCATACCGAGGCGTCGATTTCCGTAAAGATTATGTTGAGATAAATGTTGCTCATCAATGTTCCAATGGAGGATTCAAAATTGATGAGAACGGTCAAACAACGATACCAGGTCTCTATGCCATCGGGGAATCAGCAACAGGGGCCTACGGAGCTGATAGGCTGGGTGGAGCAATGATGACATGGTGCCAGGTTTTCGGCGCAAGGGCAGGCAGACACGCTGCCTTATCCGGAAAGACAAGGGGGCCGTCGTCTGTCGATAAGTATCTTGTAGAGGACAAGCTTGAGGCCATTACCCGCCTCAAGGGACGCAGGGGTGACCAGAAGCCTTCCGGAGTAAAAGAGGTTCTGCAGAAGAGAGCCTGGGAGGACTTGCTGGTGGTCAGGTCTAAGGAAAGCCTGAATCAAATGCTTCAAGAGATTGAACGGATAAGAGGTGAGGTTTGGCCTCATCTTTCAATTGAGAATGGACGTGATTTAGTCGCTGCACTCGAGCTCAAGAACTTGATGCTTGTTGGAGAGATCGTTGCCCATGCGGCCCTGAAGCGGACGGAGTCCAGAGGAAGCCATTACCGTGAGGATTTCCCGGAGCGAGATGATTCCGACTGGACGAAGGCCATTACGATCAGGAAGGTCGATGGGAAGATGCAGTTGGATACCTTGAAGGTCGATGAGAGATGGAAGGCCGACGAAGCAGAATTAGGATGGTGGGGATAGGGTAGGGGAGTTTTACATGGTGAATTCAAAAGCCTGTGAGGAACTCGACACCAAGGTCATAAAAACAGGTCTCTGCACACTTTGTGGCGCTTGTGTGGGGAATTGCCCTTACTTGGCAGCTTATGAAGGGAGAGTCCTATTAAAGGACGTCTGCGATTTACCCCAAGGGCGGTGTCAGGCTGCCTGCCCTAGGATTTCACTTGATTTGGATGAGCTGAGTGAGGTCGTTTTCGGGGGGCCATACCCTGAAGACGGATTGGGGACTGCGCGGTATGTGGTGATGGCTCGAACGACGGATTCCAAAATTAGAGCCAGAGCACAGGATGCTGGCGCAGTGACAGCACTGATGAAGTTCGCGATGGAAGAAGGGTTTATCAACTCTGCGATCCTGACCAGTTTTGAAGACAAATCGTGGCCCAGAGGGATCGTAGCCTCTAACGACGAGCAGATCCTGAAGTGCTCCGGATCAAGCTATTTAGCCGCTCCCACGATAGAATCTTTTAATCAGGTCATCCAGAACCCGAATCACCAGAGCATTGGTTTTATTGGCACGCCATGCCAGGTGATGGCTTTGGTCAAAATGCGAACAGCCCCCCCGGAGATCTCTCAGAACTTGGATAAGCTTAAACTGATTGTAGGGCTTTTTTGCACGTGGGCCCTTGCTTATCCCGATTTCGGAAGGTTTCTTGAGAAAAAAATCTCAGACCCTGTCGTCAGGTATGAAGTTCCTCCACACCCGGCAAATGTCCTGTCCGCCTATACGGACAAGGAGCGCTTTTCCTTTTCCATCGATGAAGTCTTGCCGTTTGTCAGGCCTGCCTGTCGCTTCTGCCTCGATCTGACTGCTGAATTTGCAGACCTCTCTGTTGGGGGCGGCCGTGGGGAGGTATTGAATTGGAATACCGTTGTGATACGTACTGAAAGGGGGATGAGACTCTTTGACTCAGCTGCCAAGAAGGGCGTCATTGAAACAGCACCGATCCCCGAGGGAAATTTGAGCCGCCTGAAGGCAGCCGCCTATAACAAAAAGAAGCGGGCCATCGAAAATATCATCCAAAGGACTGGTTGTACGGATGACCTTTTGTACCTGAAAGGGAGGCCCGGAATCATCAAGCGGTTGGTCGCCGAATGCAGGGAAGGGAGTCTTTAAGATGTCTGGTATAGCTGTCAATGCACCACAAACCATCCAGTTGTTGATGGGTAATGAGGCCATTGCGCGGGGGGCTTTAGAGGCGGGGGTGGGTGTGGCTGCTGCTTACCCCGGCACACCATCGACTGATATCATCGATTCACTGGCCGATGTGGCTAAAGATCTCAATCTGTACGTAGAATGGTCCGTCAACGAAAAGGTGGCCTTGGAAGTTGCTGCTGGCGCTTCTCTGGGAGGGGTGCGTGCCCTAACGGCGATGAAACAGCTTGGGCTGAACGTCGCTCTTGATTTTCTGGCCAATGTGAGCCTTACAGGAATAAAGAGTGGACTTGTCCTTGTTGTCTGTGATGATCCAGGAGCTCTATCCAGTACCAATGAGCAGGATTCTCGGAACATTGCGAAGATGTTCGATCTACCCCTTCTGGAGCCGGCGACGGCGCAAGAAGCGAAAGATATGACCAAATGGGCTTTTGAGCTATCAGAACAAATATCCAATGTCTGCCTGGTCAGGAGCGTAACCAGAATCTCTCACGCCAGAGGAAATGTCGTGCTGGGTGAACTGAGGGAGGTCAGCGCCAGGGCATCTTTTGATACCACGCAGAAACCCTATACGACCATCATGGGAGGAGCACCCCAATACCATAGGGTCCTGCACGAAAACCTCACTAAAATTGCTCAGATCTTTGAGTCGTCGCCCTTTAACGGGTATGCCGGCCCGGAGAGACCTGAATTATTGATCATTACCTGCGGAACCGGCTGGCTTTACTCCTGGGAAGCTATTAAGATGCTCTCCTTACAGGATTCGGTGGGAATCCTCAAATTGGGGACAACCTGGCCCCTGCCAGGCGAGTTGGTCAAGAGACATATGATGAAGGCCGAAAAGATTCTGGTGGTGGAGGAGGTCGATGCCTTCCTGGAGAACAACTTGAAAGTGCTTGCTGTCGATTCCTTGCCAGGAAGAGATCGGATCTTTTACGGCAAGCATTCCGGTCACATCAATCCCTTCGGGGAAATTAACACGGATATTGTCATTCGGGCTTTGACGAACATCTTGAATACAAAATATATCATCAGAGACGAGGCCTACCGCCAGAAAGCGACAGAAATCCTTAACAGATATGTCGTATTCAGGGAAACTCAGTTCTGTCCTGGGTGCCCCCACCGAGGGTTGTTCTGGGCTCTGAAAGATTCCTTAAGGCTGGACGGACAGGAGGGTGTCTTAACCGGTGATATCGGCTGTTACGGTTCGGGGGTAGGCTCAACCGGATTTAAGCAGCTCAAGACAATGCACAGCATGGGATCGGGTATTGGTGTGGCCAACGGCCTGGGCAAGCTGGAGCAGTTTGGATTTAAGCAGCCGGTCCTGGCCACGTGCGGTGATTCTACTTTTTTCCATGCCGCGATCCCGGCCCTTATTAACGGGATTCACAGCAAGGCCAACTTCATTCTTCTCCTTCTGGACAACAGCGGAACGGCGATGACGGGTTTCCAGCCCCATCCCGGGATCCCAATGAATGCCGTAGGCGACCCCGCCCCTGCTGTAGATATTGGTGATCTCTGCCGTGGGCTGGGTGTTCCTGTCGAGATTGTGGATCCATACGATATAGAAGATACGACACAGAAGCTACTGAACGTACTGCGGCACAGCGGCAGGCCCAGGGTCATTATTTCGCAGAGAGAATGTTCCCTGATGAGGGCAAGGAGCGAAAAGCCACTCTATCAAATGGATGTAGTTGCTCATCAGTGCCAGGGCGAAACCTGTGGCTGCAACAGATTCTGCACTCGGGTGTTTCGATGTCCGGGACTGATGTGGAACACCAATACGAAGAAGGTTGAGATCGACCAGGCGATTTGTGTCGGCTGTGGGGTATGTGTTGATATATGCCCCCAGTCTGCGATTACGAGGAAGGAGATTCGATGAGCTTGCCGCAGAAAGAACCTTTGAATTTGATCATTGCCGGGGTGGGTGGGCAGGGGAATGTATTGATTTCCAGGCTTATCGGACAGGCAATGGTCGATGACGGCTACAAGGTTACCATTGGTGAGACCTACGGCGCTTCGCAAAGGGGAGGATCCGTAACCAGTCATGTCAGGATCTCGAAGGATCACCAGTATGGAGCCCTGATCCCGGAGGGGCAGGCAGATATCATCCTAGGGTTGGAACCAATGGAGACACTGCGACACCTTGCGCTACGCGGCAGCCCGAGCACATATGTTATCACCAATACTAGACCAATCTACCCGATGTGCGTGGCGACCGGCGAGGCCGAATATCCTACGCTGGATCATATTCAGCAGAATATTGATGAACTTTCCAGAAAAGCATGGTACGTCGATGCTTCAGAGATCGCCTTGAATCTCGGGGTCGTACTACTGACTAATATCGTCATGGTCGGCGCTCTTGCGGGTCTCAAAATAATGGCTTTGAAGCCGGATAGGTTTGAACATCAACTAAAAGCAATTTTTCAAAAAGGGAAGCTTGACCTCAACCTGCGAGCATTTAAAATGGGACTTGGACACGATTTCGGTCAATGAGTGGAATAGTAAGAATGTCCAGCGGAGGATGGTACGCCCTGCTTTGTTTTTCTATCCCGGGGTGGTGCTGCGATTAGTGTCTCGGTGCCGAGTGTATTTCTTTTTCAGTGCTGAAGGCGTTCAAATCATTTACGCAGCCCAATTTTAAGGGCGATCGTAAGAGCTTTCTCGTAATCTTCCACCATGAGTTGCTTGAGTTCGGCAGGCGATTTATAATTGACAATAAATCCCATCTTCTCAACTTTCACCTTAAGGTCGTGATTCTTGATCGCCTTTTCGGTGGCTTTTACTAAAACCTTCTTCACCTCCTCTGGTATTCCTGCTGGCCCATATAATGCAAACCAAGCGGATAGCAGATCCTGTTTGTATCCGAATTCTGGAAGTGTGAGAAGTTCGGAGAAGTCGGCCATTTTCTTTGTGATTAAGAGGATTCGCATCTTTTTGCTATCGACGTACGGGATGACCTGACCGAAAGCATGAAAGATGATTTCAACGTGCCCTCCTAAAAGAGCCGTGAGAACCGACTGGCCTCCTTTGAAGGGAATATGCGTGAATTGGGCCCCAGTCGAAGATTGGATGATCTCCAAATTGAAGTGGTCGATGGACCCTTGCCCGTAGGTGGCCACTCGGATTTTCCCTGGGTTTTTCTTAGCATATTCTATTAATTCCGCGAAGTTTTTCCAGGGAGAACTTTCTTGCACCGCGGCGGCCAACGGAGTGAAACAGTGCAGACCCAAAGGCTCCAAATCCTTGGGGGGGTCGTAGGGGACTGTCTCCGGATCGAGAATCCGGGTGTAAACGATGGCCGCGCTACCCGTATAGGCAATCGTATACCCGTCCTTTCTACTCTTGGCCACCGCATCCGTTCCGAGGGTCAATGA
>Ga0316600_10000670_pt1 | contig 16206 bp, 10 predicted proteins | sample OWC_soil_day5_CT_FD_207652 | JGI IMG/M metagenome (GOLD analysis project Ga0316600, IMG submission 207652) | Wetland soil microbial communities from Old Woman Creek delta, Ohio, United States - OWC_soil_day5_CT | ecosystem: Environmental > Terrestrial > Soil > Wetlands | place: USA: Ohio... | reverse complement strand
TGGCGCTCGGTCCGATAGTCGAGCAACTGATACTGTCTTTCCGCTGAGAGGAATCGATCATGGCTCGTAAGAACTTCACTTTGTTCGACCCGGAATTGCTGCGTCCTGCGTTCATGGATGCATTGCGAAAAATGAACCCGAAAACCCAGTGGCGCAACCCGGTCATGTTCGTCGTTTATATCGGAAGCGCCTTCACGGTATTGCTGGCATCTCGGCACCCCGATGCGTTCACCATAGCCGTAGCGATATGGCTATGGTTTACCGTGCTGTTCGCCAACTTTGCCGAGGCCCTGGCTGAAGGACGCAGCAAGGCGCAGGCCGCCAGTCTTCGCGGCCTGAAGCAAAGCACGTGGGCAAAGCGCCTCGATGTGTTCCATGATGTACCCTTTGCGCCCAATACACCTCGCGAAAGTATCCATTGGTCGCCTCTCGAAGCAGATGGTCTGCGCAAGAATGACATCGTGCTGATCGAAGCCGGAGATCTTGTCCCGGCCGATTGTGAAGTCATCGAGGGTGTCGCCTCCGTCGACGAGAGCGCCATTACAGGAGAGTCGGCGCCGGTGATCCGCGAGTCGGGGGGCGATTTCTCCGCCATGACGGGCGGCACGCGTGTCCTGTCGGACTGGGTGGTTGCCCGTGTCACCGTCAATCCCGGCGAGACGTTCGTGGACCGCATGATCGCCATGGTCGAGAATGCCAAGCGCCAGAAGACGCCCAATGAGATCGCGCTTACCATCCTGCTGGTCGCTTTGACGATCATCTTCCTTGGCGTTGTAGCCACACTGCTTCCATTTTCCCTGTTCAGCGTACGTTCATCCGGCTACGGTGCTCCGGTCAGCCTTGTTGTGCTGGTTGCCTTGCTCGTTTGCCTGATTCCGACAACGATCGCCGGGCTCCTGTCTGCCATCGGCGTGGCGGGCATGAGCCGGATGATGCAAGCCAATGTTATTGCGACCTCCGGGCGTGCAGTCGAAGCGGCGGGTGATGTGGATGTGCTGCTGTTGGACAAGACGGGCACGATCACGCTCGGCAATCGGCAGGCAACTGACTTTATCCCCGCAGTGGGCATCAACGAAGCCGAGCTGGCCGACGCTGCGCAACTGGCCTCATTGGCCGATGAAACGCCTGAAGGGCGCAGCATTGTCGTGCTGGCCAAGCAGCGTTTTAATCTGCGGGAGCGTGATCTTGCGTCCTTAGGTGCGGAATTTGTCCATTTTACGGCGCAGACGCGCATGAGCGGTGTCGATCTTCGTGACGGTTCCAGCTTGCGCAAGGGGGCTTCCACGGCGATCAGGCAGTATGTCGAGTCTGCGGGCGGCAGCTTTCCCTATCAATTCGATGACCTGGTCGAGAATGTCGCCCGAAGAGGCAGTACCCCCCTGGTCGTTGCCAGGGGCGCCAAAGTCCTTGGCGTGATCGAACTGAAAGATGTCGTCAAGGGCGGCATCCGGGAGCGGTTTGCCGAATTACGCAATATGGGCATCAAGACACTGATGGTGACAGGCGACAACCGCCTCACCGCCGCCGCCATTGCCGCCGAGGCCGGTGTCGATGATTTCCTCGCGGAAGCGACCCCCGAAGCCAAACTCAAGCTCATACGCGATCATCAGGCCGCAGGAAGGTTGGTCGCCATGACCGGGGATGGAACCAACGATGCACCGGCGCTTGCGCAGGCTGATGTGGCCGTCGCGATGAACACGGGAACCCAGGCTGCCAAGGAGGCGGGCAATATGGTAGACCTCGACAGCAATCCGACCAAGCTGATCGAGATCGTCGAGACAGGCAAGCAGATGCTGATCACCAGGGGTTCGCTGACTACCTTCAGCATTGCCAACGACATTGCCAAGTATTTCGCCATTGTTCCTGCCGCCTTCGTCGGAACCTATCCGCAATTGCAGGCGCTCAATATCATGCATTTGACGAGTCCCGCCTCAGCCATCCTGAGTGCCGTGATATTCAATGCGCTGATCATCATTTTCTTGATACCGCTTGCTTTGCGAGGCGTGCCATATCGTGCCGTCGGCGCTGCAGCTCTGCTGCGCCGCAACCTGCTGATCTATGGTCTGGGCGGGGTGATCGTCCCTTTTATCGGGATCAAGATCATCGATCTGCTGCTGGCATTGATCGGTTTTGCCTGAAAACGAGGAGAATGCCATGAACCAAACAGGAGTTTTCATGATGAAATCTATTCGGGATAGTATTCGTACCGCCCTGGTGCTGTTTGTCGCGCTGTCGGTCGTGACGGGGCTTGTTTATCCCTTGCTGGTCACGGGAATTGCACAGGCCGCTTTTCCGGAAAAAGCCAATGGAAGCCTGATTGTCCGTGATGGGAAGCCGGTCGGTTCCCGCCTGATTGGGCAGACCTTTTCGGATCCGGCGCATTTCTGGGGGAGGCCATCCTCCACGTCACCGATGGGCTACAATGCAGGCTCTTCCGGCGGATCCAATCTCGGCCCTTCAAATGCGGCGTTGACCGATGCCGTAAAGGAACGAATCCAGGCATTGCATGATGCCGATCCGGGCAACACCGGTCCGGTTCCAGTCGACTTGGTGACAGCGTCGGCAAGCGGGCTGGACCCGCATATCAGCAGGGCGGCCGCCGATTATCAGGCGGAGCGCGTTGCCAGGGCGAGGAACATGCCGAAGGCCAGAGTGCAAGCCTTGGTGGAAGCGCATACGAAGGGGGTTTGGATGGGGTTCCTGGGAGAGGCACGGGTCAATGTCCTTGAGCTCAATCTCGCGCTTGACGAGATGCGCGCTGGCGAGAGCGGTTCGCCATACCAGGAAAGATGACAATGAGCACCGAACGCCCTAATCCGGACGAACTGCTTCAGCGGCTCAATGCCGAGGAAGCGCATGCCCGGAGAGGGCGCCTGAAAATATTTTTCGGCGCATCGGCAGGCGTTGGCAAGACGTACTCCATGCTTTCTGCCGCACGCGTTGCGCAATCGCAGGGCACTCCGTTGACTATCGGGATAGTTGAAACGCATGGGCGAAGCGAAACGGATGAGCTGCTGAGCGGTTTGCCGGTACTGCCGCAGAAGGAGATGGAATACCGTGGCCGAGTGATACGCGAATTCGACCTCGATGCGGCGCTGGCGTTTGGCAGAGACCATCCCGACGGGCTGGTTCTGGTCGATGAACTCGCACACAGCAATGTCCAAGGTTCCCGGCATCCCAAGCGCTGGCAGGATGTCGAAGAGCTTCTGGCGGCCGGTTTCCATGTCTGGACCACGATGAATGTCCAGCACCTTGAAAGCTTGAACGACATCGTCAGCGGCATTACCGACATTCAAGTACGGGAGACAGTGCCTGATCGCCTATTCGACGATGCGGACGAAGTCGTTGTGGTGGATCTCCCCCCTGACGAGCTGATCGACCGCCTGAGGCAAGGCAAAGTCTATGTGCCGCAACAAGCCGAGCTGGCGTCGAAGAATTTTTTCCGCAAAGGCAACCTTCTGGCCCTGCGCGAACTGGCGTTGCGCCGCACGGCCGACCGCGTCGATGATGAGATGCAAGCGTACCGCCTCCGAAGTTCGGTGCAACCCATCTGGCCGAACCGCGAGTCGCTGCTTGCTTGCGTTGGGCCAGGTGAATATGGCGAGAAAGTCGTTCGCAGTTGTGCGCGATTGGCCGCGCAGTTGGGCGTTTCATGGCATGCCGTCTACATCGAAGTCCCAACGCCAAGAGGAAGAGACCAGCGGCAGGATCACGTGCTGCGCGTGCTGAAACTGGCTGGCGATCTTGGTGCCGTAACCGCATCGATAGCCGCCCCATCGGTGGCTTCGGCCCTCGTCCGCTATGCACGCGAACATAACCTCTCCCGCCTTGTCATGGGGAGACCATCGCGGCGCTGGCGCTGGTGGCCTGGAAGCCGCCCCATCATGGAAGCCATCGAAGCCGAGGCGGACGACCTGGATATCGTGCAGGTTTCCCGGTCAAGGACCGCTGCCATTTTTTCAAGGCAATCGTCTGCAAGCACCGTTCAACCGGAGTCCAGTTGGGGCGGATATGCCGCCGCTGCCATTGCATGCTTGCTTACTGCCCTGTTGGCAGTACCTCTGCTGGATGTATTCGAGCTGACGAACATCGTCATGTTCTTTTTGCTTGTCATCGTGGGGATTGCGCTTCGTTACGGAAGAGGACCTGCGGTGCTGGCGGCTTTTGTCAGCGTGGCCTTATTCGATTTTATTTTTGTGACGCCGCAGTTCTCGTTTGCCGTGAGCGACATTCAGTATCTGGTTACCTTTGCCGTCATGCTGATCGTCGCATTGGTCATCGGCCAGCTCACCGCAGGCTTGAAGGTTCAGGCAGAAGCCGCCATGGAGCGGGAGCGGCGTGTGCGCGGACTATACGAAATGGCGCGCGACCTTTCCGCCGTCCTGATGCTGGAGCAGGTCTCACACATCGGCGCTCGTTTCCTGACGACCGAATTCAACGTCAATAGCGCATTGCTGGTGGCCGACTATCAGGATCGCCTGCAGATTATGCCGGGTGCAACCGCCGAGGTGGACATGGCTGTGGCGCAATGGGCCTTTACACATGGCGAGGCTGCCGGCTGGAGTACGGATACGCTTCCCGCCAGCAGATGCCTGGTTCTTCCCTTGAAGGCAACCATGCGGCAGCGTGGCGTACTGGCCATTGAACCGATCGAAAACACGCTGCTGAGTCCCGAACGCCGCCGCGTACTGGATACCTGTGCATCGCTTCTGGCAATCTCGATCGAACGCATTCACTACATCGACGTGGCACAGACGACCACGGTGCAGATGGAGTCCGAGCGCCTGCGGAACTCACTGCTGTCCGCCATTTCCCATGATCTTCGCACACCGCTGGCTTCGCTGCTGGGTCTGGCCGACACGCTGCTCCTGACGAAACCCTCTCTCGCCGGTCAGCAACTTGAATTGCTCCAGTCGATTCGCGCCGCCACGTTGAGAATGAATTCACTCGTCAACAACTTATTGGATATGGCGCGGCTGGAGTCGGGTATCGTTCAACTGAACCGTCAATGGCAGCCGCTGGAAGAAGTGATCGGCAGCGCGTTGGCCCTGTGCAAGCCGATGCTGGATGATCGTCCTCTCCAGGTGCGCCTGGCTCCCGATCTGCCTTTGCTGAACCTGGATGCTATTCTGATCGAGCGCGTCATGGTGAACCTGCTTGAAAATGCGGCCAAATACACGCCTGCCGGCACGCCGATCGAGATCATGGCGCGAACCGATGGCGGCAATGTGGTTGTGACGGTGGACGATCATGGTCCGGGATTGCCGCCTGGGCGCGAGGAAGCCATTTTCGAGAAGTTCGAGAGAGTGAAAAAGGAAAGCGCTACTCCAGGCGTCGGGCTGGGCCTTGCCATATGCCGGGCGATCATGGAGGCGCATGGTGGTACGATTCGGGCGGAGAATCGCGAAACGGGTGGAGCCCGGTTCATCCTGACCCTGCCACGGGGCGAGCCGCCCTTGGATGACGGTACGGAACCGGACGGCGATAATGCATCCATAGGTGAAAGCAGCAATGAGTGAGGTAAAGGCGCGTGTATTGATTGTCGAGGACGAAACGGTCATCAGGCGGTTCGTGCGGCTGGCGCTTGAAAGTACGGACCATGACGTGTTCGAGGCCGACAGTCTGAAACGCGGCCTGATCGAAGCGGGAACCAGGTGTCCCGATCTGGTGGTGCTGGATCTAGGCCTTCCTGATGGCGATGGCGTGGATTTCATTCGCGATTTGCGCAATTGGTCGAACACCCCGGTCATCGTGCTTTCTGCCCGCAGTGGAGAAACCGACAAGATCGATGCCCTTGATGCCGGAGCCGACGATTACCTGGTAAAGCCATTCGGTATTGGCGAACTGATCGCACGCGTACGGGCCCAACTGAGACGTCATGTTCAGCAGACGCCAGTCGGTGAAACCCTGATCCAGTTCGGCAACGTCCGCATTGACCTGGTTCGCCGCATCGTGGAGCGCAATGGCCAGGTTATCCACCTGACTCCCATCGAGTACAGACTTCTGGCATACCTTATCTCGCAACCTGATCGCGTGCTGACACATAGGCAACTGCTCAACGCTGTCTGGGGGGCGGGGCATACTGAAGATACGCACTATGTCCGTGTACATATGGCCAATCTTCGAAAGAAGATCGAAGAAAATCCTTCCTTGCCAAAGCATTTTCTGACTGAGGCAGGCATCGGCTATCGTTTTATCCGGGAAGATACATAGCCATCGCTTGCCGCCATCCGGTATCCCGGGCTAGTTCCTCCGATCATGGGTTTAACCGGCTTGAGGCTGGAGTGGAATGGTCCCTTACGCAATGATAAAACAGGGCATGCGCATTGACGAACTGATCACGTATTCAATGAGAAAGTCACCGGCTGAACGTACCAATAAGGGATCGGATCGTTGCCGCGTCGCGCAGGGACATAACGCCAGCGCCTGACGGTTTCAAGAGCGGCCTGATCCAGACGGCTGAAACCGCTGCTTTGCTTGACCTTGATTTCCCCGACAGTGCCATTGGGCAGTATGTATACCAGCAACTGGACACGCCCCTGTTCGCCAAGACGACGTGAAAAGGCAGGGTAAGTCGGTTTGGGGTTGTCGAGGAAAGAAGCGTCCACTCGCGGCGGGGTAACGTGGCCTGCAGAGCCTGAAACAGCCGGGCCTGACGAAGATAATGCTCCCGGTTGGCCACCTGCCGTCGCCCCGGCTGTCGAGATTGACTGTGATGTCGGGGCGACGCGTTCGACAGGTGCGGCTTTCGTGCTGGCATGAGGGACAATCGGCGTGCTTGAAACAACCGGCTTGCCTGGTGCCGCCTGTTCCGTCATCCGCGGCTTGACATCGACTGGTTTCGGCGCGACAACGCCAGGCCCGGGTGCAGCGTTCAGGACTCGCACTTGAATGACTCGGGAGACATCTGGCGTGGGATGGATATCCGTTCCCATGATTGCATTGATGAACAGTGCGACATGCAAGACTGCCACGCCTGTCATCAGAGAACCTTTACGCTGCATGCCTCTTGCTATGCCATGATAGGAAAGTATCCAGCCATGCGGTGCCGTCATGGGCGTTTTCCATAACGGCGCCAAAGGAAACCGGCAAGAACGACCATGAGCAGGGCAAACAGCAATTCCCAGGCAATCGCAGGCATCGCTTGTTGCCGGGTTACCTTGCGCTCTTCCATTTCCTTGCCCTGAATTTCATGATCCGTTTTCGCTTGTGCTTCTTTCATTTGTGCCTCTTTCGCCTGCGAGTCTGTTCGGGCTGGCGCGGACGCAGGTGCGCCTGCCTGTGCCGCATGGGAATGAGATGCGCGCCCGGCGTGCCTGGTCGCAGAATGGGGTGACGGCAGGGCCTGGGCCTGGCGCGCCGCACGTGCATCCTGCTGTCCGGCCTTCATGGTTATGTCCGGTGACGAGCAGGTGTGGCGGTTGCAGCCGACGCCGGCCTCGGCGATAACTTCCCGGTTGGCTTTTTCAAGTCCGGCAATGGTGGCGGGATCGGCCTTCCAGTATCCTTTTCTCACGGCAACGAGCATGCGGTCGACCATCGTTTGATAGGCGCGCATGTTTCCAGCAGCACGGAATTGGTCACGTATGCCGAGTTGATGCTTGTCGGCGACCCAGGTCTCATACATTTCCTGCCATTTGGCGCCATCGATTGCTTCGGGTACCGTGACTTGCCAGCCCCACAGATGTTCGACCACCATGTTGGCAAAACGGGCGCCGGCGTAGCCTTCGGACAGCATGGATTTTATCCACTTCGGGTTGAGGTAGCGGGCGCGCATTTCACGTCCCATGTAGCGTTCCAGCGTTTCGGTTTTCGGCGACCGGGGATCGGCCATGTTGGTGACGAGGACTTCCGGACTCGCGCCGTTGACCTGGCGGATGGCCATGGCGGTGCCGCCGAGGTACTGGTAAAAGTCATCATTGTCCAAGGTAGCGTAAATGTTGGAAGACCGGCTGTGAACGACCGCCTGCGCTCCCTTGAGCGCGCGCTTGAACAGATCGACGGCCAGGTCCGGCCTGTCCTGCACGTTGTCGCCCCATAGCCCTTGCCCGAACGCGTGGTGCATGCGCATGAAATAGACGTCGGCGACTTGCCTCTCTCCTTGCTTGCCTGTGCCCCAAGTGTTGGAAAGGGGGATGACCTTGTCGAGATTGGTCCCGTAAGCGCCGGATGGAACGGAAAACAGCCGGACTGATGCAAGCTGCCCGGCTCGGGCCTCCGGTACGCCCTGCGCCATCAATTCCGACTTGGCGGCGAGTACGTTGACGCGCAGGCGATTGTCTTCTTCCGGCTGGTCTCGCGCGGTGCTGACCGCCTCGTCGAGCAGCTTCATCATTTGAGCAAAGAGATCGCGGTAGAGGCCGGACGGAACGATCGTGACGTCCACGCGAGGCCGCCCCAGTTCGGCACGCGGAATTGCTTCGACGCCGGTGACCCGTCCGCGTGCATCCCATTTCGGGCGGATCCCCATGAGCGCCATGATCTGCGCTTCCATGACGCCTTCATGACGGTTGCTCTCGACACCCCACAGGTTGAATACCAAGCGGCTCGGCCACTCGCCTTTGCGTTTCTTGAACGACTCCGCCAGCTCGTTAGCCAGTTTTTCTCCCATTGCCCAGGTAGAACGAGTCGGCATGCGCGTGGGGTCGAATCCGTAGAAATTTTGGCCGGTCGGAATCGAATCCGGGTTGCGCATAGGATCATTTCCGCCACCGGATCGCACATAGCGCCCGGCAAGCCCGGCCAGAAGGGAATCCAGTTCATTGCGGCCTGACTGTTCCAGGGCTGCGGCCAACGCGGCAAGCCGTTCCACTCTTTCCTTGCCGCCCAGGTCGCTTTCCAGGGACAGGATGGCGTCGGCGGTGGATCGCCTGCCGGCTTCGTCCGGTGCTTCGCCGAAGGTGTGCAGGCCGAACGGCGATATTTTTTCATTGATGCCGCGAATATGGTCGTCCAGCAAATCGACTTGCTCTGCACTCTTGATGCCTGTCAGGCCGAGGTCCTTGACGATGCCGGTTCGCCGTGCGCTCCGGTCGATCTCGGCGAGCATCGTTTCAGCAACTTGCGGGCTTTTCTCTTTGGCAACGCTCCAGTCCGAGATCAGTTGCGACAACGTTTTCAGATCGGGGTTCAGCCCGGCACGGTCCAGCGAAGGCGTCAGATGCGCGATAATGGTCGCCATGCCGCGCCGCTTTGCCTGCAATCCCTCTCCGATATCATCGACGATATACGGATAAAATTGCGGCACAGGGCCAACCAGCACTTCACCGGGATCGGCGGCGGTAAAGCCGATTTCCTTGCCGCTTTGCCACTCGTGCGTCGCATGGGTGCCGACATGGACCATCGCGTCGGCGGCGAAGCGCTTTTGCAGCCAGAGGTAGAAGGCCAGGTATTGGTGATGAGGCGGAAGGCTTATGTCGTGATAGAGCCTGGACGGGTCCTGCTCCCAGCCGCGCGTCGGTTGCGGCGCCAGAAGGATGTTTCCGTATTGCTGGACAGGAAAGACAAAATAGGGAATTCCCTTGGCATCCCGCCAGACCATGATGGATGATTTTTCCGGATCGCCCCATTTGTCCAGCATGGCATTTCTCAACGGCGCGGATACATTCTTGTTCAGCCAGCCCCGGTATTCGCTCACAGGCAGCAATTGCAGCGACCCTTTCCGGATTCCCTGCCTCACCAGAAGTTCGATGGAACCGGAATTCCAGCTGTTCAGATTTCCGCCCCGGTCCCTGACTGCCGAGAGCAGTTCGTCGGCGGAAGCGGGCATTCCATGGACGTCATAGCCTTCTGCCTTCATCCGCGCAAGCATGTTCCATAGGGATTTGGGCAGCACGTTCAGGTAGGATGCGCCGATATTCTCCTTGCCCGGAGGATAGTTGTAATACATGACGGCTACACGCTTGTCCTTGTTTGCCTTGAATTTCAGATATGCCAGTCGGGCAATGCGGTCGGCGGCGCGGACGATGCGGTCCGGAATCGGTGTCTCGCGCACGTATTCGATGCCGGTCGGCTCATCCTTTACCTTTTCCTTGCTGGCCACGATAGTCGGTGCGATCAGCCCGCCATATTCAGCCATGCCAACCTGCCAGGATCGTTCCATGATGTCCAGCCCTTGCGGTGACGCCTCCCATCCGGTCCGGTTTTGCGTGTTCAGCGTGATGAGATTGACTACAGGCGCATCCAGCTTTTGCAGCACGGGGACGAGCGTCTTGGGATTGTTTGAGATTTTCATGGCGAGCGCGGCCAATGCGGCGACGCGCGGCTTGCCATCCTTGTCGAAAGCGAACCGTTCGATCGATTGTTCGGACGGAAAACCGTAAAAAGGGATGACGTTGAAGCCGCGGTTTTCAAGTTGCGTTGCGAGCGTTGCGAGCGTTGCCGTCTGCCCGGAAACCGCGTTGGAACGATAGAACGGGATGCCGATCCATGGGCGTCCAGGCCGTTCATGCTTGTAATGCGCCCGGTAATCTTCAAAGCTCTCTGCGATCCGTCCTCTGCCGACATCGAAGGCGCCGAAATCGGGGTTGCGGCGCGGCGGATCGAAAACGAGCGTGAACCCGGCGTATGCAGCCAGCGCGGCACGTACCATGCCGGCCACGTTTTCAGGGCCGCCTGCCGCCATGTAGGCACGCAATTTTTCATCCCGTATGAAGCCGAGCTTCGCCACGTCGTCGCTCCACGAACTGCCGACCGCAAAGACCTTTCCCCTGTTCTGCTTGATGATGTCCATTTCCGGAGCAACATCTCTGGCCAGCGCGAGACCGACCGTGTTCACCAGGACAAGCCTGGCCTTGCGAAGCGGCGTCAAGTCCATCGATCGCAGGCCGCTTGCTGGCAAGACCGCGAAACGGACTTCGCTCAACGCCGGGTCCGCCTGGAGCAAGCGCACCGCTTCGACTGCCGTTGCGGAATCCAGGTCGCCAAGCAGCAGGGCGACCGTCAATTTTTCAGAGGCCTGCCCGGGTTGAGCGAACCAGAGCGCCCACATGACAACCAGCAGGCGCAGAATCCGGCAGGATCGTTTCCTCATGCTATTCCGGCACATAGACGGTTCGCCCATCTCGCAGCCGGTAGGCGGTTCCCAACTTCTCGCCCTTGCCGGAAAGCGTCCGGTCGGTCACTTTGGTAACCTTGATTTCCTTGCCTTGCTTGGACACGATCTCAACCTGCCCATCCGCCGTCTTGCGCGTAATCGTGACCTCCGACTTCGGATTCAGCAGGTCCATCATGTTGTAGGCCATGAACAGGGCGATCATCATACTGACGATGAAGACCACGCTGGCATCGAACAGATTGGCGACGCCTGACAGCGGATCTTCCGTCGCATCCTTGCTTGCCAAGTCAAAGTGCCTACGCCGCTTCATGAATTTCATGGACGTCTCCCCGGTTGACGTGCATCCCCTGGTAGGGTGCGCGCGAACGCAACGCCATTTCGCTGGCATATTCCATCTCCAACAGATCGGCCCGCACCCACTTCTCCTTGATCAGTGCAATCAGGTAGGCAACCGTCCCCGCTCCAAGGCCCACCACCGTGGCGGTGAATGCCGTGACCATGCTGCCCGCCATCTTCGGAATATCGCCGGAAGCGAGCGCGCCAAGGGCGATGCCCATCGGGATCAGGGTGGCCATCAGCCCGAGCGACGGCCCCACCTTGATAACGAAGCGAATCCGGTCGAGCGCCTTGATCTCGGCCAGTTCATATTGCTGAAGTAGGCGCTCGAAGCGTACGTCGAGGTCGGTCGCGCATCCGTTTGCCGCTTCCTGGATGAGCGCAAGGCGATAACGAGCCAGCGGTGGCGACTCGCGCCGTCGGCGCATAAGCCAGTCCGCCATGAAGATGCCGGTCAGCAATACTACGTAGATCGCCAGCCCGGATACGGCCAGCATGACCGGGTAGAGCAGTGCCGTGGCTATCTGAAAAAGGAATGCTTCGAGTAGTTCAAGCATGGTACGCCTCAGTAATGACCAGAAAGTTCGATGAAATAGGAACGGCCGGGAGCCTGGTAATACGAGTAATAGTCCCGGTTGAGTGCGTTATCGATCGAGAGCGCCAGTTTGAGATTTTTGTTAATGTGGTAGCCGGCCTTGAGATCGACCGTCGTATAGGCGTCGTAGGATGTGTAGACGCCGCTGACCACGTCGGTATTGGCATCGTTCTGGTAGCGCTTGGATACGTATTTGACCGTACCGGAAAAATTCCATGGGCCCTGGCTCCATTCCGCTCCAAGGCTAGCCGTCTTTTCAGGTACGAAGGTAAACTGCTTGCCGACCGAGGACGGGCTGGCATCGTTTTCCAGAATGCGCGTATGGTTGATCGTGGCGCCGGCGAGCATGGCCCAGTTGGACGGCAATTTTTGCCGGAACCCGAGTTCGATCCCCTTGCCGCTTGCCTTGCCTGCATTCACGTATTCCTGCAGGGTGCTGGATATGGTGCGCCGGTAAATCATGTCGTGGATGCGGTTGATATAAAAGGTCGCTTTCAATTCGCCGCCTTGCCATGGGCGAAAGTCGCCGCCGATGTCCCAGGTGGTGGCAGTTTCCGGCGTCAGGTCCGGGTTGCTTCTGTAAGTCGTGCCGCTTGAGGAAGTCCAAGTCCGATAAAGCTCATAGATGGTTGGCGCGCGGAAGGCCCTTCCCAGGCTGGTCCTCAAGGTTGTTTCCTGCGATAGACGGTAAACGAAGCCCATTTTGGGACTCAATGCGGTATCCGAACGATCGTCATAGGTTGTCGAGTTCGCATAGCCGTCGGATGTTTGCCAGCTGTCCAAGCGCAAACCTGCCGTGCCGGTCAGCTTGTCGGTTAGTACTACCTCATCCTGCACGAACATCCCGATGGTGTTCGATTTCCCGCCCGCCCGGTACGTTGTCGCGCCCGTGGAATCTTCGTCGCGCCAATCCGACAAGGACTTTTCAGTCGTATCCGCTTTTTCGACCCGCAACGAGGTTCCGAACATCAGTACCTGATTGGTTGTCGGCGAAATGGTATATTGGGCATCGGCATAGTTGAGCTGCGAGGGTGTACTTGAAACGGTGCCCGGTCCGCCGCTGCGCGTCGTGGAAGCTGTCGAACCAGGTGTCGTGTACCAGTTGGTGCCCGTGTCGCTGACGCCGACATTCACTTTCAGCCTGCCGCTTCCCAAGGCAGTCTCCAGCATGACCTGGTACAGGTCGCGCGTCGTTTCACCAGAGCCGCCAAGGAAGCTGGCTTCGCGCACGCTGCCGTATCCCCATACCGGATTACCGGACGAATCGCGCAGGTAGGTGGTGGGTTGTCCATAGGAATACTGATATCCGCTACGCTGGTAGGATACGCGCAGTTGCCCACGCTCGGGCAAATCCAGGGCTGCTCGGATTGTCCCCTGGTTATCGTCCCAATGGTTATCTCCACGCGCTCCAATCAGATACCGCGCGCTCCCGGTATTTGAGGTCGTCTCGGACCATCCTGTCAACCCGGTTGTCGGTTTCGAACTGGTTACATTGAGGTCGGTGGCATAACCATCTGTCTGAGCGGCTCCGATCGATGTGAAAATACTGAGTCCGTTCTCGAACTTGTCTCCGTAGGAGACGTAGCCGCGCTCGAAGTCATGCATGGCATGGCTCGATCCCAGCCCGTTGCCGTAGCCGGCCCGAAAATTGAGTTCGCGCTTTTCGGGCATCTGCGTGACCAGATTGACGACTCCGCCCATGGCATTGCTGCCGTACAGGCTGGAACCGGCCCCGAGGGCGACTTCGACGCGCCGGTAATCATCAACAGACAGGCCACCATAGTTGACCGCTCCCGTGTATCCGTCGTTCATCGGCATGCCGTCCAGAAGAACCAGGGTGCGTTTCTGGTCCGGCATGCCCCTCAGGGTAATGGCTGAAAGTGTGTCCATGACGCCCTTGCCTCGCCGGTTGAACACACCCGGAATAGTGTCGACCGCTTCGTCGATGCTGAGCAGATTGCGAGCATCCATCTGTTCGCTCGTCACGACAAAGGATGCGCCGGGCGTTTCGTCGGTTGCATGGTCCGTGCGGGTGGCCGTCACCATGACGGCAGGCAGGACTTCGGGGGAAGTTTGAGCAAAGCCTGCGCTGCAGGTGATTGTTGTCAGCAGGGAGACAAACGTTTTGGTATGAAAAAGTTGGTTATTCATATCGAAATCATCGCCATCGGCATGCCTGTTCGATGATTTCAATCGCATCCTGACGGTTCGGCACACTGATTTCTTCAAATCCAATGTGTCAGAATCGGCGCGATGCAGCAAATAACGGAGTGCAATGAAATCGAGCGTAGGAACCAGACGGTTCCAGGCCCAAACTTAGGCATTACGACGTTTTGTTATTCCTGTTCGACTATCCTTCGGTATGAAGATTAAAAAATTCTTCATACCGAAAACATTATATGCCCGATAATGAAAAAATTGCAACGATGCAATCCAATAAGAGGAGACGAGCAAGCGAAAGGCAGTCATTCCTGAATGGCGAAAATCGGAGCGGCAACCATCAACTGCCGATGCGGACGCAGCAATAGGGCGTCAATACGCGATGCTGCCCGGCATCGGTCGTCGTCGTCGACTCATGGGGAGACCGACTTCCCATGAGGCCGTATGCGTCCATTAGTCCTGGAGAGACTATCCCGGGTCATGGGTTCAAACGGGCTTGCGGCGGGAGTAGAATGGTTCCTTACGCAACCGGCAATCGTGCGCACAACAAGTGTGCGTAGCGCCGCTGAGGGTGCGACCCGCCCCTCCGGGCACGAATTCATCGACCATGCAGGCAACCGACCAGACCGAAAGCGCAGCTATCCCCGTCGACCAGGCGAGGGGAGGAATGGTTGGGACGCTGGTCGCGCTGTTCGCCACCGGCTTCGGCGCATTCCTTTCCCTGTACGCCACGCAGCCGCTGCTGCCGGACTTCCGCCGTATCTACCACGCATCCGAAGTGCTGGTCAGCCTGACCGTGACTGCGCCGGTGCTGGCGGTCGCGCTGATGGCGCCGCTGGCCGGAATGGTGGCCGATGCTGTCGGGCGCAAGCGCGTGATCGTGACCTCCATGCTGGGGCTGGCCGTGGCGACGGCGATGGTGGCCTCGGCGCAGACGCTGCTCCAGATCGTCGCATGGCGCTTCTTTCAGGGGTTGTTCGTTCCCGCCATCGTCGCGGTGGCGATTGCCTATATCAGCGAGGAAACGCCGCACGAGTCGGTCGGGGCGACCATGGCGACCTACGTCACCGGCACGGTAGTCGGCGGTTTCGTCGGGCGGTTCACGGTCGGCATGGTCGGGCACTACGGGGATTGGCGCTGGGGCTTCGGCCTGGTCGGAGCGCTCAATCTGATCGTCGTGCTGGTCACCCTGTGGCTGCTGCCGGGCGCCAGGCGGTTCGTGCGCCAGAGCGACCCGGGCGAGGCGGTGCGCTCCATGCTCGGCCACCTGCGCAATCCGCCCCTGGTGGCGACCTACGTCGTCGGCTTCAACGTGCTGTTCAGCCTGGTTGGCACATTCACCTATGTCAACTTCTACCTGGCCGACGACCCGTTCAGGCTCGGGGCCGCAGCGCTGGCGTGGATCTTCTCCATCTACCTGATCGGCGCTGCAATCACGCCCATTGCCGGGCGCATCCTGGACCGCATCGGGTTCAGGCGCACCCTGATCGGCGCGGTCGGCATGTCGGCGTGCGGCCTGCTGCTCACGCTCATCCCCTCGATATTCGCCGTCATCGCCGGACTGGCGCTGGAAGCGACCGGCGTGTTCATCTGCCAGTCGGCTTCGTCCGGCCACATCGGCCATGCCGCGAAAACGGCGCGTTCCTCGGCGGCGGGGCTGTATGTCACGTTTTACTACCTCGGCGGCTTCGTCGGCTCCTTCCTGCCCGGCGTACTGTGGGCGCAGGCCGGGTGGTATAGCTGCGTCGCGCTCATGCTGTGCATGCAGGCCGTCAGCGTGATCGTCGCCTACAAGCTGTGGATGGATTGAGCGGGCGGTAAGGGCGAATGAGAGGCGCATGCGGGCTGTGCCGCTTTTGGAAATTCGACTCTGCCCCCATTAATCGCTACTGACTGAACAGCAGGCCGACGCCGATGGTTTTCTGGGAGTGGTTGTAATCGATCAGGCTGGCGCCGTAGCCGGAGAACGCTTCGACGTATCCCTTGACGTTGCGGCTGAGCGGGAACTCCCATCCGAGCCGTGCCGCACCGCGATGGGTATCGAAGTTGTAGCGGCCCA
>Ga0316600_10000669_pt1 | contig 16238 bp, 12 predicted proteins | sample OWC_soil_day5_CT_FD_207652 | JGI IMG/M metagenome (GOLD analysis project Ga0316600, IMG submission 207652) | Wetland soil microbial communities from Old Woman Creek delta, Ohio, United States - OWC_soil_day5_CT | ecosystem: Environmental > Terrestrial > Soil > Wetlands | place: USA: Ohio... | reverse complement strand
TATAATAAAGCTTTCTTTACTTCCTTTAATCACCACTTCATTATATTCAAATAGCGTATATATCTTATCGCCTGGTTGTAGAACTGATTTTATCTCTTTAGCCATATAAAAGTCCTCCTAAACCATAATTTTGATAATTTGCACCTCGTAAAAGGATATATAAAAACCATGAGCGGCATTATGCTTAGCCCATGGCTCTTACATAATCATTTGAAACTAAGCATTCTTTCATCTTAGTCGGCAAAATCAATTAGTAATTTAGCAGTTTCTTCATCAGAAATTAACACATTTATAAATTTACCCTTCATAGCTCCATATATAGCAGGCACCTTTTCCGGTGAGGACGCAATACCTATGGAATATTTTATATTCCTTAACTTTTCCAAATCAATCGCTATTGTTCTATCCTTTAATACCGTATCTACCACATTTCCATCAACATCATAAAACCTTGAGCAAATGTCACCTACTACCCCCGCATCTTCCAGCATATCATTGTATTCTTTGCCAAGAGAGCCGGACCATACTAAGTTGGAAGACCTTATTGGTGCACCAATTCCTAATATTGTAATACTCACTTCATCCCATAACTTCACGATTTTACTACAATTAGCATCTTGCATGATAGCTGATTTAGTTTCTATCGTTCCGGTAATAGCAGGTGCATACAAATAATGGCTTTTGGCCTTAAAAGCATTTGCAACTTTATATACAATGGTGTTTACATGGTATTCGCTATCTAAATTTTCAGGTCCCCCCACCAGAGGAATCATGTTGGCATTAACTACATCGCACTTCTCTACAGATGCTAGATTCGATAACGCACCAATAGTCGTTCCCCAGGCAAACCCTACGATATCACCATCATTTATGATTCGCTTTAAGTAACTTATTCCTGCTTTTCCAAGATTATTTTTTACCTCACCCGGGTCTGAACTTGAAGGCACAATATATACTTCTTTTAATCCAAACTTTTTTTCTAATGCGGTTTCCAGACTTTCATACAAATCATTTACAACGGAAATTTGCACAATTCCTGCTAACATTGCTTTTTTCAGATACTTGCTTACAGTAGTTCTATTGATACCAAACTTACTAGCTATTTCATTTTGATTCATATTCTCTATGTAATACATCTGTGAAACTTTCACAAGTAACCTTCTATCTACCTTAAGCATAGTGTACCTTTCTAACCTTATATGGTTTATTGATTTTTTCGCCCACCGTCACATTTGTGACGGTATGCAACTTTCGTTCTGTGTCTATATTAATATATTCTTTGGAAAATTACAATACTTTAAATAAATAATTTTCTATCTATTATTAAAAACCCCCTTAGTAAATGTGTTGTATATTTTATCTATACTCGCATTTACTAAGAGGGTACTTGCCCTAAAAGCTATAGTATTTTCAACTTTGGTAACACCTTCTATTATTCAGACAATAAAGCTTCTAATTCATCTAACAGCCTGTTGAACTTCTGTAACGTAATTTCAATTGGCTGAGGGGTGGACATATCAACACCAGCATTTTTTAAAATTCGAATTGGTGTATCAGAACCACCCGCTTTTAGAAACTTGTTCGTATATCGTTCTTGGGCTGTTTTGCCTTCGGTTTGAAGCTGCTTAGCAAAAGCAGTTGCTGCAGAGTATCCTGTAGCATATTGATACACATAAAAATTTCGATAAAAATGCGGAATCCGAGCCCACTCAATATCAATTTCTTTATCTACAATCATTTCTGGACCAAAATACTTTACATTAAGATCATGATAGATCTCTTCCATAAGATCTGCAGTCAATGTCTCACCCTTTTCACTTCGATCATGAATCTCTTTTTCAAATTCAGCGAACATCGTCTGCCGGTATAAGGTAGTGCGAATATTTTCTAAATATTGATTCAGCAAATACATTTTTTCTTTTTTATCCGTTGTTTTTGCCAGCATATAATCAATGAGCAATATCTCGTTCGTAGTAGAAGCGGTTTCAGCTGTAAAAATCACATAATCCACTGTAGGATAGGGCTGGCTCTTGGCACTATAAAAACTGTGCAGTGCATGCCCCATCTCATGGGCAAGGGTAGATGCATCACTAAATTGTCCATTATAATTTAAAAATACGAAAGGATGGACGCCGTAAACCCCCCAAGAATAAGCACCTGAACGTTTACCTTGATTCTCGTACACATCAATCCAATGAGAAGAAATTCCTTTGTTAAAGTTTTCTATATATTCCTCACCAAGAGGAGCCAAAGCTTGCCGAACAAGATCCAGGGCGTCTGAATAAGATAACTGAATTTCCACATCTTTTACCATTGGCGCATATAGATCATACATATGTATCTCCTCTACACCTAATGCTTTCTTCTTGAGTGATACATAACGATGCAGAGGAGCTAGATTGTGATTTACTGTAGTAATAAGATTATCATATACTTCTACAGGAATATGATTTGGCACAAGAGCCGCTTCTTGAGCTGAATGATAGTTATGGGCCTGAGCAAAAAACACGTGTTGCTTGACGTGTCCATTCAGTGTTGCTGCCAAAGTATTGCGATATTGGCTATAAGAACCTAGAATACCGGCAAATGCATCCTGACGTACACGACGATCAGAAGAACGCAGATAATTATTATAGCGACCTTCACTTAATGGAACCTCTTGCCCTCGTTCATCCTGAATCGAAGGAAATTTTACTTCCGCATTTGCTAAAACATTAAAAATAGTTGCCGGAGTGGCAGCTACTTCTCCTGCCTGAGATAATAATGCTTCTTCCCGCGGGGAAAGCACGTGCTTTTTTTGCTGCATCAAACTTTTTAAATAGAAGCTGTAAATCTCCAGCCCCTTTTCCTGCTTTTGCATTTTTCCCAGTTTCTCTGCTGATATTTCCACTATCTCAGAATCAATAAAGGCAGTAGCAGCATTTACTTCAATATTCAAAGATTGAGCCTTGCCTGTTAATGCCTGGTATTTATTATCCGCCGTATTCTCATCTTGATGCATTCGAGCAAAAGGATATAGCTTCCCCGTAATCATGGTAATATCATCCCTAAGCTTAAGGCAGGCTAACAGGTTCTTTCCTGAACGATCCAGCTTCCCTTTATACTCACCGACTTTAGGCAGCATTCCTTTTACCTTATCATAGTCTGTCTGCCATTCTTCATCGCTGGCATACAAATCATCAAGATGCCATTTATACTCAGCTGCAATTTCCTCACGACTGGGAATTTGATACGTTTCCGCTCCTGCCGCCATAGCGCTGGATGTCGAAAGCAACATGAGGCTAAGAGCAAAAGGAACTAAATGAGGCTGTTTTGACATTGAACAATTCTCCTTCACTGAAAAGTACTACTATATATATATTATGAGTTCTGCTGTTTTTTTCCTGTATATATCTTCTAATATTTTCATTTCACAAAATTTTATTCTCTATTGCGTATTTCAATTAATTTATTCTATTTGAATAACTCTTAAATATAAAGAAAGCTACTCTCCTATAAAGAAGAGTAACTTTCTTTCTAAGCGATATCTTAAATTGTATTTTTATCAAACGTCCCTAACCAATCCTGCCTGTTCTGACTCATATTCTTAGAATTATGGATAAAAGCTTCCAGAGAGGTAAGATCCCGCGTACTGCTCCCATAACTGGCTGCAGTAACAATAGCACCACTCTTTGCCTGATATACACGCTGTTCTAACGTAATATAACTTGTATGCTCCTCATTTTTAACCGTATGACCCTGAATTTCAGATACTACCACCCAGTCACAATTAGCAGCAATTGCTTTTTTAAAGACATCTTCACTTTCTTCTCCTGTATCTAATACATATCCTGGCAACGTATTTCGATATTCATCATACAGCGCTTCCTTCATATAAGAAAATTCTCCACGCAGCTCTTCTGGCAATTGGTTTTTGATGGGTGCAACATACACTCTTGGCCTCCCAGGAGTCGCTATTGTCTCATTTGGTATTGACAATTCTCCCGCTGCTACAGCCTGCTGTCTTTTCTGGTAATAATTCTTAATCGCCAAATCCAGATATAAAGTAATTTGATGAGGATCTGCATTTTGATTACTTGGAGTCTGCCAACGAATCTCTCGCCCAAACTGCTCATATCCCCCCACTAGTTTTTGCAATGCTCCAGTTACAGGATCGCCAGTGGTCACAACGCGAGTAAGATGCAAAGCAGGCTCAAATTTATCACGAAACGCTTTATTGCCTACTGCTGGCGCGCCAAAGGTAATCACTTCAATCTGTTCCGGCTTTACCCCCATATCAAGAAGCCTTGCTCCGCCAATGGTAACTCCAGCACCACCTAAACTGTGGCCTACTAAATATACTTTTTTATCCTTATCGCCTAGCAACATTTCCAGCAATGATTTTTCAGAATTGGCACCTTCTGCAAGTATTTCTCTACTGAATCCCGTCTGAACATATTGGTTAAAGCCCTTATGCACCTTTGGAGCGGAATCTGGTATATCTTTGAGCAAGGAGTTAGCGGTGAATTCTTCAAGGGTTTTTCCAGAAAAATAAACCTTACTCACACGCAAATCGACTTTAACGTCTTTTACATTTTCAGTTCCCACTACAGAAAGCAAATAAGAAGGCACTGTATCCCCTTGCTGAATTTTTCTAGCTACCAAGAACCTAACATCTGCTTGATCACTTTTTTCTCTATACGACTGTATTTTCCAGCCATTTTGTTCCAGAGCATCCCTGGCAATATTTCCTTCTCGATCACTATATGCAGCCGTACAGGCAACAGCAGCTAAATATAGGTTCCTGGCCTCTTCATATTCTTCCAACGCTCCTGCACTGCCAATGACAGGCTGAGAAAGCAGCAGTACCATAGTGATTACATATATATAATTTATCATTTTTTTCAAAATACCATCTCCCACTACTCCTAGCCTCCCTCCATATTAGGTAACAATGGCGGCAATACAGATGAATTGCCTATTGTTCAACATTATTATAGGGGTCCCAATCCGTCATGGTAGACAAATACTCGACTGCCTTCTTGCTGTCAGACAGCAATTTTTCCTTATCTTGTGGCAGCGTACCTGCTAAAGCTACATAGTTGGATATATGATTGCTGCGGAACAAACAATGTGATTCATAAGGTAAATCAATAGCATGAATCAGTTCATATAATTCTCTCATTATTTCCGGCGGCGATAAAATTTCAAATTCCCCGCGTTCGTATTCAGCACGCAGCTCACTTCCCCGGTACATCATCAACGTTAAAGCACTCAGCATTGTAGGACGAATGGCATTTACTGCCTGAGCAGTATGATAGGCGTGCTGCCCAGAACCTGCCTTCCCTCCAAGGCCAATGATTACCATTAGGGATAATTTGATGCCGGCAGCCACCACCTTCTGCCCTGCCTCAATAGATTGCTGTGCGGTAACCCCTTTATTTACATGACGCAGTACTTCGTCATCACCCGACTCCATTCCATAATACACCAGTTTTAATCCTGCTTTTGACAAGTGTTGCAGTTCTTCTGGTGTTTTTCGTAAAATGTCATTGGGCCCTGCATAACAGGATACTCTGCACAGTTTTGGAAAACGCTCTTTCAGTACTCTTAAAATCTCCAAGAGTGTCTCCGTCGGCAAAACAAGAGCATTCCCATCTGCTAAGAAGATACGGCGAATAAAATCCTTATATTGTTTGGCATGGTTAATTTGCGCCATAATTTCATCCATCGTTCGCATGCGAAAATCAATACTTCTGTACATATTGCAATAGGTACAGCGATTATGAGAACACCCAATAGTTACTCTTAAAATAAAACTTTCCGCTTCACTGGGCGGACGAAACACAGGCCCCCCAGCAGTATCAAAATACATACACTTTCCTCCCTAATAAAAACAGCTAAAACGAATCGAACCACAAAGACACAAAGTACACAAAGGGTTTTATTTATATTTTTTTGTGTTGTCCTTAGGGTGCCGCTATCAGCGGCATTGTGCCTTTATGGTTCGTAAAAATCACAGTATAATCTCCACTCTATCCCCGATTACAATTTCATCTTCACTGACTAAGGAGTCATATGCAAGCAGTATGACTCCTTTTTGAGCAGCAAGTCGTAAGGCTGCGGCAAAACCCGGATCAGTTTTACTGTTAGGGCTAAAACTTTTTACCCCTTTCATCTGGATCAGGAAGAAAATGTACCCCTTATACCCCTCCTGCACTGCTTTCATCATTTCAAGCACGTGTTTAGTCCCTCGCAGCGTAGGAGCATCAGGAAACATTACCAGACCATCCTCTTCTAAGGTGACGCCTTTCACTTCAATAAATCCTCGGCAATCGGCTGACTCAAAATAAAGATCAAATCTAGACTTTCCATAGGTTACTTCTCTTTTCACCATATTAATGTTTGTGATTTCCGAAATAACGTTAGCCAGCAATGCTTCAAAAACAACAGAGTTGGGTACTTGCGAGTCAATATTAATCAAACAATCCTCTTTGTAGATGCCAATGATCGAAAATCTGGTTTTTCGCTCTGGATTTTTGGCCCGCTCCAATATCACGATCCTTCCAGCAATAAAAAGTTCCCGACATCTGCCTGTATTTTTGACATGAACCACTTCTTCGATTCCGTCAACTAATACATGGGCAATAAATCGATTGACACGCTTTATAAAAATCCCTTGTACGATATGACTATATTTCATGAATACCTGCCATTTATTTCTCCTTATTAAACAACGGAACAAACTGTCCATATCCTGCTTTTTCTAAATCTTCTTTAGGGATAAAACGCAGTGCTGCCGAATTAATACAATAGCGTAATTTACGGGGTGCAGGACCATCATTAAATACATGCCCTAAGTGAGAATCCCCTGTTTTACTGCGCACTTCTGTACGAATCATGAAATGACTGATATCCTGTTTCTCCTTGATGACCTCTTCCATAATAGGCTTAGTAAAACTAGGCCATCCACAGCCAGAATCAAATTTATCTAAAGAAGTAAACAAAGGTTCTCCCGATACAACATCCACATAAATACCAGCCTGGGTATGATCCCAAAATTCATTTTGAAAAGCAGGTTCTGTTGCCTGATTTTGTGTTACCTCATATTGAATTTTAGTGAGTGTACGCTTTAGTTCTTCCTTATCTTTCATTCATAACACTCCTCTTTTTCAAATGCTCGTCTTTCCTATAGCCTGCCCTTATTCAATGAGATTAACCTATGTCTTTTATACCATACTATCAGGAACTACACAACCCTTGTTTTTAAACAAAAAGTCCCGCAACGTCTTTATAATAAACTGTTGCAGGACTATCGTGTTGTGTTCTTATTTTTTTATAATGTGGCGAAGGTTACACGCTGCTTGATAAGGATCAGCAGAAGCAATAATCGCTGATACAACGGCTGCTCCATCCGCGCCAGCCTCCATCACATGTTGAATATTATTCTTTTGAATGCCGCCAATGGCAACAACCGGCACTGAGACTCCCTCTTTTATTCTCCTAAAAGCTGCTAAACTCACATGATCAGCATCGCTTTTTGTCCTGGTAGGAAATACGGCGCCGACTCCTAAATAGTCCGCCCCTTCATCTTGGGCTTTCACAGCCTCTTCCAAAGTGGAGGCTGATACACCAATGATTTTAGTAGGACCAAGTAATTTTCGTGCTACTGCTAAAGGCATATCTTCTTGTCCAATATGTACACCGTCAGCATCAATCGCTAAAGCAATATCGATCCGGTCATTGATTATGAAAGGGACCTTATATTTTCCAGTAATATGTTTTACCACCAAGGCTAACTCAAAAAAATCTAAAGTAGACACATTCTTCTCACGAATCTGTACTAAAGTAGCACCTCCTTTAATAGCCTCTTCCACTGTTGCCGCTAAATCCTTATTCCCCAGTAACTCTCGATCCGTCACTAAATATAAGGAGTAATCAACTGCTTTTTTATCCATTGGAAATGGCACCGCCTTTCTTCATAAGCTCAGGTGTCATAGCCCACACAGCATCAAACAGCCGCATCCGAAACGTACCGATTCCTTCTCCTGCCTGCAAAGACTGCTGTGCCAATTCCCCGGCTAAGCCCATGGTCATAATGCCTGCTGCCGCTCCCACAAACCAATCCTCAGTTGCTCCACAAAAAGAAGCAACCAATGATGTAGCCATACATCCTGTACCTGTAACTTGAGATAAAATAGGATGACCATTATTAATCAAGCAAACTTGATCTCCCTGAGCAATAATATCCTGCTTTCCGGTAATCGCAATTACACAGTTAAGCTTTTTAGAAAGCTGTTTGGCTACTGTTATTCCATCTTCTTCATCAGCAGTCGAATCAACCCCCTTAATCTGCGCATCCAATCCAGCCAAAATCTTCATTTCCGACATATTGCCGCGAATGACCGACGGCTCCACTTCTTCTATGATTCGCTTGGCAGTGGCAGTTCGAAGACTGGTTGCTCCCACTCCTACGGGATCAAAAACAATAGGAATCCTTCGTTCTTTCGCCTTTTTGCCAACCGCCAGCATAGACTCAATACTCCGCGAATTTAAAGTTCCTATATTTAATACCAAAGAAGAAGCAAAGGAAACCATTTCTTCTACTTCTCCTATATCATCTGCCATAACAGGAGAAGCACCAATGGTCAGAGTTATATTGGCACAATCGTTCACTGTCACATAGTTCGTAATATGATGTACCAGAGGCTTTTTGTTTTTTACAGTTATGAGGCTGTCGGATATTTTTTGCAGGATTTCCATTCTTTCGTATACCCCCAAATGATTTTATAAAGTAGTGACGTAAAGAGTAGGACCGGTATGGTTGCTCCCAGTACAAACTCCATGGTAATAAACTGATGATACATAATAACCCCTAAGGCCCAAACTGCTAGGGCACTCCAATTTACAAGAAGTTCCGGACGCAATTGCCTATTTTTAATAATAAAATACTCAGTTAATAGTACCGCAAATAATGGAGCAAAAACAGATCCAATGGCAAGGAGGAAATTTTCATACTGCTCAATATTCACCCACAAAGCGATACCCGTGCCAATCACCGTCATAACTAAAGCAATTCTTTTCTCATCTAGCTTGGGAAAAATATTAGCGAAACTAACACCAGCAGAATAAGCATCTAAAAAAGTAGTTGTTACTGTTGCCAGCACAATAATGCCTAGAGCTGATAATCCTAAATTAGCGGCCAGCATCATGGCAGAAGGTTCGGGATTACCTGCAATAATAGCAGCGCCTAAGCCAATCAGGTACATCCAGCAGCTACCTATAAAATAACCTAGCCCGCTGCCCAAAGCTGCACTTGTTCTGCTTTTAGCAAAGCGTGTATAGTCAGCAATCAGCGGCAGCCAGGACAATGGCATAATAACACTCAATTCTAATGCCTCACCAAAAGACATTCCTCCAATAGGCGGTGCACTTAAAGCGGTACTATCTTTAAATACTACATTGCTCAATAGTACCGTAATACCAAACAACAAAAACACGGCTAACATATTCACTTTCTTTAAACCGCCCTCTCTGCCAAGAGCGATCCACAGAAGAACTAAGCCGCCAATCCCCATGCTCCAAAGAGAGAGCTGATCCATTCCCCACAGCATTTTGCTGATTTCATTAGCTGACCGGGCTGCCGCAATAATCATAACTGCTGTCCACCCTACAAGCTGCAGCACATTTAACACTGAAAATAAATAAGATCCATATACGCCAAAAGAAATACGAGTAGAAACGATAGCTGGTATCCTTTCCTGAGTACCAATGATACCGCCCAGCACCAAAATAATCACACCAACCACATGACCAATCACAATGGCCATTACTCCACTTTGAAAACCAAGAGGAGCTAATAACCCTCCTGTTAAGATTTCAGCAATGGATACTGCCGCACCAAACCATAAAAATAAAAAGTGATTAAAACCTAATGTATTATTTGTTTCATTTGTCATTTAACATACCTGCGCCTTTATATAAATTATAAAAATGATGAACGGGACCAACACCTTTGCCAATGGCAAAGGAGTGTTCAATCGCCGTGTGAATATATTCCTTCCCCCTAGAAACTGCCTCTTGCGCAGAATACCCCCTAGCCAAATTGGCAGCAATTGCAGCCGACAAGGTGCAGCCTGTGCCATGGGTATTTTGTGTAGCAATTCGTGGTGTACTCAAGTGCTGATAGCTTTCTCCATCAAATAAAATATCGGTAGCATCATCTTCCCGATGTCCGCCCTTTAGCAGTACATACTTTGGTCCTAATTGATGAATGAATTTAGCAGCTTCTTCCATATCCTTCAAGCTATGAATCCTTAGCCCACTGATTTCCTCTGCCTCGGGAATGTTGGGCGTTACAACCGATGCTAAGGGCAGCAGATAAGAGATTAATGCCTCTACCGCCTCAGGCTGCAACAAATAGTAACCGCTTTTCGATATCATTACGGGATCTACGACAATGTTCTGGGCATTATATTTTTTAAGACCATTTGCTATGGCTTTAATCGTTTCCGTACGAGAAACCATGCCAATTTTCACAGCATCTACTGCAATGTCATCAAAAATAGCTTCGATCTGTTTATCAATCACAGCTACATCAATATCCTGTACAGCAAATACGCCTTGTGTATTTTGCGCTGTCACTGCTGTAATCACACTCATGCCAAATACTCCATGTGCCGAAAAAGCCTTTAAATCCGCCTGAATACCAGCCCCGCCACTTGAATCAGAACCAGCTATCGTTAGTACCTTCTTCATATAAATTCCCCCTTCACTATTAGAATAAGAAATGCTACAAGTTCTTGCGAGTATAACAAAAAACATTTTGAACCGCGAAGATGCGAAGACTCTTTCGAAGGGTATAAACATAATCTCCTTCGCATCCTTTGCACTTCTTCGCGATCTTCGTGTTTCGATCGTTTTTTGTTGCTCCTGATCGTAATAAAAAAGCACATCCACAAGGATGCGCTTTAGCATATACAAAGACTCTATCGCTCATCCCTCCGCTGGCATTACCCAGATCAGGTTAAAAAGGGTCATAGATTTCAGATCTATCTCTCAGCCGGCTCATCCAGCTCCCCTTGACATGAATTATTCTTTTCCAGGCTCATCGTAACATATCTTACTACTCTTTTCAACCAAAGTATTTTACAGTTGGCTTATCCTTTGCAAATTTGCTGCCAAAGATCCGTCTAACTCGCAGGTCTGCCAGACTAAGAAAATAAACCCGCTTATAAAAAGCGGGTTTATCTGCTGACTAAAGATCGTCTACATTAAGAAACATCAATCTCTTTTTTATGCTTCTTAAATTTTTTGATGGAACCTACGCCTTGTTCAATCAGAACAAACAGTACAGGGATTAAGAATATTCCCAGGATTGTTGCTGCCAGCATGCCGCCAACAACTGCCGTTCCCATAGAATTTCTTGCTCCAGCGCCAGCACCTGTGGCAACTACAAGGGGTAAACATCCAATAATGAAGGCTAATGACGTCATTATGATAGGACGTAACCGCAATTTAGCGGCCTCAATAGCGGCTGAAACAGGGTCCATTCCCTTATCAACCCTAACTTTAGCATATTCTACAATTAGAATCGCATTCTTAGCTGCCAATCCAATGAGCATAACCATCCCAATTTGCATGTAAACATCATTTTGTAAATTGCGCACATATTGGAATAAAAATGCTCCAAATATACCTGTAGGGACTGATAACAAAACTGCAAAAGGAATGCCAAAACTTTCGTAAAGAGCTGCCAAACATAAGAATACAAACAGCAGCGCAAAACCAAAGACATAAGGAGCGCGACCAGCTGATACTTTTTCCTCACGGCTCTGATCGGTCCATTCATAACCAAAATCCTTAGGCAATGTCTGTGCTGCCACTTCTTCCAATGCCGCTAAGACTTGCCCAGAACTATAACCTGCTGCTGGATTACCACCCACCTGAATGGCTCTATAGCCATTAAATCGTTTAATGGAAGGAGGAGCAGTAATCACTTGCGGTTTTAATAAGGTATTGAGCGGCACCATCACTCCAGAAGAGCTACGGACAAAGAAGAAACGAGTACCATCTACATCATTACGAAATTTTTGTTCCGCTTGCATAACGACTTTATAGGATCGACCGAAACGGTTAAAATCATTGACCTGCACTCCGCCAAGAAATGTCTGTAATGCAGTAAATACACTGTTTACCGGGACACCTAACTGCTCTGCTTTTTCCCGATCTACTTCAAAACGATACCCAGGAGTATCAATGCCAAAAGTAGAATAAATCATACCAATTTCTGGTCGTTTACGAGCAGCAGCCATAAATTCTTTGGATATTCGATCCATCTCCTCAATGGAATTGCCGCCTTTATCTTCAATCATCATGGTAAAGCCACCTACGGTACCAATACCGGGCAATGAAGGAGCATTAAAGGAAGTAATTCTAGCTTCAGGAATATGAGCACTATTAGCCAAAGTTTTCATAACTTGATCTTGAACGCCTAAACCTGGCGCAGTTCGTTCATCCCAATCCTTAAGTTTTGTAAAAATAATCGCCGAATTGGCTTTAGCAGCGCCAGCTAAAATATCATACCCTTGAATGACAATGGCATCGGATACACCTGGCTGAGCACGCATATCATCTGCGACTTTATTCGCTACATTAGCGGTACGATTCGCACTTGCCGCCTCTGGTAAGCTTACACTGGTAATAAAGAATCCTTGATCTTCACTAGGAACAAAGGATGATGGCACCAGTTGAAACAACTTACCAGTTACAAGTAATAGAACCACCAAAAAGACGACACCTAAAACAGATCGTTTAATTAGTTTCCCTAGACCAGTACCATATTTTTCTACCGTTGCCTCAAATACATCATTGAATTTGTTAAAGAATCGTTCCAGCATGCCTGAATGGGCATTAGGATCATGAGGTTTTAGCACTAATGCGCAAAGGGCTGGTGTCAAAGACAACGCCACAACGGCAGACAATGCCATGGATACTGCAATGGTCAAAGCAAACTGTTTGTATAAAACACCTGTAGTTCCACCAAAGAAAGCTACAGGAATGAATACAGATGCCAGCACAAAGGCAATGGCAACAACAGGACCCGACACTTCACTCATGGCCAATTTTGTTGCTTCTTTTGGACTCAGGCCGGTATAACGCATATGATATTCTACTGCTTCAATTACAATGATCGCATCATCGACTACCAACCCAATAGCCAATACCATGGCAAAAAGAGTCAGCGTATTGATAGAAAAGCCCATCACCATAAACGCAGCAAAGGTTCCAATCAAAGAAACGGGAATGGCGAGCATTGGAATAAGGGTAGCACGCCAGCTTTGCAAAAATAAAAATACGACTAAAAGCACTAGTACCAGAGCTTCTGCAAAGGTTTTGGCAACCTCTTTCATGGATTCACGCACATATTTCGTATTATCAACGACGGAATAATAAGCAACGTCAGATGGAAACTTCTTCGATGCTAGCTCTAAGGCTTCCTGTACTTTCGTAATGGTGTCTAATGCATTTGCATCGGTAGTAAGCTGAACCGCAAAGGCTACCGATTGATGACCATTCAGGAAACTCTGAAAACCATAATCTTTAGAGCCCATCTCAACATTAGCGACATCTTTTATGCGAATGAAGTTGTTATCTTTAGAGCTGATAATAATATTTTCAAATTCTTTAGGCTCAGTCAAACGACCTTGTACCCGGGCTGTATATTGAAATTCCTGCTGGGAAGTAGAGGGCCTTTGACCAATGGTTCCTGCTGGAGCCTGCACATTTTGGGTAGTAATAGCACTAGAAATATCACTCCCCGTGAGTCCTAACTGCGCCATTTTATCTGGCTGCAGCCAGATCCTCATCCCATAGTCAGCACCATATTCCATAATATTCCCTACGCCCTTGATTCTTTTCAAATCTTCGACAAGATAAATGCTGCCATAGTTCTTTAGAAACGTACTATCATAGCTTCCCTTCGGAGACCATAAGGAAAAGATCAAAGAATTATCAGGAGAAACCTTACGAGTCGTAATACCTGTTGCGGTAACTTCAGCAGGTAACGACGCATTGGCTTGTGCTACCCGATTTTGGGTTTGTACTGTTGCCATATCAGCGTTCTTACTTAAATCAAACTTTGCCGTCAAAGAGTACGAGCCAGAGTCGGAACTTGTTGACTGCATGGAAACCATATCTTCAGTCCCATTGACTTGTAGTTCAATCAATTGGGCCATTGTCTGTTCTACAACCTCAGCGTTTGCACCGGTATAACTACCACTTACACTAACTTGCGGCGGAGTAATCTGCGGATATTGGGCTACCGGCAAATTGAATGCTGAGATTAAACCAACTAATGTAATAACGATCGATAATACGATCGCAAAAATGGGACGTTCAATAAAAAACTTAGCCACCAGATTACCTCCTATTGCTTCGCCGGAGTTTGTAACTCATCCGGGCCGATCATGATTACAGATACAGGTGTTCCTGGCGGAGCCTTCAGAAAGCCTTCTACAACAATACGGTCGTTTTCGGTAACGCCCTCATCTACCACCCACATATTGCCGACTTTCGTACCCATCTTAACTACCCGTGTTTCTGCTTTGTCACCTTCACCCACAACAGTAACAAGGGTCTTATCCAGCATCTGCTGAACAGCTCTTTGCGGAATTAAGAAAGCTCCTGGACGCACTTCACTTTGCACCGCAACACGAGCAAACATACCAGGAACTAGAAGCTTGTTAGGATTGGCAAAAGATGCTTTAAAACTCAATGTACCTGTGCCAGTTGCTAAGCCCTTATCTACCTGTTCGATTTGCCCAGTGAGTGGATAGGTAGATCCATCGCTGAGAATCAGCTTCAAATCCCGTCCCCATTCAGCTGGAGAAGCACCTTTATTTTTAGCAAATTGTAAATATTCATTTTCACTCATACTAAACTTTACCATGACTGGATCAACAGAAGAGATCGTAGCCATAATGGTCGATCCTGCCGATACAAAGCTGCCAATACTTAAATCATTAATATCAATCCTGCCATTCAATGGAGAAAGAATCATTGTGTCCTCAATATCTTCCTGTGCTTGCTGCACCTTAGCCCAATTGGCATTTGCTGCAGCGGCATTTTGTCTTTCTTCTGCCACTGCATTATCTAAGGTCTGCTGGGAAATGGCACCTTGCTCTGCAAGCTGATTATATCTTCCAACATCCTTACGAGATTTGGCTAGCAAGGCTTCTGCTTGCGCTGCTGTTGCTTGATTTGTCAATAATGCTGAGTTATATTGACGGCTGTCAATGCGAAATATTGGCTGTCCCTCGGTTACTTCCGCTCCGCCGGCTACCATTTTATCCACAATATTACCAGAAACCTTAGCCCGTACTTGAACTTCATTTTTGGCCTCTATTGTCCCAACAAATTCATATGCAATTGGAGTATCTTTCCGAACTACCTGCATCGCTTTTACTTCCACAGCCTGCGGTGCTGGTGCTGCCTGCTTGCTGCAGCCGCTTATTATTACCATGCTAAAAATAATTAATGCCATATAATTGCGCCATCTTACTTTTGAACTTATGCGAACCAAATTATTTACCTCCCTTAACTCTGCTAACACTAATTTTTACCTGCTGTTACTCCACTGTTGTATTCATATCATAAACACCTTTATGGAATATACCTTATGTAAGGTAGAATTTTCCCATCTATATCGAAATCACTCCTTTTCAAAATGACTATTCAGTCAATCATATTTTTATTCGACAAATTTATTACAATCCCTTCCTGCAAATCACTTTTTTTATTTTTGTGCTGGTCTTTTTTTAAAGTTAAAGATTTAAAAAAGATGTCAAATAAGACACCTTTTTCTGATTATTCTCCCATTAGAATTTTTTCATGAATTTTTAGTATCATCTGCCCATAGGTCTTCCCAGGGACAGCCCACTTACCATTTAAATCCGTCCATGTAAGAGATTGCCCGAACTTATCTGTACTTTTCACTAGATTATATCGGGGATCAACAATGGACAGTGCTGGCGGCCTTGTTGTCGTATACGCCAACAAATGTTGAATCTGCGCCCTAACACCAATTTGCGCCGAAGGGAACCATGCCCCCTTGACACCGTTACCTGTTGTTCCCAGTCCACAGTAATTATTCTGTAATGGTATCACATCACCACCATAACGAAAATTGCCCGTTTCATGTAATGCTTGTGCAAATGCTAAATCTGGACGTATTCCTTCCAATCCTGCCTCTTGGTAAT
>Ga0316600_10000667_pt1 | contig 16273 bp, 20 predicted proteins | sample OWC_soil_day5_CT_FD_207652 | JGI IMG/M metagenome (GOLD analysis project Ga0316600, IMG submission 207652) | Wetland soil microbial communities from Old Woman Creek delta, Ohio, United States - OWC_soil_day5_CT | ecosystem: Environmental > Terrestrial > Soil > Wetlands | place: USA: Ohio... | reverse complement strand
TCGAGGCCTCGCCCTTCGAGGTCCGGAGGGCGTACCAGCAGTTCCGGCGGCACTTCGACGCCATCGCGAAGGCCCTCGCCGTGCAGGACCTCCCCGCCGCCCGCCGGGACCTCGCGCTCGCCATGGAGGCGTACCACGGGGTGGACCCGACGGCCATCTCCGGGAACGACCTCCGGCTCCTGGACAACGCCCTCTCCTTCATCCACCGGGTGATCGACGACCTCCTCCACGAGAAGGGGCTCCCCCCGCACCGCCCCATGGACTTCGCGGAGTGGTACGATGCGGTGGAAGTCCCGTTCCGGGACGCGTGGTAGCCGATCATGGCACCCAGGAGACGGAGATGATCCACCTGGACCGGTACCCGCGGGAGGTCTCGCTGCGCAACGGCGCGCGCCTCGTCTTCCGTCCCATGGTCCCGGAGGACGTGGACCGCCTGTGGGCGTTCTTCCGGATGATCCCCCCCGAGGACAGGATGTTCTTCCGCCAGGACGTGAGCCGGCGGGACGTGGTGCAGCGCTGGGCGGACACCCTCGACTACGAAACGGTTCTCCCCATCCTCGCCCTGGAGGGGGACCGGGTGGTGGGGGACGCCACGCTCCACCGGCAGAAGGCGGGGTGGAAGCAGCGGGTCGGGGTGGTGCGCATCCAGGTCGCGCCGGACTACCGGCACCAGGGGCTGGGGACGGCGATGATCCGGGAGCTGCGGCATCTCGGGGAGAAGGCGGCCCTCCGCTATCTCATGGCCGAGATCCTCGAGGAGCAGGACGCGGCGGTGCGCGCGTTCGAGAAACTCGGCTTCCGGCATGCGGCGGTGTACCGCAATTTCGCCAACGATCAGAAGGGGCACATGCACAACCTGGTCGTCCTGCTCTACCACATGGCGTCCGCGCCGGCGGACGACATGTCCTTATGATGGAAAACGAATCGTTCTACCGGCGCGCCAGAAGGATCATCTTCGGCGCGCCGCGGGACCTCTTCGACCCGAAGATCTTCCACAACGTCTCCCTGATCGCTTTCTTCGCCTGGGTGGGCCTGGGTGCGGACGGCATCTCCTCCTCCTCGTACGGTCCGGAGGAGGCGTACCTCGCGCTCGGCGGGCACACGATCCTCGCGCTCTTCGTCGCGGCCGCCACGGTCCTGACCGTCTTCATCATCTCCGCGAGCTACTCCCAGATCATCGAGGCGTTCCCCTCCGGCGGCGGCGGGTACATCGTGGCGTCGAAGCTTCTCGGCGAGAAGGCGGGCGTCGTCTCGGGGTCCGCCCTGGTGATCGACTACGTCCTGACGATCACCATTTCGGTGGCCGCGGGGGCGGACGCCATCTTCAGCTTCCTCCCGCTTCCGTGGCTGGAGTACAAGTTCGCGTTCACCTTCCTCGTCATCCTTCTGCTGATCTGGCTGAACCTGCGCGGGGTGAAGGAGTCGGTGGTGATCCTGACCCCGATCTTCATGGCCTTCATCCTCACCCACGTCCCGCTGATCCTGTTCGCGATCCTGCGCCACCTGCCCGACCTCCCGGCCGTGGGAACGCGCGTCTCCTCGGACCTCTCGGCGGCATCCAGCGAGATGGGATGGCTGGGGGTCGGGGCGCTCCTGCTGCGGGCGTACTCGATGGGCGCGGGGACGTACACCGGGATCGAGGCGGTCTCCAACTCCATGCAGACGCTGCGGGAGCCGCGCGTGCAGACGGGGAAGCGGGCGATGGCGTACCTGGCCTTCTCCCTCGCCTTCATGGCCGGCGGGATCATCCTCGGGTACGTGCTGAACGGCGTCGGTCCCGTCCACGGCAAGACCCTCAACGCCGTCCTCTTCGGGGGGCTGGTGGAATCCCTCTGGCAGGGAGGCACGGCGAAGTTCCTTGCCGCCTTCGTCCTCTTCACCGAGGCGGTGCTCCTCTTCGTCGCCGCGCAGACCGGTTTCCTCGGCGGGCCGCAGGTGCTCTCCAACATGGCGAACGACTCCTACATGCCCCACCGGTTCGCGCACCTCTCCGAGCGGCTGGTGACCAAGTACGGCGTCTACTTCATGGGCGGGATGGCGTTCCTGATGCTCTTCATCACGGGGGGCTCGGTCCGGTACCTGGTCATCATGTACTCCATCAACGTCTTCCTGACCTTCAGCCTGTCGCAGTTCGGCATGTGCCGCCACTGGTGGAAGGACCGGGAATCGGAAGGGAAGTGGAAATCCGGGCTGGCGATCAACGGCCTCGGATTCTTCCTCACGGCGTCGATCCTCTGCGTCACCGTGTGGATGAAGTTCCCCGAAGGCGGCTGGATCACGCTGCTCATCACGGGATCGTTCGTCGCCGCGAGCTTCCTGGTCCGGCGCCACTACCGGAAGGCGTCGGGGCACCTGCGGCGGCTCGACGACCTGCTCCTCAATCTGCCGGCCCCCACCCTGGCCGCGGCCCAGGAGCCGATGCTGCGGCGGCAGGCGCCCACCGCCGCGATCATGGTGTCGGGGTACAACGGGCTGGGGATGCACGTGTTCTTCTCCATCGTCCGCTCCTTCCCCGGCACGTTCCGGAACTTCATCTTCCTCTCCGCGGGGGTGGTGGACACCAGCCGCTTCAAGGGGGCGGCCGAGATCGAGAACCTGGCAACGAACCTGCGGGAGCAGCTGCGGAACTACGTCGAGTTCGTGAAGGGGCACGGCTACTACGCCGAAGCGCGGTACCAGGTCGGGACCGAGGTCATCGAGATCATCAACCACCTGTCGGAGAAGGTGGTGGCCGACTTCCCCAACGTGGTGTTCTTCGCCGGCCAGCTCGTGTTCCAGGAGGACAACTTCTTCAACAAGCTCCTGCACAACCAGACGGCGTTCCTCGCGCAGAAGAAGCTGGTGTTCGCCGGCCAGCCGATGATCGTCATGCCCATCCGCGTCCTGGAGTGATCCGCCGGGCGGGGTTGACCGGGCGGCGCGGCTTCTGCCAGAATGGCCGATATAACGACATCCCGGGTTTACACACTGAAAGATCAAGGGGAGGTGGCTTGCCATGACGATCGTGCGCAAAGCGGGCTGGTTCGTCGTTCTGGCGGTGGCGATGGCGGGCTGGATGGGCGTGCTGGGGGCTGTGCGGGGCGTGGCCGAGGCGGGGGTGATCGCCTCCGGCGTTCCCGGGGAAGGAAGCCGCGCGGAAGACCTTTCCAGGGTGCAGGCGTTCCTCGAGAACAAGGTCGTCGTTCAGAAGCTGATCGACTACGGCGTGTCGCCGGAGGAGGCGAAGGCCAAGGTCGAGGCAATGAGCTCGCAGGAGTTGCACCGGCTGGCGTCCCTGACCGACCGGGTGGCGGCAGGGGCGGACGGCGAGTGGATCATCGCGCTCCTGATCATCATCATCCTCATCATCGTGATCATCAAGTTGATGGGTAAGGAAGTCGTCATCCGCTGATGCGCGTGGCCGTGCGGTTCGCGGGCGCCGCCCTGCTCCTGGGCGGCGCCCTTTCCGTCTGGGGCGGGTGCGCGGCGCCCCGCCCCGCCCCCGGGGCGCCGGCTGCGGCCGGGGAGGGAGCGGCGCCGGCGCACGTCATCCCCGGGGTCCCGTTTCTCCCGCAGGAGGAGGATTCGTGCGGCCCCTCCTCCCTCGCGATGCTCCTGCGGTTCCACGGCAAGGACGTCACGACGGGGGAACTCGTCGCGGAAACGCGCACGGCCGGACTCCGCGGGACGCTCATCACCGACCTCGCGGCGGCGTCCCGGCGCCGCGGCGTCCCGGCGGAAGTGGCATCCCTCGACATGGCGGCGCTTCGGGAGCGCATCGCCGGCGGGCAGCCGGTGATCCTCCTCGTCGACCTCGGCGTCTGGGCGTGGAGCCGCCCCCACTACCTCCTCGCCTACGGGGTGACGCCGGAGGGCGTGGTGGCGAACTCGGGGGAAACGGAAGGGAAGGTCATCCCGTACGGCACGCTTGAAGCGCAATGGGCGAAGATGGGACATCTCGCGATCGTCGTCACCGGGGGAGGAACTTGACGTTGTCGCCGGCACGCGGGACCACGGGCTTCCTTATCCCGGCGTTGCTCCTTTCGCTCCTCCTGGCGGTTTCGGCGTGCGCCCGCGTCCCGAAGATCATCGTCCTGGAAGATCCTCTCTCCGCGGACGAGCACGCGACCCTCGGAGTGGCGTACGAGAGGAAGGGCGAGCTCGATCTCGCGGCCCGCGAGTACGAGGCGGCCCTGAAGAAGGATCCGGCGTTCTTCCAGGCCCGGGTCAACCTCGGCAACGTGCGGCTCGCCCAGAAGCGGTACGACGCGGCGCGGGAGGAGTACCTGGAGGCGCTCGCGCTCCGGCCCGACGAACCAGGGGCGACGAACAACCTGGCGTGGGCGGCGATCCTTTCCGGGAAGGAACGGGAGGACGCTCTCCGCCGTATGGAGTCGGTCCTCGAGAGCCCGAATCATCGGTCCCCGCCGCTCCTCGACACCCTCGGGGTGCTCCTCGGCGAATTCTCCCGGCCGGTGGAGGCGGAGCAGGCGTTCGCGGAGGCGGAGCGGATGTGCGCCGCGGGGGAACCGGCGTGCACCGACGCGGTGGCGAAGGAGATCCGCGAGCACCGGGAAGCGCTCCGGATGCGGTACCCGGTCCCGGGGGGGGAACGCCTCTGGTAAAATAGCGGGATGCTGCGCGACTCCTTCGGCCGGAAGGTCGACTACCTCCGCCTCTCGGTCACCGACCGGTGCGACCTGCGGTGCGTCTACTGCATGCCCCCCGAGGGGATCCCCCTCAAGCCCGTCTCCGAGATCCTCGCCTACGACGAACTGGTACGCACCGTGCGCGTGGCCGTGGCCCTCGGGGTCCGCAAGGTCCGGATCACCGGAGGGGAGCCGCTCGTCCGCCGCGGGATCGTTCCCTTCGTGGGACGGGTCGCGCGGGTCCGGGGCGTTCTCGATCTCGGGATGACCACCAACGGGACGACCCTCGCCGAAATGGCCGCCCCCCTCCGGGAAGCGGGGCTTTCCCGCGTCAACGTGTCCCTGGACACGATCCGCCGCGACCGGTACGCCGAGATCACCCGGCGTGACGCCCTGCCGCGGGTCCTGTCAGGGATCGAGGCGGCGGTCCGGGCGGGGCTGTCGCCCGTCAAGATCAACGTGGTGCTGCTGCACGGTCTCCTCCCCGCGGATGTGGACGACTTCCTCGCCCTGGCGCAGGAGATGCCGGTGGAGGTGCGGTTCATAGAACGGATGCCGATCGGCTGCTCCCCCTCGGAGGCGTTCCTCTCCGCCGTGGGGGTCCGGGACCGGATCCTTTCCCTGCCGGGGGTGCGGGAAACCCGGAACGGGGAGCCGTCCTCTGCGGTGACGTACGATGTCCCGGGATTCGCCGGGAAAGCCGGGATCATCTCCCCCGTCTCCCGGAAATTCTGCGAGCGGTGCAACCGGCTGCGGGTGACGGCGGACGGTCGGCTCCGCGGGTGCCTGTTCGCCCGCGAGACGCTGGATCTGCGCGCCGTCCTGCGGTCCGGCCGCGGCGACGAGGCGGTGGCCGATCTGCTCCGCGCCGCGGTACACGCCAAGCCGGAGGGGCACGACCTGTGCGCCTCCGGGGACGATCCTTCCGCGGCGGAGCCGATGTCCCGCGTGGGGGGCTAGTCACTTTCGTGGGAGCGACCGTCCCGCCTCCGCTCCACCCGGGTCTGCGCTACCACAACTACGCCTCCTTCCTTCGCCGCCGGCTGGGCGGAGCCGCGGCCCGCGTGTGCGTCGACGGCGGATTCGCCTGCCCGAACCGGGACGGGACCGTCGGCACGGGAGGGTGCTCCTTCTGCGACAACGACTCCTTCACCCCGGGGATCCGTTTCCCGGGCCTGCCGGTGGAGGAGCAGGTCCGGCGGTCCATCGGGGCGTCCGATGCCGGCGGACGCCGACGCTATCTCGTCTATTTCCAGAAGTTCACCGGCACCCACGCGCCCCCGGAGGTGCTGCGGGAGCGGTACCTGGCCGCCCTCCGCCACCCCGCGGTGTCCGGCATCGTCGTGGGGACGCGGCCGGACTGCCTCGGACCCGCGGCCCTCGACGTCCTCGCGGAGATCGCGCGGGAGCGGTACGTCTGCGTCGAACTGGGGCTGCAGTCGATGTCGGACGACGTCCTGCGGGGCGCCCGTCGCGGGCACGACGTGGCATCGTTCGGGGAAGGGGCGCGGGCCCTCGCGCGGCGGGGGATCGACGTGGGGGCTCACCTGATCTACGGGCTGCCGGGCGACACGCCGGAGTCGTTCCTCGCCGCCGCGCCGTTCCTGTCCGGGCTGGGGGTCCGGGGCGTCAAGCTGCACCATTTCCACGTGGTCAAGGGTGCCCCCCTCGAAACGGCGTGGCGCCGGGGGGGGGTGGCGGTGCCGGGGTACGACGAATACGTATCCGCCTGTGCCGACTTCCTGGAACGGCTATCGCCCCACGTGGCGGTGATGCGCATGGCGGGGGAGGCGCCGGCCTCCCGGCTGCTGGCCCCGCGCTGGGAAAAAGGGCCGCGGGAGGCGGCACGCGACGTGTCGGCCCTGCTGGCGGCGCGCGGCACGTTCCAGGGTGTCCGGTGGACCGGAACCCGTGAAGGGAGGGAGACGCGTGACGGACGGTGAGAGGGAGTACCTTCCCCATTCCTCGGGTTGCTTCCTGTGCGGGGACGAGAACCCCGCGGGTATCCGGACGCGGTTCTTCGTCGAGGATAACGAGGTGCGCGGGAGGATCGCGCTCCCACGACACGTGAACGGGTACCGGGACGTGGCGCACGGCGGCGTGGTCGCCGCGCTACTCGACGAGACGATGGGGTGGGCGGCAACCGTCTTCGGGAAGGAGCACCCGATGTACGTCACCGGGGAAATCACGGTGAAGTACCTCGCCCCCGTCCCGGTGGGGGAGGAGATCGAGGTGCGGAGCCGGATGGTCGAGGACGCAGGGAGGCTGGCGTACTGCGAGGGTCGGATCCTCCACGGCGGGAACGTGTGCGCCCGGGCGAAGGGGAAGTTCGTGCCGATGGGCCCGGAAGGCACGGCGGAGGTGATCCCGTACCTCAAGTTCGAATCGTGCGTCCGCTTCCGGTCGATCTTCGATGCATACCGGGAGGGGAAACGGTAAAGGGTTAAGGCCGCTCCCGGGTTAGCGGATGCGGACGGTGTAGGCAACCGTGCCGCGGGTCGGGCCCGCGGGGATGTCGGCCTCCTCCGGCTTTCCCTCCGGCGGCACCTTCCCGATCCGGTCCATCTCCGAGAGGAAGGCCGGCGCGGCGGGCTCCGGAAGCAGCACCCGCACCGCGACGACGTCCAAACCGGAAGGATCGCGCTCGATCTGCTCCACGGACCCGCCCAGCCGCCGCGCGGCGGCTGCGATCCTGTCCCCGGCGCCCCCCCTCGCCTCCGGCGTCACGTCCACCACGATTTCCCTCCCGTACGGCAACGCACGCAGGAGCCGCGACGGGGGTGCGGCGAGAACCCGCGGGGCGGGAGCCGAAGCGGCGTCATTCCGGATGCCGGGCATTGCGCCCCCCTGGCCTTCCTCCGCGCCCGTGGCGACAGGCGGACCGGCGTCCATGGGGACGATCCGGGCGGACTCCGAACTCGCCCGCACGGCCGGTGCCGCGGGGAGTTCGGCCGGCGACCGGTCGCGAAACTTCGGTTCCGGGGCGCCGGCGGGCAGGGAGGCGACTTCCGTCCTCCCCGCGACGGTCGCAGCAGGGGGTCCCGGGGCGGGTTCCGGGGCGACGGCGGCGGGAGGCGTCCCGTCCGGTTGCCGGGCGAGCCGCGATTCCCGATCTTGGGATTTCGCGGTCTTCTCCGGATGCCGGGGGGACGGATCGGGGACCGCCTTCGGCGCGGGGGCAGCGGTTCCGGAGGGCGCCGGCGGCGCCTTGGGAACGGAATACGTGGGGGTTCCCTTCTGGTACCACCAGATCGAGGCGACGAGCAGCACGGCAGCAGCCGCCTCCAGCGGAATCCGCAAGCGGGAGAGGAGAGGCCTGGCGCCGGTCGGTGCGGCCGCGCCGGTGGAAATAAAGGACGACGCGCCCTCCTCCCGGGCGACCGCCTCCCGGACCCGCGCCATCAGCTCGGGCGGGGCGGCCACGGGCGGAAGGCGCCGGAGGCCTTCCCGGACCGCGGCGAGAGAGCGGGCGGCCTCCGCGCACCCCGCGCAATCCCGGAGATGAACGCCCGCCGCTTCCGCCGCCGCGGAGTCCAGCGCCCCGTCCTGGTAATCCGACAAACGCTCCAGTGTGTCCCTGCAATCCATGCCGGTTTCCCTCACACCGCCGGCGCCAGCATCCGCCGCAGCGCCATCCGCGCCCGGTGCAGGCGCGACTTGACCGTTCCCACGGGCACCTCCGCCATCTCCGCCAGTTCCTCGTAGGAGAACCCCTCGACGTCGGACAGAAGCACCAGCCAGCGGGAGTCCGGGTCGATGCGTCCGAGTGCGCCGGAGAGGATCGCACCCATCTCGCGGTTCTCCGCGACCCGGTCCGGGCGGCTCCCCTCCGGGGATGCAGGCTGGAATTCCGGCCCGTCCCCGTCGGAATCCGCGTCCGGCCACGGGCCCTCCCGCGAGGCGGTGGACTTGCGTTGCCGGATGCGGTTCAGGCACCGGTTCGCCGCAATGCGGAGCAGCCAGGTGGAGAGGGCGGACTCCCCCCGGAAGGCCGCGAGGTTCCGCCAGGCGGACAGGAACACCTCCTGCGAGGCGTCGAGCGCCTCCTCCCGGTCCGAGAGCATCCGGGCGCAGAACGCGTAGACCCGGTCCTGGTGCGCCCGCATGATGGCGTCGAAGGCGTCCGGCTTCCCCTGGCGGAACGCCTCCAAGAGCAGGTCGACCGGTTTCCCGCTTCCCGCCGGCGCTTCCACGGAGCCTCCACTTCCTTCCGACACGCGACCCCCCTCCCCGGTTCCCTCGCACCCATTCTATCCCGGCCGGGGACCGATTGCGGCCTTCCCCCCTTTGCGGTATTTTAATGCTGCCGGCGGAGCACCGATCCCCGGCGTGCGGGATCCGCCCGGAGGTGGCCATTGGACGCGCAGTCGGTGTTGTACGTCGCCCTGGCGATCGCGGCGCTGCTGCTTTCGATCGTCCTGTCGATCGCCCTGCTGGCGATCCGGAGGAACATGGAGCAACTCACCCGGCGGGTCGACGAAACGCTGCGGCAGGTGGAGATGACAGCGGAGGACCTGCGGAAGACGAACGCCTCCGTCCGGGAGATCCTTGCCGGGGTGGAGCAGGGGGTCTCCAACGTGGCGCACTTCACCGAGGGGGTCCGCGCCCTGCGGGGGCCGGTGGACGTTGCGACGATGGTTCTGGGCCACACCGTCTCTCCGGTGCTGGTGAACCTCGCCGGCGGGCTCGCGGGAGTCAAGGCCGCGGCATCCCACATTCTCGAACGGTTCGGACGAAAGGAGGAGAGGAAATGAGCGACGAAAGGTGCTGTTCTTCCGGCGGGGTCCTTCTGGCGTTCCTGGCCGGCGGTCTGGTTGGGGCGGGGATCGCCCTGCTGTACGCACCCGTTTCCGGGCGCGAGGCGCGCGAGCGGCTCGGTGGGATGGCGGGGGACTTCCGGAAGAAGGCCGAGGAGTGGACCGGCGACGTCAAGCAGAAGGTCGACGGGTTCATCGAGGAGGAGCGCTCCGTGATCAAGGCGGCGTACGATGCCGGCCGGGAGGCGATGGCGCGGGAGAAGGCCCGTTTCGAGAATCCGCAGTGACGTGAACCCGGGGGATCCCCCCCGGCAAGGCAGGACCCGGGCGGCGGCCCATCGCGGACCGCCGCCCGTTCCGTTTCCGCCCTAGTAGTTGGCCTCGACCGCCACGAACCACCCCTGCGGGTGCGCGCAGGTGGGGCACTTGTCCGGCGCCTCGGTCCCCTCGTGGACCCGGCCGCATTTGGTGCACTTCCAGCGGACCGGCTTCTGCCGCTTGTAGAGCGTCCCCGCCTTCACGTGCGCGAGGAGCCGCTGGTACCGCTTGTCATGCTCAACCTCCACCGCGGCAACGGCCCGGAAGATGGCGGCGGGCGCGGCGTACCCCTCCTCGTCGGCGATCTTCGCGAAGGTCGGGTAGATGTTCGTCCACTCCTCGTGCTCCCCGGCGGCGGCGGCCTCCAGGTTGACGGAGGTGTTCCCGATTCTGCTCGGGTACCCGGCCTGGATCTCCACGTCCAGCCCCTCGAGCAGGTCGAAGTACCGCTTGGCGTGCATCCTCTCGTGGTCCGCCGTCTCCAGGAAGGTGGCGGCGATCACTTCGTGCCCCTCCTTGGACGCGATCCCCGCGTAGAAGGTGTAGCGGTTCCTGGCCTGCGACTCCCCGGCGAACGCCGCCATCAGGTTCTTCTCCGTGCGCGACCCTTTCAGTTTCATGGTACCTCCGGTACGTGGTGGGTGTTTAAAGAGAACGGTTGTCGACAATTATAGGTAGCCGGCAAGCGGTTCCGCAACGGAAAAGATCGACGGGGTTTATCCTTCTGGCCGGGCGGCGCGGTAGAGGGCGGTGAAGGCGAAGCAGCAGGCGGCGGCCAGCACGACCGTGGCGCCCGTGGCGGTGTCGAGGTACCAGGACGCGACGATCCCGGAGACGCCCGAAAGCAGCGCGACCCCGACGGAGATCCACAGGGCCGGGGCGGCGGCGCGGGCGACATTCCGGGCCGACGCCGCCGGGATGACGAGGAGCGCGGTGACGAGCAGGATCCCCACGGCGCGGATCGCCGCCGTAACCACGAGGGCGACCACCAGGGCGAAGGAGATCTCCACGGCCCGCACCGGTACCCCCTTCGTGCGGGCGAACCCCTCGTGGATCCCCAGCAGCAGGATCCGGTTGTAGAACAGGGCCAGCCAGGCGGAGACGAGCAGGAGCAGGGCGGCCATCCATGCGAGCTCGGCGTCGGTGACGGCGAGGGGGTCGCCGTACAGGAACGCCTGCAGGTTCCGCGTCAGCCCCCTCTCCCGGCTGATGATCGCGATCCCGAGGGCGACGACGGCGGAGAAGAACACGCCGGTGACCGTGTCCGGCGAGAGCCCGGTCCGCCCCCGGACCAGGACGATGGCGACGGCCACGACGGCGCCGAAAACGACCACCGTCCAGGATGGCGAGATCCCCAGGATCAGCCCCAGGGCCACGCCGGTGAAGGCGGAGTGGCCGATGGCGTCCGAGAAGAAAGCCATCCGGTGCTGGACGAGCGGAACGCCGATCGCGGCGGCGGCGGGGGCGACGAGGAGCAGCCCGAGGAGCGCGCGCTTCATGAAGGCCGGTTCGGCGAAGGGGAAGGGAAGCAGGTGGCCCATGAGGGCGAAGACGCCGGAGAGGATCCCGTCCATGGAGCGGTCAGTCCCCGGGCTCGTGGATGTGGCCGTGCCCGTCCGCATGGCTGTGGCGGAACAGGTGGGCGCCACTCCCGTACATCGCCGCAAGGTTCTCCGGCGTGAGCACTTCCGTGGTCGCCCCGCGGCACACGATGCGGCGGTTCAGGCAGATCACCTGGTCGGCGTGGCGGGTCACCACCGACAGGTCGTGGCTGACCAGCAGCAGGCTGAACCGGGAGCTGCGATGGACCTGGGAAAGGAAGTCGCAGAACAGCTCCTCCCCCGCGACGTCTACGCCGGAAACCGGCTCGTCCAGCAGGAGGATGTCGGGATCGTCGCGCAGCGCCAGGGCGAAGAGGACCCGCTGGAGCTCCCCCCCGGAGAGCCGGCCCAGAGGCCTCCGGAGCAGGTGGCCCATCCCGGCACGGGAAAGGCTTTCCTGCGCAGCCTCCCGGCTCTTCCGGGAGGAGCCGAGGAAGACGGGGCGCCGCTGGGACGTGAGGGCGAAGAAGTCCAGCACGGTGACCGGCGCGTCCCGGTCGAGGGGGAGGTGCTGCGGCACGTACCCGATGCGGGGCTCCCCTTCCCCATGCTCCCGCGCGCGGCAGAACCGGATCTCCCCCGTGTACGGCACCTGCCCGAGGATCGCCTGGAGCAGCGTGGTCTTCCCGGCCCCGTTCGGGCCGACGAGCGCCGTGACCTCGCCGCACCGGATGTCGGCGTCCACCCCCTCGAGGATCGCGGCACCGCCCTTCCGGACGGTGAGGTTCCGGATCGAGAGCGTGTGGAGGTGACCGGTTTCCTTCATGGCCGGGAGAGCGCCTCCGCGAGGGTCCGGAGGTTCCGGCGCATCGCCTCCTCGTAGGCGGACGGCGCCGTCGATCCCGTGGCGACGGGATCCAGCATCCGGACGGGGACTCCCGCCTCGCGGGCGATCATCCCGGCAACCCGGGGGGGGGAGTCGGGCCCGACGAACAGGGCCGGAACCCCCTTCTCCCGGATGACCGCGGCCAGTTTCCGGATCTCCCCGGCGGACGGCTCCTGCCCGGGGATGGTCTCCACCTCCCCCACGACGCGCAGGCCGTAATCCCTCGCCAGATAGGCGAACACGTTGTGGAAGGTGACGATGTCCCTCCGCCGGAATCCCACGGCCGCGCCTTCGTACTCCGCCGAGAGGGCCGCGAGACGGCGCGCGTATACGTCCGCGTTTGCGCGGAACCGGGTGGCGTCGGCGGGAGACGATTCGGAGAGGGCCCGCTCGATGGCCTGGACCTGGAGGATCGCGCTCTTCGGGCTGACCCACGCGTGCGGGTTGACGCCGCCGTGGCCACCCCCTTCCACCCCCACCGGCGGAACGGCCGCCGCCGTCTCCACGATCCGGATCCCGGGGTTCGCCTTGCGAACGGGGGCGCCGAGGAACTCCTCCATGCCGAGGCCGTTCGCGATGAACAGGTCCGCGGAGGCGATCTTCCTCATGTCCCCGGGCGTCAGGGCGTAGTCGTGGGGGCACCCCAGCGAGGCGGGGAGCATCAGGTCGACGGTCACCCCCGGGGTGTCCCCGACGACGTTCACGGTGAACAGGTACATCGGCAGGAAGGAGGCGAGGACCCGCAGGGGCGACGCGACAGAGATCGACGGAAACGCAAGGGCGAGGAGGCAGAGGACCGCCGCGGCGCCTCGGTGGCGTCTCATCCCGCCGGTTCCTTCACCCTGCAATCGGGGCAGTCGCCGAAAAACTCGAGGGAGTGCCCGGTGACGGTGAATCCCAGGCGGCGGATGTCCTCCTCGATCCGCGACAGGTCGCACTTCCTCGGCGCGAACGCCTCGATCCGCCCGCAGGCGCGGCAGACCACCCGGTGCCGGTGGGGGCGCCCGCCCGCCGCCTCGTACCGGCGGCTCCGCTCGTGGAGGGCCACGCTGCGAACGAGCCCCAGGGTGGAGAGGAGCGCCAGGTTGCGGTACACGGTGGCCGCGTCGGGCTTGGGTTCCGGGAACTTCTCCCGGATGTCCCGGGGGGAGAGGGGAAGCGGGCTCTCCGAAAGGATCCGCAGGATCTCCTGCCGGCCGCGCGTGACCGCACGCCCCATACGGCGCAACGTTTCCGAATGGCTACCCATGCCCAGCCCCATATTGCGAATATATTGCATGCGCAAAACAGTTGCAAGGTGCTGCGCGAACCGCCGCTTCGGTACCGGCATCTAAAGTCCATAATTCCTGTAGGAGGAGAGCATGAGGCCACGCGTTGCGCTGTTCCTGCTTCTCGTGCTGCCGGCTCTGCGGGCGACCGGGACCGATGCCTGGGCAGGCTCCCGGATGGCTCCGTTCCGCATCGCCGCGGAGGATGGAGGCAACGGGAATGTCAACATCAACATCATCGTGCGGCAGGTATCCTTCACCCCCGCCGTAGCCCACGTGGGCGACGCGGTCCGGATCGAGGTAGTCATCGAGGACGTAGACGAAGGGTACCGGACGATCCCGTCGAGGATCCTGGCGAACGGGAAACAGGTGGCCAGCAAGTTGTTCACGTTCGGCTTCAGCAAGGGTAACCGCACTTACAGGGAAACGTTCCTCTGGGACACGAAGGGTGCGGCTCCCGGTGAATACAAAATCAAGGCGGATTACTTCCTCCGGGAGGATTCCTCGGAGTTCGACAACGAGATGACGGTGACCCAGCCGCTGGTCCTCGTGCCTGCCGGCGCCCCCTTTCCGGACGGGAAACCCGCGGGGGGAACCGCGACGGAGACGGATCCGCGGTGGAAGGGCGAACGGGCCGGCGGGTGAACGGGAACCGCGGCCGGCCGGGAGTGCATCCATAACGGAAACGTTTCCGGATCGGAGGACCCCGTGAGAACCTTTCTTGCGATTGCGCTGACCCTGACGGCGGGATTCGCCTCCCTGTGGTTGTGGGGGGCGAGACATGCCCATCGCGTGGCGGCCGCTTCCTCGAGCCAGATCTTCATCCACGGTACGCCGGTGTGCGTCACCCAGCGCGGGGGTGAGATCGAAGCCGCGGTCGGCGTCTGCGGGCATTTTTCCGGCAACCCCCACGGGGAGCCCGAACGGTTTCACGGAGCGAACCCCCTCCCCGGGAAGCCGCACGGGGGTCTCCCGCCCGGACACCCCCCGGTAGACGAGGGACCGCTCCCGGCTCCGGAGACAGGGAGAAGGACGCTGATCTAGTGCACCGTCTCACAAAACAGTAGCCCCGCCGCCGCCCAGCCGGGGCGCGGAACGGCTTTTCGTGTTTCGCAACTCCTCGTGCCCCCTCGGGATTCCGGTCCCGGGGGGCGTTTTTTTTCCTCCTCCGCCGGAATGTCCTGTTAAAATGACGCAGGTGACGGGGTGACGTTCTATTCGGACATAAGTCAGGTCTACGATGACCTCTTCCCGGTTTCGCCGGAGCAGGGGGAACTTCTCGACGCCCTGGCGGGGAACGATACGGTGCGTTCCGTGACCGACTGCGGGTGCGGGACGGGGGCGCAACTCCTTCCTTTCGCCGCCGCGGGACTGGCCTGCCTCGGATTCGATCCCGACCCCTCCCTGATCGCGATCGCCCGCCGGAAGCTGGCCGCGTTCCCGAGAACACGGGCCGAGGTCGGGGGCTTCGCGGACCTCCCTCGCCTGGCCTCGTCCCCTTCGGACCTGCTGATGTGCCTGGGAAACTCCCTCGTGCACGTTCCGCAGACGGAGGTGTCCCGCTTCCTCTCGGACGCGGCGAAGGCGTTGAATCCGGCGGGAACCGTGCTGCTGCAGATCCTGAACTACGAGGTGCTCCGGAAAGCCGGCGTAACGGATCTCCCCCTGCTCCGCGCTTCGGAGCAGGCGGTGGAGTTCCGCCGCCGGTACGAATGGGAGAGCGACCGGAAGGTGCGGTTCCACACTGCTCTCCGGCTTCCCACGGCGGACGGCCCGCGGATCCTGCGGAACGAGATCCCCCTCTATCCCGTCTACCCGGACGAACTCTGGGAAATGCTGGCGGAGGCGGGATTCGGGGAGATCCGCTTCCACGGAGACTTCGCCCGGACCGACTTTTCCCCCGCGTCCGAGGCACTAGTGTGCCTGGCGAGGAAGACGTGAGCGGACGGCCGTATCGCCGGGGGCTGTTCCCGCTCTTCGCCGCCGCCACCATTGTCGTCGCGGGGTGGGGCGTCGCGCGGGCGGTCCTGGCCGAGAACCGGCACCAGCTGTCCCCCCCGACCCGCTCCGCGCCCGAGGCGGGGCACAAGGTAGCCGCGGAACACGGCTTCACGCCGAAGGCCTTGTACGCCCTCGTCCAGGCGGGGAGGCAGGACGCCGTGCTCGCCGACGGTACGCGGGTTTCCCTGACGCTGAACGAGGAACTCCAGGCGCGGATCTTCGAGCTGTTCCGGTGCTTCGATCCGCCCTACGGCGTCTTCGCGGCCATGGAGCCCGACACCGGGCGCGTGCTCGCCCTCGTCGGATACCGGCGGGGCGGAGAGCCGGACCCGTGGCTGGCGCTGAAAGCGATCTATCCAGCGGCCTCCCTGATCAAGGTGATCACCGCCTCCGCCGCCATCGAGCGGGGGAATGTCTCGCCGGACGAGGAGTTCAGCTACCGCGGGGGGATATACGGGATCAGCCGCCGCGGCCTCCACGCCAGGGACGGCAGGGGTGTTCCGAAGATGTCTCTCGAGGAGGCGATCGCGCGGTCCGCGAATGCGGTATTCGGAAAGGTCGCCGTAAATCACGTCGGCGGGCCGGTTCTCGAGGAGTACCTCGGGAAGTTCGGATTCGGCCAGCCGGTCCCCTTCGACCTTCCCGTCGAGCCGAGCCGCGGGGAGGTACCGAGGCAGGAGTACGAGCTCGCCCGAACCGGGGCAGGATTCGGCGAGGTGTACGTTTCCCCGCTTCACATGGCGATGATCATGTCCGCCATCGCCTCGGGCGGGGCGATGCCCCGGCCGTTCCTGGTCGACCGGATGGAGGACGCGGACGGCAACCTGCTGTACGAGTCCTCCCCGTCGAAGTTGCGGGACACGGTGACGAAGGA
>Ga0316600_10000666_pt1 | contig 16284 bp, 1 predicted proteins | sample OWC_soil_day5_CT_FD_207652 | JGI IMG/M metagenome (GOLD analysis project Ga0316600, IMG submission 207652) | Wetland soil microbial communities from Old Woman Creek delta, Ohio, United States - OWC_soil_day5_CT | ecosystem: Environmental > Terrestrial > Soil > Wetlands | place: USA: Ohio... | reverse complement strand
GAAGCATCAAACGCCGGTCCAGCCACTAGAGTAGCCCTGTCCTCAGAGGTAATATGATGTACACGCCGGTGCCAGAACACAAGATTCACCAAGCTGGCATGCTCAATTTCAACCCCTTTTGGTTTACCCGTGGAACCAGATGTGTAAATCACATACGCTAAATCTTGTGAAGTATTTTCTCTTACTACGTTAGCAGTATCGCCTTGATATAATTCCTCTTCTTCTAAGTTAATAATATCTCCGTTAAAAGCGATTTTACTAACCAAATGTGATTGGGTTAATAAGACTCGCGAACCACTATCCGCCAGCATATAGTTGATTCTTTCCGCCGGATACTCAGGATCGATGGGCAGATAAGCCCCTCCAGCCTTCAAAATACCCATGAGCCCAATCATCATTGCGGGAGAACGTTCTGCCATAATTGCCACAATATTGTTTGCCATTACGCCTTTACGTCTTAATACACCTGCCAGTTGGTTCGCTTTTTCATTTAATACTTTATACGTTAGCTTTTGCTCTTCAAAAACCACAGCTATATTATCAGGCGTCCCCCTAACCTGCGCTTCAAAGAGTTCTGATATGGTCTTATCTTTGGGGTAGTTTCTTTTTGTATCATTAAAAGTATCTAAAAGCTCCTTCCGCTCTTCTACTGTGAGCATGTCTATATCTTTTACCAGTATTCCCGGATTACTGATTACGCCCAAAATCATTGTTTTGATATGCCCCTTTAGCATTCCAATAAATCTTCTATCATAGACTAAGGAATTATAAATGAATTTAATGTTTAACTCCTTACCGGGAATAACCACCATATTAAAATCATAATTCGTCTGTTCAAAAACTTCAGTTGCTTTTATATCAACACCATAATTACCGTTCATTACCTCTTCTATCGGATAATTTTCAAAAGCAATAATGTGATCAAATAAAGTATTTTCTACACTTGTCCTTGCCTGTATTTCGGCAAGAGGATAATAGCTATACCCCTCAGACTCTATGGCAGCTAATTGTACCTCTTGCAGCAATTGCGCCAAGGGTTGATTGCGATCGAACTTTATTCTTACAGGTAATGTATTGATAAATAACCCCACCATGTTTTCTACGCCCATTATCTCATGAGGTCTTCCCGATACAACCGCACCAAAGACAACATCATCCGTATTATTATACCGTGCAAGTAAGAGTCCCCAAATCGTCTGGATTATTGTGCTAAGAGTTACATTGCTTCTCCTGGCTATTTGTTCAAGACCACATCGTATCTCCTCATCAAAACTGAAAAGAAGCTCTTCTTGTTCATATCGTCCCGGTACTAAGGTACTGCAATTTTTAGAAAGGGATACCTGTTCTTCATAATCACGCAAATATCCTTCCCAATAGTTCTGTGCCTTTTGATGTTCCTGGTCGTCAAGCCATTTAATATAGTTGCTATATGGATATACTTTTCCCAACTCCGGCAGCCTGTTTTCCTGCAAACGGGCATACATCCCAAAAAACTCTTTAAGAATAATTCCTAGGCACCATCCATCCATAATGATATGGTGGAAACTCCATATGAGCTTATAGGAAGCAGTCCCTGTTCGGATCACACTTAATCGTATCGGCATGCCTTTTTGCAGATCAAATCCTCTTATTTTATCTTTTACTTTAAATGTTTCAATAAATAATTCCTGATCTACCTCTGGCAATTCAGAAATATCCTCAGCATATATACATGCCCTTTGCTCCTTTAGAACAACCTGGATCGGTCTTCCTATCTTTTCATAGACAAATACAGTTCTTAAAATGTCATATCCTTCGATAAGCTTGTTAAAACTTTCTTCCAGATGAGTTATCTCCAGTCTGCCATCTATGGATAAAATTGCTTGTTCCAAATACGCTGAAGATTCCTTGTCCTTCATTGCATGATATAACATACCTTCTTGCATAGGACTCAATTTATATAAATCTTTTATGTTTCTTGTATCTAAATTATGTAGCGCAGTTTCAAGTTCATCGATGGTGAATTTTTTAAAAGTAAAATCACTGGGAGTCATTTCTGTGTAGTCAAGGGCTGCACAATGAGCTGCTACATGAATTAAATTTCCCCGAAAACCTTCTGCAAATTTTACGATAGTAGCCCTATCATACTCAGCCTTATGATAAGTAAAATTCAGTACTAACTTTCCCTGTCTCACCATACCGTTTATATCAATGGCATAGGGCTGTTCCATATTTAGTGATACACATCTTCCTACAGAAACATCCGATATACTAAATGCACCATCGGCATCCTCCTCGAATTGTCCAAGATAGTTAAAGCTGATTTCAGGCTTTAGATTAAACTGCAAGTTTCTCTTATTCTGTGGCAAAGTTAGGTACTTTAGAATACCATAGCCAATTCCTTTATTCGGAATCTGCCGCATTCCTTCTTTTACCGATTTTATCCGATGTGCAAGATCCCTCTTTTTTCCCATATTAAGTATCACAGGATATTGAGTAGTAAACCAGCCCACTGCTCTTGATATATCAAACTCTTTAATGATATCTTCTCTGCCGTGCCCCTCCAGGTTGATTAATACCCGATCCTCGCCGGTCCATTCCTTAACCGCAAGTCCCAATGCCGTAAGCAAAATATCATTGATTTCGGTGTTATACCCTTGATTAACCTCTTTAAGCAATCTTTCCGTATCTTGCGTGGTGAATTCGATCTGTACCTGTTCGGAGCCTTCATATTTTCTTTCAGTAATGATCCGATCCTTAGGCAGCGTTTTTACAGGTAACCCTTCCATTTCCGCCCAATAGTCTACTTCTTTTAACAGTTCTTGGCTGTTGGCATACGTAGATAGCTGAACTGTCCAAGCATTATAAGAATCCGTTTTATCAGCGAATTGTATTGTTTCTTGCTTTAATGCCTGCATATACCCATTAAAAAGATCCTGAAGTATAATTCTCCAGGATATCCCATCTACGGCTATATGATGGATCACAATTAAAAGCTGATCCCCTGTTTTCGTCTTGAAAAGACCCGCTTTAACCAATGGACCATGTGAAAGCTCTAAGCCTTCTTGTATCCGATTCGCTTCTGCTTCGATGATATCCCGTGAATCATCATATTGTAACAAATCAAATACTTCTAAGGAATACAGTATACCTTCAAGCCCCCTGTTGAACAGAACGACCTCGCCCTCTTCCTGTTTAGCGACCATTCTCAATGCATCATGATGTTCTATCAGTTTACTAAATACACTTCTTAGAACTTCTTCTGCAAAGCCTTCTTGCCTATAGAGCATAACGGCTTGGTTAAAGTGGTGCTTTTCTGCAAAGCCTTGTTCAAATAACCAGTGCTGTATTGGCGTCAAACTTGCTTTTCCCTTAATAATACCTTGTTCTGCCCTGCGCGCTACAGTTTGAACAAAATCACCCAATTCCTCAATAACTGGATGCTTGAACAAATCTTTCATTTCCAGTTTTAACCTGTAAGCATTTAATCTTGATAATATCTGTATCGCCTTTATGGAGTCCCCTCCCAGATTAAAGAAGTTATCCCTTATCCCAACCCGCTCTGCTTTTAATACTTCCTGCCATACCTTAACCAATATTGCTTCTTTATCATTCCTAGGCGCAATGTACGCCGCCCCAGAGGCCTTACTGCAATCAGGCTCCGGCAGTGCCCTCCTGTCGACCTTATCATTGGAAGTCAAAGGCATACAATCAAGTCGTATTATGTAGGACGGCACCATATAGTCAGGCAATTCTTTTAATAAATGTTCCCTCAGTTCATCGATTGTCAATTCATCGTCTGTTACAAAATATGCGGCCAGATATTTGTCCCCTTGCTGATCCTCCCGGTCAATTACGGCTGCTTCTTTAACTAACGGATGCTTTAACAGCTCTGCTTCAATTTCTCCCAATTCAATCCTAAAGCCCCTGATCTTTACCTGGTGGTCGATTCTGCCAAGAAATTCGATGTTGCCATCGGGAAGCCATCTTGCCAGATCCCCTGTCTTATACATCTTCTCCCCATTTCGATACGGATTGGCTACAAACTTTTCCGCTGTCAATTCTGGTTTGTTTAGATAACCTCTAGCTAACCCGTCTCCGCCAATGCACAACTCACCTGCCAAACCAATTGGCAACAGTTGGTTCTTCCTATCAAGAATATAGATTTCCGTATTACTGATCGGTCTCCCGATTGGCACCGGACTATATTCCAATTCTAGTTCGTTATATTTCCAGGTAGTTGCAATAACCGTTGACTCCGTAGGCCCATAAGCGTTACTATACACAAGCCTTTCCTTCCACCTATCAACCAATCCTTTAGTTATAGCTGACCCACCTGTGATTAAATGCTTCAGTTTAGTGACCCTTTCCGGCTCAATACCTGCTAAATAGGTTGGAGGAAGAAGTGCTATCGTTATTTCGTTTTTGTCGATAAAATTCTCAAAATCAGCAAGATGATGAATCGTTTCACGGCTAACCATATACAGCGTTGCGCCTGTCAGCAAACTCGTAAAGATTTCCCAGACAGAAGCATCAAAGGAACTACTGGCAAATTGCAGCATATTATCTTTCTCATCCACATGGTAATTACGCTGAAAAAATGTCTTCAAATTTGCCATTCCTTTATGCTCGATCATAACACCCTTGGGCTTTCCTGTTGATCCTGATGTATAAATGATATATGCTAAATCACTCGGTTTATTTATATTTTCTAATTCTTCATTGTCCCCTTTGTATATACCATCATCTTCAATATCGATCACTTCACCTTGATAGCTCACTTTATCTTTCAAGTGTTTTTGTGTCAGCAGAATACCTGTAGAACTGTCCTCCAGCATATATGTTATTCTCTCCATAGGATAGTTCGGATCGATCGGCAGATAAGCACCGCCTGCCTTAAGTACCCCCAGTATGCCGATTACCATCTCAATTGACCGATCGATCATGATGCCTACGATACGATCAGGTTTTACCCCTTTATTTCTCAAAACCTTTGCTAGTTTGTTTGCCTTAGTGTTCAGTTCCTGGTAGGTAAGTTGTCTATTTTCAAATACTACAGCTGCATGATCAGCTACTCTATTAACCTGTTCTTCAAATAACTCATGGATTGTCTTCTCTTTTGGATACTCCACCTTTGTATTATTGAAATTGTATAAAATTCTTTGTTTCTCTTCTTTAGGAATGATTTCTAATTCAGAGACACTTTTCTCACTGTTTCCAATCACTTCACTAAGCAAATATTTGAAATGCGCAATAACGGTTTCGATAGGCATAAATTTTTCAAATACACCAATCTGGTAATCAAAATCAATGTAGATATCCCTTTCATCGTTATACTCCCTCACAAATATCGTCAAAGCATTCCGCTCATGCTGGTGAGTCATGCTCACAATATCATAATCACTAGCAGTGACATAATTCTCACTAAAATCGCGATTTATGTAGGAAAGAGATATATCAAATATATTACTTTTTTCCTTAACCTGCTCAAAAGCCGTTCTGTATATTTCTCCAATGGGAAACTTCTGGTGTCTATAGCATTCCATAAGTTCACCTTTTATCGTAAGCATGAGTTCTTTAAAGTCCATGTCTTTTCCCGGATTTATTCGTAAAGGTACTACATTTGCAAAAAGTCCTAGGGTTTGCTTATATTTTGCCTTTCCTCTGTTTAGGGTGGGAACGCCGATAACAACCTCTTCCTTATTGCATACCCTGCTAAAATAAGTAAACAATACTCCCAAAATAAAATGAAAGACAGTGCAGCCATTCGCTTCACTAAATGCAATCATTCTATTATAGGAAGACCTTTTGATACTGCATGTAACCCTGTCACTTACCACTGAACGATCCGTACTGATATCATTGCCCGTGTTCCTGTTAAAAAGAGGTTCCGGAATCGTTGTGTATTTCTCCTTCCAAAATTCCTTATCATTTGAAAATACTTGGGAATGAAGATATTTTTGATTATCAGCAATAAAATCCGTATAAGAATACGTTATACTCTCATTCTCTATAACACCTGCCATCAACTGATTATAACTTTTAATGACTTGTTTATATACCATAGCTAAACCAAATCCATCAATCATAATATGATGAAACTTCATAAACCAGAAATAAGTAGTATCGTCAGACTTCAGTAAAGCAAACTGAAATAAATTCCCTTCAAAATTAAGGGGTTCTGAGAATTCCTCTTTCATCCAAGCTAGACAAGTTTCATCAGGATTTTCTTCATTAGAAAAATCATAAAAGGGAACTTCATACGCAATTTCTGATAATACTCTCAGATAAGGTTCTCCCTTTTTATCAACTACATTCATGCGCAGAGAATCATTACGCTTTATTAATATTGCAATTGATCTATTTAGAACCACCTTATCTATTTGCCCTGTAATAGCCATAAATCCGCCTAAGTTATAGATCGGCTTTCCCGAATACAGGCACTGCTCCAGCCAGATATCCTTTTGATAAGAAGCCAATGGATATTCTGTATACGCAGGCTCCAGCTCCATGTTATGCATGTTACTATCCGTCCCCTCAAATTTTATTTTGAATTCTGCAGATATTCGCTAGATAGTATTTGATCAAATAGCTTGAACACTTCCTCAGCATGATAGAGATCCTTTGATACACTCACTTTCATATACAGCTTACCGGAGAGGGTAGAAGATGCGAGAAGGATTGATTGTGACTTAAAGGAAAAATAGATGGAATCCACTAATCTCTCCATCACAGGATAGGATATAACACCCAGATTGGAATAGGTAAGTGAAAAGTCCCCTAAAGGGGACCTTTCTGGCATCGTTTTTTTACTTTGTTCTAACCACTGTATTTTAACTTTTTCGTAGGATCGAGATACTGCAGCCCCTAAACATGACAAACTATAAGGAAGTCCCCTTTTAAACCATCGAAACATAGATTTTACTTGTTTGTCTATTTCCTTGCCTTGAAAAAATTGTGCCGGAAGACTTGCGATCAAATTTCCATAGATATGTTCCGGTGAATAGGGTGAGAGTGGGTGGATGTCCATGGGCATGGAAACGACTACACGTTTCTTATCAGGTACATGCTGGAATAATCCTTTGACTACAATTTCGCAGATATATTCCGTTAGCGTCATTTTTTTAGCCTTGCATAGCAGCAATATTTTTTTAGTCTCATCCCTGTCAAAGCCGTATGACTTGGTGGCATAATTATTACTTTTGGCAGGAGTCTTACCATAACTTAAGTCCACAGTTTCCTGTCCAGGATTTTTGCCAGCTTTTAAAATAAAATCAGTAAGAAAAATTGGCAGCCATAAGAAGGCATTGACTCTCTTCATCATACGTAAAATTCTATGCAAAAAATTCGTATGTATTGTTTGTTCATCTCTGCCTTTTTGTTTATCACCTGCATAATATTGAAGCCATTTTTGAATCCAAAAGACTAGGCATCTGCCATTTGCTACAATATGGTTCATACTTATAACAACCGTATATTCATCGACAACAGATAGGTTAAAAGGAAGACGTGTATTGGTCGGGTAATACTCCTTCAATAGGGTGTCCTTATCATACTTCTTACTTAGCTTTTCTTCCTCAAAACTCAACAGTTGTTCTAGTTCTTCAGGTGAAAACCGCCCCCATTCAAACTTGTTCTTTTCAGGATATTCAATGATTTTCGTTTGGAGTAATCGATTTTCAAGGATTAGTTCTCGATAACTTCCAACCAATTTTTCACCATTAATCTTCTCCTTAAGAACCATTGTTGCTCTCATACTGTTTGATGAAGTAAACTCTTCCGTTCCTAAAAAATATGAGCCTGCCAATTGAACAAGCTTCATATTTTCTCACCCCATTGATCTGGCTGCAAAACGCCTACTATTTGTTTTATAAGTTGAGCATTTCCTTTTACATAATCAGGTTCTAACATAACATCATGTATGCCGAAGCCTTTGTATTCCACATAATTTCCTATGGTTTTCTGCACCCATTCATCAGCCTTAGAACAATTTTGTTGGTCTTTATGAGAATATATCTGACATATATCAGCCGTAATTTTCTCATCGTTAAGTAAGCCATTAAGATAATTTAAATAATTCATTGTCTTACTTTGAATGAATTTTTTTATATTTTTCTTTTCTTTTTCGGATACATCCATATTCCCCATAAAGTCATCGACACGTTCCATTAAGAGTTCCATGCTCTCATCCGGTATTTTTAGGTATTGGCAATCTAACAAAAGGAGTCCCGCTACATCGTAACCTTGCCTTTCTAGTTCTCTTGCAACCGCAACCGTTAAAATTCCGCCTGCAGAAAAGCCACCCAAAACGTACGGCCCCTGGGCTTGTATGCTAGTTATCATTTTTACATACTCTTTAACTTTAGCTTCACTTTCTACTAAATTAAAACAATATAATGTATACTCTTTCAATTCAGTCGCTAAATGTCTATATATTAGTCCTAATGGCACTGCCGGAGGAAATAAGAACAGGTTCGGTTGATTGCCATTGTTTTCGTTAAATCTTATATAATCGCTGTATACCTGTTTGACCGAATCCGATTTTACAGTGCATTTTGCAAGTTCTGTTATCGTAGGGTTCTTAAAAATTTGATCATAAGGTAGTTCTACCCCAAATTCCTCATAGATTCTCGCTACCAGAGTTATGACTTTGAGGGAATAACCACCCAGCTCAAAGAAGTTATCTTCAATCCCAACCTTTTTAACCCCTAAAACGTCCTGCCAAATCTCTGCCAGCTTTTCTTCCACTTCATTTCTCGGCGCTATGTATTCCGTTTTGGTCTGAACCCTTCCTTCCGGTTCCGGCAATGCCTTTCTATCGATTTTTCCGTTTGGTGTTAACGGCATCTTTTCAAGCTGCATAAAAACTGACGGAATCATGTACTGAGGCAATGTTTGGTCTAAATATTCCCTGAGTTCCGAGATGGCAATTTCCTGCTCAGCTACCATGTATGCGCATAAATACTTATTGCCCTTCCCATCCTCTTTGACAACCACTAACACTTCTTTGATCAGCGGATGGTTTATCAGCCCAGCTTCGATCTCCCCCAGTTCGATTCGAAAACCTCTAAGTTTGATTTGCTGGTCGATTCGACCTAAAAATTCAATATTACCATCCGGCAGCCATCTAGCAAGGTCACCTGTTCGATACATTTTCTCACCTAGGGCAAACGGGTTTGCTACAAACTTTTCTGCTGTCAATTCCGACCTGCTTAAATATCCTCTAGCCAAACCATCTCCCGCGATACATAGTTCTCCCGGAACACCGACGGGTTGTAAATTTCCGCCCTGGTTTACTATATAAATGCAGGTATTGGCTATGGGAGCCCCAATGGGTACGCTCATTTCGTCATCTTGCAGATGCTTTATCTCGTAGTAGGTCGCATAAACGGTGGTCTCTGTCGGACCATATACATGCACAATCCTTCCACTGCCCAAATATTCATAGGCTTTGCGTACATGATGTGCCGAAACCATTTCTCCACCAAACAGCACTTTTCTTATATTCTTCAAGCATGCAATATTTACGTCCACCAGCGTATTAAACAGAGCGGTCGTGATAAAGAAGACGGTTACTTTTTCCTGGTCGATCACCTTGCTTAGCCTGTTCATATCTACTACATTAACCTTGTCAATCAGCACCAGTTTCGCTCCGTTTAGTAACGCTCCGTAAATGTCAAAAACTGAACCGTCAAAAGCGTAATTGGATAACTGCAACAATACATCCTCCACCGCGATCTCAATGTAATTCGTGTTTTTGACAACCCGAACTACATTATAATGCATGGTCAAATTTCCTTTAGGTTTCCCCGTGGACCCTGAGGTATAAATGACATAGGCTAAATCTTGGAAGGTATTTACTTTTTCCAAGTTTGCAGCATCTTCCTTGTACAATTCCATATCATCTAAGTCAATAATATCTCCATTGAAAGCTATAGTATCAACTAAGTGCTGCTGCGTTACTAAGATTCTTGCTCCGCTATCTTCCAGCATATAGTTGATTCTTTCTGCCGGATATTCCGAATCAATGGGCAGGTACGCCCCTCCAGCCTTCAAAATCCCCATGATTCCAACGATCATCTCCGGTGAGCGTTCTACAATCATGCCGACTATGCTATTGGCTTTTACGCCTTTCTTCCTTAAATTTCTTGCCAATTGATTGGCTCTCTGGTTCAGTTCTCGATAGGTTAGCCGCTGCTCTTCAAAGGTTATGGCAATATGATCAGGGTTCTTTGCGGCTTGCTCCTCAAACAGTTCCTGGATGGTTTTATCCTTTGGATAGGTCGTTTTCGTATTATTAAAATCAATCAGTATTTGGTATTTTTCGTCCTCTGATGCGAGTTCAATATCTCCCAGTTTAATACCCGGCTGTGCTGCAATATCTCTTAATATATTTGTAAAATGCCGTCCTAACCGTTCAATTGTTTCTTTCTTAAACAACTTAGTATAGTATTCCAAAATAAACTCTAAGTGGTTGTTTACTTCAATTGCTTCTAAAGTTAAGTCGAATTTCGCCACTTTATGCTCAAATTCATAAGGTGAGAATCTTAAATTATTCATTTCTAACACTGCTGCGCCGGCATTTTGAACAGTAAACATGGTATCAAACAAAGGATTTCGGCTTAGATTTCTTGCTATCTTTAGCTTGTCTACCAATTCTTCAAATTGATAGTCCTGATATTCATAGGCATCCAATGCATTGTCTTTGACCTCTTGCAAGAATTCTAGGAAACTTTTGTTTTCTGTCGGGTTGTTCCGCATTGCCAGTGTATTGACGAACATACCGACCATATTTTCTAAATCTGCATGGGATCTGCCTGCAATGGGTGATCCTACAATAATGTCTTCCTGACCCGTATATTTTGATAATAAAACATTATATGCCGCCAGCAGCACCATGTATAAGGTCGTACCAGTTTCCATGGCAAGTTTGTTTAACGCTTCTGTCAATTCTTCTTCTACGGAAAAGTTGATCCTATCTCCCGCAAAGCTTCTGACGATTGGCCGGGGATAATCACTTGGCATATTGAGTACAGGAATTTCTCCTGTAAAGACTTTTAGCCAATATTCTTCTTGTTTTTTCAACGCTTTACTTTGGAACATTTCATTCTGCCAAGCCGAAAAATCTTTATACTGAATCCGCAGTTCCGGCAGTTCCTGCCCCTCGTATAAACCTGCCAGCTCTTTCACTATAATGCTCATTGATACACCATCAGATATGATATGGTGCATATCAAACAGTACAATATGCTTGTTTTCGCCTAATTCGATCAGCCCCACTCTGAGTAATGCTGCTTTGCCCAGATCAAAGGGACGCACAAAAGATTGAATGATATCCGGTATATCTTTTTTTCCCTTTTGCATGCTGTCGATGGTAAACTCAATTTCTTTGTGAATCCTTTGCATAGGCTCCCTGTTAATAACCGCAAAGGAGGTCCGTAATGTTTCGTGACGCTGAATGAGTTTTTTGAGTACATCTTCCAATCGATCTTTGTCCAAAGCCCCTTCTACTGTAAATACAGCGGGCATATTATAATTCATATTTTCCGGCTCAAACTGATTCAGGATGAACATTCTCTTTTGCGCAGAGGAAACTGGATAATATTCTTGGTTCGCTACTGGTTCAATGGTCGCATAATCACTTTCCCCAGCACCTTCGATGGTTTTAATCATTGCCTTGATGGTTTGCGCTTTAAATACTTCCTGCAGAGCTATTTCTGCCCCAAATTCCTTATGTATTTTGGCAACAAGAGTAATGGCTTTTAAGGAATGACCGCCCAATTCAAAAAAGTTATCTTCAATCCCGACCTTCTCAACGCCTAAAACCTCCTGCCAAATTTCCGCCAGCTTCTCCTCCACTGCGTTTCTTGGAGCGACATATTCCGTTCCCGTATTGATCCGCCCCTCAGGCTCCGGCAGCGCTTTCCTGTCAATTTTCCCGTTTGATGTTAACGGCATCTTGTCAAGCTGTACAAAAGCTGACGGAAGCATATAATCGGGTATTGCTTTTGCAAGGTGCTCCCTCAGCTCTGCTACGATGAGTGCCTGTTCGGCTATAAAATAGGCACATAAATACTTGTCGCCCTTACTGTCTTCCTTGGCAATGATGATTGTTTCTTTTATAGACGGAAGTTTTAAAAGTTCAGCTTCGATCTCACCTAATTCGATTCTAAAGCCCCTAATCTTCACTTGATGATCCATTCTGCCCAAATACTCGATAGTACCATCCGGTAACCATCTCGCCAGATCGCCCGTCCGATACATCTTTTCCCCTGGGGAAAATGGATTTTCTACAAACTTCTCTGCTGTCAATTCTGGTCTATTTACATAGCCCCTGGCCAATCCCTCTCCGGCAATACAAATTTCACCAGCTATACCGATGGGCTGTAACTTATTGGCTCCATTCATAATATATAAATTGATATTATCAATCGGCTTACCAATAGGAATGGATGCATGTTTTTCTTCTGTTAAGCATTCAAAATGTGATGCATCAATGGTTGCTTCCGTGGGTCCATATTGATTAATTAGTTTTACATTAGACTTCGTATTACATATTTCATGAAATCTTTCAACTAGGTTTGCTTGTAATGCTTCCCCACCGACAAATACCATTTTCAAACTTGATAAATGCTCTTGATTGACCTGCTCTTTCATATATTCCAAAAGTATATTTAATAAGGAGGGTACAAATTGGATCACTGTTACTTTATTTTCACTAATCGCCTTGATAATTTTTGCCGGATCTTTTTCCCCTTGTGGCTCTAAAAGACATACTTTGGCGCCTGCCATCCCCCACCACAATACTTCCCATACGGATGCATCGAAAGTATATGATGTTTTTTGCAAAATAATGTCCTCTTCTGTTATAGGGTATTGATTTTGCAGCCAACTTAAAGTATTTACCAGGGAATGGTGTTCAATTTCGACTCCTTTGGGTTTTCCCGTGGACCCCGAAGTATAGATCACATACGCTAGGTCTTGCGGAGTATTTACAGGTATCAAATTGGCAGGGTCTCCTGAATATAAACCTTGGTGGTCTAAATCAATTGTTTCTCCTTTAAACGGAGCTATATGAAACAAATGTTCCTGGGTTAATAAGATGCTGGTTCCACTGTCTGTCAGCATATAGCAGATCCTTTCCGGCGGATACTCCGGGTCAATAGGCAAATAAGCCCCGCCAGCTTTCAATATCCCCATAATTCCGATTATCATTTCCGGTGAGCGTTCTACCATAATTCCGACGATACTGTTGGCTTTTACACCTTTGCTGCGTAAGACTCGTGCCAATTGATTGGCTTTATTATTCAATTCTCCGTAAGTGAGACGCTTATCACCAAATAGTATCGCGATATTGTCTGGCTGCCTTGCTGTCTGCTTCTCAAAAAGCTCCTGCATTGTCTGATCTTTCGGATAGACGGTTTCTGTATTATTAAAATCATAGAGTATTTGATTTTTCTCATGTTCTGATAAAATTTCTATGTCCGTGATCTTGATTTGCGGCTGAACTACGATACTTTTCAGAATGCTAACAAAGTGACTTCCCAATCGCTCAATTGATTCTCTCTTAAACAGCTTGGTATAATATTGCAGAGTAAACTCTAAACGGCCGTTTACTTCTACTGCCTCTACACTTAGATCAAATTTTGCCGCCTTATTGGCAAATTCATAAGGAGAAAATTTCAGGTTATTAAATTCTAATGCTGCAATGTCCATGTTCTGTAAGGAAAACATCGTATCAAACAGCGGATTTCTGCTTACATCTCTTGCTATATCCAGCTTGTCTACCAGTTCTTCAAATTGATAGTCTTGATGCTCGTAACCTTTCAGCGCGTTTTCTTTGACCTCTCGTAAGAATTCCAGAAAGTTTTTGCTCCCTGCCGGAAAATTTCGCATCGTCAGCGTATTAACAAACATACCCACAATATTCTCTAAATTCGCATGGGGCCTGCCTGTAATCGGTGTCCCTACGATAATATCTTCCTGATCCGTATATTTTGACAATAAAATATTGTATGCTGCCATCAATACCATATATAAGGTCGTACCGGTTTCCATGGCAAGTTTATTTAACTCTCTTGTCAATTCTTCTCCTAAAGTAAACTTTAGCCAGTCTCCCTCAAAGCTTTTAACCGGTGGTCTTGGATAATCACTCGGCATATTGAGTACCGGAAGCTCTCCTGCTAAGGTCTGTAACCAATATGCCTCCCGATGTTTAAATATTTCACTTGCCTGCAAGTTTTTTTGCCAAGCCGAAAAATCTTTGTACTGAACCTGCAGCTCCGGCAATTCCATTCCTTCATACAAACTTGCCAACTCTTTTGCCAAAATCCCCATAGATACACCATCAGAGATAATATGATGCATATCAAATAACACAACATGGCTGCTTTCATCCAATTCAACCAGCCCCACTCTAAGCAGTGGAGCCTTGCTTAAATCAAAGGGACGTACAAATTTCTGAAAAATATTTCCTATATCCTCTTTTTCCCCGTAGAAACACTCAATGGTAAAAGCAGTTTTTTTGTGTACTCGTTGTACTGGTTCCCCATTAATTAATTCAAAGGAGGTCCGTAATGTTTCATGTCTTTTGATTAGTTTTGTCCACACCTCTTCAAACCGCTGTTTGCTAAAAACACCCTCCACCTTAAATGCCGCGGACATATTATAGGCAGTACCATTTACGCCAAATTGATTTAAGATAAACATTCTCTTTTGCGCTGAGGATACGGGATAATATTCTTGTTCAGCTGCTGCTTCAATAGCCGCATAGTTATTTTCTGCCGCACCATTGATAATTTTGATTAATTCTTTGATAGTTTGGGCTTTAAATATTTGCTGCAGGGGCACCTCTGCCCCAAACTCTTTATGTATCTTGGCTACAAGACTTATTGCCTTTAACGAATGGCCGCCCAGTTCAAAAAAATTATCCTCGATTCCGACCTTTTCCACTCCTAAAACGTTCTGCCAGATTTGTGCCAGTTTCTCTTCCCCGTCATTCCTCGGTGCTACGTATTTTGTTCCAACCCTAACTCTTTCTTCTGGTTCCGGTAAGACCTTCCTATCGATTTTACCATTGGGTGTTAACGGCATCTTCTCAAGCTGGATAAAGATTGACGGTATCATGTACTCAGGCAATATTTGACTTAAATGCCCCCTAAGTTCCTTAGTAGTAAGTTCCTGCTCCGCTACAATAAAAGCACATAAATACTTCTGGTCGTTTGTATCATCCTTATCAATCACCACTGCTTCTTTTACGGACGGATAGTTTATTAATTCAGCTTCGATCTCACCTAGTTCAATCCGAAATCCTCGGATTTTGACTTGATAATCAATCCGGCCTAAAAATTCAATATTGCCGTCCGGCAGCCATCTAGCTAGATCCCCTGACCGATACATCCGTTTACCCGGTACGAAGGGATTTTCTACAAATTTTTCGGCTGTCAATTCCGGTCTGTTCAAATAACCTTTTGCCAAACCATCGCCGGATATGCAAAGTTCTCCAGCTATACCAATCGGCTGCAGATTATTGTTTCTGTCCACAATATAGATTTGTGTATTGTCCACAGGGCGACCTATCGGAGGCAGGACATCGTTGGGCTCATCCCGGCTGACAGAAGCCCAGGTTGTAACGACCGTGTTCTCAGTTGGACCGTAATGATTTACCAAAGTAAAGGGGATCTCTTTTGAAGGTCTGCGGTGCAGCTTATCCCCACCTGTTAATAATGCCCTAAGCTGAATTTCACCTGACCACTCCTCAGCCAGTAATGCCTCGGCCATTGGTGTCGGCATAAAACTTACAGTAATCAAGTTGTCCTTGAGCCACTGAATCAGCCCTGTTGTTGATGCTCTGGTTTCTTTATTAGGTATCCATAACTCCGCACCGGACGTCAAATAGGGCCAAATCTCCCAAACCGAAGCGTCAAAGGCCTGTCCTGCCAATTGACTTGCCCTGTCCAGAAAAGTGATGTTATATACGCGCTGATGCCAGGATACCAGATTCACAAGACTAGTATGCTCAATTTCAACCCCTTTCGGTTTGCCGGACGACCCTGAGGTATAAATCACATACGCTATATCTCGCGAATTACGCTCCATGCATAAATTAGAATTATCTCCAGAGTATAAGTTAGGGTCGTCTAAAAGAATTGTTTCCCGGGAGAAGACTTTTTGGTCAACTAAGTGCTGCTGCGTTAATAAGATATCTGTTCCGCTGTCTTCTAGCATATAGCGGATTCTATCCTCAGGATACTCCGGATCAATCGGCAGATATGCCCCTCCAGCCTTCAAGATTCCCATAAGTCC
>Ga0316600_10000665_pt1 | contig 16291 bp, 11 predicted proteins | sample OWC_soil_day5_CT_FD_207652 | JGI IMG/M metagenome (GOLD analysis project Ga0316600, IMG submission 207652) | Wetland soil microbial communities from Old Woman Creek delta, Ohio, United States - OWC_soil_day5_CT | ecosystem: Environmental > Terrestrial > Soil > Wetlands | place: USA: Ohio... | reverse complement strand
TCTCCGCTGGTTCCATTGAAATTGGCAAAAATGAAAGGCGCATTATAAACAGGAAGGTAGGTCATGTATCCCCCTGCCCGCTTTTTCTTTCTGCCCAGCACATCAAACAATTCATTTTCAGACATAAAATCAAAAAATTCCTTTGTTTCTTCGGAAAGTTCTCCATACATGTTCCGGGCACTAGCCATAATCTCTTCCGGCGTACCAACTGGTTCTGGATTGCCAGTTTCAAAGAAAACGCCTTCATCGATACAGGATAATTTTTCAATTTCTAACCTGTTTCTTCTTTTCTCATGAAGCTTTTCAGCAAATGGTACAAAATACACCTTTACCTGTTTTCTGAAATTTTCTACCATAGCTTTGTCATAACAATTTCTCCGTACCCGGTCATAACCTAACCCTACAAAATTATCATGGCCTAATTCTTCTGCCTGCTTTGTACGATTTTTTACCAGCTTGTCATAAATAGAATCAAGTTTGTCTCCGTTGGCTTCAAAAAAAGAACTGTATTTTGTATAAGCTTTCCGGCGTACTTCCCTGTCTTTATGGGTTAAATACTTTCTTAATAAAGAAAGGTTCAGAGTTTCCCCATCCCAGTCGATTTCTGCACTGGCAATTAATTTATCGTATTCTGTTGTCAGTGCATTCTCTTCCTGCTTAAGGGGGATCAACTTTTTATCAAATGATCTGATATTCAACTGAATGTTCTTAAATGCAACGGTTCCTATCTTTTCTTCCAAATAATTTCTATAGGGAGATTCATACATCTGCCGGGCATATCTCACATACATATCAATCAGTTCAGGCTCTATTTCATCATAATAATTCCGTTCTTTTTCATAGAATACATCTGTCGTATCAATATCATGCCTGATGCTTGCAATTATGACCATAGTATCAATTTCATCTTTGAACTCATAATATCTTTTATGGATCTCAAACTGGGCTTCCCCACTGGTTGCAGCTGCGAAATCCTTCATAATATCTTCAAACCGAAGCTTTTTTTCTTCTAAATCTACTCTTTGATATGGCATTTCTTTAAACTTCATTTTTATCCTCCAATAATTTATTTTTCGTTACTTCTAATAAATAATTGACAGCTTCCTTATTCATTTGATAATAAACTCTATTATCAGATTTCTCTATATTGATAAGTCCCAGTTTCAACTTTAATCCATTGCTCAATTCCTGATTCCTCAATTGTCTTTTCTATACTTTATAATTACAGTCAAATAGTATACCCAAATCCAATATATGATAATCCCACATGTTTTCATCATTACCATGAAAAAAAAACCGGTTATTGTCCAATTTTTTATTATAACATCAATTAGAAGGTTGTCAATGAATGCATTTGATAAACATCAAATTGAACATGTTACCGAATCACACCCCCCTCCTCCACTAACCAGTTCCAGTGCTTTGTCTGGAATTGCTGTTTTTCCGCTGAGATAGTCCTCTACCTCCTGCTCTGTAACGTCTTTTCCAAGCTTTTCTTTTGCCAGGGCTATGACTTTTTCTGTTGTCATTGTTATTTTCTCCTTTATTGTATAGCGTTTGTAATACTTATAAGACTCATTTTTACACTAAAAAAATATATTAACTTAAATATTCATCAAAAATTGGTATCTGAATTTCTGTCACAAACTTTTTAGTATCGTCAGTTATCCCATAATCAATCATTGTAATTTCTTTTGAAAAACCTGAAATACGGAATTTGTGCTCCCTTATAAAATCCATTAGTTTTTCATAATATACATAAGCTTCCTTATGTCCGCCGCAAAACCGCAGGGTTACACAGGTTTCTTCAGATACTTCCTCTATTGGTCCTGAATAAACATCTTCTTTGTCTAACAAAAGAAAAACCTTATCGTATTTGTTATATTCCCCGTTTAACAGCTTTTCCTTCGTGATTCCCACACCCACTTTTCCGAGAAAAACAACGGTATTCTGCTGATGCTGTTCTAACTGGCGAATGGAGGTTTCTAAATCAAGATAAGAATTTATGGATAATGTATTTTCAATCCATGCAATACGCCTGGGTGCAAATTGCTTAATACAAATAGTATCAAGCTGAGAGGAAAGCGCATCCTCAATCTGCCTTAGCCTGTTTTCTATTTTTTTCTCAATAATACTTAATTCCTTTTGTTTGCTGATAACCGTTTCCTTTTGCTGCCGCAGCATAATCTGCATGCGATCAACATCCCGGTTGTTTAAGAAATCAGCAATTTGCTCTAATGGCATGTCCAGTACACGAAGGTAACGAATTGTATTAAGACATTCAAACTGGCGTGTGCTGTAATAGCGGTAGCCTGTTTCAATGTCTGTATATTCTGGCTGTAAGAGCCCGGTCTTCTCATAGTGGCGCAGAGTTCCAACGCTTATATGAAACATTTTAGCCACATCACCGATTTGATATAACCCTCTTTTCTCCATTTACCTTCCTCTCCATTCTTAAATAGAACCATTTAGCTTACCTGTGCGCTTAATTAGCCAGACAAATACGCTGATACATATAATAACTGACAAAATTGACCCCACAGGTGCCGCAATACCCATTGGAAAAAGTGTGTCCACAAAATAAATTGATGCCAGATAGGCAAGTGGAATACGGGCACAGATAATGGATATGGAATTATGGATAAAGGATATTCCGGACAAACCATATGCACAGAAATACCCGCTGAAACAAAAATGAATCCCTGCAAAAATGCAATCCCATACATAGCTGCTCATATACTGCCTGCCCAGCAGAATTACTTTTGTATTATCTGTAAACAATCCTATCACCGATCCGGCAGAAAACTGCATGATAACCGCTGATATGGTACCGAATACAACCGTAATCAGGATTCCAATCCAAAGTGTCTGACGGGCACGATCATGTTTCCCTGCACCTGCATTTTGTGCGGAAAGTACAGAGACGGCTGACAGCATAGATGAGGGAACCAGGAATAAGATGCCGATTATTTTTTCCACAATGCCTACTGCCGCCGCATCATTTAATCCCCTGTTATTCGCAATTATTGTTATAATGAGAAATGAGATCTGAATAAATCCATCCTGCAATGCCACTGGAATGCCAACTTTAAGCAGATTAATAATCACCGCCGTTTTGGGTTTAAGATCCATCAGGGAAAGGCTAAAGCCCATTTTCCGCTTCCGGATAAAGGTCAGAGAAACAAATACGCTGGTTGACTGTGATAACGTTGTACCAAGTGCAGCACCTGCTGCCCCAAGTTTAAACACTCCGATAAAAAGATAATCCAAAACGATGTTGGTCACACAGGCTATGCCGATAAAATACATCGGACTTTTGGAATCACCCATCCCCCGTAAAATAGAACTGATAATATTGTATCCCGTTATAAATGGGATTCCAATCATACAGATTGTAAGGTATGTAACGGTCTCCCCAAATGCTTCCGAAGGTGTTAACATAACGGCAGCAATCGGCTTCACTGCCAAAAGCAATACAATCATAATTATGACGGACAAAGCCATAAACAAAGCTATTGTATTCCCGATAACAGAAGATACCTCCTCATGCTTTCCCGCCCCCACTGCCCGTCCAATCAGCACAGTGGCTCCCATTGCCAGACCAACGATCATGACCGTTATCATGTGCATAACCTGACTTGCAATAGAAACTGCTGTAATGCTGTCTACTCCGTTAAATTGACCTACGATAAACAGATCCGCCATTCCATACAGTGTCTGGAGAAAATACGATAGCAGGTATGGTAAGGAAAAATATACAACGGTCTTAAATACACTTCCTGTGGTTAAATTCTTTTCCATAAATCAATTGCATCCTTTGCTTCATTTATTTTAGTATATCATAAAGTCTGCAATCGTTGTAGAGTCAATACAAAAGAATTCAATTCTTTCTGTATCATGCACCTGTCCGTCAAGCTTTACAATATTTTTTATGTCATTACTTCCAGACGAAACCCAATGTGGGCATAGTTTCTGTAATAAATCATAGTAATATATTGGTGATTTTGGATACCATTTATGAAACAAATGACCAGTTTAAAGATAATATTAAGGAAATATATAGAAGTATATAGATTCTGTTAATATTATTGAGCGGCAATCCTACAGGGTATACAATTATTTTCTCAGAAACGATTTAGTTTAAAAGTCTTCCAAATCATTTTTTAAGAGAAAGAAGGTTATAACACAATGGTTACAGAAAAAGAAGGTAAAGAAGAGAATATTGCAAAGCTGCCTGCGGATCGGGTCTACGCTGCACTAGGAAGCAATGTCCGTGGACTGAATCAGTCTCAGGTGGCAGAACGGCAAAAAAAATTTGGTAAAAATCTAATTGAAGAAAAAAAGAAAAAATCTGTAATACTTATCTTTCTGGGAAACTTTATACATCTCATGGCGATTCTGCTCTGGATTGGCGGTGCTGTTGCATTTCTTGCGGGGATGCCCCAATTGGGAGTGGCTGTCTGGCTGGTTAACGTCATTAACGGTGTTTTCAGCTTCTGGCAGGAACACCGGGCAGGAAAAGCCACAGATGCATTAAGAAACATGCTGCCTTCCTATGCGCGGGTCATACGTGACGGGGAAGAACAGAAAATACTGGCAGAAGATCTGATAATCGGCGATATTATACTGTTGGAGGAGGGGGACAAGATCTCAGCCGATGCCAGATTAATAGAAAGCAGTGATTTGCAGGTGGATCAGTCCACTTTAACCGGAGAATCCAACCCGGTGCGGAAAATCAAGGATGCTGTATTAAAAGATGACCTGACAAAAGCGGAAACCCCAAATCTGATTTTTGCAGGCACCAATGTAGCGGAAGGCAACGGAAAAGCCGTCGTAATGGAAATTGGGATGCGCACAGAATTTGGTAAAATTGCAGGATTAACACAGAATATGAAAGAAGTCCAAAGCCCCCTGCAAAAGGAACTGAACCGTTTAACAAAACAAATTTCTGTTATTGCTATCTCCTTTGGCGTATTCTTTTTTGTGGCAGCTTTGTTACTGGTGAAGGAACCGATGGCCTCCTCCTTCATCTTTGCTCTTGGTATGATTGTGGCATTTATTCCGGAAGGTCTTCTTCCAACTGTTACGTTATCTCTTGCCATGGCAGTCCAAAGAATGTCAAAGCGGAATGCTCTGGTGAAAAAGCTTTCTTCTGTGGAGGCACTTGGAAGTACTACAGTAATCTGTACGGATAAAACAGGAACCCTAACCCAGAATGAAATGACAGTAAACCATTTATGGCTTGCCGACCGGGAATATGAAGTAACGGGTGTCGGTTACGGCCCAAAAGGCGAGATTCTGACAGGCGGAAAAACAGTAAAAGCCAGTGAGGATGAGGACATGAATCTTTTGCTGACTGGTGCTGCACTATGCAGCAATGCAAGATTGCTTCCTCCAGGAGAAGAATCCGCCCGTTATACAGTGCTTGGAGATCCTACCGAGGCATGTCTTGGCGTTGTTGCAGAAAAAGCTGGGATTAACGTAGCAAAACAGGCGGAACTGACACCAAGATTAAGAGAACTGCCATTTGAATCCCGCCGAAAACGAATGACAACCGTGCATCGGCTTCAAAGAACCATAGAAGGCACCAGACTGATTGCCTACGTAAAAGGTTCTCCGAAAGAAATCATGAAACTTAGTAATACCATTCGCAGAAACGGGACTGTCACTCCCATGGAAGAAGAGATGCGAAGGGAAATCATGGAGGCCAATGACAATTACGCCAGGCAGGGATTACGTGTTCTGGCTGTGGCATACCGCCTACTGAAAAAAGAAGATAAGATTCCAACAGCCATGAGCGCCTATACACCAGATCTGATAGAACAGGATCTGACTTTTGTGGGATTGGTGGTCATGGCTGATCCGCCGAGACCCGAAGTAGCTGACGCAGTTGAGGAATGCCGCCACGCCGGTATCCGCATTATTATGATTACAGGTGACTATGGATTAACGGCAGAAAGCATTGCAAAACGAATCGGGATTGTAAAAGGTGGAAATCCAAGGGTTGTATCAGGGCTGGAACTGGAAGAGATGTCTGATAATCAGTTAAAGGAATATTTAAAGGATGAAATAATCTTTGCCCGTGTGGCACCGGAACAAAAGCTCAGGGTTGTAACAAATTTACAGGAGCTGGGTGAGATTGTTGCAGTAACCGGAGATGGTGTAAATGATTCTCCTGCCCTGAAAAAAGCCGATATTGGAGTGGCTATGGGAATCGCCGGAACCGATGTGGCAAAAGAGGCAGCGGATATGATTTTAACGGATGATAACTTTGCTTCCATCGTCCATGCTATTGAAGAAGGCCGGGCTGTTTACAGTAATATCCGAAAGTTCTTACTGTATATTTTAAACTCCAATATGCCTGAGGCCGTACCATCGGCATTGTTCCTGTTTTCCCGGGGCGGGATTCCTCTTCCACTGACTGTCATGCAGATTCTCACCATTGACTTGGGGACGGATATGATGCCTGCACTGGGATTAGGGACTGAGAAACCGGAAAAAGGAATTATGGATCAGCCGCCCCGTAATCCAAAAGAGACTTTGTTAAACAGACCGCTGATCATAAAAGCGTTCTTATGGTATGGAATGCTGGGTTCTATAGCCTCTGCCTTTTCGTATTTCTTTGTCAATATACAGAACGGCTGGCCGGATATGCCGTTGGCCAGCGGAAATAATCCGGTTTATTTCAGGGCTACAACCATGGCACTGGCAGCCATTGTATTCAGCCAGATTGGAGCTGTGTTTAACTGCCGTACTGAAAAACAGTCTGCGTTTCAAGTCGGATTATTTAAAAATAAACAGGTTAACTTAGGAATCCTGATCGAGATTATATTAATCTTTGCCTTAGTTTATCTGCCGCCATTGCAATCCGTATTCCATACGGCTCCTCTCCTGCTTTCTGACTGGCTGCTGCTATGCATCTGGCCGCCGCTGGTATTGCTGCTTGAAGAGGTAAGGAAATTTTGGCTTCGTAATAAAGAACGGGCAGGAAATTAAAATCATAGAGAGGTGATCGTTATGAAAGTAATTGTTGTTGGCTTAGGAAAAATGGGAATCGGCTTATCCAATAATTTAATTAAAAAAGGGCATCAGGTAACAGTCATTGATTCAAATCCGGAAGTTCTAGACAGCCTGGGAAGCGATTTTGCAGGAATTAAGGTTCTGGGATTTGGATTTGACCGGGACGTTCTAAGCAAAGCCAGAATAGACAAGGTAGATGCTGTAGTATCCTGCACGGAAAGCGATGAGATCAATGCCGTAATCGCCAGGATTGCCAGAACGATTTACCGTGTCCCTCATGTGGTTGCCAGACTATATGACACGAAAAAGGCAGAAATCTATCACAGGCTTGGCATTCAGACGATATCCACCACTTCCTGGGGCATTGAACGGGCAACCCAGTTTTTAACCTATCATCAGCTGGACAGTGTCTATGACATTGGAAATGGTACTGTGAATCTGGTCCGCATTGAAGTTCCATCTCTCTTGGTCGGTCATCAGGTAAATGAGATCACAGTATTGGGTGAAATACAGGTTATTTCCATCAGCCGGAATAATAAAACTTTTTTACCGACTCTTGGTACAATTCTGGAAGCAGAGGATATCCTGTATATTTCTGTTATTATAGCTGCAACAGATAAGTTAAAATCCATGCTGGATTTGTTATAGATAACAAGGCGAACTGTGAGAAAATGGAAAGAAAGGATGCCACGAATGCTATGAAAGTGATTATTGTAGGAGGGGGCCAGGTCGGAACCTATCTTGCTTCCCTGTTATTATCCAACGGACATGAAATAAAGGTAATTGAACATCGAAATAAGAATTTTAACAAACTATTAAAAGAACTGCCTTCGGAAGTATTAATTAACGGCTTCGGATCAGACCCCGCTGTACTGGAACAGGCAGGCATTGACTCTGCAGATGTTATTGCAGCGGTAACGGATGCCGATGAAATCAATCTGGTTGTATCCACTCTGGCTAAAATGGAATTTGGTGTTCCCAAAGTGGTAGCCAGGGTGAACAATCCAAAAAATGCCTGGCTTTATAATAGCAGCATGGGCGTAGATGTGGGCGTCAATCAGGCTGATTTAATGGCCCACTTTGTAGTAGAAGAAATGGACTTAGAGGATATGTTCACCATATTAAAATTAAAACGCGGTGACTATTCCATTATCCAGATGAAAGTCGCTGAGTCTGCCAGGGCGGCTAACCAGTTACTGAAAGACCTGTCCATACCTAAAAAGGCTGTATTGATTGCCATTACCAGAGATGATGCCTTAATCATTCCAAAGGGAGATTCCCAGATACTGGTGGGGGATGATATACTGGCTTTAACCGATGAGGGTAGCCGGAAAGAATTGAAAGAGATATTTGGGTAAATTATTTTTTATGGAACTGCTGCCCTGTGATATGCTACCCCTATATTTCATTGTCCTATATGGGGGGGTAGTATATCACAGGGCAGCAGTTCCTTTTTATTATTACTGATTGCAAAACATATAATCCAAGCCTATACTAAAGAAAAGAAATCTCTTTAAAGACAGAGTACAAAGGAGTGTTAATATGGATCTGGAAATTTATGATACTGCAGACTCGATCTATGTAGAAAAAGAGAACCACACAAAGGTCAACTATTTTATTTTCGATGAATATGAAATTCATCTCAATTCCCTTCCCCCTCATTCCATTCAGGAATGGCACAAACACCATAGCATAGAAGAAGTTATATTTGTAATATCCGGTAAATTAAAAATTTTGTGGAAAGAAGCGGAACAGACAGAATGCCGGATTGTTTCAGAAAATTCAATCGTCAGGGTGAAAAATTCCATTCATACACTGGAAAATGAGTTTGATGAGGATGTGCGGTTCCTGGTCTACAGAATGGTACCTGACGGTGTTGATAAACGCAACATCATAAAAAATGATAAGGAACTCATTCTATAGCAATAAAAATGAGTTTTCACCGCACAGAAATCCTTATTGACTACCTGTACGGAGGAAACTCATTTTTTACCCTTTTTAAATGTTTGATGCCACCTCAAATGCATCCCAGATCGCGTACATAATATTGGAAACCTTTCTTGCATCTCCTAATATGTAAAGATCCCTGACTTCATATTTTAATTCATCATAAAGTCTGTTTTCTGAATCATAACCAACTGCAAGCACTACAGAATCCGCGTTTAATTCCTCTTCTCCTGCACCAGTCTCAATTAGAACTCCCTGTTCCGTGGTACGAATAGCTTTGGAACCTGTATAAACAGATATTCCTTTGCTTTCAATCAAGGATAAAAGCATACTGATATTGGCAAAACACAGCGGACCGTTTAGTTTTAGCAAACCGTCCTGGGCTTCCACAATGGAAACTTCTTTTCCGTTATTTCTAAGCCACAAAGCCAGTTCACAACCAACCAGACCTCCCCCTAAAACCACCACACGGCTGCCAGGATCTCTGGTTCCAAGAAGAACGTCTTCGGCTGTAAATACCTTACTGTCATCTCCAAGACCAAATACCTTAGGTCTTGAACCAGTTGCAACTATGACCGTATCTGGCTTGGCTTTGCAAACCATTTCAGGAGTTACCTCTGCATTAAAATAAACCGGTACTGACAGATCTTTTAATATGTTCTCATACCACTTTGCCAGTGCATGATCATCTTCTTTAAAATCCGGTGTTCCTCCTGGAATTAAATTTCCTCCAAGTCGGTCTGTTTTTTCATAGATCACTGGCTGATGGCCTCTTAAACTTAACACTCTGGCTGCTTCGCATCCAGCCACTCCTCCGCCAATAATCATTACCTTTTTCTTTTTCAGAACTGGCTTTAATTCTGTAATCCGTTCTCTTGCGCAGGCAGGGTTGACAGCGCAATTCAGCCAGCCGTAATGTACCATACGGCCAAGACAACCCTCGTGACAGGAAAGGCATGGACGAATTAGTTCTGTCTGACCGAAACGCAGTTTATTTACATAATCAGGATCTGCAAGCAGCGGGCGTCCAAGTCCGATTAAATCACAGCTTCCGTCTTCAATAGCAGAAAGAGCCAGATCCGGGTTGTCCATACGGCCAGCACAGATAACAGGACCATTCACAGCCTCTTTTATTGCTTTTGCATAAGGAATGTAAAGTCCTTTCTTCTGATACATTGGCGGATGATTCCAGAACCACGCATCATAGCAGCCCACATCCACGTCAAGGGAATCATACCCATACTGCTCCAGCAACTGGGCTGCTTCAATCCCTTCCGGCAGGTCACGGCCCTTTTCTTCAAATACCTCACCGGGAAGAGCACCGACACGCCAGTCTTTAATAAATGATTTGGGACTATAACGAAGCGTAACTGTGAAATCAGCCCCGCAGGTTTTCTTTATTTCTTCCACGATTTCTCTTGCAAAGCGAAGGCGGTTTTCCAGGCTCCCGCCGTATTCATCCGTTCTGTTATTAAAAAATGAGATCGCAAACTGGTCAAGCAGGTACCCCTCATGAACTGCATGAATCTGAATACCATCAAATCCCGCATTTTTAGCAATTGCTGCGCCTTCCCCAAACCGTTTCACAATCCGGTGGATTTCCTCTTTTGTCAAAGCTCTGCAAGGGATATCTACCCAGCGGTTCATAATCTCTGATGCAGATACCGGCTTTAAATCCGGATCAACAGGAGGTGCAACCCGACCAAAACCAGCACTTAACTGGAGAAATACTTTGGCATCATAAGCATGAATCCGTTCTGTCATTTCTCTTGCAGTCCGGGTAAAATGCACGGGATTAATGGTTGGACAGGGAGTACTTGGCATGGAGTGATGTTCTGCTTCGTTATCAACAAAACAGACTCCTGTGATAATAAGCCCGGTTCCTCCCTTGGCCCGCTCCACATAATAATCAATTCCTCTCTGATTAAATCCTCCCACGGAGTCACCAAGACCCTGGGGACCCATGGGTGCCATAACAAAGCGGTTTTTCAATGTGACATTACCGATTTTAACAGGTTCAAAAAGCTTTTCATATTTGTTCTGCATATTTGTCCTCTCCTTTTATTAATACTATGAAAAATAGTATCAAATACAACGGGAAAAGGGTATGTCTGAATCAATAAACTTTTATCTGTTTCTTATCTGAATTACTAAGATTACTTTTGTTTCTTGTAACAATTCCGCCTGCACTTTTTAATTGTATTTAACAATTCGATCTGGAATGGTCATTTAATCGGTGTTATAATGTATTACATCACTTAACATCAACGAAAAGAGGGCGCTTATGGCAAAGCATATGAAAAATCTGGCGGATTTTTTTAAGAATTACAACTGTCATTGTCATATAAAAAATGATTCCATCATTAAATCATGCCGTTGTCTGGACGGCTTACTTAAGGCATTCCGCTCAGATATTATTTATATTTCACATGTATCAGATCTGCCTGATTCTATGCCCCTCTCTGACACGGTGAATCTTTTACTCATTGGAGACAAGGATCTGCCCCATTTCTATGAAACCGATAATAAAATAAACTGGATTCTCTGTGATCCGGGTCTGGTTACACTACAAAAGTTAGTCAACCTGACAGAGGAATTCTTTTTTGAAGAACTGACTCTTTATCAGTACAAGGAAGAAATGATCCAGGCGTTAAATGAGCCGGATGCCATGAATAAAATGCTGAAAGTGACTTATAAATATGTTGGAAACCCATTGAGAGTGATTGATTCCGCCCATAATCCGGTAGCTTCCTGCTGGGATGAAGACTGGTTGGACGAGCCCCAGTGGATGGAATACAGGGAAAATCACAGATTCTCCCAGAAATACAATGATATATGTAACACTGATTACGCGTTCCAGCGCCATATGCTTAACTACTCCACGCCGTACATCATGAATTACCCTGAGATTTATAAACACCGTCAGCGTATCCTGCGCATCAGACAGAGCCATATGAATATCGCTTTTGTCAGTGAATTGGAATACAATCGCTCCTTTACTGAATTTAACAGTGAAATATTACAGGTCTTCGCCTATTTTGCAGGAATTCTACTATGCAATAATGCTCACTTTTACTGCTCCTACGATTCTCCATTATCGGAAATACTACTCTATGTATTAAAAGCATCACAGCCCAATCCGGAAAAGGCAAGACAGCTGGTTAAAAAATCCGGTCTTCATTTGAAGAAATATTTATATTTACTCTACATAACAGACAACGACCTCTTTGACTCAAAGGAGAAAATGGTCTATATCTGTACATTACTGGATAAATTTTTTACCGGGGGGCTGACTCAGATGATCGAAGGTAAAATAATAATTCTCCTGGATTCTGAACAATGCTTAAGGTCTCCCCTTGATGATGATCGTCTGCAGGACTTTCTTCAGATTTTGGATTCCAATCATATCTTTGCCGGAGTAAGCCGCGCCTTCTTGGAACTCTTAGAGGCGGGCCATGCCTTAGAACAGGCAAAAAAAGTCTTTGAATTTTCAAGGCAAAAGGAAGATCCGGGTCAATTATTCTTTTATGAAGATTATATTTTAGAGGATCTGGCAGAAACCTACCTGCTTTCCCATTCCCCTGCTCATATGGTTGAGCCGGGTCTTAAGGAACTGATTGAATATGACAGGCTCCATGGAACAGCCTTAATGGATTCACTTACCTGCTACCTGGACCTGCAACTGGATCTGCACGCTGCTTCTGAGCGCATGCACATTCATTTCAATACACTAAAATATCGTATACAAAAAATTAAAGATATTACCGGTCTTGATCTGAACAAAATTGATATTATTATGAGAATCAGGCTCTCTTTGATTATCATTAAGTCAGGAGATTTTACTTAGATTTTTATAAGCATATCAGATATAATATTATTTGAGGTATATATTTACTAAATGGGGGTTTAAGATGAATAAAGCTATTTTTTTACTTTGTTTTTCCATGATTTTTTTAACCAGCTGTACAAATTCTGCAAAGATTGAAAATGTAAAAAAAGAGGAAGACATTGTGGAGATCAGAAGCGACAATATGTCAAGTTCCAGTCAAGAATCCGTACCAACACAGAATTCCATTCATAGTGATTCTGCGAATCTTTATGATTCTTACTCCGGAGAATGGATTAACTGGAATAATCCTGAAAATGAAGCCGATGGAGGCGTCTCTCTTAAAATAACAGCTGAAAGTAATAAGGTGACTGGTAACTTTTCCGCCTGGTCTAAAAACTATGGACGCCTGGCTGATTCAGATATTGCCGGAGAAATTCAGGATGATTCATGCAAGATGACGTTTGCAGATGATGGAAGAGGACATTCGGGAATAATCTTATTAAGGTTTGGACAAGAACAGATTACTGCAGATATTTCGGTACAGACACAGAATACTGATTTCACATTTCCTTCAGGGACTACTGTCTTACTTCGGAAAAAAGTTCAATCTGACTCTGAACCAGTTCCAACAGAAGAATCTTCCATTCCTGATACCAATGCAGTCAGCTCAGATGATGATAAAGAGATACTCTTCCATGGAAAACCGGAGGGGAATGCATCTTCTATAAAATTAACTTACGGAATGAGTTATGATGACGTTGTTCGTTTGCTTGGTTCCATAGGAGAGAACACAGTTGAGAGCCCATGGGAAGAATATAGCAATTATACTCTCATCAATAAAAAAGAACTATGGTCCTCTATTCAAACAGAAGAAGACTTTAATAAGCAGGCAAGTCTGCAGAAAACTTTAATAAACTCCGATATGCAGTATACATTTACTTTTATTAATCAACATAATTCTACAGTTTTAACCAGCATTTTGATTGGAACACCTGTCATAGGAACCACTAAGAATATCAAATGCGGCGATCCTGTGGATCTCCTGACAGATCAATATGGGGCTGGCTATTCTCTATATTCTTCAGATAAATATGAAATTTACGAATATAAAAACACTACAGGTTATGTGAGATTTTTTATTGATCCAGTGACTAAGCTAATCGCGGAATGGGGTATTGATATTTACTCATACAAGGATTATTCAGATCTGAAAAACAAACTGGATGGTATTTTATCTCATTAGAAGGGCAGCCTGGAGACAGGCCGCCCTTCTATATAGTTATTGTTATTTTATAATTTCATAATCTGTAATACCATAGTCATCTAATTGATACGTTTTTCCATGAACAACACCGCTTCCATTTACAATGGTCATTTTTCTTGATCTCACATCGTCTGGATAATTGGATGCGTCAGCGACCGCATTTGCTATAATAGAAAGTTTGTCCATGTAATCAGTAGTACCAGTCATTTTACTGTTAATGATTTTTCTTGCAGCGGCTTTTACGGAACCATTCTGAACTGCAATGTCAAAAGCTAATGCTAATCCTCTTTCTGTAGTCAGTTGGTAATCATCGCAGATAGAAAAAGCCATATTAATATAGTCCTGAATACCACTCCTTTGTATCTTCTGGAATTCTGATGTCTGGCAGAGTGCAATGAACTGGGATTTCCATGGTTCTACTATGCTATTTTTTGAATTATTAATAGATTTTGCCCATGTAAGCTGATCACTGAGAGAATTAGCCAGCATTTCTGTTAAATCCTCATAATTTTCTCCAAAAATATTACGAGTCATCTCAGGATAGGACTGAATCATTTGCTGTAAAAGTGGTTGTAAGCTATTTGATTTAATATTAAACTGAATGATACCTAATGATAAGCCTGCTCCATCAAAATCTCCGGCGATAGTACTATATGAATTAGAACCTTCAAAATCAGACGTTAGTAGAATCGCTTTTTCGATTGTAGTATCTGATGATGTCGTTTCATCATTGGGGATTGGAATTACTTCTCCTGGCTTATTGATAATTGTATTATCATCCTGTATCACTCTCCTAATACTTAAGATATGCGATTTCTGATAAGTTGTAAATGGGGAAATCCGTACATTCTGATTAGCAGGATCCAGTGCTTTTGGGTTACTATTGGAACCATGTTCATCAATAAACTGTCCATCTCCGGCATACAGTCCAACATGATTGGGCACGCCATCAAGTTCCCAGTCAAATAAAATCAAATCACCCAGCTTCATATTTTCGTATTCAACTGGTATTCCTCGTTTTATCTGTTCAGAAGTGTTACCTCCTATGTTAATTCCTAATATAGTCAGATATACAGAAGAAGTGAAATCAGAACAATCCATGTACGGGGGTGGACTGTTTTTATCAAGAACCATTGTCGTAATTATGGTATCAATACAATATGGTATATTACCAATCCAGTATCTAGCCTCTTCTATAATTGCTTCTCTGCAAGAATCAGCGGTTCCACGAATCGTGCCTGGATAGGATGGCTGAACTGTTCCATCATAGGGTTTAGCAACACCAGATCTCAATATTTCCCATGTTTTTGGACCCACAATTCCATCTGGAGAGAGTCCGTTAATCCTCTGAAAGCTGACTACTGCATTATAAGTTCCAGCTCCGAACATTCCGTCAGCACCAGTTTTTCCGCAATTATAATTTAAATTGATCAGAAGGGTTTGTAATTCCGTTACCAGATCACCCTTGCTTCCCAGTTTTAATAATTCGCTTGTGCTATCATTTACGACAGCTGAACCGGAGGTAAGCTTTTCCCATGTTTTACTGCCGGCAATCCCATCTGGTGTAAGGCCATTCTTTTTTTGAAATAATACAACAGCATCATAGGTGCCGCTTCCAAAAGTCCCATCAGCTCCCGCATTTCCACAGTTATAACCTAAATTAATTAATGCTGTCTGAAGCTTTTTGACATATTCACCTTTATCCCCCCGTTTTAATGTGGGGGTGGTATTTGTATTTGCTACTGCGTATCCTGAATTCAGGACTTCCCAGGTCATACGGCCCACAATACCGTCAGGAGTCAAACCATTTGCATTCTGAAATGCAGTGACTGCCCTTGTGGTTCCCGAACCGAAGCTACCGTCAGCCCCGGCACTTCCACAGTCATAGTTTAATTCAATCAGGATATTCTGTAAGCGTATTACTGCCTGCCCGGTGCTCCCCTGTTTCAGCAACGGGTACTTAGCATTATCGTTATCTATTGCATTCCCGGAGTTTAAGACTTCCCAGGTTTTTTGCCCGACGATTCCGTCCGCACTTAAATTATTTGCTTTCTGAAATGCAACTACTGCGTTATAGGTACCTGTTCCAAAGCTACCGTCAGCTCCTTTTTTTCCACAATTATACCCGAGGGCAATCAGCTTTGTCTGGAGTTCTTTTACTTTGGATCCGGAACTCCCCTGTTTTAGCACAGGATATTTTTCTTCTTCAGCAGCATATAGTTTTTCCAGTG
>Ga0316600_10000658_pt1 | contig 16410 bp, 12 predicted proteins | sample OWC_soil_day5_CT_FD_207652 | JGI IMG/M metagenome (GOLD analysis project Ga0316600, IMG submission 207652) | Wetland soil microbial communities from Old Woman Creek delta, Ohio, United States - OWC_soil_day5_CT | ecosystem: Environmental > Terrestrial > Soil > Wetlands | place: USA: Ohio... | reverse complement strand
TGCGCGCGGTGCACGGCCGCGCGCGCCGCACTGCGGACCTCGGCCGAGAAGAGCCGTTCCGGGCGCTCGAGATAGGCGCTCAGCTCGCCGTCGAGCATCGCGCGCGGCTCGGCGCGCTCGACGCCCTGCTGGGCGGCGAGCAGGTTACGATCGATCTCGAGCGCCTTGCGATATTCGGTCAGCGCGACCGACCAGCGCTCGGCCCGCTCAGCCTGCTCGGCGGCTGCGAGATGCGCGCCGATCGTCCGGTCACCGAGCGCCCGCTCGACTTGTGCGAGGCCGTCGGTGACTTCCGGCGCACCGGGCCGAATGCGGCCCGCGCGCTCGAACGCGGCCCTCGCCGCCGTGAAATCCTTGCGCGCGAGGCCGTTCAGCCCTGCCGAGATGGCTGCCGCAAAGGCCGCCTCGGACGCCTGCGACTGAACCCGGGCGAGCCCTGCACGTGCCGCGGCCGCGTCGCGGTCGAGCTGCAGCACTTTGCGGTAAGCAGCCTCCGCGGCCGTCGCCTGTCCGCTTCGCTCGAGCGCCTCGGCCTCCGCCAGCAAGCGCTTCACTTCGACGATGCTGCCCGAGCGCTCGAGGCCACGTTTCGCGATCGCGTTCGCAGGTTCGATGCGCAGCGCCAGCTCGAACTGCCGGCGGGACTCTGCCGCGTCGCCGGCGTCGAGTGCGGCCGCACCAGCGGCCAGCGCCGCGTTCAGCTGCGACGCAGCGAGCCCGGCAACGGACTGCAGGTCTGCGTCGGCGGCACGCAGGCTCGCGAGGCCCCGCTGGTACTCGCGCTGCGTTGCCGCAGCATCGGCGTCCGCCAGCTTGCGCGCCGCGCTTGCGAATCCGTCGCCGCCCCAGCTGCCCGCGCCACGCGCCTCGAGCGCCTCGTAACGGCGAGCCAGTTCGGGTCGCAATTGGTCGAAGGCCTGCTTCAACTCCGCCAGCTGCTGCAAGTCGGGCGCCGCGGCGGCAGTCGGCGGTGCGGCTGGTGCAGGCGTCGCACCGACCTGCGCTGGCGACGCATCGCGTTCGACCCACTCCGGCAGCACGAAGAAGACGAAGCCGGCTGCGAGCGCGAGAAACGCAAAGCCGCCCGCGACGAGGCCGCGGCGGAATCCTTGCGAGCGCAGCTGTTCCGGCGTCGGCCCCTCGGCAGGACGATGCCACAGCGGGTCGATCGCGCCGTCCGCGGATGATGGCGGCTGCAACGTGACTCGCGCCGTCGCGAGCGGCGGCGATTGCCGCTCGAGGTCCTGCAATAGCGCACTCAGCTCGGCGGCGACGCCGGCCATCTCGCGCGGCCGGTCCTGCGGTTGCTTGGCGAGGCACCGGAGGATGAGACGCTCGAGCGACTCGGGCACGGCAAGCCGCGGCGGAATCGGCGCAGGCGCCTCGCCACGAACACGCGCGGGACTCGCGTCGGGATAGAAAGGCGGATAACCCGTCGCCAGCTCGTACGCCAGTGCGCCGAGCGCATAGATGTCGTCGCTCTCGGACGGCGCCGCGCCGTCAAGTTGCTGCGGGCTCATCGAAAACGGAGAACCGCCCGGCGGTGCACCCTCGGAGCCGACGGGCGACGCGTTGCCGAAGTCCGCAAGCAGTGCGTCACCGCCTTCGGCCAGCAGCACGTTCGAGGTCTTCAGGTCACGATGCACGATGCGGCGTTCGTGCAGCGCCGCCACGCCTTCGGCGACCCCGACCAGCGCCGGCAGCCACTCGCGCCAGGGCCGACCGCGCAGCCGTGCCAGGTCGCCCGCCGCAACGTGACCGAACACGGCGAACGAGGGATCGCCATCGTGGACGGCCTCGCAGGGCTGCACGTTGCGGTGCCGGACCTGCTGCTGCAATGCCGCGCCCGCGAGGAATCGCGCGCGATCACCGCTCGACGCGGAAACGAGCACCTTGAGAACGCGATCGGCGCTGGTCTCGGCATCACGCGCCAGCCACGCCTGCGTCGCGTGGCCTGCGCCGAGCTTGCGCAGCAGGCGGTATCGCGCAGCCAGAATCTGCCCGCTCTCGAGCATCGTGCCTGCCCGTGCGCGAACTCAGTTACGGCCGGGGGGTGACGCCCCGACCGCCGCGACGCCGGGCGCGGCGGGCATCCCGGTCTCATCTTCGTAGAGCTCGCGCAGCAGTTGCCGCCACTCGGCGTACTGCTGCTCCGCGGAGCCCTTGAGTTCCAGCGTGCGCCCCTCGACGTCGATGACCATCGGCTGCACTTCGGACTGGAACGATTCGCCGAGCTGCTTCAGCGACTCCGTGTGGATTTTGGTCTCCGCGCGTTTGTCGAGGCCGCTCTTGAACGCATACATGCCGCCGAGCACGGCCGCCGTCGCAGCGGCCGACCCGGCGCTGCTGTTGGTTTCCTGGCCGGCCATGATGCCGCCCACGACGGCCACTGCGCCGAGCACCTGCCGGGTCAGCGCTTCGCGCTTCGCCTGGGATTCGGCCTCGAGCTCCTCGTAGTTGTACTTGCGCCAGTTGGTGTACGGGTCGTCGACGCCGTCCGCAAAGCTGGCGTAATACTCGTTCAACGTGTCCACCAGCGCGTAGTCGCGTTCGCGGACGCGCTGCATCCGCTGCACCACGGGGTCGTCCTCGGCCGGCAGCCGCGTCGGGCTGTAGAGGCCCTTGCGGTCCCTGGCGAGATAGCCGCCAAAAGCGTACGGAGCGAGATCGGCGGCGAAGCGCAGGTCGGAAACCTGTCGCAGCTGCACGCGCTGCTCGCGGCTGAGCGCGCGGCGGGCCGCGAGCAGGTCGTTGGCGAGCGTGTTGTAGACGTTCTCGAACGGATCGCGCGGCTTCGACACCACGTCCTTGTATGCGCGCGTGTCGGCCTGGCCCTCGTAGGTCTTGCGCAGCCAGGTCCGGCCGACCGCGTCGGTCACGACCACGTCGAGACGCAGCTCACGACCGTCCGACTCGATGATCTTCCCGTCGACGAAGACGTCCATGCCCGTGCCGTCGCGCGGCAGCACGCGCACCTGGCCCCACTGGCCGGTGCTCTCCAGCGTGTCGCGGATCAGCACCGGGATGTAACGCGACTCGGCCTTGCGCACCTCCGGGAAGATGCGGCGCTTCTCCTGCTCCTGCTCGCTCTCGGGCACGTTCGGGTCGAACAGCCGGACCCCGACGTCGAGCAACTCGTCCTCGGCCACCTCGGCGGTCGCCCGCTCGGCCGAGATGCGCTGCATGGGCCTCTGGTCCTGGACGACGCAGCCCGCGAGCAGCAGCGCGGCCAGCGCCGTTACGAAAGGCGCCGGTGCGGTGTGCATCGATCGAATGGCTTGGATCACGTCGTGCTCTTCTTGTACTGGCGGTACTCTTCCCAGAGCCGCTCGCGCAGCTCGGGGTCCGTTTCCTTCATCGCGGCCTCGCGCAACTGGCGCGCGACGATGTCGTCGTCGCGGCCGTCCGGGATATCCGCCGGCACGGTGTTCGGCCCGGAGCCGCCGGCGGTTCCACCGCCGACGCCGCCGCCGCCACCTTGCTCGCCGGACTGCCGCCCCGCCGATTCACCGCGGCCGCCGGGCGCACCGGACTCGCCCGATTCGTCGCCAGCCTGTCCAGCCTCGCCGGCGCCTTGCTGTTCCGAGTCGTCGCCGGAGCCGGATTCGGCTTCGCCGCCCGCAGCTGCAGTGCCCGGTGCCGAGCCACTCCTGGACGCGCGATCCTGCGAGATCGTTTCCTGCTCCTTGCGCATCCGTTCGTCGAACACCGCGAAGGTCTCGTCGAACCGACGGTCGATCTGGGCCCGGCGATCTTCGGCGGTCGCGGGGCCACCGCCCGAGCCGCTCCCGGACGTACGTCCGCCCTGGGCGTTACCACCCGTGCTGCCGCCCGGCTGCCCGCCCGATCGAGTCGACGGTGCCGAGCCAGCCGCGCCGCTGCCTTCACGGCCACCGGCCCTTTCTCCGGCACCCTCGGCGCCGGCTTCAGACCCACGGGCGCCCGGTGCGGTCTCTTGGCCGGCCGCTTCCGCAGCTTCCTCACCCGGGGCTCCGGCGGAGCCCGGCTGCGAGCCCTGGCCCGGTTGGCCGGGTTGGCCGGGCTGGCCGGCCTGGCCCGATTCGCCCGACTGCGTGGACGGCGCCGGCTGTGGCCAACTTGCGGGCGAGGGTTCGCCGCCAGACCCGCTGCCGCCACCCGAGGGCGACTGCGAGCCTTGCGAAGGCGAACCGCCCTGGGAGGAGGGCGACTGCTGTGGGGACTGGGTCGTGCCCGGCGAACCGCCCGGCGACCCCGGGCTGCCGCTGGAACTCGGCGGCGACGACTGGCTTGGCGGCTGGGGCATCGACGACGAAGTATCGCTGGTCGTGGCACAGCCGCCCGCAACCGCGGCGCAAGCCAGCGCCAGCCATACCCGCAATGAACCCAAGCCACGCATCGATGATTTCTCCGCCGGTGGGCTGTGCCCTGCCCGGGCACGGGACGCCCGCTCCATTGCTTCGATCCGCCCGAGGGGTCAGTGGTTCAACGCCCGCCGCCGGAGCCGCCCGCGGCCGCCCCACCCCCTACGAGGTCGGCGCCGCCCAGGAACGATCGCAGCTGCTCGGCGAGCCGGTTACAGGCCGTGCGCTGCACCGGCGCGATGATCGGGATCGGCGCCACGGCGCCGATCAGTACCGAGGTGCCGGTGACGTCCGTGCTGACGGAGCCCAACTCGCTGCCGGTCTGCATGTCCCAGACGGAGGCCACGTAGCCCGACTGCTTCTCCCACCAGCCGAGGCCGATACAACCCGCGCCGCCCGGGCCGGCGCCGCAGGCAATGCTGCCGCCACCGTCGGTCTTGCGCGTCTGGCCGTCCAGCCAGACGACGTAGCGCACGCCGATCTGTGCCAGGCGCTCGGCGACGCCGGGGCGCTCGAGCAGCACGCGGAGCCCGTCCGCGTTGGCGGGCGCGGTGCTGGGCTCGAACCAGGGAAAAAGTGCGTCTGTGAACTGCTGCTCGCCGTAGATCTTGAACGGCACGGCGTCCTTCGCCTTCGAAACCTTGGCCGACTGCCCCTCTTCGGGGTGCACCAGTGTGCCGCCGAGGTTTTCCTGCAGGCAGTCGATGAATTTCTCCTCGGTGCCGACGCCCTCGAGCTGCGGCTTCTTGAGCACGACGATCGATTCGTCGGCCTGGATCGCAGCGGCGACCTGGCGCGTCTCATCGACTTTCGACGTCATGCAGCCGGTGCCGAGCACGGCCACGGCGGCGACGCCGGCCAGCGCGCGTGAGCGGCTGTGCCCAGCGCCAGATCGTGGCGATGAACTGCGGTGAGGCGTCATGCGGTCATCCGTTTCCCGACAGCTTGAGTATACGTCAACGCTGCCGGCGCAAACGGTTGACGGGACCGTGAAATTCAGCTGAAAAAATCGGCCTGCCGCGGTGCCGCAGGGTCCCGGACGAAGGCACTGGTATCGAGCGCCGTGGTCCGCGCCGAATCGAGCCCGGCCCGACGGCAGGCCGCGGCAAACCGGCTCGACAGCAACCGAGCGTAAGGGCCCTCGCCGTGCATCCGGTGCCCGAACCGCGGGTCGTTCAGCCGTCCGCCGCGCATCCCCCGGACCAGTCCGAGGACGCGCCCCGCGCGCAGCGGGTAGTGCTCGTGCAGCCAGGCCTCGAACAGGCTCGCGACCTCGCCCGGCAGGCGCAGCGGCATGAAACCCGCGCACGACGCGCCATGGGCGGCGGCGGCTTCGAGCAAGGCCTCGATTTCGTGATCGTTCAGCGCGGGAATCACCGGGGCCATCATCACGGTCACCGGCACGCCGGCGGCAGACAGCTCGGCAATGACGCGCAGCCGCGCGCGGGGAGACGCCGCCCGTGGCTCGAGCGCGCGCTTCAACTCGTCGTCGAGCGTGGTCAGGCTGACGACGACCGAGGCGAGATGCCGCGACGCGAGGTCAGCGAGCAGGTCGAGGTCGCGCAGGATCAGCGCGCCCTTCGTGACGATCGTCACTGGATGACGGTGCGCGAGCAGCACTTCGAGAAGCTGCCGCGTGGTGCGGTGCTCGCGTTCGGCGGGCTGGTAGGGATCGGTATTGGCGCCGAGGTTGATCGGCTTGCAGACGTAGCCGGGCGCGGCCAGCTCGCGCTCGAGCAGCTGCGCGAGCCCTGGCTTGTGGAACAGGCGCGTTTCGAAATCCAGCCCGGGGCCGAGGTTCCAGTACGAGTGCGAGGGCCGGGCGAAACAATAGATGCAGCCGTGCTCGCAGCCCTGGTACGGATTGACGGATTGGTCGAAGGGCACGTCGGGCGAATCGTTGCGCGTGATCGCGTGCCGCGGCCGGTCGGCCGTCAGGGTCGTCTCGGCACGGCGCGGTGGTTCGTCCAACGCGCCCCAGCCGTCGTCGGTCGCCTCGAGGCGCGTCGCTTCGAAACGTCCGGAGGGGTTGGACACCGCGCCCCGTCCACGCTCGACCCAGTGGCGGTCTGCCCGTCGCATTGCGGGAGGATACTGTACATTCGTACAGTTTTCACCCGTCCGTGCCCGGGAACCGCTCGAGTCGCCAGAGCTCGGGGAAGCGACGAGCCCAGACCGCGGCCACGAGCAACGTGGCGCAGCCGCCGATCACGACCGACGGCACCACGCCGAACCACGAGGCGGTCAGGCCGGACTCGAACTCGCCCAGCTCGTTGGACGCGCCGATGAACACCGCGTTGACCGCGCTCACCCGCCCACGGATCTCGTCCGGTGTCTCGAGCTGCACCAGCAGGTGTCGGATGTAGACGCTGACCATGTCGCCGGCACCCATCACGACCAGCGCAGCGAGCGACACCCAGAAGATCGTCGACAGTCCGAACAGCAACGTGGCGAACCCGAACACGATGACGCCACCGAACATCCATCGCCCGACCCGCTGCCGGATCGGCAGCAAACCGAGCACGACGCCGCAGAGGGCCGCACCGATGCCGGGCGCCGTGCGCAGCCAGCCGAGCCCGCTCGGACCCACGTGCAGCACGTCGGCCGCGTACACGGGCAGCAGGGCCGTGGCGCCGCCAAACAGCACCGCGAACAGGTCGAGCGAGATCGCCCCGAGCACGAGCCTTCGCGAGCGCACGAAGCGCAGGCCCGACAGCAGGGCCTCCCAGCCGGGCGGCTCGGCGGTGCGCGACGCGTCGACGCCGCCGCCGCGCAGGCCGAGCACCATCGCGACGGCGATCGCGAGCAGTGCGGCGACGCTCGCGTAGACCGTCGGCGCACCGAGCAGGTAGACGAAGCCGCCGAGCGCCGGGCCCGCGATCGTCGCGACCTGCCAGGTGGACGAGTTGAGCGCCACGGCGGTGCCGAACTGCTCGCGCGGGACCAGGTTCGGCAGCAGCGACTGCCCGGCGGGCATCGCGAAGGCGCGCGCCATGCCGAACAGCACCATGACCGCGAAGACCGGGCGAGCGGAGCCGAAGCCGCGCAGCGCAAGCCCGAGCAGCAGCAGCGCGCACAGGCACTCGAGCGCGAAGCACACGGCGAGGATGCGCCGGCGGTCGTGGCTGTCGGCGACGTGGCCAGCAGGCAGGATCAGCAGCACGAACGGCAGGAACTGCGAGAGCCCGATCAGCCCCAGGTCGAGCGGATCGCGCGTGGTCTCGTAGACCTGCCAGCCGACCGCCACCGTCTGCATCTGCACGGCCAGCGTCGCCAGGAAGCGTGCGCCCAGGAAAAAGGCGAAGTCGCGATTGCGCAGCACGGCGCGGCGCGCGTCCGTCGGTGCATTCATGCGGTCGCGCGGCGGGTGATTGGCTCCATCGGTCGTGGCAGGATAGCGCGCTCGGGCCCGGGCCCGACACCATGGAGACGACGATGCGATCACCGCCCCGAAGCCTTGGCCTGCTGCTGACCACGCTGCTGGCGCTCGTCGTCCAGGTCCAGGCCGCGCCTGCGCAGCCGGCGGCGGCCGATACCCGCTTCGAAGCGCTCGGCACGCGCTTCATCGCCGAATTCGGCCGCTACTCGCCCGTTAACGCGACGGCCCTCGGCGACCACCGCTTCGACGGCGATCTCGACGACCTGAGTGCCGCAGGCCGCGCGCAGAACGCGGCCTGGGTGCGCCGGCTGCTCGGCGAGCTCGAAGACATCGACCGCAGCGCGCTGTCGCGCGCGAACCAGGTGGACGCCGCGATGCTCGAGAACCAGCTCCGCTACGCGCTCTGGTCGGAGGAAACCTACCGCGACTGGTCCTGGGACCCGCTCGTCTACACCCAGCTCACCGGACAGGCGCTGTACGGCCTGCTCGCGCGCGACTTCGCGCCGTTGCCGGAGCGCCTGCGGTCGCTGACTTCGCGGCTCGAGAAACTGCCCCGGCTGCTCGAGCAGGCGCGCGCCAATCTGGTGGCCGAGCGCGTGCCCTCGATCCACGCGGAGACGGCCGTCAAGCAGAACCCGGGCGTGCTGAGCCTGTTGGACGGCCTGGTCGTGCCGAACCTGGGTGCGCTGGAGGCGACCGACCGCGCACGGCTCGAGCGCGCGATCGAGCTCGCGCGCGCCGCCGTGCAGGAACACCAGAAGTGGCTCGAGACGTCACTGGTGCCGAAGGCACAGGGCGAGTTCCGGATCGGACCGGAACTCTACGACGCGAAGCTCGCGTTCGCGCTGATGTCGCCGCTGTCGCGCAAGGACATCCGCGCCCGAGCGGAATCGGAGGTGACGCGGGTGCGCGGCGAGATGTACGCGGTGGCCCGCAACGTGCTCACCGGACGCGAAGGCGCGCCGGCGCTGCCCGAGCAGCCCACGGCGGCCGAGCAGCAGGCCGCGATCGCCGCGGCGCTCGATCTTGCCTATGCGGAGCGCCCGGCGCGCGACGGCGTCGTGGACCTCGCCCGCAAGACGCTCGACGAAGCAACCGCGTTCGTGCGCGCGCGCGACTTCGTCACCGTGCCGGACGAGCCGCTCGAGATCATCCTGATGCCGGAGTTCCAGCGCGGCGTCGCGGTGGCCTACTGCGATTCGCCGGGCCCGCTCGACAAGGGACAACGGACGTTCTACGCGGTGTCACCGATTCCGGACGACTGGACCGACGCGCAGGCCGACTCGTTCCTGCGCGAGTACAACAGCCGCTCGATCGCGAACCTGGGCATCCACGAGGCGATGCCGGGGCACTTCCTGCAGATCGCGCACTCGAACCGATATCCGTCCGTGCTGCGCGCGATGCTGTTCTCCGGCCCGTTCGTCGAGGGCTGGGCCGTTTACGCGGAGCGCGTCATGCAGGAGCAGGGCTTCCGCGGCGACGACCCGCTGATGCGACTGGTCCAGCTCAAGTGGTACCTGCGCGCCGTCACCAACGCGATCATGGACTCGGCGATCCACGTCGACGGGATGACGCGCGACGAGGCGATGCAGCTGATGACCGTGACGGGGTTCCAGGAGGAGCGCGAAGCCGCCGGCAAGTGGGTGCGCGCGCAACTCACGTCGGCGCAGCTCTCGACCTACTTCGTCGGCTATCTCGAGCACGCCGACCTGCGGGCCGAGGCCGAGCGCCGCGGCGGCGAACGCTTCGATCTCAAGGCGTTCCACGACCACGTGCTGTCGTTCGGCTCGCCGCCGGTGCGTTTCGTGCGGGCGCTGATGTTCGACGAGCCGATCCGCTGAGCCGGCGGCTCAGGCTGCGTCCACGCTGAGCAGCGCGTTCAGCAGGTTGTCCTGGAAGCTCGGGTTGCTCGTGAGCCGCTGGTGATGCTCGCACAGGAACACGCTGTGGGCCACTCGCATCGACTCGATCCCGACACGGGGAGCGGCGACATCGAGCGAACTGCGTCCGAGCAGCGACGACCGAGTGACGACCGTGTCGCCGGGCTCAAACATGAGCGCCTGATAGTCGACGCCGGGCACCGGCGCGGCGATGTCGGCGATGCGATCGCGGGCGAGCAGCCGGCCCTCGACGCGCTCCGCCACCATGCGCGCCAGGGTCAGCTCGCAGTCGCCACCGAAGACGGAGGTTCGCGGCTCGACGCCCGGAGCGGGCACGGTGAGCGACTCCATGAAGCGCCGTCCCCGCTCGAGGTGCTTCGCAAGGAACTCGCACAGCAGGCCGTAGTTGCGCTGGCCATCGGCCCCGCCACCGTGGCGACTGACCGTGCGCTCGGCAATCTCACGATCGAAGACGGACCACCCCAGGCTGCGCCACGTCTCGATGTCGAACAGGTCGTAGTCCAGTGGACGGCCAAAGACGTCCAGGAGCCACGGCAGCGCAGGGTGCGGCATCATTTGCGCCCCGCTTGCCCAGGTTGCAATTACGTGTGGCGGCATTTTCCGCAGGCCCATCTGCTCGCCACGCAGCAGTGAAAGGACGGGCTGCATCGTGCCGAGGTTCGGCGTACCGACCAGCAGCAGGCGGCGGATGGACTTCCCGCCCGCGCCGGTCGGCGCAAAGGACCCTCTCTCAGGCAGGTCGGCGGTGCCGTAGCGGGCGTAGTAGCGCGCCAGCAGTCCGCCATTCGAGTGCGCGAGCACGTCCACAGTCAGGCGCGGGTCGCCATGGTCGGCCCGGATCTGCTCGATCAACTCGTGCAAACCTCGCGCCGCCCTGACATTGTCCAGGCGGAAGTCGTACGGGTAAATGTAGTAGTTGCGTCGGTCGACCGGTGGCGGCGCGCCTGTAAGGCAGCGCACGTAACCGCCGATCTGCTCCAGCGCCCCAATCAGTTGCCCGTAGAAGTCGCGGCCGAGGCCCTGCTCGAAGAGGTCGTACGCCTCGATGTCGCCGGCGCGTGGCTCGAGCGTTGCAGGATCGATGCCGACCTCGAGACCGCGGTAGTCGCTCGTGAGCAGCTCGGTCGAACTGCCCGGCCAGACCTCCTGACCGGAGCGCCGGTCGCGCAGGCTCGAACCGAACGTGCCCGGGATCAGCACCAGCGGTGGCTGGCCGGTGTGCGCGCGGGTCGGCCGGTACAACGCTTCGAGCGGCGGGCGATCGAAACGCGCACAGCCGCTGAGGCACAATCCTGCGGCGATGAAACTCCGGCGGGTCCACTGCTCCATCAACGAAGCGCCATCAACTCGGCCGCCCCTTGATCGTGTTGACGAAGTCTGTCGAACCCTGCCGGATCTTCCGCAGCCAAGCCCGCGCCCACGCGAATTCCACGCCCAGGATTGCGAGGCCGAGCGGGATCACCACGAGCGCGGGTCCCGGCAGCACGATCAATGCGACGCCGATTGCGAGCACGGTGCCACCCACCAGCGCCACCGCAATGCGTCGCGCCCATTTGTACGTCAACGGCCACTCGCGGCTCAGGTTCACGTCCGAGGCCACACTTTGTCGGCGATCGCCGGATCGACCACGGCGAGTTGCCGGTCGTGCACGCGCTCGAAGACGAGCTGGGCCGCAATCGCGCCGCAGCCCGCGAGGAACATGTCCCACTGGGTGTCCCAGACGTCGCCCTGCGTGCCGAGGAACGCGGCGCTCGCCTCCTCGCTGGCGAGCGCGGTCCACCACTCGATGAACTCGTAGGTGGCGCTGATGCCGAGCACCGTGAACAGCACGATCGTGAACAGCCACTTGCCCGGCGCCAGCGGCGACGTCCGGATCAGCAGCTCGCGCGCGATGATCGCCGGGCCGAAGCCCTGCATCAGGTGCCCGAGACGATCGTAGTGGTTGCGCGTGAAATCGAACCAGTCCTGGATCCAGAAGCCGAGCGGGACTCGCGCGTACGTGTAGTGCCCGCCCAGGATCAGGATCAGGCTGTGGACCGCGATCAGCCAGTAGACCAGCGGCGTCAGCGGAAAACTGCGGTGGGTCGCGATCAGCAACGGCGCCGCGATCAGCACCGGCAGCACCTCGAGGAACCAGGTGAGCCGGTCGTACGGGCGCAGGCCCGAGGCGACGAGCGCCAGCACGACCACGGACAGCAGCACGACTTTCAGGGTCCCGGTGCGGCCCGTGCTCATGTCGCAGCTCCGTCCTGCGCTCCGCTCATGACCGCGACGAGGCGCTGGAAGCGCGGATCGTCGCGCAACGAGTCGAAATCCGGGTCCTGACGGATCCAGCCGAGGTTGCCGCCACCCTGGCGCGCAGCGCGCTCCAGCATGTCGATCGCCTTGTCGCGCTCGCCCAGCACCGCGTAGGCGCAGGCGAGGTTGTAGGCGGTGCCGAACTCGTCCGGACGCGCGCGCAGTGCGCGCACCGCGAGATCGAGCGCGTGCTCGCGCCGCCCGATGATGGCGGCGGTCACGGCCCCGAGCTGCAGCGCCCGCGCATCGTCGGGATCGAGCCGCAGCTGCCGGTCGATCGCGTCCATCGCGCGCACGGCGATTTCCTGCTCGCGCGCGACGTCGCCCAGCTTGCGCAGCGCGCCGTAGTACATGCAGAGCACCTGGTAATCGCCCGGCTGCAGCCGGTCGGCTTCCGCGTAGATCCGCACGGACTCGGCGATCCGCCCCGTGGCGAACAGGTGCCGCGCGTAGAGATAGTGCGTGTAGTACGCGGTCGGGTTGAGGCGGATGGCCTGCTCGAAGTCCTCGACGGCCGCAGCGTCCTTGCCCTCCATCGACAGCAGGCAGGCCCGCGCCACGTACGCCTCGGGCAGCAGCGGCTCGAGCTCCAGCGCCCGTCGGCTCGCTTCCATCGCTTCCTCGATCTCGGCCGGGGTCACGTTCAGGCGCCACATGCCGCGCAGCGCAATGGCGCTCGCGATCTCGGCGTGGGCTTGCGCGAACCGCGGATCACGCTCGAGCGCGCGGCGAAACAGCTCCACGGCCGGACGGTTGTTCGTCCCGTAGCGCATGTACGACCGGCCGCGCAGGTAGAGATCGTAGGCCTCGGCGCTGCTCGTGCCGCCGCGCTCGAGCATCGCGGTCTCCCGTCGATCGAGGCTGAGCTTGAGGGCCTTCAGCATCCGTTGCGCGATCTCCGCCTGCAGTGCAAAGACGTCACCGAGGTCGCGGTCGAAGCTCTCCGACCAGAGGTGGTAGCCGTCCGCCGTGCTGACGAGCTGCGTCGTGATGCGCACGCGGTTGCCGGCCTTGCGCACGCTGCCCTCGAGCACCGAGCCCACGCCCAGCGCGCGGCCGATCTCGCGGATGTCGGCGGCATGACCCTTGAACTGGAACGACGACGTGCGCGAGGCCACGCGCAGGTTTCGCATGCAGCACAGCGCGTTGATGATCTCCTCGGCGATGCCGTCGCAGAAGTACTCCTGGTCGCGTTCCGGGCTCATGTCTACGAATGGCAGGATCGCGACCGATTCGGTCTGCGCCGCCGCCGTGACGGGGACCGGCGAGGGCGGCGGTTCAGGTGTCGCCAGGCTCGGCCGCTCCGCGGGCGACGCCGCGGCGGACAGCGCGGCGGCTTCGGCACGCTCGATGCCGCGCGGCGTCATGTCGAACGCCCAGGCGAGCACGCAGGCGAGCGGAAAGCCGAGCGCCGCGAGCACGATCACGAGCTTGAGCGACCAGGGCGGCAGGCCCATCGGTTCGAAGACCGCGTCCGCGACCTGGATCAGCAGCCACGCCGCCACAAGGTAAACTGCAGCCACCCGGATCACCTTGCGGCGCCGCAACTCGACGAACCAGGCCTGCAGTTTCGAACCGGCGTCGGACATCTTGCCCGGGATTATAGGTGCGAACGGCCGTCGAACGACGCGTCGCGCGTCTCAGGTGCGTTCGAGGAAGGCTTCGATCTCGCGCGCCAGCAGATCCGGGCGCTCGTGGTGCACCATGTGGCTCGCATCCGGGATCACGCACGGTTCGAGCCGGCGGACCAGCCGCGCCATGTTCATTGGCTGCCCGTCCTCGCCCAGCCGTGGCAGGAAGTCCGACTGCTCCGCGACGACGTACAGCACTGGGGCTGTCACCTCCCGCCAGCAGGCCTCCGCCTCCTCGCGACGGTAGAGCGTGGCGTTGATGCGCTTGTGCGCCGGGTCGGATCGCACGCGCACGCTGCCATCCGGCTGCGGCGCCGTCCAGGCCCGCGCGATGAACGCGGCGCGGTCGCCGGTCAGGCGCGGATTGCGGCGCTCGAGGAAGTGGGCGAAGGCCTCGACGGACGGGAAGCTCGCGAACTCCGGCGGTTCGCGGAGCTGTCGCAGCCACTCGCGGTAGCGGCCCGGCGCCTGCTCGGGATGCGTGCGCGCGAGCCCGAAGCCCTCGATGCAGACCACCCGGCGCACGCGCTCCGGCCGGATACCGGCATACAACGTCGCGATGTTGCCGCCCATGCTGTGGCCGATCAGCGTGACGGGCGCGTCCGGCGAAAACCGGTCGAGCAGCGCATCGAGGTCGCCGTAGTAGTCCGGGAACCAGTAGCCGTCCGCAGGCCACTCGCTGCGCCCGAAGCCGCGCCAGTCCGGCGCGACGAACGTGTGCCGGGTCGGCATCGCGTCCACCAGGAACTGGAACGTGTCGCCGGTGTCCATCCAGCCGTGCAGCAGCATGAGCGGCTCGGGATCCTCGCCGGTCCAGCGGGTCACGTGCTGGCGCAGGCCACGGGTGCTCACCGTGTCGTGCAGCGGCTTTCGCAGTGGTCGATAGGGATCCACCATGCACCGGGTCTCGCGGAACGGAGGCGCGAGCATACCGGAGCGCAAGGTATAGTAGCGCCGTCCCACGTTCGCACTCCCCGATGCGCAAGATCCTGGTCTTCCAGCACGTGGCCGCGGAACCCCTCGGTCACCTCGACGCGCTGCTGCGCGACGTCGGCGTGCGTATCCGCTACGTGAACTTCGGCCGCGAGCCCCATGCGCAACCGGACGTCCGGCGCTACGACGGCCTCGTGGTGCTCGGCGGGCCGATGAACGTCGACCAGGCCGACCAGTTGCCTCACCTGCGCTACGAAATGTCGGCCATTCACGAAGCCGTGTCGGGCGGGCGACCCATGCTCGGCATCTGCCTCGGAGCACAGCTGCTCGCCGCCGCGACGGGCGGCGTCGTGCACCCGAATCCGGTGCCGGAGATCGGCTGGTACCGGTTGCACACGCGGCCCGGCGCGCACGACGACCGGCTGTTTCGCCATTTCGAGCGACACCCGCAGTACGTCTTCCAGTGGCATGCCTACACGTTCGCGCCTCCGCCCGGCGCGACGCCGCTCGCGTGGACGCGCAACTGCCGCAACCAGGCTTATCGGCTCGGCGACCACGCCTGGGGGCTGCAGTTCCACCTCGAGGCCGACGCGGCGCTGATCGAGCGCTGGCTGGCCATGCCCGGCGGCCGCAGCGAGATCGAGCGCCACTGGGACGCGCGCCGCATCGCGCGGATCCGCGCCGCGACACGCGCGCACCTGCCGGCCGCCCGCACGCTGAGCGATCGCGTGTTCGGCGAGTTCATCGGGCTGTTCTCGCATCGCCGCTACTCGATGCTGCCGTCGCGTTAGGCGGCGGCGCCGCGCGGCTCAGCCGCCGAGGAACATCCGGTAGGCAGGATTGGCGGTTTCCTCGGTGAACGCGTACTGCAGCTCGCGCAGGTGCTGCGCGAACTCCTCCGCGTCGGCGGGCGCCACCTGCACGCCCGCAAGCACGCGCCCGTAGTCGGAACCGTGGTTGCGGTAATGGAACAGGCTGATGTTCCAGCGCGAGCCGATCGCCTGCAGGAACTTGAGCAGCGCACCCGGACGTTCCGGGAACTCGAAGCGGAACAGCCGTTCGTGCTCGAGCCCGTGCGCGTGGCCACCCACCATGTAGCGCACGTGCAGCTTTGCCATCTCGTCATCGCTCATGTCGAACGCGCGGTACCCGGCGTCCGCCACCTGCGCGAGCAGCGTCGCCTTTTCGCGGGATCCCTCGTGCAGCGAGATGCCGACGAAGATGCGCGCCGAGCTCGCGTCGTCGTAGCGGTAGTTGAACTCGGTGACGCTGCGCCGGCCGAGCAACTGGCAGAAGCGCAGGAAGCTGCCCGGTTCCTCCGGGATCTCGACCGCGAGCAGCGCCTCGCGCCCGGCGCCGATGTCGGCGCGCTCGGCGACGTGCCGCAGCCGGTCGAAGTTGATGTTGGCGCCGCAATTGAGCGCGATCAGCGTGCGCTCGCTGCACGACTCCCGGACGCAGTATTTCTTGATGCCGGCGACCGCGAGCGCGCCGGCCGGCTCGGCGATCGTGCGGTTGTCCTCGAAGATGTCCTGGATCGCGGCGCAGATCTCGTCGGTCGAGACCAGGATCACCTCGTCGACGTACTGCTGCGCGAGCCGGAACGTCTCCTCGCCGACGCGGCGGACCGCGACGCCGTCCGCGAAGATGCCGACGCGCTCGAGCGTGACGCGCCTGCGGGCCAGCAGCGAGTCGTGCATGCTCGCCGCGTCCTCGGGTTCGACGCCGACGATGCGGATCTGCGGATAGAGCGACTTCACGTAGGCCGCGATGCCCGCGATCAGGCCGCCGCCGCCGATCGGCACGAAGATCGCGTCGATCGTCCCGGAGTGCTGGCGCAGGATCTCCATGCCGATCGTGCCCTGCCCGGCGATCACGTCCGGGTCGTCGAACGGGTGGATGAACGTCAGGCTGCGCTCGCGCGC
>Ga0316600_10000657_pt1 | contig 16411 bp, 14 predicted proteins | sample OWC_soil_day5_CT_FD_207652 | JGI IMG/M metagenome (GOLD analysis project Ga0316600, IMG submission 207652) | Wetland soil microbial communities from Old Woman Creek delta, Ohio, United States - OWC_soil_day5_CT | ecosystem: Environmental > Terrestrial > Soil > Wetlands | place: USA: Ohio... | reverse complement strand
TACTTTTGATAGTTGCTTACGTTTCTTAGGTGAAGATCCGTGGGAACGTTTAGACACCCTAAAAAAACATTTAAAAACTCCAATTTCTATGTTATTAAGAGGGCAAAACATTTTAGGCTATAATCATTATGCCGATGATGTTGTAACTGAATTTGTAAAAAAAGCTGTAGAACATGGTGTTAGTATCATTCGTGTATTTGATGCATTAAATGATGTACGTAATATTAAAGTAGCAATCGACGCTGGTATTAAATATGGTGCACATGTACAAGGCACTCTTGTTTATACAATCAGTCCTTATCATACAAATCAAACTTTCGTAGACCTTGCAAAAGAACTAGAAAAAATGGGCGTTCACTCTATCTGTATTAAAGACATGTCTGGTTTGTTAAAACCTTATGTAGCAGAAGATCTTGTAAAATCATTAAAAGCTGCTGTAAAATTACCAATTGAATTACATACACATTATACGAGTGGTTTCGGTTCGATGACCTACCTGAAAGCAATCGAAGCTGGTGTAGATATCATTGATTGTGCATTATCTCCATTCTCACTTGGCACTTCTCAACCTTGTACCGAAACAATGATTGCTGCTTTAGAAGGTACTGAATATGCAACAGGCATTGATCGCAAAGCATTAACTCCTATCGCACAACATTTCTTAGGTGTTAAAAATAAAGTAATCTCTGAATTTAAACTCAAAAACCATTTTGACGTTGACCCTAACGTACTTGATTTCCAAATTCCAGGTGGTATGCTTTCAAATCTTTATAACCAATTAAAAGAACAAGGTATGGAAGATAAATATCAAGATTTACTTGAAGAAATGCCTCGCGTTCGTGCTGATCTTGGTTACCCTCCACTAGTTACTCCATCTAGCCAAATTGTTGGTTCTATGGCAACATTTAACGTAATGATGGGTAAACGTTATGCAATTGTACCTCGCGAAGTAAAAGACTTAGCACGCGGTAAATATGGTAAAACTCCAATGCCTGTTGCTGCAGAAGTTCGTGAAGCGATCATTGGCGATGAACCAATCATTGACTATCGTCCAGCTGATGATATCGAACCACAAATGGGAAAACTTAAAGCTGAATTAGCTGAAAAAGGCTATCCAAATGCTTCTACCGAAGATGTTCTTTCTTATGCATTATTCCCAGAAGTTGCATTGGAATTCTTCAAAAACCATCGTTAATCTTTAATTAAATCAAGGCATGTGCATTTTTGTACATGCCTTTTTGTTGTTATATTTAGAACTTAAAATAAAACCCAGCACAATTCATTTTCTTGAACTTTGCTGGGTTTCCTCATAATTATTTTACATATTCTGCTCTAAATACTTCTTCAGCTGGACCAGATAAATATACGTGATTATCCTCGCCCCATTCTACAAATAGATCGCCACCATCTAATTCGATTTTTGCACTGCGTCCTGTTTTCTCGTTGAGAATCGCAGCTACTATGGTTGCACAAGAACCTGTCCCACACGCTAGTGTAATACCTGCACCACGTTCCCATACACGCATTCTAAGATGATCTTTACTTTTTACTTCCACGAACTCTACATTAATTTTCTTAGGAAACATGGAATGTGTTTCAATCATTGGTCCAATTTTCTCAAGTTCCACTGCATTGATATCTTCAACAAAAATAACACAATGCGGATTTCCCATGGAAACACAGGTAATTTGATATGTTTTATCTAAAACCGTTAATTCTTTATGAACTACTTCTTCTTTGCCAAAACCTGCAACAGGAATATCTTCTGCTGTTAATATTGGTTGTCCCATATCTACTTTTACCGTTTCAAATTTTCCGTTTTTAAAAATAAGTTCTGGTTTAATCAATCCAGCCTTGGTTTCAATGACTATTTTGGTTTTCGTTGTTAATTTTTGCTCATACAAATAACGAGCGATACAACGTGTCGCATTACCACACATTTCAGCTTCACTGCCATCAGAATTAAAAATACGCATTTTAAAATCTGCTATTTCAGATGGTAAAATCATCACTAAACCATCTGCACCTACCCCAAAATGACGATCGCAAACTTCAATGGCGGCTTGATTATAATCAGCAATCTTCTCTTTCCTACCATCTACAATGACAAAATCATTACCAATCCCATGCCATTTCGAAAAATGAAAATTCATATTTTCTACCCCCAAAAATTAATATTTTTAAAATAAAATATCTTTCTTCAACTATTTATCTTATACTATTATTATATACAACATTTTTACTATTAATAGCGTATATATTGCTTAAAATATTGCAAAAAATGCTTTAATACCATTAAACGGATAAACGGAGATGATTCTCATATATACTCAATACTCCAATAATAAATCTGGCTATTTACATAAAGACTTTCAACTATTTCACCTAAAAGATAAAAAACAGCAAGAATTTGAATTTCATTATCATGATTTTAAAAAAATCATCATCTTTTTATCTGGGAAAGTCACGTACCTTATCGAAGGGAAAGCATATCTACTAAAACTAGGCGACATCCTATTGGTTGACAATCACGATATCCACAAACCACTGATTGATCCTTCAGAAACTTATGAAAGAATTATTATCTGGGTGAATACAAGTTTAATCGAAGCTTATCGTGATAAAGATTGCGATATTTCCCTATGTTTTCAACTTACGAAAGAAAGAAAATCTAATTTAATTCGACTAGAATCCAATAGCAAAGATAAATTGAACTCTATATTAACCGAATTGGAAACGATCATGACAACGGATGAATTTTGTAGTGATTTATTAAGTAAAGCATTATTCATCCAATTTATGATTTACCTCAATAGAATGCAATTAACAAAACAGACACATAACGTGGACGATGCCATTACCTACGATAGACAAATTGAAAATATTTTAAATTATATAAACAACCATTTATCAGAAGATATTTCGATCACTTCTCTTTCTGAAAAATTCTTTCTCAGTCGCTATTATATGATGCATAAATTTAAAAAAGAAACTGGCTACAGCTTACATAATTATGTATTGCAAAAGAGACTGATGATCAGTGCAAATCTCATGAAACAAGGAATTCCGATAACAAAAGCTGCTGCTCAAAGTGGCTTTCATGATTATTCTAATTTTCTCCGTGCCTTTAAAAAATTATTTAAAAAATCGCCACGTGATTGGTTGGCTTAATTCTAAATAGGGTGTTGTAATGCTTTTGCAACACCCTATTCTCTTTATCTAAAGAAACAAGATCTTCCTACAAATTCTTGAATAATGGAGTTATTCGGAATATCATTTTCAGCAACAATATCATCAAAATATTCTAAAAAATTTAAAAGTCGTATTGCCTCTGCATATTCAGGTAATGTTTTATCTACCGCTTCTAATAATGGTTTCGCATATTTTTTTAAAACGCCCAATTCATAAATCAAGGCAGAATTAAACATAACATCCGCATCTTCTTGAAACGGGAAAATATTTTTTTCCTCCCCCTTACGAACAGAAGGCCATTGTTTAATTGTCTTAATTGCGTCAGACCCTCTAAATTGATGATCACGAACCATTCGCCTAATGAGTCTTGCATCAGTCGTAGGAACGCGATTATGCCCATCAATAGCCAATTGTGTTAATGCACTGATATAAATCTTATATTTTTTATCACGCGAAATTTCACTAGTTAAAGCTTCATTTAACCCATGAATTCCCTCAATGATAATCGGTTGGTCTGGTTTTAGTTGAATAACATTGCCGCGATATTCACGTTTCCCGGTTAAAAAATTATAGTAAGGTACTTCAATTGCTTTGCCAGCTAATAATTGTAGTAAATGTTCATTAAATAATTTTACATCCAATGCTTCTAATGCTTCAAAATCGTATTCACCATGTTCATCGCGCGGTGTATAAATACGATCAAGAAAATAATCATCCAAAGAAATAGCAACTGGAACAATATCATTTACTCTAAGTTGAATGCTAAGACGCTGCGCAAATGTTGTCTTACCTGACGAAGATGGCCCTGCAATTAAAATAATTCTTACGTTATCCGTATGACTCGCAATGAAATCGGCAATTTGTGCCGTTTTCTTTTCATGTAAAGCTTCTGATAGTCGAATGATATCGCCAATTTTTTTTTGTTTATTATACGCATTCAAATTTGATACATAGTCGCAATTCAATATTTTTGCCCATTTTTCAGCTTCGCTAAAAACATGTGCTAATTTCGCTTGCACTTGAAACTCTGGCAGAATACCTGGACTATGAAATTCAGGTACACGTACAATCAGACCAGTTTCATAAAAATCAAGTGCGAATAAGTCGAGTACACCTGTTTGTGAAACCATAGCGCCATATAAATAATCGTAGAAATTACCACAATGATAAATGCTAACACTATCTCGATCTAGAGAGTGAATGAGTGTTACTTTTTCCATTTGTCCACGTTGGGTAAATAATTCAATCACCTCTTCTTTAGGCAAAGTACGCTTCACAATTGGGCGATTCTCTGTAACGATCTTACGCATTTGCACTTCTATTAAACGAACATCTTCTTCTGTGAGTTTACGCCCCAAATAAACCTCACAATATAAGCCTTTACTTAACGAATGTTCTACTGTAATTTCAGCATTCTGAAAGATTTCATTTACCGCAATGATTAGTAAAAATGTAACAGATCTTTGATATACTTTTATCCCGTCTTCACTTGTCATATCAATAAATTCAATTTTTGCATCTTTTGTTAATTGGGTTTGTAAATCTTTTATCACATTATCTACTTTTGCTGCTACAATTATTGTCTTATATGATTCTTGAAAGTCTTCACTGATTTTTTGCAATGTTGTATGTTTTGTGTAGTTTAATTTTATTTCATTCTTTACACCGACTAAAATTTCAGTTTTCATTGTTGATTTCCCCCTGCCCCAAAACTAAAAAAAGTATACTATATTATTATATAGTATACTTTCCATCTTAATTTTGCTAGTCAAATTTAAACTAGCCAAAAATAATTTTAACGACAAAATAAGCAACAGCCCCCATAGCTGCGGTACATGGTATCGTAAGCACCCATGCCACAAGCATTTGTTGTGCTACACCCCAACGGACAGCACGGATACGTTTTGCACTTCCGACCCCCATGATAGAACCAGATACAACATGCGTTGTACTGACTGGCAAATGCATTAACGTTGCACTAAATACAACAATTGCCGAGTTCAAATCTGCAGCAAAACCACTAATCGGTTCTAGTTTGAAAATTTTACCACCCATTGTTTTGATAATTTTCCAACCTCCAGCAGCTGTACCACAGCCCATAGACGTCGCTGCTGCGATTTTAACCCAAGTAGGAACCTCTAATGAATCTATATATCCACCACTAAGTAATGCCAATGTGATAATTCCCATAGCTTTTTGTGCATCATTTGAACCATGCGAAAAAGACATCAGTGCTGCAGATAAAATCTGCATTCTTTTAAATTTATTATTGATTGCCGATGGCGAAAAATTGCCAAATATCCAATATAGTAACATCATGATAACAAAGCCACTAGCCATTGCAATAATAGGGGAAAAAATCAATGATACTACTATTTTAAAAATTCCATAAAAATTAAGTCCGACAGACCCCGCTGAAACCATCACCGCTCCAACGATCCCACCAACCAAGGCGTGCGATGAACTACTCGGTATACCAAACCACCAAGTTGCCAAATTCCAAATAATGGCCCCAATTAAAGCTGCGATGATTACTTTTTCATCCACATGTTGCGCTGAACTTACGATGTCTCCACCAATCGTCTTTGCAACACCAGTGCTATACATCGCACCGAGAAAATTCAAACCAGCTGCCATTAAAATTGCTACTTTAGGTGGAATAGCTCGTGTTGATACTGATGTCGCAATCGCATTCGCTGTATCATGAAACCCATTTATATAATCAAATAACAGCGCCAAAGCAACAACAGTAATTAGTAAATACTGTAATTCAAGCATATTTCATTACCACGCCTCTGATTAAATCTGAAATATCCTCACAATGGTCTAATGTATTTTCAAGATACTCTAAAACTTCTTTCCACTTGATAACCTCAATTGGATTTACACAGGATTCAAATAAATGTGCTACTTCCTTACGATATAATCGATCACCTTCACTCTCTAATTTTTCAATTCGGCGAGTATGATCCAATATTTTATGTTGATTTGATTTAATATTTTTCAACAACATAAAAGCCTTAACCAACTCCTCTGTACTCTCAATAAGTAATTGTGTCAATTCAATTGCACCTTCTCTTGCTTCACCAGTGCGATAAAGAACCATTCGTTGGATCGTCCCCTGTAAAAAATCTACACCATCATCAAGCCCATTAGCTAATGCATAAATATCCTCGCGATCAATTGGCGTAATGAAAGTTTGATTTAACTTATCGATAATACGATCATTGATATCATCAGCATCATGCTCAAGGTCTATAATTTCTTTCATTTTGCTTTCTGCTTTGCTATAATCTCTCATTACTTCATTCATTAACAAGGCACCCTTATTAAAGTAATTAGCACTATCAACAAATAAATCAAAAAACTCGTTATCTTTGTGCTTGAAGTTAAACATATTTTGTTTTGCCCCCCAAAATCTTTGTTAGTTTATCTATGTATTTGACCATTACGTTTTACTATATCACCATTCATAAAATTACACAATATCAAAAATTGGGCATAAAAATTACATCTTTCCGCATATATTTCGTGCTAATTTTCTGTAAATTTAGCATTTCAACGAAAATATTAGATAATAAAATATTTTTATTATTTCATCTATAGACTCGGCAATAAATATATTTTTTATTACAAAAAAAGAAGCCCACTTATGTAATTACTTCATAAGTAAGCTTCTAAAAAATTCAAATAAAATTATTTACTTGCAACATATTGCATTGCTTTTAATGTTTTTTCTGCCATACCTTTTACTTTTGATGAAGGTATTGCACAAACAGCAATTCTAACGCCCATTTTCAATGGTACTGCAAAAATTAAATCATCATGTAATTTTTCACAAACCGCATCTGGATCATTGGCTGGAACAGAGATGAAGAAACCAGCTCTATATGGAAGAACGTTTAAACCACATGATTTAGACTCTTCCATGAAGATGCTCGCACGTTCACGAATCAATTTATATAAAACATCACGTTCCGTTTCGAACTGAGCAAGTAGTGTTTTATCTTGATCAATTGTCGTCAATAGTTTCATTGCTCCGCGATTGATGTTTGACCAAGTTGCCCGACTCGTATATTGGTTGATTGCCGCAAATTCATCAATAACCGCTTTACTAGAAGACATCCCAATCATCGCACCAGTACGTTGACCATACATAGTATACCCTTTTGACATACTAAACGCTAAAACGCCAAGAATGTTTTCTGGTAAATTACCAAATTGTTGTAAAAATTTACGTGATTCATTTTTTTCACCAGCATAATCAATATACGCGATATCAACAAGTACCGTGATTTTTTTATCAGGATTTTTTGCTTGTGCTTTGCAAACATCCAATACCTTAGCCCAGTCTTCATCTGTCAAACTAAAGCCTGTTGGATTATGAGCAGGTGTATTGATAATGATAACAATCGAATTTTGTTTTGCTAAAATTTCATTTACTTTAACTTCAAAAGCTTTGATATTAAAATTTTGTTTTTCATCAAATAATTGATATGTATCTAATTTACGTAGTGCTTCCTTACATAATACATTGTATGGACCCCAATACCAATCAGAGGTAAGTACAGTATCACCAATTTCGGAATAATTCCAAATGGTATGATGAAGAACACCAGTCCCACCAGAAGTAGCAACAGAACTAAAATATGCTTCTGGTTTGTTATCCGCAAAAGCAAGATTAATCGTTGCTTTTAAATAGTCTGGTAAGCCTGAAATTGGTGCATAGGCTATTAATTCATTGATTGGTAATTCGCGTAATACTTTTTCTACGGTAGGGATACAAGCCAATTTCTCACTATCGTCCATAATCGCACCGATTGTAGCATTTACCACTTTATCTTTACCATATTGCTCGCAAGCTTTTACAGCCGCGCCACTTGCACCAAAAATTTTATCAGTCGCAAACTTTCCTTTTGAATGAGATGCAGCAAAACTAGTTAACATTTATATTCCTCCTATAATGGCCACCTTTGGCGAATAAAATTAATTTTTGAATAACAAATACCTTATATTCTTTATAAAATATGAAATTCCTCTGAAAATTTTCAAGTATACAGAGTACACAAGAAAGCTAGCTACTCAAAAAAGAGTAGCTAGCATATGAACTTTTTAAATATTATTTTGCAGGAAAAAATTCTGCATGAATTGCATTAACCGCTTCTTTTAATTTAGCGTTTTTAATCAAACAAGAGATGCTAATTTCAGATGTACTAATAACTTCGATGTTCACACCCGCTGTTGATAATGCACCAAACATTCTAGCTGCAATCCCTGGGCTACCTAACATACCTGCACCGACAATCGACACTTTTGCAACATCTTCTTCAATAAGTACAGCGATTGCGTTTAACTCATCCGCTACTCTATCAACAATTTTCTTTGCTTCTGGCAAATCAGTAATTGCAACTGTAAATACCATATCTGTAACGTTTTTCTCAATGTTACGAATACTTTGTACAATCATATCTACATCAACATTTGCATCAGCAAGAGCTGAAAAAATCGAATGTGCAATACCAGGGTTATTAGGAACACCTAATACAGCAATTTTGGCTACATCGTTATCATGTGCAACCCCTCTAATTGTAAAATCTTTATCTTCCATTGTATATTCCTCCCTAATAAATGAACCTGGTTTTGTTGTAAAAGTTGAACGAACATGAATTGGAATGTTAAAATATTTACCCATTTCAACGGAACGTGGCTGCATTACCCCCGCACCGAGTCTTGCCATTTCAAGCATTTCGTTATAAGTAATTTCTTTCATCTTACGAGCATCTTTCACGATACGTGGATCAGCAGAATAAACACCATCAACATCCGTAAAAATTTCACAACTATCAGCTTTGAGTGCTCCAGCGAGCGCTACTGCCGAAGTATCGGAACCACCTCTACCAAGGGTTACAGGATCACCGATTTCATTACAACCTTGGAAGCCTGCAACAACAACGATATTGCCTTTATCAAGTTCAGCTAATACCCTAGCTGGTTTAATATCTACTAATTTTCCTTTTGTATGTACAGAATTCGTTTTCATCCCAGCAAGTGGTCCGGTAAGTGATATTGCTGGATGTCCAAGCGTTTTAAATGCCATCGTAAGTAAAGCTATAGATATTTGTTCACCAGTGGTTAAAAGCATATCCATTTCACGCGTATATTGATAAGGTTCTTTAGTAATTCCTTTTGCAAGCGCAATTAAGTCATCTGTAGTATCACCCATAGCGGATACAACCATAACAATTTTATCATCTGGTTGCATCTCATCTATTATTCTTTTGGCTACTGCCATAATTTTTTCTACACTACCTACAGAACTACCACCAAATTTTTTTACAATTAAGCCCATTGCTCTCCCCCTAAACTTGTTTAACACTGTACCTTTTTATATTTCTCCGCAAAAGTACAAACTCCTCCTGTACAAGGACAATTTATTACAATAAATTAAATTTTTAAATTTAATTCTTTTTATTATAACCGATATCAATAGTAAATGTAATACTTTTTAAGCGTTTATTTTAAAATTGTATACTATATATTTTTTTATCGTCATAAAACAGCTAGACATTTTTTTTTTATTATGGTAAATTATAAATATCAATGACCTTTTAAGTTAGTCCTGAGAGACGCTAAAGGTACATAATAAAAAGCTTTCATTATGTACACTTTTATGTCTCTTACGCTGCGTAAGAGATTTTTATTTTGCCCATAATTATATATTGTAGAGGAGCGATCAATTACATGAACAATCGTGTTATTAAAGTGGATGAAAAACTACCCTTGCTTACAACCATACCACTTAGTTTGCAGCATTTATTTGCTATGTTTGGTGCCACCGTTTTAGTGCCAATTTTGTTTAAAGTAAACCCTGCTACCATTTTATTATTTAATGGTATTGGCACATTATTATACTTATCCATTTGTAAAGGTAAAATTCCAGCTTATTTAGGCTCTAGCTTTGCATTCATCTCACCAGTGTTTGTTATTTTACCACAATACGGTTATGAAGCAACGCTAGGTGGATTCATTATTGTAGGTCTAGTATTTTCTCTTGTGGCCCTTAGTATTCGCGTGATCGGTACAAAATGGATCGATGTCGTATTTCCGCCAGCGGCAATGGGTGCAATCATCGCAGTTATTGGTCTTGAATTAATGCCAACTGCAGCTGGTATGGCCGGATTAACGGGTGACGTTATCGATAGTAAAACAATTACCGTATCCATTATCACCTTACTGATCACTGTTTTTGGTTCCGTTGCATTCCGCGGTTTCTTAAGTATTATTCCAATCTTAGTTGGCGTATTAAGCGGCTATGTATTAGCACTGTTTATGGGATTGGTTAATTTAGAACCTATTAAAGCTGCTGCTTGGTTTGCAATGCCAACAATTTACACTCCTGTATTTAATATGAGTGCAATTTTAATTATATTACCAGCAGCGCTTGTCGTTATTGTAGAACATATCGGTCACTTGATTGTTACTGGTAATATTGTTGGAAAAGACTTAACAAAAGATCCTGGTCTTGATAAATCCTTACTCGGAAATGGTATCTCAACCATTATTTCTGGATTCTTTGGCTCTACTCCGAATACAACTTATGGTGAAAACATCGGTGTTCTTGCCATAACCAAAGTATATAGTGTATGGGTCATCGGTGGAGCCGCAGTATTTGCAATTATCTTATCGTTTGTTGGTAAACTTTCTGCTGCAATCCAGAGCATCCCTGTCCCTGTTATGGGTGGCGTTTCATTACTCCTATTTGGTGTCATTGCAGCCTCTGGGATTCGCATGTTAGTTGAATCAAAAGTAGATTATAACAAACCAGCAAATTTAATTTTAACCTCCATTGTCCTTGGGATTGGAGTCAGTGGAGCTAGTATCACATTAGGTACTGTTACGCTCAAAGGCATGGCACTTTCCACTGTCGTTGCAATCATTTTAAGCTTATCATTTAAAATACTTGAAATAATAAATGGTAAAAAAAATTAATCATAAAACTATCTAAATAAGGCGAACAATGCATTTTCTTTACGGAAATCATTGCTCGCCTTATTTTTACCCATTACAAAATTACGCTCTGAAATTTATGAATTGTAAATCAATATCAAGCTCAGCTTGTCTTAATTTTGCAATGACTTGTTGCAGATCATCCTTATTTTTGCCAGAAACACGCACTTGATCATCTTGAATTTGCGCTTGTACCTTTAATTTTGTGTCTTTAATCGCATTTATCACTTTTCTCGCATTGTCTTTACTAATACCACTTTTCACTTTAATAATTTGACGAACAGTGCCTTGCGCCGCACCTTCAACCTTACCATAGTCAAAACTTTTTATTGATACATTTCGTTTAATCGCTTTAGCTTTCAATATATCTAACACATTATCCAATTTAAATTCATCATCACTGATTACCTTTAAATCATTACCTTCTAATGTGATATTAGATTTGCTGTTCCTAAAATCAAAACGTTGACCAATTTCTTTCATTGCTTGATTTACGGCATTATTAACTTCTTGCATATCCGTTTCAGATACTACATCAAATGAACAATCTTTTGCCATATAAAACTCCCCCTTAAAATGCTTTTTATTACTATTCTGGATAACCTTAATGTTTTCCTGCAAAACCTATAGATGAAACAATATCTCTCTTGTATGGTAGCATTATTATAAAATTTTTCATAGTATACTCTAAATCACACTATATATTTGCTTTAATATTAGAGGAGGTCGAATGCTTTATGGATTGTAATTATCCACATTGGTATAATACGGATTGCGTTGAAAAAAAAGATGACATGTCATGTCATCAGGGTTACGAACATCACATGTGTGCATTTCCTGATGCATCCTTTAAAGATCGTCTGCTCGGCATGCTTGGCAATAAAATTTTATTTTCAGTAGATGCCAGAGTCTGTGGTCGTGAGGCGTTATGCGGCTCACTTTGTTATGTTGGGTGCGACTTTATTATCGTAAATTGTTGTCTGCACCGTAAACCAATTTCAATGTATGTTCCTATTCATATGATTAGATTTTTGGCAATTGCTCATTAGTAATCTTTAACATAAAAATATAGCAAGGAGGTTGTTTTTTTGAGGAATTTTCGCAATCGTAAGCCTATGTCAATTGATTTTGATCATATGAAAACATTACATGAAGAAGGTATTGAACAACTTCAATTAATGCAAACTGCACTAGAATCTGCCCAATTAGCGAGTGATACAATGCGAGATAAATTAGACGACATGGCAAATCATCATTGGCATACCTATATTGATGTCATTCATCTCATTTGCATGCATGATGAGACAATGAATACTTCACTGAAACAGGTAGGATTAGATCTGCGCACAGAAGATGATCTAAACGAAAAACAATGTCAAATCAAACGCAGCCTTGTCCTATCTCTTGTTATAGCTCTAGTCCGCCGTCATCAACGCATGATTTATGTTTATAACCTTCATGGTGAACCAATGAAAGATTTTTTATCAGAATCTACGGTGATTGAACGCGACTGTATGGCAAGTATCATTTCTATGATTCATACAACACTATAAAAATAGGAGTGGCTTATCATCCACTCCTATTTTTGATTTCATTTATTACTACTGTCCCAGAATCATTTAGAATCACTTATTTTCTCCGCTAAGATTTTATTTCTCTATATTTATCATACTTCATGTATAATATAATTAAATTAACACATACTCGATATGATAAGGAGAATGTATGCCTACTTTTATTGTTCCCAATGACATAGAAACACAACCAGTTAAAAACTATTTACGTAAACACGAGGGCATCTCACTCACTCTTTGGCGCAAAATCAAGCAAAATAACGCTTTACGAATCAATGATATGCTAGTAAACCCTGGAATGGCTATGATAAAAGCTACGGATTGCATTCGTTACGAAATTGAGCATACCTCACAAATTCTGCCGATTGAGCTGCCATTAAACATTTGTTATGAAGATGAATACCTACTTGTCATTGATAAACCAGCCGGACAGTTGGTTCATCCCACAACGAAAGAACATTATAACACCTTAGCAAATGGGATTTTATTTTACTATCAGCAAAAGGGATTGCCCCTTTCTTTTCATCCCGTGCATCGTCTTGATAAAGACACCTCTGGTCTAGTTTTAATTGCAAAAATGCCGCACATCCAGCATTTATTTTCATTTACGCAGACAAAGACCCTTAAGCGTATTTATCAAGCATTAGTTTTAGGAATTCCCTCCCCCAGCGAAGCTCTGATCAATGCACCAATTGACCGTAAACCAACTAGCATTATTGAACGCATGGTAGCCGAAACTGGGCAAGAAGCCCTCACCCATTATAAAACAATGAAAACCTTCCACACATTCTCATTACTAGAACTCGAACTTATGACCGGACGTACGCACCAAATTCGTGTTCACCTATCTCATATCGGTCATCCGATTCTCGGTGACGACTTATATGGGGGCCCAACAAACCTAATACAAAGGCAAGCTTTACATGCAAAATCTTTGAGTTTCATTCATCCAGTTACAAAGCAAAAAATTGAAGTAATTAGTCAATTATCTAAAGACATTCAGAATATTATCAATACTCAATAATAATTTTAAAATAAATTTAAACTATATCTCCATATATCTATATTACAAGTTTATAAAATGTGATATAATTAACAAGTTAGTAATAGTTATATAATTTACTTAGGGGGTAATATTATGCCATTAGTTACGACTACAGAAATGTTTAAAAAGGCTTATGAAGGCGGTTACGCAATCGGTGCTTTCAATGTAAACAACATGGAAATCATCCAAGGTATTACAGAGGCTGCTAAAGAAGTACAAGCTCCGCTTATTCTTCAAGTTTCCGCTGGTGCAAGAAAATATGCAAAACACGCTTATTTAGTACATTTAGTACAAGCAGCTCTTGAAGATACTGATCTTCCAATTGCGCTTCATTTAGATCATGGTGCTGATTTCGAAACTTGTAAATCATGCATTGATGGTGGCTTCACTTCCGTTATGATTGATGGTTCCCATCATAGTTTTAAAGACAATATCGAATTAACAAAACGCGTTGTTGAGTATGCACACAGCAAAGGCGTTGTTGTTGAAGGTGAATTAGGACAACTAGCTGGCATTGAAGATGATGTAAACGTATCCGCTGAAAATGCTTCTTATACTCAACCAGAACAAGTTGAAGAATTTGTTAAAAGCACTGGTGTTGACTCTTTAGCAATTGCTATTGGTACAAGTCATGGCGCGTTTAAATTCAAACCTGGTCAGAATCCAAAACTTCGTTTTGATATTTTAAAAGACGTTGAAAAAAGACTTCCTAACTTCCCAATCGTTTTACATGGTGCTTCTTCTGTTATTCCAGAATATGTTGAAATCATTAATAAAAACGGTGGTAATTTAGCGGATGCTATCGGTATCCCAGAAGATATGTTACGCGAAGCTGCTAAAATGGCTGTTTGCAAAATCAACATTGATTCTGACTTACGTCTTGCTTTAACTGCTGGTATTAGAGAGCACATGTTCGCTAATCCATCTCATTTTGATCCAAGACAATACTTAACTCCTGCTAGAGCAAACATTAAAGAATTAGTGAAACATAAACTTGTTCACGTTCTTGGCTGCAATGGCAAAGCTTAATTGTATATAAATAAATGAAAGAGTTAACACTCCTCCATTTAGATTCTAAAAGGTTGGATATTATCCAACCTTTTATTATTGATTATAAAGAACCGGTATAGATTAACCGCTAATCTATACCGGTTCTTTATTTTATGTAATGTAAATTATATAAAATAGTAATTATGCTGGATTATATTCAATAATACTTAATTCTGGTTGCTTGTTTAAATCAACGATTTCACCTGTAGTCAGTCTTATCAACGGCAATGCCGCATAATCCTTTGCATATTGGATAATAGCGCCCCTTGTTTTATCGGATAATAAAACTTTTGAACCGATAAAAGCCTCTTGCACATTAATTATAAAAGGCATGCACACCTTAGGGTCCAATATCTGAAACATTTCTTTTCTAATAAAGGACAAAGCAGAAAAAGGCGTTTGCTTGAGAAAACCTTCTCTTTCAGTCGTAATACTATCATAGATATCGGCAATAGCTACAATCTTAGCATACTCGTGAATATCATCACCCTCTAAATTAAAGGGAAAACCTGAACCATCCATTCTTTCATGATGCTGTAAAACTGTACGCTTAACACCATCGGATAAGTCAGGATTTTCCGATAAAATTTTATACCCCTCTACTGTATGTTGCATATAGATTTCTTTTTCTTCTTCTGATAAATTCTCAATATTCTTTTCAATGATCTTTTTATCTAATTGAGTTTTGCCAATATCGTGTAAAAAACCAGCAAAAATAACATCTTGAATATCGGCTTCTTTATAATGTAACCATTTTGCCAATACCCCAGCTAAAATTGAAACACGCAATGAATGATTATAAGTAGAATTATCCATAGATTTTAGTTCATATAGATAATCAATCGCACCACTTTGATGAACCATTGATGTAATCGAATCCTCAACGATCTTCTTCACCTTTTTTATCGGAATCTCTTTATTTTTAGCAATTTCGTTAAAAAGTTTTTCAACGACAACTAAAACTTCTTGATACTCCTTAACAAATCCGTTACTACGATTTAACATTGATTGGACAAGCATTTCTCTAGGGTCTAAATCATAATCATCCTTAACACATACTGTTCCTACGTCCAAAAATTTTAGTCTTGTAATATGTGCTTGTGACAAAAGGGTATTCTCTGCCAGTACAACGATCATATTATCATTTATAATTGTGCGAGCTAGCGTCATTCCCGGCTGAACTTCATTAATATTTATCTGTCTCATTATTGCACCTCATCCCTTATTCTAATTATAGAAAAAAAATCATAATGTAGCACTATTCCAAAAGACCTATTTATTGGTTTAAATATAAAATTATTTTAAATGCTAAATATTATATTTCAAATTTCGCCCAAATTAACACTTAATCCTGCATGGTAAATTAACTTTATAAATCGCAAATCATAACAAATGTTCAAAAAAAAGACCCAACCGAAGTTGAGTCTTTTCATCTTAACTGGCAACTACCTACTTTCCCAGGGCGTTTCCACCCAAGTATCATTGGCGTGTATAGGCTTAACTACTGTGTTCGGTATGGGAACAGGTGGTACCCTATAGCTAT
>Ga0316600_10000656_pt1 | contig 16415 bp, 14 predicted proteins | sample OWC_soil_day5_CT_FD_207652 | JGI IMG/M metagenome (GOLD analysis project Ga0316600, IMG submission 207652) | Wetland soil microbial communities from Old Woman Creek delta, Ohio, United States - OWC_soil_day5_CT | ecosystem: Environmental > Terrestrial > Soil > Wetlands | place: USA: Ohio... | reverse complement strand
AATCTCAGCCATTCCTGCAATGCCGAATTGCGGAATTGGCCTTAAAATCTTTTTATTTATTTCGCATTCCCATGCATTCCAAGATTCTTATTCTCGATTTCGGGTCGCAGGTAACTCAACTTATCGCACGGCGTGTGCGCGAGGCCGGTGTCTTTTCCGAGGTCTTCCCGTTTGACGTCAGTTCCGATTTCATCAGAGACTACGCCAAGGATGGAACCTTGCGCGGAGTCATCCTTTCTGGCGGTCCAAATAGCGTTACGGAAGGCGATACGCCGCGGGTACCGCAGGTCGTTTTCGAACTGGGCGTCCCGGTGCTGGGTATCTGCTACGGCATGCAGGCGATGGCGGAGCAGTTGGGCGGCAAGGTTGAAAATGGCAAGATTCGTGAATTCGGCTATGCTGAAGTAAGGGCTCGCGGGCATTCCAGGCTGCTGGACGGCATCAATGATTTCGTTACGCCTGAAGGACACGGCATGCTCAAGGTCTGGATGAGCCATGGCGACAAGGTTACCGAGATGCCGCCCGGCTTCAAGCTGATGGCTTCAAATGAGGCTTGTCCGATTGCAGGCATGGCCGATGACGATCGCCGGTTCTACGCATTCCAGTTCCATCCCGAGGTGACCCATACCGTTCAGGGCAAGGCCATACTGAGCCGCTTCGTCCACGAAATCTGCGGCTGTAAATCCGAGTGGAACATGCCGGATTACGTCGAGGAGGCCGTCAAGTCGATTCGTGAGCAGGTAGGCGGCGATGATGTGATCCTGGGACTTTCCGGCGGCGTCGATTCGAGTGTGGCCGCTGCGCTGATCCATAAGGCCATCGGCGACCAGCTGACATGCGTTTTTGTCGATCATGGCCTTTTGCGCCTGGACGAAGGCAAGATGGTCATGGACATGTTCGCCAAGAATCTGGGCGTCAAGGTTATTCATGTCGATGCAACCGACCAGTTCATGGGACAACTGGCCGGAGTGACCGATCCCGAGGAAAAACGCAAGATCATCGGTCGCGAATTCGTCGAAGTCTTCCAGGCCCAGGCCGCCACGCTTTCCAACGCAAAATGGCTGGCGCAGGGAACCATCTATCCGGACGTGATCGAGAGCGCGGGCAAGGGCAAGAAAGGTCAGACCATCAAGAGTCACCATAATGTGGGCGGCTTGCCGGAAACGCTGAACCTGAAGCTGCTGGAACCGCTGCGCGAACTGTTCAAGGATGAGGTACGCGAGCTTGGCGTTGCGCTTGGGTTGCCGCACGACATGGTCTATCGTCATCCTTTCCCCGGGCCGGGACTGGGTGTGCGTATTCTGGGTGCGGTCAAAAAGGAATATGCCGATCTGCTTCGCCGCGCTGATGCGATTTTCATCGAGGAACTGAGGAATACCCTGGTCGATTCGCCGCTGGGAGAAATTGATGCCGGGCTCACCTGGTATGATGCAACCAGCCAGGCCTTTGCCGTCTTCCTGCCAGTCCGATCAGTTGGCGTGATGGGCGATGGCCGTACCTACGAATATGTGGTGGCGCTGCGTGCAGTCCAGACGCAGGACTTCATGACGGCGCATTGGGCGCACCTGCCGCACGAATTGCTGGGCAGGGTCTCGAACCGGATCATCAATGAGGTGCGTGGCATCAACCGCGTGGTCTACGATATTTCCGGAAAACCGCCAGCCACCATCGAGTGGGAATAAATTTTCTTCTGGCAACGTAACGTAGCAATACGCAATAACATTACAAAAAGCCCTGAAAAATCAGGGCTTTTTCTTGATCTTATAACGAAGGGGCAGTAAATGGCACGTTGGTCAAATTCAACCGATGAAATGAACAAGATCGCTCAATTTTCCGAAAAGGCGGCTTCCTGTATTTTGGTGAAGCTCATGCTGGAAGATGGCAAAACGGTAGAAGGGGCGCTTCGGGGCGTCAATGTCAAAAACAATGGTTTTGAAAATAACACTATGCGCTTCTCAGGCGAGTTCAAAATCGTGACCAAGGACCATCAGAGCCTGGTAATCGATTTCCTGGATACGAAATCGGTTGAGAATGCGTGGAGTGATGAGGCTGCCGCCGAGTATGAGAAACTCGGTGTCATCAAGCTTAAAAAGAAAAACGGCAAGAAATAATGATCTTCATTATGCAAGCGGCAAGGCAGTTCGACATTTGCATTGCTTGTTCCTGATATTCGTGGATATTACCGTTTCACTGTTGAGCATCATGGGCGCGCTGGCTATCGGCACGATTACGCCAGGACCGAGCTTTGTCATGGTGGCGCGAACGTCCGTTTCGCAATCCCGTGCCCACGGATTGTCTGCCGCTGTCGGAATGGGAGTTGGAGGCACATTGTTTGCCATGGCGGCCCTGCTCGGCTTGCAGGCCATTCTCGCCGCCGTGCCTTCGATGCATCTCATCATGAGTGCGGCGGGTGGAGCCTATTTGCTTTATCTGGGCATCCGGATCTGGAAAGGAAGCAAGGAGAAGCTTGTCACTTCGGAGGATTCTCAGGTGCAGGCTGAAGCGCGCTATCTTCATTCCTTTAATGTGGCGCTCGCCACCCAACTGAGCAATCCCAAGGCAGCCATCGTGTATGCAAGCGTGTTCGCGGCATTGCTGCCGCGCGATGTGCCGTTGTTCATGCTGGTCGTCGTACCCCTTGCCGTGTTTGCGATCGAAGCGGGCTGGTATTCGCTGGTGGCGGTCGGATTGTCGTCATCATCACCGCGCAGCGCCTATCTGAAGTACAAGACGTGGGTCGACCGGATTGCCGGGTGCGTCATGGTGGGACTTGGCTCCAAACTTCTCTATTCTGCCCTGGATTCTTGAAGGCAACGCTTTTTGACGGGTGATCCAGCAGAAAGAATCCCGGAATGCTTTCTCTTTTTCCTGTTTACGGTATGTGCGACCACGTTGCGTGGCGAGACCGGAGCGTCATGAGCCTGTCATAAATCTTTTATAAGATGGCAATGGACGAAATGAACTGATTTAAGAGAAAGTGAGGTTGCCACCATGTTGCTGGAACCCGGCTATGAACCATCCGATCACGCAGAGCATGAATACCTGGCGTCCTATTCCTACGCCACCACATGCTCGGAAGAAAAACCAACCATGATTACACCTGAAACGAAACAGAGCCTCGACGGCTCTGTTTCTACATTAGCCCCCGAATTTGATATCGATTCCCCTGATGAAGCAGACATCCGGGAGGATGCCTGCCTGCTGGCCCGGCTTCAGGAGATCCTCGAATACCGTGCCCTGAACGCCTTGTTCCAGCCGATCATCAACATGCAGAGCGGCGATATCATCGGATACGAAGGCCTGATACGCGGCCCGTCGGACAGTCCGTTGCATTCGCCGCTGAATCTGTTCAAGGTCGCACGCGATCACAACATGACGGTTGCGGTCGAATATCTGTGCAGGCAGATCGTCCTGCAGCGCTTTGCAGAACTTAAATTGCCAGGCAAGCTTTTCCTGAACGTCAGTCCGGAATGCCTGCTGCAGCCCGATGTCAGGCATGGCGAGACGCTCGACTATATCGGGGATTTCGGCATCAACCCGAAGCGGGTCATCATCGAACTGACCGAAAGCCAGCCCGCTTACGATTACCAGTTGTTGCGCAAGGCGGCCATGCATTATCGCGATATGGGGTTCCAGATTGCCATGGACGATCTGGGCGAAGGCTTTTCCAGCTTGCGTTTGTGGTCCGAATTGAGGCCGGAGTACGTCAAGATCGATATGCACTTCATCCATGGAATCAATAAAGACCCGGTCAAGCTGCAATTTGTCCGGTCGATCCAGGAGATCGCGGAAAAGACGGGGACGCGTGTGGTTGCGGAAGGCATTGAAACCCAGGCGGAACTCCTGCTGATCCGCGATCTGGGTATCGGCTTCGGCCAGGGATACCATATTGCCAAGCCCAACAGTACGCCCAGCAGAATGATTCCTGCCGATGTCGTGAAGACGCTCTCGAAGGACAGCATTGCCGTTCACCCGTATGAAGGGATGGGGGCTTCGAATGGGCAGACAGCTATGCGTTTGCTGCAGGTTGTGCCCGATGTCGAGCCGAACACCAGCAACAATGCCGTGTATGAGATTTTTGAAAAGAATCCGGATCTACAGACCGTTGCCGTGGTAAGCAATGGCATTCCGGTCGGACTGATCACGCGTGAAAGCCTGATCGACCGTTTTGCTCGTGTTTACCAGCGCGAGCTATATGGCAAGAAGCCATGCGCCACGTTCATGGACCCGCATCCGCTGGTGGCGGACAAGGATACCAGCCTGCAGGAACTGAGCGGCCTGATCGTGAATTCAGACCGCCGTCATCTTTTCAACGGCTTTATCATTACCGATCAGGGGCGCTTCCTGGGAGTTGGCAATAGCCACGATCTGATGCGCGAAATAACGCAGATGCAGATCAATGCGGCGCGCTATGCCAATCCGCTGACGCTCCTGCCGGGTAACGTGCCTATCAACGAGCACATCGACCGCCTGCTGCATAACCGGGTCCGTTTTTGCGCGTGCTATGCCGACCTGGACCATTTCAAGCCGTTCAACGATGTCTACGGCTATCGCAAAGGAGACGATACCATTCAGCTTCTGGGCCGTATTCTGGTTGAGCATTGCGATCCTGACCTGGATTTTGTCGGGCACATCGGCGGAGACGATTTCATTGTCCTCTTCCAGAGCGATGACTGGGAAGCGCGTTGTCAGGCCATTCTGCTTGCATTCGATGAGGCCGTGTCCGCCCACTTTCGAGCGGAAGATCGAAATCTTGGCGGCTATTACAGCGAGGACCGGCAAGGAAAGAAGGTCTTCAATCCGCTGGTGAGCCTGTCCCTGGGTGCGGTCCGGGTCGAGCCAAGCCATTATGTATCGAGCCACCAGGTGGCGACTTTTGCCGCTGAAGCCAAGAAACAGGCCAAGAAAATTCCCGGCAACAGTCTCTTTGTCGAAAGACGGCAAGTCACAGGCACGGCTCCGTCATCGACAAACGGAAAGAGGGACGGAATAGATATTGCACCATCGCCATCCCACAGTGAATCTCCAAAAGTGGCGGATAGTGCCGAAAGCTGAGCGCGCCGCTGCCTTCCTCTCGAATTCGATTCTTGATACATTTTCCGGACTGGTCTGGCAAAATGTCATTAACCGATTAAGGAAATAAATTGCTTACTCCCTCATTCATTGCGCCTGCGCGCTTCACGGATCCGGTTGCCGCTTTGGAACAGGTCAGCCTGATTTACGAACAGGGCTTGCTGCATTTGCGCGATGCCGTTCGGCGGTTCATTGCAGGGGAGAACTTTTCCCAGCACGTCCGCGCCTGTTATCCCTTCGTTCGGGTGCATACCAGTTCGGTGCCCAGGTCCGATTCGCGTCTTTCCTATGGATTCGTATCTGGCGCGGGTACGTTCGAAACCACGCTGACGCGCCCGGATGTCTTCGAGCGCTATTATCTCGAGCAATTCCAGTTGTTGCTGCAGAACCACGGGCACGACAAGGAAATGCAGCTTGAGATAGGAACCAGTTCGCAACCGATCCCTGTGCATTTTGCGATGGGGGAATTGGAACATGTCGAAGGCGGCATCAGCCAGGAGCGGATGCAATTGCTGCGCAACGTATTTGATCTGCCTGACCTTTCCGCCATGGACGACAGCATTGCCAATGGCATGTTTGAGCCTTCACCCGGCGCTGCGCGTCCTCTGTCTCTGTTTACCGCGCCACGGGTGGATTATTCCATCCATCGGTTGCAGCACTACACCGGCACGGAAGCGCGGCATTTTCAGAATTTCGTTCTGTTCACCAACTATCAGTTTTATATTGACGAGTTTGTGCGCATCGGACATGAAATCATGAACCGCATGGTCGACCCGGACAATCCGCGCGAGGACGACGGCTACGTTGCCTTTGTCGAACCGGGCAACCAGATAACGCATCGAACTGGCAGCAGTATTCGAAATGACGAGGATGTGAAGTCGCCGCCTTCGAGGCTGCCCCAGATGCCGGGCTATCATCTGGTTCGCGCCGACGGCAACGGCATCAGCATGATCAACATCGGGGTCGGGCCTGCCAACGCCAAGACGATCACTGACCACGTCGCGGTGCTGCGGCCGCATGTCTGGCTGATGCTGGGACATTGCGCCGGCTTGAGAACGACCCAGAAACTGGGCGACTACGTCCTTGCACACGGCTATGTCCGGGAAGACCATGTGCTCGACGAGGACTTGCCTCTGTGGGTGCCCATTCCTTCTCTTGCCGAAGTCCAGGTGGCGATTGAATCCGCCGTTGCCGAAATTACGCAACTGACCGGGTATGAACTCAAGAGCATCATGCGTACAGGCACCGTGGCCAGCACGGATAACCGCAACTGGGAACTGCTTTCGCACCGGACGCCTGAGCGCCGTTTCAGTCAGAGCAGGGCCATAGCGCTCGATATGGAGAGCGCAACGATAGCCGTGAATGGTTTCCGATTCCGGGTACCCTACGGCACGCTGCTGTGCGTGAGCGACAAGCCGCTGCACGGCGAGATCAAGCTTCCGGGGATGGCCGACCATTTCTACAGGGAGCGCGTCGATCAGCATCTGCGCATTGGCATTCGTGCATTGGAACTCCTCCGGCGTCAGGACATGTTCAAGCTGCACAGCCGCAAGCTGCGAAGCTTTGCCGAAGTCGCGTTTCAGTAAACGCCTTATCCGTTCGGTTGAGTCTGGAAATATGTTCTGGAGGGATGCTATTCCTCCAGCCTGTCTATGTCTCGGCGCTCCTCTGCCGACTTGTTGAGCCATTTCCGGTGCAGTATCCGTTCCACCGGCCTCCCGACGATGAAAAGGAGCAGGACTATGACAACGGCAACCCCTGCGATCTGCCACAAGCCCATGCCGCACACGATGCCGAGGGCGGAGGTGACCCAGATGGAGGCGGCGGTCGTCAGACCGAATACGCGATCGCTGATCTTGTCATGAATGATGACACCGGCGCCAAGAAACCCGACTCCGGTAATGACGCCCTGAATAACTCGACTTACCGATGATCGATCATAATCCCCGCCGGAGAACGCGAAATCCATGCCGGCCATGGTGACGAGAGCCGAGCCCAATGCGACCAGACCCAGTGTCTTGGTGCCCGTCGGCTTGCCGTGCAGGTTCCGGTCCAGGCCGATCACGCATCCGATGATGACGGCGGATAACAGACGAAACAGGATTTCCGAATAATCGATCATGGCATTGATGGGGCGTCGATGATAAGTCATGCCGGAATAAGGCCGGTTTAAAGAGATATTCCGATTCCTTGCATGGTTGGAGTTGATGCCTCGGGTTTCGTGCCTTCTGTAGCTGCGTGCCTTTTCGTTTCTTGATAACCGTCAAGTGGGTCAAATTGCCATTGCATAAGCTTGTGGCACGGCATTCAGACCAGAACAGCGGCAAGCCGCCGAACAAACGAGACTGGCAATCGATTCACCATGGCAAAAATAAAACGAGCATCCTTTTCTGCCGGCCTGGCCGCGGCATGCCTTTGCGCGCTCTTGTCGGCTTGTGGCGGGGGATGCTCCGAGTCGACATCATCCCGTTCCGCCGAGACCATACGGTCGCCATCCGACGCGACCTCGGTCCCGGCATCCGACGCACGCTTTTCTTTCCCGTCGGGTATCGCCGCCGATACATCCGGAAATGTGTACGTGACGGATACGGGCAACTATTCGATCAGGATGGTTTCTGCGGATGGCCGGGTTGACACTCTTGCCGGAACAGCAGGTGAAAAGGGAACGAAGGATGGAACCGGTGTGGAAGCAAGGTTCGATCATCCGATCGGCATAACGGCAGACAAGAATGGAAACCTGTTCGTGCTTGATGCGAATACCATACGCAAGATCACACCTGAAGGCAAGGTCACCACCTTTGCCGGTGCCGTGGCCGAGGCGGGCTATGCCGACAGGATAGGTACGGCTGCATTATTCAACCAGCCCGAAGGGATTGCAGCCGGAACGGACGGCAACCTTTATGTGGCCGATACGGGCAACCGTGTCATACGCAGGATCACTCCTCTTGGGGAGGTTTCCACCGTGACGAAGCTGGACCAGGAGCCGATCCACAGCATTGCCGTTATCGGTAACCGGCTGTACGTCGGCGGCGAGAATTGCATGTGGAGGATCGATCTCAGCAGCATGGGAGGGATCGTGCTTGCCAGGATGGGAGGCGAAATCGGCGTTTACGATAATGTCGATGGCGCTACCGGCATCCGGTTCTGGCCGCTGACCGGCATTACGGTCGACAGGGCGGGAAATGTGTATGCGGTGGAATCCTTTTCACGTCCTCAGCAACTTGCTCCGGTCGGCGCCATTCGCAAGATGACGCCGTCGGCGAACGGACTGGAGTTTACCGCTTCGACAGTGGCGGGAAATCCGGCTCTGTCTGGCAGCGCCGACGGAACCGGCAGCACCGCGCTCTTCAATCTTCCCATCGGGATAGCGGCCGGTCCGGAAGGGGAATTGTACGTGACGGACAGCCGCAACCACACCATCCGGAAAGTCACCCCTGACGGCGTCGTCACGACGATTGCCGGGAAGGCAGGCGAGCCGGGCAGCAAATAGGCATGATGTGTATGCCTGTCGGGCGCTTTCAGTCTTTGTCCGGATGGAGAGGCGCGTTTGCCGGACCATGGAGGACATTGCCTTCGGCGCCGAAGCGCGAGCCGTGGCAGGGGCAATCCCAGGATTTCTCGGCGGAATTCCATGAAACGATGCATCCCAGATGCGTGCAGGTCGCAGACAGGGAATGCAGCGTATTTTTCTCATCTCTGAAGATCGCATGCTTTGTCGCGCCCGAGCGGATGATCGCTCCATTGCCGGGATGAATTCGGTCGGCGGAATCCACCTCGCCGCCTGTTATCCAGTCGGCATACTTGGATAGCGTATTGGCTTGCTCCTTGATGAATTCGCCCATTCCATGCGCCGGTTTCCGGGCTGGATCGTAAAGGCCGGACCATTCGTTCTCCCGTCCCATGAGCAGGTCCGTTATCAGGAGAGCGCCTATTGTCGAATGGGATATGCCGTCTCCTGAATCACCTGTGACGATGTAGACGTTCTTGCCGTCCATTGGATTGATGCCCAGGTAGGCTAAGCCGTCGGATGGCTCCATCACTTCGCCGGACCATCTGAATTCGACCGGGCCGGCCATGAGAAAGCGCACACGCACCCACTGTTCTATTTCATAAAACCGGTGTTCCGGATGAGGGTCCTGGCCGACTCTGAAATCCTGGCCGCCTACCAGCAGGATGTCATGGGTTTTACGTTCATCGCCGGGGGATGCAAGGCGGACGTAATAATAAGGATCGCCATCGTCCCAGAGCAGCATGCGCGGCACGGACCCTTTGGGAATGCGAAAACCGAGAACGTAGCTCATGTAGCCGGCCTGCTTGGAATGCATGACGATCCGGTCATTGAATGGCGTATTCGTCGCCACAATGACGGCGTCTGCCGTGATGCGTCCTTTTTCGGTCCTCACGATCCGTTTCCGGCTGTTCCCCTCGATGCGGGTGGCTCGCGTCGCTGCATAAATTCCGCCCCCTTTCAGGGTGATTGCATCGCACAGCCCGCTCAGGTATTTGAGGGGATGGAACTGAGCCTGGTTCTGGAATTCGATGCAGGGGCCGGTATCGAAGCTCAAGCCCGGCACGCGGTCGAACATGGCGACAGGAATCTCTGCTTTTTTTGCCGCCTCGTATTCTCTGTCCAGTTCATCAATCGCATTGCCCCTCTGTGAGAAGAGATAACCGTTCAGTCTTTCGAATTCGCAGTCGATGCGCTCGCTCTCCACAATGGATTCGATCGTATCGGCCGCTTTTTTGAAGCTTTCCGCGACAAGACGGGCGGCTTCTTCGCCGAATCGCGATTCAATGGCGTAAATCCCATCGTCCGTGATGGATATGTGCGCTGTCGTCTTTCCTGTTTCGCCGCAGCCGATTTCATCGGCTTCAATCAGGACGACTTTTTGCCTTTCGCGGGCAAGCAGGTAGGCGCACGTCAGGCCCGCCATGCCTCCGCCAATGATGCAGACATCGGCTTCCTCATCCCGGTCAAGAGATGTGAAGTGAGGCATCCTGGACGTGATGGTCCATATCGATGTCGAACCTCTGAATGGGTGGTCCATCCTGCCTCCTGAAACGAATCCCGTATCAGCCGCAAGCTGGCTGGGTGCGATGCAACGAAGGTTAGCGGTTTATGGAATTCATCATATGAGACAGCGCAAGACGGATCTTGCCGCTTTGATTCGGAAAAGCGGTGACGTGCTTTGCCAATCGGTGAGAAAATGTCGGCTAAGGCAATTTTTGAACTAGTTGGAACAACCCATTGACTTACAGCATCAAGGAAATCTTCTATACTCTTCAGGGAGAAGGCGCACGAACAGGCCGTCCGGCCGTGTTTTGCCGGTTTTCCGGTTGCAATCTCTGGTCGGGAAGAGAAAACGACCGCATGACGTCGCCATGCCGTTTCTGCGACACCGACTTTATTGGGACGAATGGCGCGTCAGGAGGCAAGTATCGGGACAGCGCCGAATTGGCGAGTACCATCGCAGGGGCATGGCCCGATCCGTCCGCTCCGGGAAAGTATGTCGTGTTCACGGGGGGAGAGCCGCTGCTGCAGCTTGATGAGGCGCTGGTCGAGTCGATGCATGAGCTTGGTTTCGAGGTGGCCATCGAAACCAACGGCACGCTGCCCGTACTGGCAGGCGTCGACTGGGTATGCGTGAGTCCGAAAGCCGGGACGTCGCTTGCCGTCAGGGAAGGCAATGAATTAAAGGTTGTTATTCCGCAAAACGGGCAAAATCTGGCAGACTACGAATCACTTGCCTTTGGCCATTTTTACGTGCAGCCCATGGACGGGCCGCAGCGCGAGGACAATCTGCGGCTGGCAATCGAAACCTGCCTGCGCAATCCTCGCTGGAATCTGAGCCTTCAGACTCATAAATATTTACAGATACCATAGTTGTCATGCTGACCATTACCAGAAAACTCGAATTCGATGCCGGTCATCGGATACCCAATCATGCCAGCCAGTGCCGCAATCTGCACGGCCATCGCTATTCGCTTCACATTACGCTGGCGGGTAAAGTCATCGAACGGGAAGGCGGCGCGGAGAATGGAATGATCCTCGACTTTTCAGAGGTCAAGGAATTGGCGGAACGCTATCTGGTTTCACGCTGGGACCATGCCTTTCTCGTGTATGAAAAGGACGAGGCCGTGCGGCATTTCCTGGACAGCTTGCCGAGCCACAAGACGGTGGTGCTGGATAGGGTGCCCACGGTGGAGAACCTGGCGCAGATCGCATTCGATACGTTGAAAGAGGTGTATCAGGACCGCTTCGGGAACGGGCTTACCCTGCACAAGATCACGCTGTACGAAACACCGAACTGCTGGGCTGAAGTGACCGCTGCCTGATGGACGATATTCTGTTCATGCGCCAGGCACTGGAGCAGGCCCGCAAGGCATGGGCATTGGGCGAAGTGCCGGTTGGCGCGGTGGTGGTCAAGGACTGCCGCATCATTGCATCCGGATTCAACCAGCCGATCAGCAGTTTCGATCCGACGGCGCACGCCGAGATCGTGGCGTTGCGGGCTGCGGCGCAGGTCCTGGGCAACTACCGGTTGCCGGGCTGCGAACTGTATGTCACGCTGGAACCGTGCGCCATGTGCGTCGGTGCGATGCTTCACGCCAGGCTTTCACGCGTGGTCTTCGGCGCCCCCGATCCGAAGACGGGCGCATGCGGCAGCATCATCAATCTGTTTGAACAGGAAAGACTGAACCATCACGCCAGCCTGACGGGCGGCGTAATGGAGGAAGAATGCGCTTCATTACTGAAGGCGTTTTTTGCCGAACGGCGCAAGGAATCGCAGAAAAGGCTGGCGGAGTAGGTGGCGGCGCAATGGTTCCGCCTGAACAGGAGACGGATTGAGTATGGCGCAAGAAAGCAACGGCGGTAATTCGGTTGGCGTGGCGATAGTCGCTCCGGGCGGCTATGCTCCTGATGAGAGTGCGTTTCGGCGGGGAATTGCCTTGCTCGAAAAGCAGGGATGCCGGGTATTCTCCTATTACGACCCCGCCTTGAAGCACCAGCGCTTCGGTGGAACCGATGAGGCGCGCGTTGAACAGCTTCATGCGGCTGCGGCGAATCCGGAGGTCAGGGTGGTGATGGCGCTGCGCGGCGGCTATGGCATGTCAAGGCTGCTGCCGCATGTCGATTTTTCCATGCTTGCCGCCAGTGGCAAGCTGTTCGTCGGGCACAGCGATTTCACTGCATTTCAGATGGCCCTGTATGCAAGGACTGGAGCAGTCAGTTTTTCCGGCCCCATGCTATGCGACGATTTTACGCGCGAAGAGCCAAGCGACTTCACGCTCGGCCATTTCTGGTCTTGCCTTTCCGAGGGGGGCTGTTCCGTGGATTGGCAGGCCTCCGGCAATCCGGAGGCCGACGTTTCCGGTACGCTCTGGGGCGGTAATCTGGCCATGCTGACCCATCTGGCCGGAACACCCTGGTTGCCGGAAGTGGAAGGCGGGATTCTGTTCGTGGAAGATATCAACGAGCACCCCTATCGCGTCGAGCGGATGTTGCTTCAACTGCATTATTCCGGTGTGCTGGCGCGGCAGAAGGCACTGGTTCTGGGAGATTTTTCCGGCTACAGGCTAACTCCCTACGACAATGGCTATGACGTCGAGGCCATGCTCGCCTATGTGCGTTCCCTGCTCGATCTTCCCGTCATTACGGGACTGCCTTTCGGCCACATCCGCGACAAGGTCACGCTTCCGGTCGGCTGTGACGCGCATCTCCAGTCTGCTGCCGGTATCGTCCGGCTGCGCATGACGGCTTATCCGACTCTGTGAGGTCCGGATAGCTGTCTCTTCCTCTCTTGCTGGAGCGCAAGATGTTAGAATAGCGGGTTTCCCATTCACGTCTTTGAAGCGTTTACCGTGCTATCTACAGCAAACATCACCATGCAGTTCGGCGCCAAGCCGCTCTTTGAAAATATCTCCGTCAAGTTCGGCGAAGGAAACCGTTACGGCCTGATAGGCGCAAACGGCTGTGGCAAGTCGACTTTCATGAAAATCCTCGGCGGCGACCTGGAGCAGTCTTCAGGAACCGTCATGCTCGATCCGAACGAGCGCCTGGGCAAGCTGCGCCAGGATCAGTTCGCTTACGAGGATATGCGGGTTCTCGACGTCGTCATGATGGGCCATATGGAAATGTGGGCCGCCATGACCGAACGCGATGCCATCTACGCCAATCCGGACGCGACCGACGACGATTACATGAAAGCGGCCGATCTGGAAGCGAAATATGCCGAGTACGATGGCTACACCGCCGAAGCGCGTGCCGGAGAATTGCTTCTGGGCGTCGGCGTCGGCATCGAGTTGCACACCGGTCCGATGAGCGCGGTTGCTCCCGGCTGGAAGCTGCGGGTCCTGCTGGCGCAGGCGCTGTTTTCGAATCCCGATATTCTGCTGCTGGACGAACCGACCAATAACCTGGACATTCATACGATCCGTTGGCTCGAAAATGTGCTGAACGAGCGCAATTCGACCATGATCATCATTTCGCATGATCGGCATTTCCTGAATCAGGTTTGCACGCATATTGCCGATATGGATTACGGGACGCTGAAGATCTATCCTGGCAATTACGACGATTACATGCTGGCGTCGACGCAGGCGAGGGCGCAGCAGCAGGCTGCCAGCGCCAAGGCCAAGGAAAAGATCGCGGAACTGCAGGAGTTCGTGCGGCGCTTCTCGGCGAACAAGTCCAAGGCGCGTCAGGCGACATCGAGGGCAAGACAGATCGATAAGATCAAGGTCGAGGACGTCAAGCCGTCAAGTCGTGCCAATCCGTTCATCCGTTTCGAAGGTGGAAAGAAACTGCATCGCCAGGCTGTCGAGGTCGAGGGGCTGTCCAAATCCTATGACCGTACCTTGTTCAGCAACTTCAGCATGATGGTCGAAGCTGGCGAGAAAATCGCGATCATTGGTGAAAACGGGGCGGGCAAGACGACATTGCTGCGCTGTATCGGCGGCGATGTCTGCGGCATGCAGCCGGATGGCGGGACTGTCAAATGGGCGGAGCATGCCGATATCGGCTATATGGCACAGGATCCGAGCGACGAATTCGCCATGGACAAGACGCTGACCGACTGGATTGGGCAATGGACGCAGGAAGGCGACGACGATCAGGCTGTCCGTTCCATTCTCGGACGGTTGCTGTTCTCCGGCGATGAGGTGAAAAAGCCGGTTGGCGTTCTCTCCGGCGGAGAGAAGGGCCGCATGATGTACGGCAAGCTGATGCTCGGCAGGCGCAACGTGATGCTGATGGACGAGCCGACCAATCACATGGACATGGAATCGATCGAGTCGCTCAACATCGCACTGGAAAAATACCCGGGAACGCTGATCTTCGTGTCGCACGACCGCGAGTTCGTGTCGTCGCTGGCGACGCGCATCCTGGAAGTCAAGAATGGAGAAATTATCGATTTCCAAGGCGGCTATGAAGACTACTTGCATAGCCGCGGGATCGAGTAAATCTAAGACATCGTCACGGATTCCCGAATGTATTCGCCTTCCAGCAGTTCGTTGATGTGTTTTTCGTCCATTCCGAGTACAGTGGCCTTCTTGAGCAGGTCATCCGTCGGTGTATTGCCGTCGATCATGACCAGCAGGCTACGTAATCTGGCGGATAGATGGTATTTTCGTGTCGCGATTTCCTCGCGGCCCTTGTCGGTTTTTTCAAATACTTGTTTGATCATGGGCTGTCGATTCCTGAAGAAACAGCGGAAAATTCATTGAAGACGGAGCTTAAAACCGTCACTACTCTTATCGATTAATATTACTCGATTTTTGAGCGAAAATGCCGCTTTCGGACCGAATGCGGAAAATAGACGGCATGAAGTATCGATGATGTGTTTTCTGTTGCAAATCGGCATCCAATCTGCAGATAATCAAGGCATGTGAGATAGTACAAATCATTCCTACTCAATACGGGTGCATTCAAAGATATGCAGAATATCAGTATAAAGACGGTCGAATATGAATCGCCGCAAATGAACAAGGGCATCAGTTGCGTTGCCTCGGCATGGGCTCGTGTCCCCGTGGCACCCTCTCTGGAAGAGAAAGTGGCGCTGAAGGAACGCATCAAGCGCCTGCTGAAGGAAAAGCAGGCCGTGCTGGTCGCGCACTATTACACGGATGGGGATTTGCAGGATCTCGCCGAGGAAACGGGCGGTTGCGTATCCGATTCGCTGGAGATGGCGCGCTTCGGGCGCGACCATCCTGCCAAGACGCTGGTCGTCGCCGGCGTTCGCTTCATGGGAGAAACGGCGAAGATACTGAGCCCTGAAAAACGCATCCTCATGCCTGATCTGGATGCAACCTGCTCCCTCGATCTTGGATGTCCTGTGGACGAGTTTACCGCTTTCTGCGATGCGCATCCGGACAGGGTCGTGGTCGTGTACGCCAATACCAGTGCGGCCGTAAAGGCGCGAGCCGACTGGATGGTGACGTCGTCGATTGGCCTGCAGATCGTTGCGCACCTGCATGCGCAGGGCAAGAAGATCATCTGGGCTCCGGACAAGCATCTGGGCCAGTACATTCAAAACCAGACCGGCGCCGACATGCTGTTATGGCAGGGGGCTTGCCTTGTCCACGACGAATTCAAGGGTATCGAACTCGAGTTGCTGATGAAGGAGCATCCGAATGCCAAGGTGCTGGTGCATCCGGAATCACCCGCTTCCGTGGTCGCGCTTGCCGATGTGGTCGGTTCAACCTCGCAGATCATCGCTGCTGCGCAGCAGCTCGATGCGCCTGAATTCATCGTGGCCACCGACCGCGGAATCTTCCACAAGATGCAGCAGGCCGTGCCGGGCAAGCGGCTGATCGAGGCGCCGACGGCCGGCAATAGCGCTACCTGCAAGAGTTGTGCAAACTGTCCGTGGATGGCCATGAACAGTCTGGCCAATTTGGTGGAAGTGCTGGAGACGGGCAAGAATGAAATCCATGTCGATCCCGAGATCGGGCGCAAGGCCAGGACATGCATCGACCGGATGCTCGATTTTGCCGCTCAGCAGAAGAAAAATGTACGGCCAAGCGGCGATCTGGCGAAAGAGGGCGCCCTTTTTTCCGGCGTGGGTCCGGCATGAAGAGCACACTCCACAATCCGTTTCTTCCTTTCGACAAGTACTTCGGAAAAGCGTTATCGGATAGCGTTGCCGCCGCTCTGGCCGAAGATGTTGGAAGCGGCGACGTAACCGGCCTGCTTCTGCCAGATGACAGGTGGGTTACCGCTCGCGTGATTGTCCGTGAAGACGCCGTACTGTGCGGAGCGCCCTGGTTCGAGGAAGTCATGAAGCGGCTGGATTGGCGCATCCATATCGATTGGCTGTTTGCAGAAGGCGCGGCGATGACAG
>Ga0316600_10000654_pt1 | contig 16466 bp, 13 predicted proteins | sample OWC_soil_day5_CT_FD_207652 | JGI IMG/M metagenome (GOLD analysis project Ga0316600, IMG submission 207652) | Wetland soil microbial communities from Old Woman Creek delta, Ohio, United States - OWC_soil_day5_CT | ecosystem: Environmental > Terrestrial > Soil > Wetlands | place: USA: Ohio... | reverse complement strand
GTCGGGGCCCAGCGCCGGGGTGACGCCGGCCGGCAGGCGCGCCGCGGCCTGGCTGAGGTACTCGAGCACGCGCGACCGCGCCCAGTACAGGTCCGTGCCGTCCTCGAACAGCACGTACACGAACGAGTCGCCGAAGAACGAGTATCCGCGTACCGTGGTCGCGCCCGGCACCGACAGCAGGGCGGTCGTCAGTGGGTAGGTCACCTGGTCCTCGACGACGCGCGGGCTCTGGCCGGGATACGGCGTACGCACGATGACCTGGACGTCGGACAGGTCGGGAATCGCATCCACAGGCGTGCGCAGCGTGGACCAGATGCCCGCGACCGTCAGCAGCGCGGAGAGCAGGAGCACCAGTGTGCGGTTCTCGAGTGACGCGCGAATGATGGCGGCGATCATGTGCCCTGCTCCCCCGCGGGGCCGCCGTCATGGCCGGCGTGGGCGCCCGCGCCGGGCTGCTCGCCGTAACGCCCGAGGCTCGAGCGGACCTGCGACTCGGAGTCCAGCATGAACTGCCCGGACACGACGACGCGCTCGCCCGCCTCGAGGCCATGCAGGATCTCGATCGAGTCGCCGCTCTCCGCGCCGGGGTGCACGTCCCGGGCCACGAACCGCCCCTCACCCAGCGCCACGATCACCCGCGCGGCGCGGCCCGTGCGGATCAGCGCCTCGAGCGGGATGAGCAGCGCGCTGCGCGCGCCCGCGCCATCGATGGTCACATCGGCCAGCATGCCGGCCGCCAGCCGCTGGCCGGGGTTGTCGAGGGCCAGGCGAACCTGGAGCGTGCGGGTCGCCTGGTTCAGCTCCGGCAGCACGTCGAGCACGGTCGCCTCGAGGCTCTCCCCGGGCAGGGCGGCCACCGACACCCGGGCGCGGGCGCCGGCGCGCACCGCGGCAGACGCCGTCTCGGGCACCTCGGCCACGACCCACAGCCGCTCGATCGGCGCGATCGTCATGGCACTCATGCCCGGCTCGGCGAGCGCCCCCTCGCGTACGCCAAGCATCGTGACCACCCCGTCCTGCGGGGAGTGGTAGGCGACGCGCTCCTGGACCTCGCCGCTCCCGCGCAGCCGTGCAATGGCCGCCGGCTGCAGGCCCAGCGCAGCCAGGCGACCTTCTGCCGCCTCGATCAGCGCCGCGTCACCGAGTGCAAGCGCGTTCAGGTACTCGCGCTGGGCGCCGGCGAGCCTGGGGGAGAACACCGCGAACAACGGCTGGCCGCGCCTGACCCGCTCGCCCTCGGCCCGCACGGACAGGCGCTCCACGTAGCCTTCGGCGCGGACCCGGACCTCGACGCGACCCCGTTCGTCATAGGCCAGCGTGCCGACGGTCTGCACGGTCGGATCGACGTTGCCGACCGCCGCCTCGGCGGTCCGCACGCCGAGGTTGTTGACCATCGCGGCGGACAGCCGGATGGCACCTCCCTCCTCGCCGCCTGCCTCCTCAAAAACCGGCACGAAGTCCATGCCCATCTCGTCCTTGCGCGGCACGGGCGAGGTGATCGCCGGATTGTGCGGGTGGCGGTAGTAGAGCGGCCTCGGCTCCGTCTCCGTCGCGGCAGCCGGCTCGACCAGGACCAGTTCCATGCCGCAGATCGGGCACGTGCCCGGCTTGTCCGACTTCACGTCGGGGTGCATCGGGCACTGGTAGGTCGGCTCCAGGTGTTGCGCGGCCTGCCCGGCCGCGGTCTCCTGCACGGGCACCTCCGGCGCCTTGCCGCAGGCAGACAGCACGGCAAGCATCGCAACCACGGCAGCGACGACGGCAAGACGGTTCATGACTGCTCTCCGGCAAGGTAATGGATCTCGGCCAGGGCCACGGCATACTCGGCGCGGGCCTTCGCCTGGCGGTCCCGGACTTCGTAGACGCGCCGCTGGGTGGCGACGACATCCTCGAGCGAGCCTTCGCTCGCGCGGTAGGCGGCGAGCGCGGCGTCGACCGAGACGCCGGCGACGCGGTCCATCTGCCTTTCGTAGAGGGACACGACCTCACGCAGTTTCACGGCCCTGGCGTGTGCCGCGCGCAGCATGGCCTCCAGCTCGCGGACCGTGTCGGTCCTGCGCGCGTCGGCGGCCCGGGCGCGTGATTTCGCGGCGCCGACTTCGCGGTCCTGGCGGTCGCGCGTGAACAGCGGAACATCGAAGGTAAACATGGCGGTCAGCATGTCCGGGCGCTGGACGCCGCCCATGTCCTGGCCCTGCCTGAAGCCGTAAGCGATGTCGAACCCGAAGGCGGGCCTGTACATCTGGCGTGCGATCTCGGACTGCTGCATCGCCGCGTCCCGCATGTGCGTGAGCGACTCCAGCATGGGGTTCTGCCCGATGCGTGGCAGCAACGACTCGATCGGCTCCGGCCCCCGTGCCGGGGCCGGCGCCGTGGCCCGGTCGCGGGCCGCGTCCTCGCCCAGCCATCGCGCCAGCTCCGATCGCATCACGTCACGCTCGCGTTCGGCCTCGAGCTGCATCTCGTCGATCTCGAGCGCCATCAGGCGCGCGTCGAGGAGTTCGAGCGCCTCGCCCTCGCCCGCGGCGTAGCCGGCCTCGGCGCCGCCCACCAGAGCATCGATCCAGCGGGACTGGGCCGAGAGCAGCGCCAGCGACTCGTCGAGGTAATCGAGCTCGCGCCAGGCCTTTTCGACTTCGAACCGCACCCGCCGCGCGCGCTCGAGCGCCTCGGCATCGGCGCCGAGGGCTTCGCTCTCGTATTTCGCGCGCGTGAGCGAGCGGCTCGCGCCCGCGGGGAAGCGCTGCATGAGCCCGACCTCGAGCATGGTCATGTCCTCCGCGTCGAAGGAGAAGGAATCGACCGGCACGTTCACCGCGCCCACCCTCGCCTCGGGGTCGGGCAACTCGCCCGCGGACACCGCCATGTCGCGCATCGCGGCGGACTCGCCTTCGAGCGCCTGCCGGCCGGCATCACGCTCGACAGCGATGCGTTGCGCCTCGGCGAGCGACAGGGGCCCGGCCGCGGCCGCCGGCGGCGTGCCGGCGAGCCAGAACACCAGGATAGTCAGGGCTGTCTGACCCGCCCCACGGTCGAAAAACGAACGCATGTCTCCTCCTGCGGGAACGTCATCGGGACGAACCGGGCGCAGGAAGATCTATTTCAGGTAGGTGCAGTAGCGTTTCTGCAGAGAAACGGCGGGAGCCCGGCCGCGTCCGGGGTCCGGCCAGTCGGGCCTTGCGGCGCGGGATGCAACAGGGACCGTCGGCAGGACGGCCGGCGCGTGCCAGACCCACGCATCGAGCGCCGGGGCCGGGACCTGTTTGGCGGGCGGCGCGGGCACACCGACAGCCTCGCAATCGAGCGCCACGCCCCCATCGCAACCCTCGGGACCGTCCGCCGGACAGTGCGGGCACGGCGTCTCGCAATGGGCCGGCGTGGAGTGGTGTTCCAGGGTGCCGTGATGGCCGTCCGGGCCATCGACATGGCCGGCGTGACCGCTGCCGGCCGGGGCCATCGCCTGGCAGGGCTGCAGCGCGAGCCCGAGCCAGCCGACCGCGAACAGCGCGACGAGCGCCCTTGCCAGGGGCAGGTGCCGGGACCTGATTTTCGCGAGCAGGGTCATCACAGCCTTGGCCAGCGCATGGACGTGTTGGACGCTACTCCCGTGGCGCCCGGATGGTCAAACGGGGAATTCACGAATTCACGGGCCGGGGCCGGGTCCGGGGTTTTCCGACCCTGATCCGACCCCTCGCGGTATGTTAAAGTTTCCGCTTCCCGCCCGAAACTTCCGTTACCGAACAAAGACATCCGGGCAACTAGGAGCCAGATCCATGTCCACGAAGATCACGCCCCCCGCCACGGGCGAGAAGATCAGCATCCGCGACGGCAAGCTGGTCGTCCCCGACAACCCGATCATTCCGTTCATCGAAGGTGACGGCACCGGCCCCGACATCTGGCGCGCCAGCGTCCGCGTCCTCGACGCGGCGGTGCTCAAGGCCTATGGCGGCCGGCGCAGGATCTCCTGGATGGAGGTCTACGCCGGCGAAAAGGCCAACAACCTGATGAACACCTGGCTGCCCGACGAGACCGTGGCGGCCTGCCGCGAGTACCTGGTGTCGATCAAGGGCCCGCTGACCACGCCGATCGGCGGCGGCATTCGTTCGCTGAACGTCGCGCTCAGGCAGATGCTCGACCTGTACGTCTGCCTCCGTCCCGTGCGCTGGTTCAAGGGCGTGCCCTCGCCCGTGCGCTCGCCCGAAAAGGTGGACATGGTGATCTTCCGCGAGAACACCGAGGACATCTACGCCGGGATCGAGTTCGAGGCCGGCTCGCCCGACAACAGGAAGTTCATGGAGCTGTTCAAGCAGGCGTTCCCGAAGCACTACGGCAAGATCCGCTTTCCGGAAACGTCGGGCATCGGCATCAAGCCGGTGTCGAAGGAAGGCACCGAGCGCCTGGTGCGCGCCGCGATCGAGTACGCCATCGTCAACAAGCGCAAGAGCCTGACGATCGTCCACAAGGGCAACATCATGAAGTTCACGGAAGGCGCCTTCCGGAACTGGTCCTATGCGCTGGCCGAGAGCGAGTTCGCGGACTCCACCTACACCTGGGACCAGTGGGAGCGCACGCGCGCCGCGAAGGGCGAGAAGGCCGCCAACGAGGAGCAGAAGGCGGCGCTGGCTGCCGGCCGGGTCCTGGTCAAGGACGCCATCGCCGACATCACCCTGCAGCAGGTGCTGACGCGTCCCGACGAGTTCGACGTCATCGCGACCATGAACCTGAACGGCGATTACCTCTCCGACGCGCTGGCCGCGCAGGTCGGCGGCATCGGCATCGCCCCCGGCGGCAACGTCAACTACATGACCGGGCACGCGGTGTTCGAGGCCACCCACGGCACCGCGCCCAAGTACGCCAACCTGGACAAGGTCAATCCAAGCTCGGTCATCCTCTCGGGCGAGATGATGCTGCGCTACCTGGGCTGGACCGAGGCGGCGGACCTCGTCATCAATGCCATGGACAGGAGCATCGGCCAGAAGGTCGTCACCTACGATTTTGCACGGCTGATGGAGGGCGCCACCGAGGTCAAGTGCAGCGAGTTCGGCGACGTCCTGATCCGCAACATGGGCTGAGGCCGCAGCGACGGCCTTGGGCGGGACCGACCCCAACGGCGACGAGGCCCTGGCACGGCGCTGTGCCAGGGTCATCGTCGACGCCTTCGCCTGGTACAACCAGGAGTTCCGCGTCATCAGCCGGCGCGCCCCGGAGCGCTTCGAGAACCGAGACTGGTCCGGGGTCCAGCAGGACGTGGTCGAGCGGCTCGACCTGTACACCGAGTGCGTCAGGCGCGGCCAGGACACGGCCGAGCGCCTGCTGGGCGAACGGGCACGCGACCCCGCGCTGTGGCGCCTGGTCAAGGCCAGCTTCGCGGAGCAGATCGAGGAGCTCGCCGACCCCGAGTTCCTGAAGACCTACTTCAGCTCCATCACCCGCAGGATCTTCGAGACCGTCGGCGTCGACCCCGAGATCGAGTTCTTCGCGCTCGACCTCGACCCGTTGCGCGGCATGACCTCGCGCGGCGTCACGCGCAGCTACGCGAACCGCGGCTCCCTGCAGTTGCTGGTGGAGGAACTGCTGTCCGACTACAAGTTCCGCACGCCCTGGCGCGACTTCGAGGGCAGCGTCGAGCACGTCGTGACCGACATACGCCTGCACCTGCAGCGCTCCGGCGAGGGCCGGCCCGTGCGCGAGATCGAGGTCATCCGGCCGGTGTTCTTCCAGATGACCCGGGCGTACGTCGTCGGGAAGGTCAGGGGCGACGGCTACGTGCTGCCGCTCGCCATTGCCTTCCGCAACGGCGACCGGGGCGTGCTCGTGGACGCGGTGATGCTGAAGGAGAGCGACGTCTCGATCCTGTTCAGCTTCACCCGCTCCTACTTCCACGTGGACCTGGAGCGCGTGGGCGAAGCAGTGCACTTCCTCAAGGACCTGGTGCCGCGCAAGCCGGTCTCGGAGCTGTTCACCGTGCTCGGCCGCGCCAAGCAGGGCAAGACCGAGCGCTTCCGCGAGATCCTCAGGCATCTCGGCGAGACCGACGACCGTTTCGTCATGGCCCCCGGCGAGAAGGGCCTGGTCATGGCCTGCTTCACGCTGCAGTCTTTCGACGTCGTGTTCAAGGTGATCCGCGACCACTTTCCCGCCGTCAAGAACGTCCTGCGCGAGGAAGTGATGGCCAAGTACGACATGGTGTTCAAGCACGACCGCGCCGGGCGACTGGTGGACGCCCAGGAGTTCAAGAAAGTGCGCTTCCCGCGCGCGCGCTTCGACCCCGGCGTTCTCGACGAGTTGCTTGGCCAGTGCGCGCGTACCGTCCAGCTCGAGGGCGACGACGTGATCGTCGACCACGTCTACATCGAGCGCAAGATGACGCCGCTCAACCTGTACCTGCGGTCCGCGGCGCGTGAGCAGGCGGAGCTGGCGGTCATCGAGTACGGCCAGGCCATCCGCGACCTGGCCTACACGAACATCTTTGCCGGCGACCTGCTGCTCAAGAACTTCGGCGTGACGCGCCACGGCCGGGTCATCTTCTACGATTACGACGAACTCTGCGCCGTGACCGACTGCCGATTCCGCGACCTGCCGCAGGCTTCCAGCTACGAGGACGAAATGCGCGCGGAGAGCTGGTTCTACGTCGCGGAGAACGACGTCTTCCCCGAGACGTTCATCAACTTCCTCGGCTTCGACGAGCACCTCAAGGCAGTCTTCCTCGAGAAGCACGGCGAGATCCTCGAGGCCGACTGGTGGCGTCAGCTCCAGGAACGGCTTGCCACGGGGGCCGTGGTCGAGGTGCTGCCCTATCACCCGCACCGGGTCAGGGTCGCCAGCAGCTTCTGAAGAGGCACCAGGCACGGACCCGTCCCCTGCGGGGCCAGGTCCGTGCCTGGTGCCTTTCAGGCCGGGACCTGCCGCAGCGCCTGGTCCAGGTCCTCCAGCAGGTCATCCGGGTCCTCGGCCCCGATCGACAGGCGCACCGTCGACTCGGACACGCCGCAAATCGCCCGCTGCTCGGCCGTCAGGTCGCGCGGCTGCATGAACTGCGGCGGCATCACCAGCGAGTCCACGGAACCCAGGCTCGCGGTCATCGAGAACAGCGCCAGCGACTCGGTGAACACCCGCGCCTCGTCGAGACCACCGTGCAGGTCGAAGGTCACGACGGTCCCGAACTCCTTCATCTGCTCACGCGCCAGCGCGTGCCGCGGGTGGGACGGCAGGCCCGGGTAACGCACGCTGCGGACCTGCGGCTGCTCCGTGAGCCAGGTGGCGATGCGCATGGCGGCCGCCGACTGGGCGTCGTAGCGCAGGTAGTAGGTCTTCAGTCCGCGCAGCATCAGGAACGCCGCGTGAGGGTCGAGGACCGGCCCCAGCGTCTTCGCGTCCGGCCGCATCGCCTTGACCAGCGCTGCGCTGCCGATGATCGCCCCGCCCATCACGTCGCCGTGGCCCGACGCGTACTTGGTCAGGCTGTGGACGAACAGGTCCACGTCGTACCGGCCGTGGTTGTGCAGGCCGGCAAAGGTGTTGTCCATCACGGAGAGCGCGCCGGCGGCCCGCGCGGCGCGGGTGATACGTTCGATGTCCGCGATCCTGGTCGTCGGGTTGGTCGGGCTCTCGAAGACGACCAGGCGCGTCGGCCTGTCGGCGAGCACCCGCTCGATTCCCTCGTCGTCCTCGATCGACAGCATCGTGTGCGACACGCCGTAGCGTCCGAGCAGGTTCCGGATCAGGGTCCGGGTCGGCCCGTAGGATTCGACGAAACACAGGACGTGGTCGCCCGCCCTGCATTGCGCGAGCAGGCAGGTGCTGACAGCCGCGACTCCGGATGCCGAGACGATGCAGTCCTCCCGGCCCTGCATGTCGGCGAGCAGCAGCTCCAGCTGGCGATTGGTCGGGTTGGAATCCCGCGAATAGACGAAGCCGGGCCGTTCCCCGCGGAACAGGCGCAGGGCCTCGTCGATCCGGTCGATCTCGAACTTGACCGACTGGTAGATGGGCGCGACCAGCGGCCGGTTGTCCGGTGGCACCGGGACGTCCCGGGGGTGTATGACTCGGGTCCGGTCCTTCATCGCGCGCTCCGCATCGACGGCAGCGCATTCAAGCACAGGCGGCCGCCGGCAGCCACGTGCCGCCGCCGGGGCAAGCCGTCGCCGCCCACATCGTGGGCCGGGCCCGGTCCTAGACGCGGTGCAGCCAGCCGTGCGTGTCCGGAATCTCGCCCTGCTGGATGCCGACGAGCGTGGCGCGCAGCCTCCTGGTGTGCGGACCGACGTCGCCGCTCCCGACCCGGTGTTCCCTGGCGTCGCGCACCAGCGTGCCCACGCCGGCCAGCACCGCGGCGGTGCCCGACAGGGCGGCCTCGCCGTCCTTCACCCACTCGAGCATCTCCTCGACGGTGAACACGCGCTCCTCGACCTCGTAGCCCAGCGAAGGCGCCATCCTCAGCAGGGAATCACGCGTCACGCCGTGCAGGAAGGTGGAATCGAGGCTGCGGGTGAGGATCTTCCCGTCCCGGATCAGCAGGAAATTGGCGGCGCCGGTCTCCTGCACCTCCCCGCCCGGGCAGAACAGCACCTGGTCCACGCCGAATTTCTGCTTGGCAGCCAGTGTCGGGCCCATCGCGGCCGCGTAGTTGCCGCCGGTCTTCACGACGCCGAGGTGGGAGGCGCAACGCGTGGCCTCGGTCTCGACGTGGATCCTGAGCGCCTTCACGCCGCCGGCGAAGTAGTCCCACACCGGGCTGGCCAGCACCAGCAGCATCAGCTCGGTCGGCGGGTGCGCGGCGGCGCCGATGTTCGGCGTGGTGCCGAACAGGATCGGCCGCATGTAGAGCGCCCCCGGTGCTTCCGGCACCTGGCCGCGCACGCGGTCGATGACGCCGAGGACCATGGCCTCGAGCTGGTCGGCGTCCGGCTCGGCCATGGCCAGCGCGCGCGCGCTCTGGCACATGCGCTCGATGTGGCTGCCCATGCGGAAGACATTCACGCTCCCGTCCGCCCACTTGTAGGCCTTGAACCCCTCGAAGCAGGTGCTGGCGTAGTGCAGCACGTGGGCGGCCGGGCTGAGCTCGATGGAGCCGGTCCTGCGGAACTCATGGTCCGACCACTGGCCGTTCCTGAAGGTGGCGACCGCCATGGTGTCGGCCAGTACGCTGCCGAAGGCCGGGCGCGGTGTCGTCTGGGTCTGGGTCTGTGCCTGTGCCTGTGCCTGTGCGTTCATGGTTGCTTCAGTCCTGGATGAAGATGGTTGCAGGGTGCTCGAGCCGGTCCTTCAGCGCCTGGATCATCGCGGCGGCGTCGAAGCCATCCACGAAGCGGTGATCGAAGGACGAGGACAGGTTCATCATGCGGCGGACCGCGATGGCGCCATTCTGGACCACCGGGCGCTCCACCGCCTTGTTGACTCCCACGATGGCGACCTCCGGCGCGTTGATGACCGGGGTCGAGACGATGCCCCCGAGCCTGCCGAGACTGGTCACCGTGATGGTGGAGCCGGTCAGCTCGTCGCGTTTCGCGGTCCCGGTGCGCGCGGCCTCGGACACGCGGCGGATCTCGGCGGCAATTCCGGCGAGACCGCGCGCCTCGGCGTTGCGGACGACCGGCACCTTCAGGCCGTCCGGCGTCTGGGTGGCGATGCCGACGTGCACGGGGTGGTGCCGCACGATCACGCCGCGGCTCTCGTCGTAGTGCGCGTTGCACTGGGGAAACCCGTCGAGCACGCGCACCAGCGCGGCGACGATGAAGGGCAGCAGGGTGTAGCGGTCCGCCCCGCGGGCGAGCTGGGCGTTGAGGTGCTGCCGCAGCGACTCCAGCTCGGTCACGTCGACTTCCTCGACGTACGCGAAGTGCGGGATGTTGCGCTTGGCCTCCGTCATGCGCTGCGCAATCACGCGCCGGACGCCGATGACCTTGATCTCCTCGGTGCCGCTGCGGGCGACCCCTGCCGCGGGCGCAGCGCGGCCGGCCGCCGGGGGCGCCTTCCCGGCGAGCGCCACCTCGAGGTCGCCGGGCTGGATGCGGCCGCCGGGGCCGGAGCCCGTGACCTGCGACAGGTCGACGCCGGCCTCGCGCGCCCTGCGCCGCGTGGCCGGCGACGCCATCACGCGCCCCGCCAGCGCGGGGGCGACCGCCGCTTCAGCGGTGGCCGCCTTGGGCGCGGCGGCGACCGGCCCGGCCGGCGCCACGGCGACCTCTCCGGCCGACGGCGCAGCCTGTGCCGGCGCCTCGCCCGAGATGTCGAACACGATCAGCTCGGATCCCACCGCGACCATGTCGCCCGGCTGCCCGGTCAGGGACAGGACGCGGCCGGTGACCGGTGACGGCACTTCCACCGCCGCCTTGTCCGTCATGACCTCGGCGATCACCTGGTCCTCCTGGACCACCTCGCCCACGCTGACCTTCCACTCGACGACCTCGGCCTCGACCGTGCCCTCGCCGAGGTCGGGCATCTTGAACACGAAGCGGCTCATGCGGCCTCCATCACGGCCCGGAGGGCCGTCGCGACGCGGGCCTGGCCCGGGAAATATTCCCACTCGAAGGCGTGGGGATAAGGCGTATCCCAGCCGCACACCCGCAGGATCGGCGCCTGCAGGTGCCAGAAGCATTCCTCCTGGATCGTCGCCGACAGCTCGCCGCCATAGCCGCCGAAGCGGGTCGCCTCGTGCACGATCACGCAGCGGCCGGTCTTTCTGACCGACGTCACCAGCGTCTCGACGTCGAGCGGCACCATCGTCCGGACGTCGACGATCTCGGCGTCGATGCCCGCGGCGCGCGCGGCGGCCTCGCAGACGTGCACCATCGTGCCGTAGGTGACGACCGTGACGTCGGCGCCGGCGCGCACCACCTCGCACTTGCCGATGGGCACGGTGTAGTGGCCCTCGGGCACGTCGCCCTTCGGGTGCGTGCTCCACGGCACGGCCGGCTTGTTCGGGTCGCCATCGAACGGGCCGTTGTAGATGCGCTTCGGCTCGAAGAAGATGACCGGGTCGTCGTCCTCGATGGCCGAGATCAGCAGCCCCTTGGCATCGTAGGGGTTCGAGGGCATCACGACCTTGAGGCCGGAGACGTGCGCGAACACGCCCTCAGGGCTCTGCGAGTGCGTCTGTCCGCCGCGGATGCCGCCGCCGCAGGGCGTGCGGATCGTGACCGGCGCGAAGAACTCGCCGGCGCTGCGATAGCGCAGCCGCGCCAGCTCGCTGACGATCTGGTCGTAGGCCGGGTAGATGTAGTCCGCGAACTGGATCTCCGCGACCGGGCGCAGCCCGTTGACGCCCATGCCGATCGCCGCGGCGACGATGCCTCCCTCGGCGATGGGCGTGTCGAGCACGCGGTGCTCGCCGTACTTGCGCTGCAGACCGTCCGTGACGCGGAACACCCCGCCGAAGAAGCCGACATCCTCGCCGAGGACCACGACGCTGTGGTCGCGGCCCAGCATGATGTCCATGGCCGAGTTCAGCGCCTGGATCATGTTCATCTGTGCCATGGCGTCACTTCCCCGCCAGCTCGGCGCGCAGTTCCGCTGCCTGCTTCTTCAGGTGCTCGGGCATCTCCTTGAAGACGTCCTCGAACATCAGGCGCGGGTCGAGCCGCGGCGGCTCCGTGAGCGTGCCGTAGGTCGTCGCCTCCTTCCACGAGGCCTGCACGCGCTGGTCCATCTCCCGGGCGAGTTCGGCGTGCCGCTCCTCCGACCACTCGCCGAGGCCGATGAGGTGACCCTTGAGCCGCTCGATGGGATCCCCCAGCGGCCAGTTCTCGTAGTCGTCCTTCGGGCGGTACCGCGCCGGATCGTCGCTGGTCGAGTGGGCGGCCCCGCGGTAGGTCACGTGCTCGATCAGCGTCGGACCGAAGCCCTGGCGCGCGCGCTCGGCGGCCCACTGCGTGACAGCGTACACCGCGAGGAAGTCGTTGCCGTCGACCCGGAGGCCCGCCATGCCGAAGCCCGGCCCGCGCGCCGCGAAAGTGCGGTGTTCGCCGCCGGCAAAGCCCTGGAAGGTGGAGATGGCCCACTGGTTGTTGACGATGTTGAGGATCGCCGGCGCCCGGTAAACCGAGGCGAACAGCATTGCGTGGTGGAAATCGGCCTCGGCGCTCGAGCCCTCGCCGATCCACGATGCGGCGATGTCGTCGGTGCCCTTGATGGCCGCCGCCATCGCCCAGCCCACGGCCTGAGGGAACTGCGTGGTCAGGTTCCCGGAGATGGAGAAGATGTTGCCGTCGCGCCAGTGGTACATGACCGGCAGCTGCCGGCCCTTGCACATGTCGCGGGTGTTGGACAGCAGCTGGCACATCAGGTCGAGCACCGGCCGGCCGCGGACCACGTACAGCCCCTGCTGCCGGTAGGAAGGGAACAGCATGTCGGTCGGACGCAGCGCCATGCCCTGGGCGACCGCGACGGCCTCCTCGCCCAGCGAACGCATGTAGAAGCTGATCTTGCCGGCGCGCTGCATCCGTTGCATGCGCTCGTCGAAAGCGCGCGTGAGCACCATGTGCCTCAGCGCCACCTGCAGGTCGGACGGGTCGAGGTGCGGGTTCCACGGACCGACCGCCCGGTGCTGCTCGTCGATGACGCGGACCAGCTCGAAGGCGAGTCCGTTCATGTCGCGCACGCGCGTATTGATGTCCGGCCGCGCCACCGTGCCCGCCGGCGACAGCTCGAGGTAGCTGAAGTCGGGCTTCTCGCCCGGCCGGGAGTGATGCTTGGGAATGTGCAGGCGGGAAGGTCTCATGGGGCGCGCCTTTGCGGTTCGGGCGGTTTTCTGGCCGTTATCGTACGTCCTGTCGTCGGCAGATGTTGAAATTCTCTTGCTGTTATGCACAAATGCGGGATATTCGTTCACCATCCGGCGCTGCAGTGAAAAGAACTTTCCAGGTCGAGCTGGACGCGATCGACAGGCGCATCCTCGACGCGCTGCAGCGGGACGGCTCATTATCCGCGGCCGACCTCGCCGGCCAACTCGGGCTGTCCACGACCACTTGCTGGCGGCGCATCCAGCAGCTCGAGCAGTCGGGGGTCATCCGGCAACGCGTGGCGATCCTCGACCGCGCCAAGCTCGGGCTCGACGTCGTGGTGTTCGTCCAGGTGCGGCTGTCAACGCAGGGACGCGACGCCATCGCGCAGTTCGACAAGGCCATCCGTGACCGGCCCGAGGTGCTCGACTGCTACACGCTCACCGGCGAGTGGGACTTCTGCCTGCGCATCGTGACCCGCGACATGAAGGAATACGAGGCCTTCTTCCTCGACCACCTGTCGAAGATCCCGAACGTGCAGTCGGTGAACTCCTCGATCGCGGTGACGGTGGTCAAGGAGTCGACCGTGCTGCCGCTGGCGCGGGAGTGACCTGCTGCCGGCGTTCCCGGCCGGGCTGACGCCCATCGCGGGCGTTGGCGCTGGCCAGCCCCGCGCGCGACTGTCATAGTCCCGACCGGGGTGGGGATCGATGCTCGAAGTCAGGCACCTGTCGAAGTCCTTCGGCGACCGGGTCGCCGTGGCCGACGTGAGCTTCGTCGCCGAGACGGGCCGGACGCTCGGCCTGCTCGGACCGAATGGCGCCGGCAAGTCCACCATCGTCAACATCATCGCCGGCGTGCTGCGGCCCGACCGTGGCGAGGCGCGCGTCCACGGCGCGGCGGTCGACTCCGACACCAGCCCCGCCAAGCGCCTGGTGGGCTTCGTGCCCCAGGACCTCGCGCTGTACGAGGAACTCTCCGCGCGCGACAACCTGCGCCTGTTCGGCTCGCTCTACGGACTCGCCGGCGCGGAACTCGACGCGCGTGCGGCATCGGCGCTCGGCGTGGCGCGGCTTTCGGACCGTGCCCGCGACCGGGTGGAGACCTTCAGCGGCGGCATGAAGCGGCGCCTGAACATCGCGGCCGCCCTCCTGCACGAGCCGCGCGTGCTGCTGCTCGACGAGCCGACGGTCGGCGTGGACCCGCAGAGCCGCAATGCCATCTTCGACACGCTGGCGGAGCTGCGGTCCGGCGGGATGACGCTGATTTACACGACCCACTACATGGAGGAAGCCGAGCGGCTCTGTGACCGCATCGTGATCATCGACCATGGCCGCGTGCTGGCGGACGACACGCTGGACGGCCTCTACGCCCGGCTGCCGGCGCATGCGCGGCCCGTGCAGCAGGTGGTGACCGTGCGCCCCACGCTCGAGTCCGTGTTCCTGGAGCTGACCGGCCACCGGTTGAGGGATGACTGACCATGACCCACCGCCTGGCTGCAATGCGTGCCCTGGTCGCCGCAGACCTGCAGATCTTCTTCCGCGACCGGCGATCGGTGATCCTCAACCTGGTGACTCCGCTCGCCATCGCGGGGCTGTTCGGGATGGTGTTCGGCGGCGGCGGTTCAGCGCCTGCCGGCAGGCTCGCCATCGCCGTCGTGGACCAGGACGGCTCCGCCATCTCCCGGGCGGTTGCCGCGGGGCTCGCGGCCGAGAAGACGCTCGCAGTCAGTTCCCTCGACGAGCCCGCCGCGCGCGACCTCGTGCTCAAGGGCAAGGTTCGCGCCGCCGTGGTCCTGCCGCCGGGTTTCGGTGAGGCTGCCGGCCGCGCCTTCCTGCGCTCGACGGACAGGCCGCGCGTGGCGGTCCTGTACGACCCCTCACAGGCCGCCACGCTGGCGATGGTGCAGGGACTGCTGACCCAGCACGTCTTCACCGCCGTCACCGGCGAGTTGTTCAGCGGCGACGGCGGCACACGCCTGATCGACGAGTCGCTCGCAAGCCTCGACACGCAGGGGACCGACGCGGCCGTGACCGCGGACCTGCGCGAGCTGCTGACCCGCGCCCGCAGCCTGAATGAGCGCAACCGGTCGCAGGGCGGCGCCGGGACCGCGTCCGGCGGCGGACTCTCCGTGCCGTTCGAGGTGGGCGACGAGCCGGTCACCTCGGGCAGCACGCCCTACAACGCCTACGCCCACGCCACCGCCGGCATGGGCGTGCAGTTCATCCTGATGATGGGCATCGAGGCGGGCGTTGGCCTGCTGCTGCTGCGCCGGCGCGGGCTGTGGCTGCGGCTCAAGGCAGCGCCACTCGCGCGCGGAACGCTGCTGACGGCGCGGGTCGTGTCCGCCGCGCTGATGTCCCTGGTCATGCTCGCCGTGCTCTACGGCGGCGCGACCCTGCTCCTCGGCGTGCGGGTCGACGGCAGCCTCGCGGGTTTCCTCGGCATCGCGGTCGCCTTTGCGCTGACCACCGCCGCCTTCGGCCTGCTGATTGCCGCGCTCGGCGGTACCCCCGAGGCCACGCGCGGGCTGGCCATTTTCGCGACCCTGGTCATGGTCCTGCTCGGCGGCGGCTGGGTGCCCTCGTTCCTCTTCCCGGCCTGGCTGCAACAGGCGAGCCTCGCCCTGCCCACGAGCTGGGCCATCGGCGGGTTCGAGGCCATGACCTGGCGTGGCCTGGGCCTGGCCGAGGCGCTGCCCACGATCGGCGCCCTGCTCGCATTCACGACCGTGTTCCTCGTCATCGCCGTGTGGCGGTTCCGCTGGGACGTGGCGTCTCGCTAGGCGGCGGGACCGCCGGGGCCCTCGTCCCTGCGCCAGGCGCGTCGTCGGGCAGTCGCCACAGGCGCCACGCGATGGTCGCGAAGGCCGCGAGCAAGAGCAGGTTGCGCAGGATGGTGATCGCGAGCGCCGCCGGGTCCATCGCAACGAGGCGCCAGTAGAGCGCCGGGAACTCGACGTGGGTCAGCAGCAGCACGAGGCCACCCACGATGGCGAGGACCCGGTCGCGCGTTGCGACCAGCGTCCAGGCCGGCAGCAGCCAGATGAAGTACTGCGGCGAGAGCACCTTGCTGCAGCTCACCAGCGCCAGCAGGAGCGCCAGGACGGCCAGCACCGGGTCGTCAGCCGTCGCGGCGACGCGCGCACGGCGCCGCCAGATCAGGCCATAGACACCGGCGACGGCGAGCAACGTCAGCGGCCCGGACGCCGCCGCTGCGATGCCCGCGCCCGGAGCGACGAGGCTCTGGGAGCCATGGCTTTGGCCAACATGCGCCCAGTCCGCGCCCAGCAACTGCCCGAGCAGCATCGGCGTGCCGAGTACGCTCTCGATCTGCAGGGGCCGCTCCATGTGATAGCGGAAGACATGCCAGACACCGGCCGGGTCCGGCGGCAGACAGGCGACGAAAGGGATGACCGCGGCGACGGTGAAGGCAAGGACGGGTTTCCACCACAGCCGCGGCTCGCCCACCAGCAGCAGGACCAGGGGCAGCAGGGCCGCCGGTGTGAACTTGAGCGCGAAGCCGACACCGACGACCAGCGCCGCCGCCGTGTACCAGCGCCGGACCAGGCACAGCAATGCGCCCGCGACGACCAGCGCCACCGCCGCGTCATAGCGGTTCACGACGATCGCGCCGGTGAGTGCGACGCCCAAGGGAAACAGCAGCGCCGCGACCCACGCCCGCCCCTCACCCGGCCACAGGTACCGTGCCGCGAGAACCGTCAGCGCGGCGGTGAGAAGCGTCAGC
>Ga0316600_10000652_pt1 | contig 16485 bp, 17 predicted proteins | sample OWC_soil_day5_CT_FD_207652 | JGI IMG/M metagenome (GOLD analysis project Ga0316600, IMG submission 207652) | Wetland soil microbial communities from Old Woman Creek delta, Ohio, United States - OWC_soil_day5_CT | ecosystem: Environmental > Terrestrial > Soil > Wetlands | place: USA: Ohio... | reverse complement strand
TCAGCTGAATCATTTTTTTTATATCATTACATTTTTTATTGCTTGAGCTAACCGCTGTATCCCTTCTATGATTTTTTCTTCCGACATATTTGAGTAATTTAGTCGAAAGGTATTCTCAACGCCACCATTAGGAAAAAATGAATCTCCTGGTACAAAAGCTACATTATTTTTTAAACAGTCATGCAGCAATTCCATGGACTTAATATGCTTGGGAAGCTCAACCCATAGAAACAATCCTCCCTGGGGATGAGTGAAGTTTACTCCTTGAGGCATTGTTTTATCCAACATTTCCACCATTACATCTCTGCGTTTTCGATATATGGCAACTAACTTCTGGATATGAGCTTCAAAGTCAAATACCGCCATATAGGTTGCTATCTCCATCTGACTTCTCATAGAGGTGCATAAATCAGCACCCTGTTTTATTAATACATATTTTTCAATAAACTTAGCATTAGCAGCAATCCATCCAATACGCAAGCCCGGACAGAAAGTTTTCGAGAAAGTACTCGTAAAAATTACATTTCCTGACCTATCCATTGATTGTAATGAGGGAAGAATCTCATTTTCAAAACGTAATTCTCCATAGGGATTATCTTCAATAACTGGTATCTCATATTTCTTTACTAGCTTCATAAAATCCTGTCTACGTTCTATCGACCAAGTTTTCCCCGTAGGATTTTGAAAATCTGGAATCACATAAATTAGCTTTATCCCTTTCTGAGTTGCTAATATTTTCTCAAGTTCTTCTATGACCATGCCCTTGTCGTCTGTAGGCACTTCTACGAAGCGAGGTCCATAAGCTTTAAGAGCACTAATGGCTGCCAAATATGTTGGACTTTCACAGAGTACAAGATCTCCTTCATCCAAAAAGAGTTTGCCTGAAAAATCTAGAGCTTGTTGTGAACCACAAGTAATTAAAATATTATCTGCGCAAGCAGTTGTCTTAAATTTTCGATTCATTCTCTCTGCTATTTTTTCTCTTAAGGGTTTATACCCTTCAGTGGTGGAATATTGAAGGGCTTCTCTGCCCATCTCTTCCAATACCCTTACTGATATTTCCTTTAATTCTTCCACCGGAAACAACTCCGGAGCAGGTAACCCCCCCGCAAAGGATAATATCTCTTCCCGCTGGGTAATTTTTAGTATTTCCCGTATCTCAGATGCCCGCAATGACTCCATACGTTTTGCAAAAGTAATCGCCATAATCAAAGCCCCTCCTACATTTATTATCTGTCTATTATAAAACTAGCGCAAAGCCAACATCACAGCTATACCCGCACCCATGGTAGCAATAGGAGGTTGACGTTTATACGCTACAAAGGTCGCTGCAGCCCCTGCAATAAGATAGTGATTTGTAAAAGTTAGCTCTATATAGCCCCGTGGTGCAAAAAGCGCTGGTGCAATTAAAGCTGTCAGCATGGCCGTCGGTACGTGCTCCAAGAGACGTCCAAACCAGGCAGGTACACCTGCGCTTCCCCAAAGTCCTACACTAACAAAACGAGTCGCGAAAGTAGCTATCGCCATCGCGAGGATATTCATAAAAAATTCAATCCGCATCTTTTTTCCCCTTTCCCTAGGCCCACCTGCCATAAATGCCGTAATTATTAATTGCAGAATCTGGTTTTACAGTATTTTTTATAAATGAAAAACCCCAAAACTTTCTTCGATTAATCATTCCAATTTGCTCCTGAAGCCAATGCCACTTGTTCTTTCTGTGGAGGAACCACTGCTTGATTGTTGCCTTTATGAACGATAATAACGGACAAGACAATGAATAAAGCAGCTAACGCATCATGAGAAGTCATTTGTTCACCAGCCAACATCCATCCAAGAATTACAGCAACAACTGGGTTCACATAGGTGTTAGTGGTAACTAAGGTTGGATCAGCCACTTTTAATAGCCAAATATAAGCACTGAATCCAATAATAGAACCAAATAAGATTAAATACCCTAGTGCAAATACCGAACGCATGGACACCAATGTTAAATGAAAATGTGCCCCTTCACCCGTTATAACGCCAAATAGCAGGCACAAGAATCCTCCTGTAACCATTTGTAGAGCTATAGACATAAATATTGCTGACGGCAACTTTGCTACACGAGAATAGAGTGTCCCTCCTGCCCAAAAAAGTGTTGCAACCACCAACGCAATATAGCCACCCCATTGGGGGGATGTATTTGATAATTCGCCAGCAGAATTATTTACTAACAAAAAGATACCGATAAGGCCTAATACTACCCCCCCTAAAACCATGCCATTTGGGCGTTTACCACCCTGCCAAAGCCAAGATAGTAACATTACCCAGAACGGTACTGTAGCGAAAATGATAGCAGCAATACCACTTGATACAAATTGTTCAGCCCATACTATACTGCCATTGCCGCCCAGTAGCATTGTTCCACCAACGATAGCAGCATTTTTCCAGTGCCTTTTCTGTGGTTTTTTCACTCCCCGCGCCACTTGCCAAATATACATAATTACTCCAGCTATCAAAAATCGCATCCCAGCCATAGTAAAAGGAGGCAAGGTTTCAATTGCAACTTTCATAGCTAAATAAGTTCCACCCCATAAGATATATACAGTCATTAAGGCCCCTACAATAGGTAAAGTTATTCCCATTTTATACTCCTTTATGTTTAATTATAAGACTTTCGTACCCATACTTACTTGTCAGGCAGACGGTTGAGCATAAGATTATTAATTTTCTCATCGGCAGTGACCAGAGATGATTTATCAAATTCAATCCGTATTTTGTTTTCCCTCCATAAGCCCGCCTGCCATGACCGCAACTAAACAAGCAATAATGATATACCATTTACCAGGAATTAAAATAACAGATCCGACGCTAACCACAACCGCAACAAGGCATACAACAATACTAACTTTGTCGCGTAGGAGAGGAATCAGTAAAGCTAAGAAAGTAGCTGGCATAGCAAAATCTAACCCCCAAGATAGTGGGTCACTTATGCGACTTCCTAGAATAACACCACCTACAGTGGATACCACCCACAATAGATAACATGTTGCATTACTTCCCAACTGATAGAATCCACTATAACCGCCAGTTTGTGCACGATGTATTGTCACGGCATAGGTCTCATCCGCCATTCCAAAAGAAAGAAGGGCTTTAAAAGGCATGGATAGTCCATTCATGTAAGGAGCAAGGGATGCTCCCATTAAAAGATGACGAAGATTGATCAATAAGGTTGTAAAACCAATCATCGTTAAACTAGCCCCTTCCACAAACATGGGCAGGCATATAAATTGGGCAGCTCCTGCAAAAACCAATATAGACATTGCAATCGTCTCACCTGAACTAAGACCAATGGACTTCCCCATAATGCCGTATGCTAAACCAAAAGGAATCATCCCAAACATCAAAGGCAATGTGTCACTCACACCCTCACGGAATTCCTTTTCTTGCATTGTTATCCCCCCGACACTTTACGTTTTTTTATTTATAATAGCTTGCAGGGATTTTATTGTAAATATCCAATATAATATAATTAAAGTACCAATTCTTTTTTTCAAGGAGAATAAAGCGAATGGATATCGCCAAAATATTAAGTGGCATTCGAATTGACCAATCCGGATCAGCACCCATGTACCTACAAATCGCCAATCATTTAGCTACGAAAATTCAAAATTCCACCCTCTCCTCTGGTACTAAACTACTTCCAGAACGGGAACTCGCCAAATTACTTAACGTTAGCCGCACTACAGCAATCAGTGCTTACAGGCTATTAGAAGAACGCGGACTTGTACTAACAAGAGTGGGGAGCGGTACCTATGTCACTGAAGTATCTATTGCCGCCCAACAAACAGCCAATATCCCCTGGGAACAACTATTTACTCCCCAATATAAATCACCACTCTCATCACTATTGCGCACTCTAATTTCTACTCCTACTGCAGATGAGGCTATTTCTCTGGCAGCAGGTATGCCCGATCCAGATTTTTATCCCCTATGTATCATTGAAAAAGCTCTTATATCTAGTAAATATAATCTTGAACTTTCCGATTTCGGTCATATGGCAACCGAAGGATACCTCCCCCTTAGGAACGCCTTGGCAGCCTGGCAAAGTCATCAGGGTATACAGGCCTCCCCTGCCCATTTCCTAATCGCATCAGGTTCACAACAAAGTCTATATCTCATTGTAAAAGCTTTCGTTGAACCTCGAGACTATGTCATCGTTGAATCGCCTACTTATTTAGGAGCCATTCAGACCTTAGAGGCCTCCAATGCCCGTATTCTATCCCTCCCCCAATCGGATCATCTTAATTTTGAGATTTTGGAAGACTATCTTATACGCTATCGGCCAAAATTAATGTATACCATCCCTACCTTTCAAAACCCCACTGGTCGAGTCATGTCTCTGCAAGATCGTCAAGAGCTTATTCGACTAGCAGCACGTTATCGACTAGTTATTGTAGAAGATGATCCTTATAGCCAATTATACTTTGATCAACAACCACCTCCCTCGCTAAAAAGCCTTGATAACTATGGCGGAGTGATTTATATGGGTACATTCTCCAAAATTCTCTTTCCTGGACTGCGCACAGGCTGGGTAACCGCTGCCCCACAGGTGATCAATCGTTTAGCCCAGGAAAAACAATATATGGATCTGCACAGCAATACTCTTTCCCAGAAAATCCTCCACATCTGCCTAGAAGAAGACTATTTGCCAGGTCATCTAAACACTGTCCGTACAGAATATAAAAAACGTCGGGACACTATGGCTAGTGCTATCCGACGATACTGCAATAACTATATGAATTTTACCATGCCAGAAGGTGGTTTCTATCTTTGGTGCACTTTAAATCCATCTGCATCATCATCTGAGCTACTTCGCCGTGCAGCCGCTGTCGGTGTTTCCTTTGTACCGGGCGAAGCTTTCTATACGAATGGAACGCAGAGTAATGAAATGCGCCTCTCCTTTTCTACCCATAACGAAGTTTTCTTAAAAGAAGGAATACGAAGAATAGGCCGCATCCTTGCATCAGGTACTGCCAACATCGTCCAACCCACTAACACAGCTGGACGACCCATTATTTGATCAAAAAAACTTACTTGACACAAACTACTATTTTCATGACTACATTCCTCCCATCGTTAAAAAGCTGCTAACTTAATTACCGCAATACTGCAGCAGAGATAACTATGTAAACCCTATCCCTTGGTTGCTGGCAATTGGTTTGCCAAATTGCGCCCGTTCTTTTGAATACTTAATAGAATGTTCCAAAGCCGACTGAGCAATACCTATGGCTTGCGCCGCTACCCCAATTCTACCTCCATCAAGAGCACTCATTGCAATTTTAAAACCATCACCTTCTTTACCCATCAAATTTTCTTTCGGCACTTGTACATTCTGAAAAATGAGTTCGGCAGTTGCCGATGAATGAATTCCCATTTTATGTTCCTTTTTGCCAAAGGTAAAACCTGACATCCCTTTTTCTAAAATAAAAGCGGAAATGCCTTTTACACCTTTTGCGATAGTAAGAGATGATACCTCAACCAGTAATCCAGAATGAACAGCCGCTTGGCGAGCAGGATTTTGTCCCAAGCCAGCCTGCAATACATTTCCCATAATGACTTCATCTATTACATTCTTGGAAATACCCGCCCGATGAATCGCTTCATCTATTACAAGACTACCTAATTCAACTGCAGAAAGCGGGACCAACGAGCCATTAAAAGCACCGATGGCGGTCCTGACAGCACTAACAATAACAACCTCTCTCATATCAACACCCCTAATAATAATTTGCAATGGCTTTTGCCCCTTCTACTTCCAACCATCCCCAAAACAAAGTTTTCTTCAACTTAATTCTACATATAAATACGCAAAGCTACAACAACTTGCTGCTTTGCTATTTTATTTTTTAAAGTCCGCTTTTTGAAAGGCTCAATCTGCCTTTTGTTATCTACCCCAAGCAAGGCTGCAACAAACTCATCTGCGCAAATCGCAGTAACAAAAAATATCTTCTTTTGCATTTCATTCGTAGAACGTTTGGCTGCCTTACTACAAACTCGCTGTGTATGCCTACCTATTTTATGATGATAAGGTCCTTTTGCTATGGAAAAAACATCTTGCAAAAAAGTAATAATAGGCACGGCGATACCTCCCTCGATAATAATAGGTAGGGCTCATGGCATTTTACATAAGACCTTTTTCTTTGGCTTCTTTCGTTAGGCTATCACGAAAATCCGGATGACTTATTGCTATCAGAGATTTTGCCCGTTCACTAAGGCTTTTCCCCCGTAAATCTGCCATGCCGTATTCCGTAACAACATAATGGACGTCATTACGTGAAGTAGTTACTGCGGCCCCCCGATCCAGTTCACAGGCAATCCGTGATATCGTACCGCCAGATGCAGTAGACGGCAATGCAATAATCGATTTCCCCTGCAGTGATCTGCTTGCACCCCTAATAAAATCTACCTGCCCACCTACAGCACTAAATTGTTTTGGGCCAATCATTTCAGCATTAACCTCTCCCATCAGATCCACCTGCAAAGCAGAATTTGCGCCATCCGGGATGATTTTTGCCACATTTTCCCCTATAGCTTTCTCTACATCACCAATTTTAGGCGGTTTTAATTCAATTAAAGGTTCCTCTTGTTCCACAATAAAGTGAATTGCATCCAAATGAATTTTGGCTCCACCTGTACGTGGAAGACAAGGATTCATTTGAGCAATAACTATTCTGGCACATTCCGCCGCAGTTTTAGTGTAATCCACAGAAACACCATAACTACAGAATCCCTGTTCATCAGGTGGTGTAACCTGAATTAAGGCAACATCTACCGGCAATATATTATTTTTAAACAATCTCGGAATTTCTGAAAAGAAGCAGGGCGTAAAATCAGCTCGTTTTTCCTCTACTGCCTTTCGTGTAGTTCCTCCTACAAATAATGCATTATGGCGAAAACTTTTTTCCAGCCCTGGCTGTGCATATTTCGCGGGTCCCATAGCTACCATATGCACAATCTCTACATCCTTAATTTCAGGTGACCTAGCCACTAATGCTTCGATAAGTACTTGCGGCTCACCGCAGGCATGACCCGTCACCACCCGATCACCCGATTTTATATTTTGTACTGCTCGCTCGGCAGAAACAATTTTATTTTGATAAAGTCTTCTCCAATTGTTCAAAATAATTCCTCACCTTCGTCACAATGTCAGTAGCTAATTCTGTTGTACCTACCGCAACTCCATCAAGCGTCGCTGCGGCAACTACAACAGAAGGACAATGATTGTGGTTGTACTTCAACGCACAATTGACCGTACAGCCACTCATATATATAACAAAATCAACATCTAATGAGTTATACCAAACTTCATAACCCATCACAAGCAAAATAGCCCGTACTTTGGCGGCAATTTGCCCCCGATCAATCCGTGGATTGCATCCCCCACAAAAAACAATGCCAATTTGCCACTTGTTCATAACTTAAGCTCTTTCTCTACGCAGAATCTTTAATGCCTGATGAATTAAATCATCGCTCACTTGATGTACCAGTACGGCTCCCTTAATTTCTGGATAGACTTCTTTTACTGCTGCTTCGATCACTTCAGACATGGTTTGTTGCGCACTGGGACATGCTGCACATGCCCCAGTGAGCCTTACCTTAACAAACCCATCAGATGTTACTTCAATTAATTCAATATCTCCATTGTGAGCACTAAGCATCGAATGAACTTTTTCCTTAATTACTTTTTGCATTTTTCCCATCTGAATATCCTCATATTTACACTTTCATTCTCGAATAAAATATTTAGAAATTACTTTTGAGGAATACCGGCAATTACCTTAGCCAACTCTTTCTTCTGCTCAATGTTACTCTGTCGAGCAATCATAATGCGTTGTGCCTGCGGTGATCCAGCGCCATGCATCGATTCTGTGCGATAACCAACAGCTGCAGTACCTAAAGTGATATTCTCAATCAAGCGTAAAATACGCATACGATTTTCTGTGGAGACGGAAGCTACACCGCGGAAGTACTTTTCAACGATCTTGCCAATTTCCGGGCTACGCAGATCTTTTTCCGACGGCATTGTTACCATCAAACCACCAGCAATATCTTCAGCTAAACGGGCAATTTCATAAGGGAACCGGGTGACGTTTTGTTTGCAGACGTTAGCCAGTAAGAGATCAATAATATAATTACCTGATGCGGTTTTATGTCCTTCCGCTGAACAGGCAATACCGCAAGCATACAAAGTTTCATTAAGATGCATCATTTCAATCAGTTTGTCTTTAACATGAGAGGCCTTAGCGGCACCATTATAATCAGCAGCCAGTGCAGTTGCACCAATTAATACATCGCCTACACCAACTTTACAGCCGCCATAACTTTGACGATGATACCCAGCAAAACGTTCTACCAACGCACCGCTGAATTCATATTCGCCACACATAAAGACATTCTCCCAAGGAATAAATACATTATCAAATACCATAAGTGCCTCATGCCCGCCGAACTGTTTGTTGCCAACATCAATGTCGCCGCCTTCCAGTTTGCGGGTATCACAAGATTGACGTCCGTAAATATATACTATGCCTTCTGCATCTGCTGGAGCCGCGAAGGAAACAGCATAATCAGCATCTTCTTTAACCATAGCGATAGTTGGCATTACCAAGATCATATGAGAATTAATGGCACCTGTTTGATGGGCTTTGGCACCACAAACTACAATACCGTCTTCTCTTTTTTCCACAATATGCACAAATAAGTCAGGATCAACTTGTTTACTTGGCGATAAACTACGATCACCTTTGGGGTCAGTCATCGCACCATCTACTGTCCAATCTTCTACTTGCATTTGCAATAGAAATTTTGTAAACCGATTATGATAATCAGTACCAAATTTTTTATCCATTTCAAAAGTAACGCTGTCAACAGCATTGATTGCATCCATGCCTACACAGCGCTGGAAACAAGCAGCCGTCTTTTGACCCAGCAGGCGCTGCATTTTTACTTTTTTAACAAGATCATCCGTGCTTTGGTGCAGATGACAAAAACGGTTTACTGTCTGATTTGTTAGATGCGATGTCGCAGTCATTAGATCCTTATATTCAGGATCTTGCGCTAACTCATAAGTCATTTTCACAGAATTCATAGATGGCCTGATAATTGGATGATCCACAGGATTTTTTACTAGTTCACCTTGCAGATAAACCTTAAAATTAAGATTACGTAAACTTTGTTCATACTGTTCAGCTGTTTTTAAAGCCATTGTAATATCCTCCTTGAATTAACATATTATTTTAAAATTGCTTCTATGCAATTTTATAAAAAAACGTGAGACATAACTTGTTTAGGGAAAATGTCAACTTGCTAGATCTATTTGCATCAGAAGTTATCTGATTGTCTGATGCAAGTATCCTATTCTGAATCAATTCGACTATTAAACACTGGGTCTTTACTGGTATCATAGGTAGACCAGTTGCGGATAAAATCTTTGCCATATATTAATAAACAAAGTACAACACCTACAGCAAAAGCATATCCGGCTCCACGAGATATCAATACAGAAGCAACAATACCAGCCACACCTAGATCATTAAACGTACGTGCCTTTAAAATCCCTACCCGGACAGCTACATAGCCCTGTACTAACATAGTAAGAGAAAGTGAAATTGGTAAAATAGGTTTTACTAAGGTAACAATCGGCATCAAGAAATAACTTGTGAATGTACCTAATCGAAAGGAAGCTACGCCACCAAATAAACTATCCATTGCCTCCCGGCCGTGTTTATAACGTTCACAAGTTACAACTTGCATTGCTGCCCATAGGGGACCGCACATTGACAAATCCGGACCTAACATGGACATGCTAATATTACGGATACCGCAAATGATATTATTGCGGTTAGCATCATAATGAACGTTTTCATCACCGTGGCGAAACTCACGAGCTTCATCAATAAGTGCTTCCGCCTGAATCAATTCACCAAATAACACTACATAGGTCGCTGCTACTAAAGGAAATGCATCCAAAAACAAACTAAGCGGCGGCCAGCCAATTCTTGCAGAAAAAGGAGTCCACTCGGTAAACAAGGTATAAAACTGCGGTATAGTAATACTCCAAGTAATGGTCGGCCATGGCAATTCTCCAAGTAGCGGTGCAATTATGATTGTCAAAACCAAAGATGGCATAAGGCCCAAGTCAGACAAATATTTGAAAATAATATGTTTATTCCTCAGAGTTTTAAAGTGGTTGGAAAACAAAATATAGAAGGCAAATCCAATGGCAATGGTAATTGTCCATGGATAAGAATCAAAACGTCCTCCTTTTTCAAATACCAACCTTACAGCAGCTACACCAGCGCCAATTAATATACCTGACTTAAGCGCATCAGGTACAATGTCAACAAATTTTTTAGCTAAACCAGTTGACCCTAAAAGCAATGCAAAAATACCTAATTCCATTTCAAAGGCAATCAGTGCATGCATTCTATCCACACCTTCAGGGAAGGTCTTTAGCCATAACAACAATAAGGGTATGGCAGGCGTAATCCACCCTGGTATAACAGGATCTCCCAGATGAGCATGCCATAAATAGAAGAAGCCATTTAAAATTACGATAGTAATAGCAATCTCAAAGGGCATCCCTAGGTATTCCTGTAATATAGGAATAATACCCAGGCAAACGGCACACATTAGCAAACCTTGAATAAAATCAGGCACCTCAAAACGATAATGAATAAATGGCAGCCTTAATTGAAATGGCCCCAGTGGAATATGCGGCTGAATCTCACCAAATTTACGTTTGTAAGTAGGACCTAACCAGCTCATAACAACACCCTTCCTTTTTCACTAATGAGGCATCTTTCCTAGTGATACTGTTATAAATCCCTCCTAATATTAGTTTCTCCTATTGCATTACCAAGCTAAATAACTACTTGCCTCATATTATTGCAATATTTATGCCAACAAAAAAGAAGAGCAAATTGTCTTACTCTTCTTGTGTTTTAGATTATTCTGACATTTCTGTTTATTGTTGCAATAATGCACTAATTAGAATAGAATTACCCCTCAACCCTTTGTCAAAGAAGTCATCGTGAAAATTTGCAACAGTAGCAGCATTGCAACATTATCGTTTTTCTAACCCATATCTAACAACCTTGCGAAAGACTGTCGTTCGATCAATACCTAATATTTCAGCCACTTTCTGCCAGGAACCATACTCTTTATAATTTTCACTTAACAGATATTTTTCAGTCTGCTCTACTGCATCTTTTAATTTTGTTGCACGTTTTGGGAAAAAGTTCTTATCCATAATAGTTTCTGGTACCAGATTCACAGTAATTTCCTCACTTGGTGCCGTTACCATCATGCGTTCTACAATATTTTCTAACTCACGCACATTGCCTGGCCATGAGTAACCGACTAACTTATCAATCACTTGTGGCATGATTTTTTTGTTAAAACCAAAACGATGATTAAATTTATCAATAAAATGCATGATTAATAGGGGAACATCTTCTTTCCGTTCCCGCAAAGGAGATAAGTAAATAGGCACTACCATAAGTCGATAGTATAAATCTTCGCGAAAAGCTTCTTCTTTTACCATTTTAGCAATGTCCCTGTGTGTGGCGGCAATAATCCTTGCATTAAAAGTAATAGTTTTAGTGCCTCCAACTCTTATAAATTCTTTTTCTTGTATTGCCCTCAGTAATTTGACCTGCAGCAGCAATGGTAAATCTCCTATTTCATCCAGAAATAAAGTACCGTTATTGGCTAATTCAAACAAACCTGGTTTACCTTCTTTTCTAGCGCCAGTAAATGCTCCCCCCTCATAGCCAAAGAGTTCCGACTCCAACAATTGTTCTGGAATGGCAGCACAATTAATCTTAATAAAAGGCTTGGAAGTTCCTTTTCCTTGCTTATGAATTAACTTGGCAATTAATTCTTTACCTGTACCCGATTCACCATTGATTAATACAATCGAATCTACATCAGCAATCTTAGTAGCAAGTTCTATTACCTGCGCCATCTTAGGACTCCGGGAAATCATTTCTTTATCTTCAATGTGCAGTGCTCGCAAATGAGACAATTCCGTCTTATACTTCAAAGTTTATTCTTTTGTTTTTACCAATTGGCTTTGTAAATTCACAAGTTCTGTAATGTCGCGCACATTGGTTACAACCCGAAATAAATCTCCTTTCTCGTCAAATATTGGATTTCCTGTAACCAATATTTTATTATTATTTTTTACTGTTTGATTAATCGTAACGATTTCACGCTTCTCTATCACCAGTAAGGTAACAGATTGGTCATAATAACCAGCCGCTACTAGATCTTTCAAATTCTTCCCTAATATTTCACTAGCCCGAATACCTGTAATACGCTCATAAGCAATATTTACACGTAAAACAACGCCTTTATCATCTGCAATAAACATTCCATCATAAGATGAGCTAATAATCGCCTCTAATTCTTTAAATAATTCTTTAACAGAACTTAATTCCGTAGACACTTTTTCCATACTTTCTATATCGCCAAGCATTTATTTCCTCCCCTCACTTACAATAGACAAATTCTTTTTCTTTCTACTTTCGATATTTTCTGCATTTCACCTGTAAAAATAATGGAATATTATTGTTCTACTGGAAGATTTTATTATTTTTATCAAAAGCCTACTAAAGAGTTCTTTAAAAGCAGTGGTTATAAATAAAAAAGCTGGCCCACAAAACCATATCCATAGTTTGCAGGTCAATCAAATAACTTCCCCAGCAATAATTCGTAGTTCGAATTATATCCCCTACCGCGCAATATCATCCACATCAAGAGAGTTATTTGATTCTAAACGAATCACAATCCGGTAAGGTAAATTTACAACTTGCTGAGGAGGTTTACTAATCCATCCGGTCTGTACGCCAATTTGCCGGGGAGAGTCATCCTGCCTTATGCGAATTTTTCCATCCTGAACTTGAATAATTGCATATTCAGTTTGACCGCCAATACGAAATTCTTCATTATAGCCCGGCCGAAGGGTAACTGTTTTAAACAGTTTGTTATCAACCCGAATTTCAGCAACGGTATTAACCTGGGCTGGGAAGAGAATTATACTCAGAATTACTCCGGTGAGAGATAGTAATAAAAGCATCCCGATCAGCCATTTATCGCCTAATGTAAGTCTCATATTTTTCATCGTACATCCTCCAAATGGCTATTGCTATATTATAGATTGTATCTAATTTATCGAAAGTGTGCAAATCAGATTTTTCCGATGGCCAAGATCCTCTACAAGCAAAACACATATAAAAACATACAAATGTCTTAATGTCATCCTATATAAGATGAATTAAGTTTTTTGTATCTTTCTCGCATAATAAAAGAGAGCCTTTAACGCTAAAAACGTCAAAGGCTCTTACTCTATAAGCTATTCTATAAGCTATTCTATATTTATTTCACATTTTGATTATATTGCATATATACTACATGAGTTTGGAGATATTCTTCTAGGCCATGTTTGCCATCAGCACCGCCAATGCCTGATTTACGCCAGCCTGCATGAAAACCTTGCATGGCTTCGAAATTCTCACGATTGACATACGTTTCGCCAAATTTAATTTCTTTGCATGCTCTCATAGCAACGTCAAGATTCTGGGTGTAGATGGATGAAGTCAAACCAAATTCGGAGTCATTAGCCAGTTCAATCGCTTCATCTAAATTCTTAAATGTAGCAATCGGCAACACAGGACCAAAAGTCTCTTTCTGCATAATATCTGTACGTTGCTTACAATTTGTAAGTACAGTCGGCTCAAAGTAAAAACCAGTTCCCCGATTTGCTCGCTTGCCGCCTACAACTAAAGTTGCGCCATCTTTAATGGCCTGAGCAACTGAGGCTTCTACTTGCTCTAACTGCTGTTTACTGACGAGAGGGCCCATATCAATATCAGCATCCACCAGTGGATTGCCATATTTAACATTTTTCATGGCTACTGCCATCTTGTCGATAAACTGAGTTGCGATCGATTCATGAACATAGACCCTTTCTGCACAATTACATACTTGACCAGTATTAATAATACGGGAATCACATATGGATTTCACAGCCAAATCTAGATTCGCATCTGCCATTACTATAGCAGGAGCTTTGCCGCCTAGTTCCAAGGAAACCTTCGTCACATTTTCTGCGGCAGCCCTCATGATAGCAATACCGCCCTCAACGCTTCCTGTAAAGCTTATCATACCAACTTTCGGATGACCAGCAAGAGCGTTACCCACGACAGAACCCGCCCCAGATACCAAGTTGAAAACACCTTTTGGCAAGGATGTTTTTGCAATAATTTCAGCAAATTCAAAGGCATTATTAGGAGTCTCTCTACTTGGTTTAATAACGATTGTATTTCCAGTTACTAAAGCAGGTGCCAATTTGCGAGCAATTAAAAAGAAGGGGAAATTCCATGGTAAAATTCCACCAATAACACCAATTGGCATTTTAAAAAGAAAAATATTTTCATTTGGCCGATCACTTTCAATGATTTCGCCTTCATAGCGTCGAGCAAATTCCGCCATATAATCCATGTAGTCTGCTGTAAAATTAACTTCTACTCTGGCAAGAGGCAATATCTTTCCTTGTTCTTCCGCTATTACACGAGCAATTTCTTCCGCATTTTCGCGTATACCTTGCGCAATTTCCTTGATATAGCCGGCACGTACAATCGCTGGCAGCTTAGCCCAGGATTTTTGTGCCTGTTCGGCAGCTTCTACAGCATCATTGATATCTTCCCGGGTGCCTTCAGGAACTTCAGAGATCACTGTTTCAGTGGCTGGATTGATGACTGGTATCATTTTTCCTGACCGATTGGCAACAAATTCACCATTAATGAACATTTGATAGCTTTTCATTGTAATTCCTCCCCCGATTGATGTTTTCAATATTATGAAAATGGCAGATGCCTTTATAATGTATTTTCTGTACCTAATTATAATCTCCTTTCCCTATTTCATTCTCAGCAAAAAATTACCATCAATTGGATATATTCTTATATATACCAAGAAAATTGCCACTCAATCAGAAAGCAAAGAAATTTTCAGTGTCAATTTTTTTACCGTCCAAATGTTCTTCCAAAAAATCTCCAAAGGTTTCTTTCATTCTCATAATTCCTTCATAAGCGTATTAGCATATTTGCTAATTAAATTAGCAACATATCAGGCTGCCGAAAGGCAAACTGCAGCCTTTTTAATCAAGTTGGCTTTTTAATTTTATAAGTGTGGTGACAGTTTGTTGCATTAACATAATTTCAACAAAAAGAATTTATATGAAATAAATGATTGTTTTTTCCCTTCCTAATAAATGTATATAAATAGAGCCGATATACAGGTTATTGTAAATGGAAACCATCGGTATACCGGGCTATTCAAAAATTTTTTAAGGGGGAATTGTTTATGAGTACGAGTACAATGCCTTATTCCACGGCGAATTCGTCGCCAACCTGGTATGTTGATGCCAGATGTTTCTTTAGAGAGAGCGGGGTGTCGGGCGCATTTGATCAAGTCGCCGTCAAAGATCCCAGTATCGTTTACTCGGACAGCCTATATCATCTTTTCTATACCGGCGCCACCAGTGCCGGTGCCTGGCAGATGGGATATGCCTCCGCTGCGACCATCGCGGGATTAAGCAGCGCCAAGCATGTTTTTTTTAGCAAGCTTAGCGAAAGTTATTTTTGCGCTCCCGAAGTATTTTATTATCAACCACAAAGTAAATGGTACATGATTTATCAAGACGGTAATTACGGCGCGGCTTACGCCACCACCACCAATATCGCCGATCCTACCTCCTGGTCCGGGCCGCATTCACTGGGTGTCTCAGGGAATACAGGATGGGATTATTATGTTATTTGTGATGATACTTATGCCTATCTTTTCAATTCACCATCGGATAGTTCAAAAAAAATCTATTGCCGTAAAACAACCTTGGCCAACTTTCCGAGTGTTTGGGGCACGCCCTGGGTCGCAGTTTCCGGCGCCTTTGAAGGGACTTGCGTTTATAAATGTCTGGCGGATAGCCAATATTATTTGCTGGTTGAAAATTATGGCGATAACCGGTTTTACGAATTGTGGACGGCCAGCAGCTTAGGCGGCACCTGGACCCAAGTCGCCAATAAATGGGCCTCCCAACACAATTTGAGTTTTAATTCGGATCACTGGACAGATAATGTTTCCCACGGCGAATTGCTTCGCGCCGGAACGAATCAAAAATTAGAGATTAACAATATTAATCAAGCGGACTTCCTCATCCAGGGAGTAGTTAACGGCAGTTATGGTGATTATGTGAACACTCCCTGGGATCTGGGCGTCATCCACAATTATAAATAAATAATGTTTCTTTACTATGCAAATATCTGAAAATTCCTACGGATAGAGAATAGAAGGAGTGAAACCGATATACAGGAAACACACATTAAGGTAATTAGAAGAGTTCTTTGGATATATCGGTTTTAAAAAGTATCAAAAATCGAG
>Ga0316600_10000650_pt1 | contig 16516 bp, 18 predicted proteins | sample OWC_soil_day5_CT_FD_207652 | JGI IMG/M metagenome (GOLD analysis project Ga0316600, IMG submission 207652) | Wetland soil microbial communities from Old Woman Creek delta, Ohio, United States - OWC_soil_day5_CT | ecosystem: Environmental > Terrestrial > Soil > Wetlands | place: USA: Ohio... | reverse complement strand
CGTAAACGTAAATTTAAAGCTTAAATTTCGTTTCGGAGGTATGAGAAAATATGTCTCTTAAAGAACAATTGACTGAAGATATGAAGCAGGCAATGAAAGCGAAAGAAGCAGGTAAATTGCGCCTTTCTGTTATTCGTATGGTTCGTTCTGCTATAAAGAATGTTGAGATTGACAGTAAAAAAGAGCTCTCTGAAGAAGGGGTTCTTGATATAGTCTCTAAAGAAGTAAAAATGCGCAGAGATTCAATGGAAGAGTTCAAGAAAGCAGATCGTCAAGATTTGGTTGATCAACTTGAACAAGAAATTGCAATATTATTGCCATATCTTCCTCAACAGTTAACTGAAGCTGAAGTTCGTGCTTTAGTCAGTGAGGCTGTAGCGGCAAGTGGTGCTACATCTCCAAAAGATATGGGCAAAGTCATGGCGCTATTGATGCCGAATGTAAAAGGTCGCGCAGATGGTAAGTTAGTAAATAACATTGTGCGTGAGCTATTAAATCAATAAGATGAATCCAGTACTTTTTAAGTACTGGATTTTATTTTTTCCCTAAATGTAGGAATTTAGGAAGTACTTGTGGAATATCTTAATAAGGTTATACAAATATTAGAGTTTATCTAGGAAAAATAAGTAGATTTTGTATGATTATTGTACAAACTTGCAGGAGAAAGGAGACTAGTACTATGCAACCGGAATTCTGGGCGTTACCAATTATAAAAATCTTATTAATTACGATTATATTTTTATCCTTGTTGGTTGAAATAAAAACAGCTGGAATGGGAGTTGGTGCATTGTTTGGGATTATTGCAGCAGGGGTATTCTTTTTTAGTCAAATGGTAACTGGTATGGTAAGTTTTTTTGAAATTGCAGTGTTTTTAGGCGGGGTTTTATTTATTGTCATTGAGCTACTGACGCCTGGGGTAGGGATCTTTGCCGGCCTAGGAGTGATTGCGATTTTATATAGCTTCATCCTAGCGCTTGGTGGTGGAAGCTTTGCTGTCTATTTACTGATTGTTAGTTTGTTTATTGCCATTGTGATTTTTGCTTTAGTAGTAAAAAAGTTACCCTCAAGTAAGCTATGGACAAAGGTTATTTTAAAGGATACATCAACAGTTAGTAAGGGGTATACTAGTACCAATGATTATAGTGCATTTTTAGGAAAAGAAGGCATTGTTATTACCGAGCTTCGTCCAGCGGGAACTGTTACTATTGGTGATGTAAAGCTTGATGTTGTATCTGAGGGCAGTTATATCGAAAAAAATGCGAAAGTTAAAGTCGTATCTATTCATGGTAGCCGTATTGTTGTTAAGCAAATGGAGTAAAGTTACACATTCTTTGTGGAGTATTTCTTGGCTTGGAAAAGAGGTAGGTGAGGTTTGCTATAGGAATTTGTCCGCACAAAGTTTGTTTAGAAATAAAATGATCATAATTTGAAATGGAGGTTTTTCATTTGCAATTGTTATTTGGTTCAGGGTTTTTACTTATTTTAATTATCGTAGCAGTTATGGTATTTTTACATTTTGTACCATTGGGGTTGTGGATTTCTGCCATTGCTGCAGGGGTAAGGGTTGGAATTGTCACGTTGGTAGGAATGAGACTTCGTCGGGTACCACCCGCACATATTGTTATGCCGCTCATTAAGGCCAATAAAGCGGGGCTTGATGTGAGTGTTAACCAATTAGAAGCACATTATTTAGCAGGTGGTAATGTTGACCGTGTAATTGATGCATTGATTGCTGCACACAGAGCGCAAATTCCATTGCCTTTTGAACGTTCCGCTGCGATTGACCTTGCAGGTCGTGATGTGTTGCAGGCAGTGCAAATGAGCGTTAATCCAAAGGTAATTGAAACACCAGTAGTTTCTGCTGTCGCGCACAATGGGATTGAACTAAAAATCAAAGCGCGTGTTACAGTGCGAGCAAACATTGATCGTTTGGTCGGCGGAGCAGGTGAAGCTACAATTATTGCCAGAGTAGGGGAAGGAATCGTCACTACAGTTGGTTCTTCGAATGATCATAAAGATGTACTTGCAAATCCAGATCATATTTCAAGAACTGTTTTAGCTAAGGGCCTAGATGCAGGTACAGCCTTTGAAATTCTTTCTATTGATATCGCTGACGTTGATGTAGGGCGTAATATTGGTGCTGAATTGATGACAGACCAAGCGGAAGCAGATAAACGCATTGCACAAGCGAAAGCGGAAGAACGTCGAGCGATGGCGGTAGCCAAAGAACAGGAAATGAAAGCGTATACACAAGAAATGAGTGCAAAAGTTGTGGAAGCGCAGTCGGAAGTGCCGCATGCGATGGCAGCTGCTCTTCGTGAAGGTAGAATTGGTGTAATGGACTATTACAATATGAATAACATTACTGCTGATACGCAAATGCGTGAAGCAATTAGTAAAGCGGGGATTCCGCAAAGCCAAGGGCAAGGTCAAGCTTCAAGTCCAAGCCAAGACCGTCCAGTTAGGTAATTGTTATGGAATTACTATTTGCAATCGTTGCCTTTGTTGTAGTTAGTGTGATAGCGGATTCAATTGAAGGTAAGAAGAAGAAACGGCAACAATCTGAATTGCCGAGAGATAAAGCGAGAATAAAAGTTGGCGGACAAGAAAAACGTCCAGAAATTATCATTCCGACAATTGAAGGTGTGCCAACCATGCAATCAGATATGCAAATTGTCTATCATGAGGCAGAGCCGATCATAAAAGCAAAACCAATAGAAAAGATAAAAGAACCAGAAGTCGTGCGCTATCAGCCAATGAAAGCGGAACCAAAATCAGCAAATTCGGTGAACATACAGCCCGAAGTAATGCTCAGTGCAGTCTGTTATGCGCAAATACTGCAACCGCCTAAGGGGTATCAATACATGGTAAAACGTTCTTGTCTAGGTGATCAGAACAATCATAAATCATAGCTGTTAAAGGGAGAGTTAGATAACTACAATGGGTGGTTATCTAGCTCTTTTTTGTTATAGGTTCATTGTTTTTGCATACATATAGTATGAAGGGGTGAGGAAAATGCGTAGACGAAGTAGATTGGTGCGTTTAGCGAAGGCTTTGGAATTGCCAGATGATATTGTTCTTGATTTGCCACGAATTACAATGCTGGGCAATCAGCAACTCTTAATTGAAAATCATCGGGGTATCATCGAATACACCTCTTCTTGTATTAAAATTAATTTAAATCAAGGCTGTTTGTGTATACGGGGAGAAAAATTGACATTAGGACAATTACAAAAAGAGCAAATTTTAATTGAAGGAATGGTGGGGGAGCTAAAGTATGACACATAAAATTTCTAGCTATATTAATGGCGCAGTAAGAATAAAGATTCAAGGTGAAAACCAAGAACGCTTTATTAATCTTTGTATTGCTAAGCAAATGCAATTGTGGGGCGTGAGGAAGCTAGAAGATTGTCTGTTTATGTGGCTGTCACTTCATGACTTTTTTCGTATTCGCGATGCGGTACGAAAAGCAAAAGTAAAAGTGCTTGTTGTAGAGTCCTATGGCTTACCTTTTTTTTTAAAACGTTTAAAACGTCGTAAAATATTACTTTATGGTGCAATTGTCTTTTTTATTGCAATTTATATTTTGAGTGGTTATATTTGGTTTGTTGATGTTGTTGGTTTAAAAAATATTCCCAGAGAAAAGATTAATCTAATGATAGAATCAAGCGGGCTCCGTGTTGGCGGCAGGCAGGAAGAAATTGATACTAAGAATTTAGAGAAAGAAATTTTATTATCGGTGCCCGAAGTTGCTTGGGTAGGCATTCATTTTACTGGAACAAGAGCGGTAGTTGAAATTGTTGAAAAAGTAACAGCAGAATCGGAAGATAAATCTCCAGGGGATTTAATTGCTGGCAAGGCGGGAACAATCACAGAATGTATCAATATTTTAGGAGAAAGCAAAGTAAAAATAGGGGATAAGGTGCAAGCTGGTGATGTATTAATCAAAGGAATTGGGAAAAATAATGAAATGATTCGGGCAAAAGGAATTGTGAAAGCGTCTGTACAATATGAAAGTTTTGGAGAAGCGCTATTAGAAGAAACACAATACAACCTGACGGATCGCTCAAAATTTGGGATAAAATTAAATTTTTGTGGACAGATTATTACGTTAAATAGAGTGGATTTAGCTGATTTTTCTGCCTATGAACATGAGGTTATTATGAAAAGCGTTCCTTGGTGGAGGAATCGTGACTTCGTTGTCGAAACTATTATAGATGTTTATCGTGAATTAGAGGTTGATACGATTGTGATAGATGAAATAGAAGCGAAGAAAATTGCCACGCGAGAAGCTTTGACGGAAAATAAATTGCAGATTCCGCCAGATGCGTATGTGATAGCGCAAAACCTTACCATGATTGATACGGAAGATCCAAATTTGATTCGGGTCAAGTTGATGATAGAAACAGAAGAGTTGATTGGTATGTATAATCAGTATAATAAGGAATAAGGAGGCTGAGTTTTGCAGGAATTTACCGAAAAAAAGTTTAGTTTAGAAGATAAAAAAACAGCATTGGCGTTATTGGGATATCATGATGAATACATCAATGCTTTTTGTAAAGAATTTGATTGCCAGATCACAAGTCGTGGTGATGAAATCATAATAAAGGGAGAATACAGTGAAGTTTTAAAGGTAGAAAAGGTTTTTCAAGAATTATTATTTTTGCATAAACAAGGCAATACAATTACGATGCACGAAGTGCGGTATAGTATTGATTTGGTGAATAAGGGCAAGGGTGATGCCTTACATCATTTGTTTAGTGACATTATTTTAGTTACGGCAAAAGGACGACAGGTAAAACCAAAAACATTAGGTCAACGGGTATATTTAGATGCGATTAAGCAGAATTATATTACGCTAGGAATAGGCCCTGCGGGAACAGGGAAAACTTATCTTGCTGTTGTTATGGCAGTGGCGGCACTTAGAAATAAAGAAGTGGAACGGATTATTTTAACTAGGCCAGCAGTGGAAGCTGGGGAAAAACTAGGTTTTTTACCAGGCGATTTGCAAGATAAAGTGGATCCTTATTTAAGACCGTTATATGATGCATTATATGATATTTTGGGAATGGAAACCTTTCAAAAATTTATGGCTAAGAATATCATTGAAGTAGCACCACTTGCTTATATGCGTGGACGTACTCTTGATAATGCGTTTGTTATTTTAGATGAAGCACAAAATACTACAGCACAGCAGATGAAGATGTTTTTAACGAGATTAGGGTTTGGTTCAAAAATGGTAGTAACAGGCGATTTAACACAGATAGATTTACCAAGAGGTGTAGTCTCTGGTCTTGCAGAAGCGCAGATTGTTCTAGCAAATGTTGAGGGAATCAAGTGTATGGATCTTGATGATCGTGACGTTATTCGTCATGAAGTCGTAGGACGAATTATTCGTGCTTATGATCTATATGGGCAGAAGAATGCGATTCAAACTGAAAAGTAAGGCAGGTGATTTTGATTGAACTCAATAGGTAAACGCTTGCAGATATTTTTGCTTAAGCAGGAGCGGCTTCATACCAAACCTGCGACGAGGCGGTTGGTACTTGGCATAGTATTTTTATTTTTGTTTCTAGTCGTGCTATCTGTCGATATTAGCTCCGATAAAGTAGATGTTGAAGAAGGAAACGTAAGTGATCGTGATATCATTGCAACACGTACAGTATCTTATATTGATACAATAAAAACCAAAAAATTAGAGGAAGATGTTCTAGCTGGTGTTACAGCTGTCTATGATTTAGATGTTACGGTACAAGCTAAGGCCGAAGATGAAGTAAACAATATTTTTAATGTTTTAAAAAGTGCAGTGGGATCAGCTTCAACCGATATTAATGCAAAAAAATCAACTGAAGATGTAAAACAAAAAGTTTTGTTAAATTTACAATATTTAAATTTAGCCGAGGAAACATTAAATAATTTGGTAAGTTTAGATGATAAAGAGCTATCTCAGGCCAAGGAAAATAGCTTAGCAATTTTAAGGCGCTATTTACAACGTGGCGTGCATGGGGATGAACTAGCAGTTACAAACAAGTATATTGCGATTGAAATTGATGAGCTGGATCTCAATGATAATGTCAAACTTGTAGTAAAAAAAATAGTGAATAAACTATTATTTCCTAATGTTATTTTAAATGTGAAAGAAACTGAAAAACGTAAGAAAGCGGCAGTAGCAAGTGTAGAACCGGTAAGAGAAACGATTCGCAAAGGGCAAGTTATTGTTAGACGTGGTGATAGCATAACGGCAGAGCAAATCAATATGATGGGCGAAGTTGGCTTACATAAAGGACAAGTAAATGAATATCGTATTTTAGGACTAACTGTTTTTGTCATTGTTGTAATGTCAATTTTATTGATGTTCATGTATAAGTTTGAACATTCGGTTTATATAAAAGATTTACTCTTAATACTATTAGGATTAATTATGCTGATTGCTTTGAGTTTAGCTAAAGTTGCGCATTATTACTCTAATTTTGCCGCTCCCGTTGCCACAGGAGCACTTCTTACAGCAATTTTGATTAATCCACGTGTCGGTATGGTGGTTAGTTTAGCGCTTGCGATGCTATTTGGCATAATTGTTGACTATGATTTACGTGCAGTGTCAGCGGCTTTGCTTGGCAGTACGGTTGGTGTTTATAATGTAGCAAAAATGGCACATGGTTATAGTTTGACAAAGACAGGCTTTTTGATTGCGGTAGTAAACTTTTTAGTGATTGGTGCGACTGGACTGATGGTGCAAATCGATTCTTCAGAATTGATGTTGCAATGTTTGCTTGGTGTGGTGAATGGCATTGGATCAGCGATCATTACGACAGGAATTCTACCATATTTAGAACATGCTTTTAATATTACAACACCAATTAAATTATTAGAGCTTGGACAGTCGAATCATCCGCTGATGCAGAGACTTTTACTAGAGGCGCCCGGCACTTATCATCATAGTGTATTACTTGGTAATTTGGCTGAAGCGGCGGCTGATGTGATTGGTGCAGATCCTGTGACCGTTCGAGTAGGTGCGTATTATCATGATATTGGTAAAGTCAAGCGTCCATACTTTTTTGTGGAAAATCAGTTTGGTGGCGAAAATCCTCATGATAAAATTGCACCAACATTAAGTACTCTGATTGTGACTTCTCATATAAAAGATGGATTAGAATTATGTCGTGAATATAAGTTACCAAGTATCATTTCTGATATTGTAGCCCAGCATCATGGGACTTTACTTGCTTCCTATTTTTATCATAGAGCGACGGAAGGTGATCATAGCGAATGTATCATTGAATCAGACTTCCGTTATGAAGGCCCAAAACCACAGACGAAAGAAGCGGCACTTATTATGATTGCCGATGCCTGTGAGGCAGCGGTACGTTCGATTAGTAAACCGAATTCCAATCGTATTGAGGCTATGGTTCGCAAAATTATTCGTGAACGCTTAAATGATGGACAATTTGATGAATGTAATTTAACATTGCGTGATTTAACAGAAATCGGGGATGTTTATATTCGTATCTTGTCAAGTATGTTCCATTCACGTATAGAATATCCAGATTCAATTAAAGAAATAGAGAGGAAAAATAAACAAAATGGAAATAGTATTAAGCAACTTCCCGCAGGAGCTGATAGTAGCATCGACCCTAGAGGAAACGGTGAAGAAAGTAATAAATAAAGCAGCTCAGCTGTATGGATTAGACACAGCAGAAGTAAGTGTGACCTTAACCAACAATGAACATATTCGCGAGATTAATCGTAACTATCGCAATAAAGATGCTGCCACCGACGTCATTTCTTTTGCTTTGAATGAAGGTGAAGAGCCGGAAATTATTGATGGTCCAGAGATTAATATGCTGGGTGATATTATTATTTCGATTGAAAGAGCGATGGAGCAAGCTGAAGAATATGGTCATAGTTTGGAACGAGAGCTTGCTTTCTTGACAGTTCATGGTATGATGCATTTGTTGGGGTATGATCATATTGAAGAAGAGGATCGCATTGAAATGCGTAAAGAAGAAGAATATGTACTTGGTCATCTAGGGATCACTAGAGATTAATCAGATGGGAAGTACAAATTTGTTAAAAGCTTTTGGTTATGCGTTTTGTGGGATCTGGCATTGTTTACAAAAGGAACGCAATTATAGATTTCATGTGTTTATTGCCTTGTGTGTGTGCGCACTTGCATGGTATTATCAATTAAATCGTTATCAATGGGGTATTTTAATTCTTACGGTCATGAGCATACTCGTATTAGAAATGATAAATACCGCATTTGAATTGGTAGTAGATATGTTGTCACCAGAATTTCATCCAACGGCGAAAATTATTAAAGATGTTGCTGCAGGCGCAGTCCTTATTGCCAGCATCGCGGCATTTGTGATAGGAATTCTATTATTTTTTTAAAAACAAGAGTTGATGAAGGAGAATGAATATGGAAAGTAATTATAAATCTGGATTTGTCGCTGTAATTGGTAGACCAAATGTAGGTAAATCAACGTTAGTGAATAGTTTAATTGGCCAAAAAATTGTTATTATGTCAGACAAGCCTCAAACAACGCGAAATAAAATTTTGTGTGTGCTAACACAAGACGATGCTCAGATTGTTTTTATTGATACACCGGGGATTCATAAGCCAAAACATAAACTTGGCGAGTATATGGTAAATGCAGCAGAAAATACGTTAAAAGAAGTTGACGTTATTTTATTTGTTGTCGATGCGAGTGAAGATCTTGGTGCAGGTGAATTGTATATTTTAGAACGTCTGCAAGCAACGAATAAACCAGTTATTTTAGTAGTGAATAAGATTGATAAAATCGATAAACAACAAGTATTGCCAACCATTTCAAGATATGCTGAGCGTTATAGTTTTATTGGTGTTGTGCCGATTTCTGCAAAAGAAGAAACGAATTTAGATGGCCTTATTGTAGAAATAAAAAAACACTTAGAAGAAGGTCCACAATATTACCCAAGTGATATGGTAACAGATCAACCAGAGCGTTTAGTTACAGCTGAATTGATTCGTGAAAAAGTTCTGCATTTGACACGAGAAGAAATCCCTCATGCGATTGCCGTAGACATTGAAGAAATGGCAACACGCAAAAATGAAGATGTTTATATCAGAGCGACCATTTATGTAGAACGCGATTCGCAAAAAGGCATTGTTATCGGTGCAAAAGGTGCACTGTTGAAAGAAATTGGGGCAATGGCAAGAGCCGATATTGAAAATTTATTGGGATCTAAAGTCTACCTTGATTTATGGGTAAAAGTGAAAAAAGATTGGCGTAATCGTGATGGCATTTTACGAGGGTTAGGCTACGAATAAAAAACAGAATCGGGCGTATGCAGTATTTGGCATACGCCCATTCATTTTATTTACTTTTTTTTGTTAGTTATAGTATAGGAGTGTAGAAATGAAATTTATATCTCAATATTTTTTTAATGGACTTATTGTAATTGTACCAATTGCAATTACGATTTTTGTAATCACAGAAATTTTTTCATTTACGGAAATTTTACTCGGACGGCATTTACCGATTCATTTTCCTGGTATTGGTTTAGTCACAGTTTTAGGTTTAATTTTGTTAATTGGCTGGTTATCTTCTTATTGGATTTTACAGCGTTGCATTAGTTTTGGCGAAGGAATCTTAAATAGAATACCTTTTGTGAAATTTATTTATAATAGTGTTAAACATCTATCGACTGCCGTTTTTGAATCCAATAATTTATTTAAGGAAGCGGTTCTAGTTCCCTACCAATATGGAGACGCAAAGGCGGTTGGTTTTATCATGTCCGAGTTGTCAGAACCTTTAAAAGAAAATTTAGATGAAGAACATGTTTGTGTATTTGTGCCGTGGAGTTTGAATATGACTTCAGGGACCAATTTGATCATTCCCAAAAAAGATGTTATTTATCTCAATATTAGCAGTGAGTCTGCGTTGCAATATATTCTTACCGCAGGTACTGTTATGCCCAGACGCCAAGGAGAAGAACTGGAAAATGAAAAAACAGAAAACAAGGAAACGATAAAATGAAAAATTTCCTGAAAATAGTATTGTAAAATTTGTTTTTCCTCTTTATATTTTTCGTTAAATCGGCTATCCTATTAGTAGGGTTCAATATTCAATGCGTAGTTGTGTAAGTAGAATTTTATTTAAAAGCGTTTTTGTTTAAGCATTATTATAAGTAAGTGTTAATTGAGATAGCATTTGCGAAGGGATGATGTACTATGTATTTGAAAAATGTGATGTGGGATATGTTCAAAGATACAGGACGAATTGAAGCGTATTTATTTTATCGTAATTGTGAAGAGGAACTGCAAACGCAGGAATATCAAAATCAAATAAAAGTGGAAGATGTTTCAAAACAATTTGAACATTAATTTCATAAGTTAGGTGTTTAGATGGCACAATATTCAACAGAGGCCATTTTGTTAGCAGTGCGCAACTGGGGCGAAGCTGATAAAATGGTTACTTTTTTTTCAAGGGAGTTGGGCAAAATTACCGCCGTTGCATATGGCTGCCGTAGACCAAAGTCACCACTTGCCGGGGGAATGCAAGCATTCAGTCACTTAGAACTTGGTGTTATGGCGGGAACTCATTTAGATACAATCAAACAGTGTGAAACAATTACCTCGTTTAAGAATTTACGTGAAAATTTAGATGCGATGGCGTATGCCTCTTTTTTAACGGAGCTTGTTGTAGAGGTTTGTCCAGAACGTCATCCTGAGCCGCATATTTATGATTTACTAGTTTGTGCACTGCGGATGTTATCTAAGCGTAATCCGAGGCTTGTTGCGTTAGCAGCAGCCTATCAGCTGGTGGAGTATACGGGCTATCAACCTGTTTATACCGTATGCGTGGCTTGTGGACAAAACATCGAGACAGATGCATTTTTTTCGTTTGAAAAAGGTGGTGTTATATGCAATCAATGTAGTTCGCCCGGTATGATCGATATGCCACTTAAAATGCAAGGTTTTATTCAAAATTTATTGCAGCTTGATTGGGAAAAACCAAAAAAATTTAGTATCAATGGAGCAATTTTAGTGCAAACAGAAAAATTATTGCTTGATTATTTAGTTTTTTTTATTGAAAAACCATTAAAATCATTGGCTTTTATTAAACAATTAGCGGTGCTTAAAAGTTAAATCCTAGATTGACATTACTTGGTCAATTTGTTAAACTTAAAAAGTATTTTGTAGTTTAATTAGCAATTTAAATAAAGCGATGCAGGAAAAAGTAACTTATTGTGCATAGCGATTCGAGGATGGTGTAAGCTCGATAAAAATAAGTGAAAGGCGTTCCGAAGCTGTGAGAGGAAAACCCAGAAGGGTGAGTAAACCTCATAATAGATGAAGGTGGGCGAAATGCCAATCAGGGTGGAACCGCGGGTAATATACATCTCGTCCCTGTAACAATACAATTGTTACAGGGACGAGATGTTTTTGTTTTTCTGCTAATTTTTATTGCTAATTTAAAATTTAAGGAGGAATCTTTGTTATGACATTTCAGGATATTATCCTGACCTTACAAAAATTTTGGGCTGGTCAAAATTGTATTTTATCACAGCCTTATGATGTTGAAAAAGGTGCAGGTACAATGAATCCATCTACTTTCTTACGGGCTTTAGGACCAGAACCTTGGCACGTAGCTTATGTTGAACCATCCCGTAGACCGGCAGATGGACGCTATGGGGAAAACCCAAATCGTTTATTCCAACATCATCAATTTCAAGTAATTATGAAACCATCACCAGATAACATTCAAGAGTTGTATCTAGAAAGTTTAGGTAAATTAGGGATTAATCCAGAAGAACATGACATTCGTTTTGTCGAAGATAACTGGGAATCACCAACGCTTGGCGCATGGGGACTTGGTTGGGAAGTATGGCTTGATGGGATGGAAATTACGCAGTTTACTTACTTCCAACAAGTTGGAAGCGTTGATGTAAATCCAGTATCAGTGGAAATCACATATGGATTAGAACGTTTGGCTATGTATATCCAAGGTGTAGAAAATGTTTACGATTTAGAATGGGTCGATGGCATTACGTATGGTGATGTATTCCAACGCAATGAAGTAGAACAATCGACATATAACTTTGAGCTTGCTGACATTGATCTTTTATTTGAGTTATTTGATAAATATGAAAAAGAAGCAATTCGTATAATAGAAAAAGGCTTTGTCCTTCCAGCTTATGATTACGTATTAAAATGTTCGCATAGCTTCAATTTATTAGATGCACGCGGGGCGATTAGTGTAAGTGAACGTACTGGGTTTATTGCTAGAGTACGTAATATGGCTAGGCTTTGTGCACAAGGTTATTTGAAACAGCGTGAAGAGCTTGGTTATCCGTTGTTAAAAGGAGGTAACGTAAATGAGTAAGGAGTTATTATTAGAAATTGGGACAGAAGAAATCCCAGCAAGATTTATGCCAGGGATTCTTGCTCAAATCGAAACTTCTACTAAAGCAAAATTTGCTGAATTACGTATTGGATATGAATCCGTTCGTGCCGTTGGTACACCTCGTCGTATGACCTTGATTATGCAAGGTGTCGACGAAAAACAAGCAGATATATCCAGTGAAAATAAAGGACCTTCGGTAAAAGTTGCTTTTGATGCTGACGGTAATCTTACCAAAGCTGGTGCAGGTTTTGCGAGAGGTCAAAAAGTAGATAGCAAAGACCTTGTTATCAAAGACGGTTATGTGTATGCAATGGTACATGAAACTGGCCAAGAAGTAGCAAGTTTACTTTCTACTTTATTACCAGACTTGATCCATGGTTTAAACTTCCCGAAAAATATGCGTTGGGCTAATTTGGATATGAAATTCGTTCGTCCAATCAAATGGCTCGTTGCTTTATTCGGTACGGAAATAATAGACTTTACTGTTGCTGAGGTGAAAACTGGTAATATTACACGTGGACATCGTTTCTTAAGCAAAGGTGCGGTTGTTATAAAAAGTGCTGCAGAATATAGTTCAACTTTAGAAAAACATTTTGTTATTGTCGACCAAGATGTACGGAGAAGTATCATTCGCAAACAAATTGAAGAACTAGCAGAGTCAAAAGGTGGTTATGCTGATATTACGGAAGATTTACTAGAAGAGGTTGTTTTCTTAGTTGAATTCCCGACTGCTTTATGTGGTAGCTTTGAAGATAAATACTTAAAGTTGCCAGCTGAAACTGTGATCACACCAATGCGAGAACATCAACGTTATTTTCCGGTAATGTCAAAAAATGGTTCTTTAATGCCAATGTTTATTACGGTAAGAAATGGTGGTAGTGAACATCTTGAAATCGTACAACATGGTAATGAAAGGGTGCTTAGAGCCCGTCTTGCTGATGCGCAATTCTTCTTTGAAGAAGATTGCAAAGTAAAATTAATTGATCGTTTAGAAAAATTAAAAACGGTTGTGTTTCAAGAAGGTCTTGGCAGCATTTTTGATAAAGCAGGTCGTTTGGCGAAAATTGCAGCGTTTTTGCTTGCTCATACAGGAGCTCCAAGCGCAGTATTACCAACAATTGAACGCGCGGCAACTTTGGCAAAAACAGACCTTGTAACTGGTATGGTTTGTGAGTTCACTGAACTACAGGGGATTATGGGGCGTGAATATGCAATATTAAATGGTGAAACTTCAGAAGTTGCTGAGGCAATTTATGAACATTATTTGCCACGTTTTGCTGGTGATGAATTACCGAAAGGTGTTGCTGGTCAATTCATTAGCATTGCCGATAAAATAGATAATATCGTTGCAACATTTAGTCGTGGCCTTGTGCCAACTGGTTCGCAAGACCCGTATGCGCTTCGTCGCCAAGCGCTTGGAATCGTAAATATTCTGATTGATGCAAAATATAGCATTTCTCTTGAAGCTCTAATCAAAGAAGCAGTAGGTTTGCTTTCGATTACTGATGAAGAAAAAGATGCAAGAATCCTTGATGAAGCACAAGAGTTTTTCCGTTTGCGTTTAAAAAATGTGTTAACAGACGAAGAAATTCGTTATGACATTGTCGATGCAGCACTTAGCTGCGGTATGGATGATGTTTATGCAACTTACTTAAAAGCAAAAGCTGTTTCAGAACAAGTGGCAAGTAAAGATATGACAAAATCAATTCAAGCTTTTGTTCGTGTTGGTAACTTAGCGAAAAAGGCAGAAACAATTGAAATTAAGGAAAGTTTATTCAACACTGCTGAGGAAATTGACCTATACAAAGCCTATGTTTCTGCTGCAAGTGCAGTAGATAGCTTAGTAGAAGGCAAAGACTATACTGGTGCAATTGATGCAATGATGGATTTGACGGCACCAATTGATGCTTTTTTTGATAAAGTAATGGTTATGGACAAAGACGAATCCATTAAAAATAATCGTTTAGCTTTATTAAATCGTATCACTGTTATGGTAAATAAAGTTGCTGATTTTAGTAAAGTAGTTATTTAAAGCAGGTGAAATCAGCGTTTTCATCTATTTTGGTATGATCCTAAAAAAGGGCTATTGCAATTGCAATAGCCCTTTTCAGTGGAAGTGCTTATAAAATTTTATTGTTGAGCATATCATAACTTACATAACTACTAGTATAAGAATTACCGTTATTATTCACATTGACATTTCCGGTGAATTCAGCAATTTTATTATCCCAGTTGTATTTCACAGAATCAGCTGTAATCAATAACCCATCACGCGATAAATCAACGCCACCAGTAATCGTCGCAGTTTTATCGGCACCAGCAACATAAACGTTTTGACCGTGGAAAGTTAAATTGTCTTGACGAACGGTAACACCATCTTGAGCCCAGACTTCCAGCGATGTCATATCTACTTTCGCTTGGCCAGCAGTGATAATGCGGCTGCCAGTTTCGATATAAACATTGCCTTTTAAAACGTATTGCCCAGTATTGATATCAAAATAATTTGTATCAGATGTAATAATTGGTTTTGCAAGTACTGAAGTAGTCATAAGAAATAATAATCCTAGCAAAAACAATAAGGTTTTAAATTTTTTCACAGTTTACACCATCCTTCTAATAGTATTATAACAAAAGTAGTAGTAAAATGCATTGTAAAAAAAGTGAAATGACATTGTATTTAGATCAGTATATAATGAAGAGAGATGGGAGTGGATAAAAATGAATGTACGTGAAAGAAGTGAAGCATTAGAATATAAAATTTTATCGCCGTTTGCCAGTAAAAGCGATATAAGTATTCGTGATCGAGAAGAGGATGCCTGTGAGTTTAGAACGGCATTTCAACGTGATCGGGATCGAATCATTCACAGTAAAGCTTTTCGTCGCTTAAAGCATAAAACACAGGTGTATACGGCACCTGGTGATCATTATAGAATGCGTATGACGCATAGTTTAGAGGTTGCACAAATTGCCAGAACCATTGCCAGAGGCTTACGTTTAAATGAAGATCTAACGGAAGCCATTGCGCTTGGACATGATGTCGGGCATACTCCTTTCGGACATGCCGGAGAGGAAGCGATGCAGAAGATTGTGGGACATTTTCGTCACAATGAGCAAAGTTTGCGTGTAGTGGAATATTTAGAACGAAATGGCGCAGGACTTAATTTAACGAAGGAAGTAAAAGATGGTATTGTCAATCATACAGGATCTAATTTACCTATGACTTTAGAGGGGAAAATCGTGCGTATTGCTGATAGAATTGCTTATTTATGCCATGATTATGATGATAGTATTCGATCGGGGATGTTGGAGTCAGAGATGTTACCGCCGAATGTAGCGGCGACCTTAGGCGGTAAGCCATCGACGATGATTACTGTTATGGTATCTGATATGATTGTATCTTCCATGGATAAAAATAATATTATTTTGTCAGAAACAATCCAATCGGCAATGAATGAATTTAGACAATTTATGTTTAAAACGATTTATTATTCCAAGGAACTTGCGGTAGAACGAAAAAAAGCAACGTATGTCATAGAGCAACTTTACGATTATTTTTTTTCAAATCCAAAAGAATTGCCGCCAGAATTTTTTGCACGTAAAGAAAAGTGGGGCCTCAAAACTACAACTGTAGATTATATTGCCGGGCTTACGGATTTATATGCAATTCAATTATTTGAAAAAATATTTGTTCCTTCGACAAATGTTCAAATATAAATGCAAAAAAGGACAATTTTTTGACAGATTGTTCTTTTTTTATTGCATATCTATCAAAATAATTCAATATTGTCAATAGTAAAAAAGGATATTTGCGATTTGTATTGAATATATTTAACTATAAGATAAAAAGTTGCTTTAAATTGCTTGACAAGGAAGCAGGAAAAAGTAAAATCTTATCGAATTTAGGTAAACGTTATATTTTAAGTTTAAAGTGTAAATAGTTAACAAGTCCTGTAAATTGTATAAGGGCGCGGTGAAGGGTGAACTTATGAAGGATGCATTTTATGATGAGTTTATTGAACGTGTGCGCTCAGAAAGTGATATAGTAACAACCATATCAGATTATATATCATTAAAGAAAAATGGGAAGAATTATTGGGGTTGTTGTCCATTTCACAATGAAAAAACAC